>ERZ1023877.7-NODE-7-length-127334-cov-75.603061_pt1 | contig 127334 bp, 113 predicted proteins | sample MGYA00380392_ERZ1023877 | MGnify/ENA primary metagenome ERZ1023877 (study PRJEB33179, sample SAMN07449003) | human gut metagenome | biome: Human-gut; feature: Human associated habitat; material: Faeces | host: Homo sapiens | place: India: Bhopal | collected...
CTTTTGTATATGCTACGGCGACCACCGCCATCTACACGAGCCTTCTCGTCGGCAGCGTCAGATGTGTAAACGAGACAGACAAGGGCAAGACCCTTCCGGCATACGAGATGATCAAGTTCTCTGTGAACCTGCATCGTGGCTGCTTCGGTGGTTGCTCGTTCTGTACCATTTCGGCACATCAGGGTAAGTTCGTGGTTTGCCGAAGCAAGGAGAGCATTCTGAAAGAGGTGAAGAAAATCATCGAGATGCCTGATTTCAAAGGCTATCTGAGCGATCTGGGCGGTCCTTCGGCAAACATGTATGGCATGCACGGCAAGAACCAGAAGGCGTGCGAGGTGTGCAAGCGCCCATCGTGCGTGAACCCTCAGATTTGTCCGAACCTGAACACCGACCACAGCAAGCTGCTGGAGATCTATCATGCCGTAGATGCCCTGCCGGGTATCAAGAAGAGCTTCATCGGTAGTGGTGTGCGCTACGACCTGCTCCTACACAAGAGCAAGGACGAGAAGGTGAACCAGGCGGCAAGGGAATATACCCGCGAGCTGATCACCAAGCACGTGAGCGGCCGACTGAAGGTAGCACCGGAACATACCAGTCCAGAGGTATTGAAGTTCATGCGCAAACCATCGTTCGATCTTTTCTACGAATTCAAACGCATCTTCGACAAGATCAACAAGGAAGAAGGTCTCAACCAGCAGATCATTCCATACTTCATCAGTTCGCATCCGGGCTGTCATGAAGAGGATATGGCAGAACTGGCAGTAATTACCAAGGGACTCGACTTCCATCTGGAGCAGGTACAGGACTTCACTCCTACCCCAATGACGATTTCTACGGAAACCTGGTACACGGGATACGACCCATACACCTTGGAACCAGTATTCAGCGCCAAGACGCAGAAGGAAAAGCTTGCCCAGCGCATGTTCTTCTTCTGGTACAAGCCAGAGGAGCGCCGCGCCATCGAGAGCGAGCTTCGCCGAATAGGCAGAGCGGATCTCATCGACAAGCTATACGATAAGAAGAGCTTCGGCGGAAATCATGGCGGAGGTTTCAAGGGGAAGAAGACCAACTTCGACGACAAGGCGATTGGTTCTACCTATGACAATCCGGGCGTGGGCAGAGGAGCCAAGGGCAAGCGTGGTGCCGGCAGAAATGCAGCAGAGCCAAATGGCGGAAAAGGCCGTGGCAGAAATGCAGCAGACCGCTTTGCGCCAAAGGGATATGGCAATGTAGGTTGCTATGATGAGGAGAAATACCTCAATGAAGGCCGTCCTTTGAATGGTAAATTTTCAAGAAACGGTCATGCTCAGCAAGGCAGAGGAAATAATGCTCCGCAGGGCAGAAGCAACAACGCCAATGCTAATATCCGCGATGCAGTAGCCGCAGCCAGAGCCGAGCTCCGCAATCAGAAAGAGCAAGGTGCCGGCTTCTTCAAGGACAAGAAGAAAAAGAGTTTCAATCCTAATTTCGACACCGACAACCACAATCGCAAGAACCGCTATAACAGCGGAGACAAGAACGAGCGTGGCAGCGGACGTGGAAACCAGGGAAGAAACGAAGGAAGAGGCAGGAGAAAATAATATGAAATGAATTTAAAAAAGAGGGTGTGTCATAAACCACATCACATACGCCCTGAAAGGGCAGAAGCTCCTAGCCCAGGGCAACGCCCTGGGTCTATATATCAACAACAAAGTCGCCCTGTAAGGGCAAAAGCTTTAAATATAAGAAGCTTTTGCCCTTACAGGGCGACTTTGTAAAAATCCAATTATACCCAGGGTGTTACCCTGGGCTAGGAGCTTCTGCCCTTTCAGGGCGTGCTTCACAAATGCTAGTATTGTCTCAGTGCCCAGGGCGTACTTCACAAATGCTAGTATTGTCTCAGCGCCCCGAGTAACTCGGCATTTTCTGTCTTGTTTCCGATGGTGATTCTCAGACAGTTGCCGCAAAGCTGAACCTTATTGCGGTTTCTTACGATGATGCCCTGTGCCACCAGATAATCGTAGATGGCCTGCGCATCCGTAACCTTTACCAGGAAGAAGTTGGCATCCGTAGGATAAACCTTCACGGTGATAGGCAGATCCAGAAAGGCAGCCATCACCTTCGAACGCTCCTGAAGGATGTTCTTCACCCACTCATCCACCTTCAGCGGATTCTTCAAAACCTCAAGTGCCTGCTGCTGGGTAAGCAGGTTCACATTATAAGGATACTTCACCTTATTGAATATATCAATAATCTCCTTGCTGGCAAACGCCATACCCAGACGAAGCGCTGCACACCCCCATGCCTTACTCATCGTATTGAGCACGATGAGATTAGGGAAATGCTTCAACACGCCTCGGAAGGTGCGCTCGGAAGAGAAATCGCTATAAGCCTCATCCACAATGACTATACCATCAAAGAGGCGAAGCACCTCTACGATAGCCTCGCGATTGATGTGATTGCCCGTCGGGTTGTTAGGGCTGCAGAACCATACCACCTTGGTATTCTCATCGCAGGCATCAATGATCTTCTCTGCAGAAATCTGATAGTTCTCATCGAGCAACACAGAGCGATACTCCACGTCGTTGATATCAGCACAAACCTCATACATACCGTATGTAGGAGCGATGGCTACCACATTATCCTTGCCAGGACGACAGAATACACGGTAAACCAAGTCGATGGCCTCATCCGAACCATTGCCCAGGAAAATCTGGTCTTCAGCTACCCCCTTGATCTTACTCACCTGCTTTTTCAGTTCCACCTGCAGTGGGTCAGGGTATCGGTTATAAGGGTCGTTATAGGGATTCTCGTTGGCATCAAGGAAGACGCGGGCATTTCTGCCAGCGAATTCCGTGCGTGCGCAACTGTAAGGTGCCAAGTTCCAGATGTTTTCTCGGCACAAGTCTTTTAAATCTTTCATACCTTACTTTTATTTTAGACTTTTTACTCTCAATCTCATGGCGTTGGCATGTGCCTCCAACTGCTCGTTCTCCGCCATCGTCACCACAGCATCACCTATGTTACGAATACCTTCTTCCGTGAGATGCTGGAAGGTGATCTTGCGGTTGTAACTGTCGAGGTTCACGCCATTGTAAGCCAGTGCATAACCATGGGTTGGCAGGGTATGATTGGTACCGCTGGCATAGTCGCCGGCACTCTCACATGCATAGTTGCCCAGGAATACGCTGCCCGCATTCACCACTTTCTCTGCAAGCTGCTCATAATCAGCAGTTGCAATGATGAGATGCTCAGGGGCATAGGTATTGCAGAGATCGATGGCTTCCTCTTCGTCCTTCACAAGGATGAACTTGGAGTTGTCCAATGAGGTCTGCGCCATCTCCTTACGTGGCAACTGCTCCAACTGCATTTCCACTTCCTTCTTCACATCTTCCAAAACCTTCTCGGAGGTAGTGATGAAGAAAACCTGAGAGTCGAAGCCGTGCTCAGCCTGCGACAAGAGGTCGGCAGCCGCAAAGACAGGGTTGGCTGTTTCATCAGCGATGAGACAAACCTCCGAAGGTCCTGCCGGCATATCGATAGCCACATCGTGGAGAGAAACCTGCTGCTTGGCAGCCATCACAAACTGGTTGCCCGGACCGAAGATCTTATAAACCTTAGGCACGCTTTCCGTACCGTAAGCCATCGCACCGATGGCCTGCACGCCGCCAGCCTTGAAAATCTTGCTTACGCCAGCAATTTTTGCCGCCATCAGGATAGCAGGATTCACCTTACCCTCCTTGTTAGGAGGAGTACAGAGAACAATCTCCTTGCAACCGGCAATCTTGGCAGGAGTGGCGAGCATCAATACGGTGCTAAACAAAGGTGCAGTACCACCAGGGATATACAATCCCACCTTCTCTATCGCCACGCTCTTCTGCCAGCAGGTGACACCAGCACAGGTTTCCACCTTCTTACCCTCAAACTTCTGGCTCTGATGGAATGCGGCAATGTTATGATGGGCGAGGTGCAAAGCGTCTTTCAGTTCTTGAGAAACCAGTTGCTCAGCCTCTTCGATTTCAGCTTCAGTCACAGCCAAAGAATCGAGATGGGCATGATCAAACTTCTCCTCGTAACGCTTCACGGCTTCATCGCCATGGTTCTTCACATCGTCGAGTACACCTTGTACGGTCGCATTCAACTGCGATACATCCAGGTGTGGGCGTTCTACAATCTCGCTCCATTCCTCCTTTGCAGGATACTTTATTACCTTCATTCCTTATTATACTTTGAAATTTATTAATACATTGAACTTTGCAAACAGTTCAATGTTACAATATCATCTTTTCAATTGGTGTCACCAGGATGCCCTGTGCACCGAGTTCCTTCAACTTACCGATGATTTCCCAGAAGCGCTTCTCATCGAGAACGGTGTGGATAGAGCACCACTCTTCGTCTGCCAATGGGATGATGGTAGGGCTCTTGATACCTGGCAATACCTGGGTAATCTCCTCGACCTTTGCCTTAGGGGCATTCATCATCACGTACTTCTTGTCCTGGGCAGAGCGTACAGCCTCGAAGCGGAACAGCATCTCGTTGAGAATCTGATGCTTCTCTTCATCCATCTTCCAGTTGCCGATGAGCAGAGCCTCGCTCTTCATCACTACCTCTACCTCGGCAAGATTGTTGCTTACCAGTGTAGAACCAGAGCTGACAATATCAAAGATACCATCTGCCAGACCGATACCCGGGCTAATCTCCACAGAACCTGTGATGACGTGAATGTCGGCATTGATATTGTTCTTCTTCATGAAGTTGCGCAGGATGTTAGGATAAGAAGTAGCAATCTTCTTGCCATTAAACCACTGCAATCCTGGATAATCAATCTTCTTAGGGATGGCAAGACTCAAGCGGCACTTGCTGAAACCCAATCGGTCGATAATCTGTGCGTTTTCACCACGCTCTACAAATTCATTCTCACCCACGATACCGATGTCGGCAACGCCAGAGGCTACGCTCTGGGGAATATCGTCATCGCGGAGATAGAGCACCTCCAGAGGGAAATTACTTGCCTGCACCAGAAGTGTGCGCTTTGAGGCGCTTACCTTGATGTCCGCCTCTGCTAAAAGATTCATTGTGTCGTCGAACAGACGACCTTTACTTTGTACTGCTATTCGTAACATATTTCTGTATTTTGTTTGAAAAACATTGCAAAAGTACATAAAATTGTTAGAATATGCAAATAATTTCGCACTTATATGCTTTTTTTTTTGTACTTTTGCAGTCGCAATGAGAAAAAAATTATATTTATACACATTATATTCGCTGTTTTTGCTTGCCAGTTGCGCTGACAAGAAACCGCAACAGGAACTAACTCCCTGGGGAACTCCCGTGGGCGAAGTGGAGTCTATGGACGGTTCGGACGAAGAGGAATCTGACGAGAACGCAGCAGATGGCGATGCTGGCGCTCAGGCTCAGCAACGGGGTTTGTCGCTGTCGGATATCCAGGACAATGGCGAGCTGATCATGCTTACTGTGAATGGTCCTACCACCTATTATGATTACCACAACCACGGAATGGGTATGCAGTACCTGCTCTGCGAGAAGTTTGCCCAGCAGATTGGTGTGTCGCTGAGAGTGGAGGAATGCAAGGACACTACCGAGATGATTCAGAAACTCCAGAAGGGAGAAGGCGACATCATCGCCGTTCCCCTGCCCCGCCATATATTAAAAGGTGGAAAGTCATTGGCAGGAAAGAACAGAACGGCTGCAAAATCGGTTTCCGGAGATAGCAAGACTATCAATCTACTTTTCTGCGGCGTAACACCTGATAAAGGCAAGACACAGTGGGCGGTAGTTGGCGGCAACAAGAGTCTCGCCGATACACTGAACGGATGGTTCAAGCCAAAACTGATAGCCGATGTGAAAAAGGAAGAGTCCTTCCTGCTCTCTACGGCAAGCATCCGCCGACATGTCTATTCTCCTTTCCTCAACCGTTCCAAGGGAGTCATCTCCCGCTACGACCATCTCTTTATGAGATACAGCGGAACGGCACGTATGGACTGGCGCCTGATGGCTGCACAGTGTTACCAGGAGAGTTGCTTCGACCCGAATGCCAAATCATGGGCTGGAGCCTGCGGACTGATGCAGATCATGCCATCTACCGCTGCCCACCTGGGATTACCGATGAGTGCCATCCACGATGCAGAGGCGAATGTGGCAGCAGCAGCCAGATACATGGCAGAACTCCAGGGACATTTCTCGGATGTAGGCGATCCGGCACAGCGTGCGCTCTTCGCTCTGGCTGCCTATAATGGTGGTTTCCACCATATCCGTGATGCGATGGCACTGACCAGGAAACATGGTGGCAACCCACAGAACTGGGGACATGTAAGAGAATACGTGCTGCGCCTTACCCAACCCGCCTATTATGGCGACCCAGTGGTGAAATATGGTTATATGCGAGGTACAGAGACGGCAGATTATGTAGATAGAATCCGTGCCCGCTGGAGCGAGTACTGCGGTGGAGCCAGCTTCCACGAGAGCTATCGGGGCGGCAGCCGTGGACCGCACATCGGAAGAGGTGCCGACTCCTTCAATGGAGCACCGGTAAAATCAAAGAGAAACTATCAAAGGAAATACCATATATAAAATATGATATAGATTGACCCCACACGGGCTGAAAGCCCAGAAGCACCTAGCCCAGGGCAACACCCTGGGTAAACATAGAGTATAACAGAAGCGCCCTGAAAGGGCAAAAGCATTAAATCTACTATGCTTTTGCTCTTTCAGGGCGCTTTGCTAATTGAAATTACTTACCCAAAACCTCATCCAACAAGGTGTAGAATGCAGGATCCTCACCCACGATGGTCTTCACAATCTTGCCGTCAGGACCGATGACAATCTTAGTTGGGAAGCCCTGAACAGCATACTTGTCGAGTACATCGCTACCCTTTGGATTATAGACGTGAATCCATGGCAACTGATGCTTCTCAACGGCAGCCTTCCACTTAGCCTCGGTATCGTTGCAGTCAACACCCAGGATTTCGAACTTACCCTTATACTTCTCGTAGTACTCCTTCATCTTAGGCATACCCTTGATACACCAGATACACCAGGAACCCCAGAAGTCGATGACAACATACTTGCCACGGAGGCTGGAAAGAGAGAATGGCTTGCCATTGATGTCATTCAGAGTGAAATCAGGAGCCTCTACACCGGAAGCCTGAACCACTTTAGCCTTCTCCTCCATCTCAGCCTGCTTCTTGGCACGCTCAACGATAGGCTCACAGAAAGCCTTCATTCTACCATTCTTCACCTGAGCAGAGAGCATATCAACAGCCTTCTGCATATTCTCGTAACTAGACATTTCTCCGATGAGAGTAGCACTAGCCTCGTAATCAGGATGCTGACCGATGAATGCCAACAATTTCTCCTCCTTTGCCTTTGTCAGAGCAGGAGCCTTCTCATCATATTCCTTCATCAATGCCTCACGGTCACCACCATTCTTCATCTTCTCGCTGATAGACTTCTCTAAATCAGCCAATTCCTTGTCAGCTTCATCCTTCATCGCATCAACCTCGGCAAACTGCTTGTAGAAGTTGCTACCCTTGATATCAAACTTTGTCTTCAGATCACCTACCAACTCAGCAGTCTCACCAGGCACACCTACCAACTCGAAAGCTACAGCACCTCCGCCACGGAAAATCGCAGGCTGTGCAAACATCATCTGCTTAGGTTCATTCAAGGTAACAGAATAAGTAAACTTATCCTTCTTTACCAAGATGGTATCACGCTTTTCACCTCTACCCTTATAGACGATGATGGTATCGCCCATATTCTTCAAATTAGCCTTGAGCTGGAAAGTTCCGCTCTGAGCCATTGCAGCTGTTGATGCCAACACCAAAGCTGCACTCAAAATCATTTTCTTCATTGTATATTGTTATTATTTTTATTTTCAGAATCATCTCGTCTTGATTATCCCATCTTTCTTATAAGACTCATCTGATAATCGAAGATGCCTGATTTCTCCTTCATTTATTCCTCATACTCCGTGGTATCCTCGATACCCGCTTCAGCCAGGGCTTCCTTGCGCTCTACGCAGGTACCACACTTTCCGCAGTGCTTCTCACCACCCTTGTAGCAGCTCCAGGTCTCGGCATAATCAATGCCCAGCTTCTTGCCGATGGCTGCAATCTCGCCCTTGGTGATGTTGGTATAAGGAGCCACCACGCGAACATCTACGAAGGTGCCAGCCTCGGCAGCCTCATCGATTGCCTTGATAAATTCAGGGCGACAGTCCGGATAGATGGTGTGGTCGCCGCCGTGATTGGCGATGAGCACCTTCTTCAGATTGTTGCTCTCAGCGATACCGATGGCGATACTCAGCATGATACCATTACGGAAAGGCACCACGGTAGATTTCATATTGTCATCGGCATAATGTCCCTCAGGGATGGCATCGGCACCTTCCAGGAGAGAGCTCTTGAAATACTGATGCATGAATCCCAGATCAATGGTGATATGCTTGATGCCCAGTCGCTCGCAGTGCATCTTGGCGAAAGGAATCTCACGCTCGTTGTGATTGCTTCCATAGTTGAAACTGATACCCAGGGCTATCTCGTCCTTCTTGTCATAGAGCAGGGTAATACTGTCCATACCGCCGCTCACAATAATTACTGAATCCTTCATTTATTTTGAACTTTTTATTTTAAAGTCAGATTATACAATATTTATAAAGTCAGATTGTACACAAAAATCTGCGGAATCCGAGAAATCTGCGTGAGATTTTACCCGAACAGGCAGCGAAACGCCTCTTCCACCTTCCTTACGGGATGAATCTCTATCTGATATTTCTTATGGTCGAAACCATGATAATTATATTTCGGAATGATGATATGCTGGAATCCGAGCTTCTCTGCCTCAGCGATGCGCTGCTCGATACGGCTCACCGGACGAACCTCGCCACTGAGTCCTACCTCACCACACATACACCAGCCCTGCTCTATCGCTGTATCCACATTGCTGCTCAATACCGCAGCCAGCACACTCAGGTCCATCGCAGGGTCCGTCACTCGCAAGCCTCCCGCAATGTTCAGGAACACATCCTTCGCCATCAACTTGAAGCCCACTCGCTTCTCCATCACTGCAAGGAGCATATTCAGTCTTCGCTGGTCGAAACCCGTTGCCGAGCGCTGGGGAGTTCCGTATGCCGCCGTGCTCACCAGAGCCTGCGTTTCCACCAGGAACGGGCGTACACCCTCAATGGCAGCACTGATGGCAACACCCGAAAGTCCGTCATGATCTTCGGTAAGAAGCAATTCCGACGGATTGCTCACCTGTCTCAATCCTCCCTGCAACATCTCATAGATGCCGAGTTCCGAAGTGCTTCCGAATCGGTTCTTGATGCTTCGCAGGATGCGGTACATATAATGTTGATCACCCTCAAACTGAATGACGGTATCCACAATATGCTCCAGAATCTTCGGACCAGCCAGGGTTCCCTCCTTATTAATATGTCCGATCAGGATAACAGGGATACCGCTGGTCTTGGCAAATCTCAGGAGCGATGCTGCGCATTCACGCACCTGGGATACAGAACCAGGAGAACTATCCACACTCTCTGTAGCAATTGTTTGGATAGAATCGATAACTATCAGTTCTGGAGCCACTTGCTGAATATGGGAAAAGATTTTCTCTAACTGTGTTTCACAGAGAATCGTAATATGATCGAAGGCATTCTCCGGTGGGGTTCCTGCTAACGAAGCTACGTCATCCGTCGAAGTTCCCTTCAGCATCGCCTGTCCCTTCGCCAGTCTGTCAGCTCTCAGCTTAATCTGATGGGCACTCTCCTCACCGCTCACATACAGCACCCTTCTATGTTTCATATTCAGGATGGTCTGCAGCGTAAGGGTACTCTTTCCGATGCCCGGTTCACCGCCCAGCAGGGTGATGCTTCCCGGCACCATACCGCCACCCAGTACGCGGTTCAGCTCCTCGTCCATCATATCGATACGCGGCTCATCCACAGCCGAAATATCCTTCAGATTCATCGGCTTGGCATCTGCGTCGGAGTGTTGCCCACCAAACATGGTAGCAGCCCCGCCATGCCTCATGGTCATGCCAGCGCTTTTAGCCGCCTGCGATCCCGAATCAGCCGCAATGCGTATCTCCTTAAAAGTATTCCATTGTCCGCAGCTAGGGCATTTACCCATCCACTTGGCACTTTCCTGCCCGCAGTTGCTGCAAACGTATGCTATCTTATCTTTTGCCATAACGATTGAATTTGTCGGCAAAGGTACAGTTTTTTTTCTTTAAACACTAAAAAAGTAACCATTTTTACATTTTATAACCATCGTTTTGCAAAGTAGATATGGCAAAAAAGCTTATCTACCACAAAAAATCTTTAAATCGTAGCAGAAAGATTTGGTAGTACCGATTATTTTTGTTACTTTTGCCTACGGAAAGAGTTTGTTACGACCCGACACCACTCCTATTTTTATATAGTATGCACATAGGAGCCTGATAAGCTCACTAGTCGTAGGGCAAAGGTCGTTTCAGCAGTAAACAGGGTTAATAACATAATACTAATATAAAAATTTAGGTAAAATGAAAATTGAGAATTTTAACTTTGCTGGTCACAAGGCAATCGTACGCGTTGATTTCAACGTGCCATTGGATGAGAATGGTAATGTAACAGACGACACTCGTATCCGCGGTGCCCTCCCTACTTTGAAGAAGGTACTCGCAGACGGTGGTGCGCTCATCATGATGAGCCACATGGGTAAGCCAAAGGGCAAGGTTAAGCCAGAGCTTTCACTCTCTCAGATTGTTAAGAACGTATCAGACGCTCTCGGTGTAGAGGTTAAGTTTGCTAAGGACTGCGGTAACGCTGATGCTGAGGCTGCTGCCTTGAAGCCAGGTGAGGCTCTCTTGCTCGAGAACCTTCGTTTCTATCCTGAAGAGGAAGGCAAGCCAGTAGGTGTAGAGAAGGGTACTCCTGAGTTCGACGCTGCTAAGGCTGAGATGAAGGAGCGTCAGAAGAAGTTCGCTGCTAAGTTGGCTTCTTACGCTGACGTATATGTAATGGACGCATTCGGTACAGCTCACCGCAAGCACGCTTCTACAGCTGTCATCGCAGATTCTTTCGACAAGGATCACAAGATGCTCGGTTTCCTGATGGAGAAAGAGGTTAAGGCTGTTGACGCAGTTCTCGGCAACATCAAGCGCCCATTCACAGCTATCATGGGTGGTTCTAAGGTTTCTACCAAGATCGGTATCATCGAGAACTTGTTGACTAAGGTTGACAACCTGATTCTCTGCGGTGGTATGACTTATACATTCTCTAAGGCTCTCGGCGGCAAGATCGGTATGTCTATCTGCGAGGATGACAAGCTCGATGTAGCTCTCGACGTAATCAAGAAGGCTAAGGAGAACGGTGTAAACCTCGTACTCGGCACAGACTCTATCTGCGGTGACGACTTCAAGAACGACTGCAATACCCAGGTTTGCCCATCTAACAACATCCCTGACGGCTGGGAGGGTATGGACGCAGGTCCTGAGACTCGCAAGGCTTTCGCTGCAGCTATCAAGGGTGCTAAGACAATCCTCTGGAACGGTCCTGCAGGTGTATTCGAGTTCGACAACTTCGCTGGTGGTTCTAAGGCTATCGCTGACGCAATCGCTGAGGCTACCAAGGAAGGTGCATTCTCACTCATCGGTGGTGGCGACTCTGTAGCTTGTATCAACAAGTTCGGTTTGGCAGATCAGGTATCTTATATCTCTACAGGTGGTGGTGCTCTTCTCGAGGCTATCGAGGGTAAGGTATTGCCAGGTGTAGCAGCTATTGAGAAGTAATCAATAGGTTTCTATATAAATTGAGTTCGGGGGCATCCCATCCGTGGATGTCCTCGAATTTTTCAATATAAGATACCCTGCCTTAATAATCACGATACAGTATTCCCTTTATTCAATATATTATTAAAACCGAAAATTTAAAAGAAATTAATGGATTGGATTATTAATCTTTTCACCAACACAGAGTCGGTGGCTCACATCGCCCTACTCTACGCAATCGTGATTGCTGTTGGTGTGTATCTGGGAAAGATCAAGATCGGTGGCATCTCGCTGGGTGTTACCTTCGTGCTCTTCGCAGGTATCCTGGCCGGTCACGTGGGCTTCACGGGCCCTAAGGAAATCCTTACCTTCGTGCAAGACTTCGGATTGATACTCTTTGTCTTCATGATTGGTATGCAGGTGGGTCCTGGCTTCTTCGAAAGTTTCAAGAAAGGTGGTGTGACGCTGAACTTGCTTTCTGCCACAGCTATCCTGCTCAACATCCTCGTGATGTTCGGATGCTATTACCTCTTCTTCGACACCAGCAACCCACAGAACCTGCCTATGATGGTGGGTACCCTCTATGGTGCGGTTACCAACACCCCAGGTCTTGGTGCTGCCAACGAGGCATTGCTCAGTGTCTTCCCTAACGGTGCTCCTAGCATCGCCAACGGTTATGCCTGTGCCTATCCTCTGGGTGTGGTTGGAATCATCGGTGCTACCATCCTCATCAAGTATATCACCCGCGTGGATATGGCTGCAGAAGAAGAGCAGCTCAACGAGGAGGAAGCTGCCAACCCTCATGCAAAACCTCACAATATGCACCTGCGCGTGGAGAATGCCTACATCGCAGGTAGAACGCTGAGAGAGGTTTCAGAGTTCTTGAACCGAGACATCGTCTGCTCAAGACTCCTCCACAACGGAGAAGTGAGCATCCCTAACAGCAAGACAACATTTGAGGTAGGCGACGAACTGCTCGTGGTTTGTGCTGAGGCAGATGCAGAGGCCATCAAGGCTTTCATCGGTCCTGAGATTGATGCAGAGTGGGACCGCGAGAAGGATGAGGTTCAGCATTTCGTATCCAGAAGAATCATCGTTACCCGTCCTGAGATGAACGGTAAGACCCTTGGCAAGATGCACTTCTCCAGTGTATATGGTGTGAACGTGACCCGTATTTCCCGTCAGGGTATGGATCTCTTCGCAGGCCGTAACCACCACTTCCATGTGGGCGACCGCGTGATGGTAGTAGGTCCTGAGGAGAATGTAAACCGTGTGGCTGAAATCATGGGTAACTCTATAAAGCGCCTCGATGCGCCTAACATCGCTACCATCTTCATCGGTATCATGGTAGGTATCATCTTCGGTTCTCTCCCATTCGCTATCCCTGGCATGCCAGTGCCATTGAAGCTGGGTATCGCAGGTGGTCCACTCATCATCGCCATCCTCATCGGCCGTTTCGGTTATCGCATGAAGCTGGTTACCTATACCACTACCTCCGCCAACATGATGCTGCGAGAGATAGGACTGGTACTCTTCCTGGCGAGTGTGGGAATCAAGGCTGGTGCCGGATTCTGGGACACAGTGGTTCAGGGCGACGGATTGAAGTATGTGGGATGCGGTTTCCTCATCACCATCATTCCTATCCTCATCGTGGGTACCATCGCCAGATTGAAGTTCAAATTCAATTACTTCACCATCATGGGTATGCTTGCCGGTACTTATACCGACCCTCCTGCACTGGCTTATGCCAACGCATCATGCTCTAAGGAGGCTCCAGCCGTAGGTTACTCTACCGTATATCCATTGAGTATGTTCCTCCGTATCTTTACAGCCCAGATCGTGGTGCTGTTCTTCTGCGGAGCATAAACGCTTACAAAAGTTAACAAAACAACTAGTAATAGTTATAAATTATAAAAGAGGTGCACAAAGATAAAAATTTGTGCACCTTTTTTGTTGCCTTTTCACAAATTATTCGTAACTTTGACGCATTAAAACAACAGACAAGAAAACCTAATGTGATTTTCTTAAAAATGAAAACTTCTAAAACGTTGATATGCGTATGAAGAAATTGGGATTTTTGATAACCATGCTAGTCATCGCATCCTTGCCCGCTTGGAGCCAGGGAGCCAAGAGCATCCGTATTACGGAGGTGATGACCCACAACCGTACCAACCTCGTAGATGAGTACGGTCAGCACAAACCATGGGTGGAATTGAGCAATTCCTCCTTTACCACGTATAACGTACGTGGTATGTTCCTAACCACCGACCGACGGGTTCTCAACAAGAATCTTTCGCCCGAAGCACGCCGACAACTGATGTGCCCCTTGCCGAACAACGAACCCCGAACCACACTGGGCGGCAAGAAAAGCATCGTCATCTTCGACAGCAGTTCCTGGTACAAGGACGGCAGGAACGGACAGCTTTGGAAGGCAAAGGATTCTTCCAACACTGGTCCTTTCCACCTCAATCTGATTCTACAAGAGAAGAAGTCCAACTGGATAGCCCTCTATGACGGAAATGCCGTGGACTTGATAGACTCCGTAAGCGTGCCTGTATTGGCAGCCGACGAAAGCTATGAATTGAGCCAGGATTTCAAGACATGGGAGAAAGCCATAGCTGGAGCCATCACCCCGGGCTATCTGCCACAACACGTAGGTCTGAGCAAGGCACAGCTTCTGAAAAAGCAGGATCCATACGGCATCGGCATCTCCGTGCTTTCAATGGGTATCGTATTCTCATGTCTCGCCCTCCTCTTCGTCGTATTCTGGGCATTCGGAGCCTACATGAAACACAAGCAGCGCATCGCCCGTGCCACCGAGAAGCATGCCACCTTATTATATAAGACCGGCAAGAAGACCATTGAGGTAACGCAAGACCTGAGTCATAAGACCAATATCCTGCTGAAGGATGGTCTGAAGACCAAGGGTATCGACAAGGAAATCTACATGGCGGTCATCTCGCTCGCCCTCAAGGAATACCTGGAGGATGTGCATGATGTCGAATCCGGCATCATCACCATCAAGCCTAAACAGACAAGATGGAATGCTCCGAAATTCAATAATATCAATAATTCTAAATAACAGAAACTATGGCTAAGTATCAATATACAGTGAAAGGAGTCGATTACGAAGTCGAGATCCAGGATATAGAAGGCAACATCGCCAATGTAACCGTAAATGGCATCCCATTTGAGGTAGAAATGAAGCAGCCAGTAAAGGCTGGCAAGCAGAAAGTAAAGTTGGGAGGGATAGCTAACGAAGGAGCTAGCAGCTCATCATCAGCCCCTCAGAGCGCAAAGGCATCTGCGGATTTGCAATCCGCAGCAAGCAGCGGCCAAACAGGAAATGCAGGAGATGCAGGAAAAGCAGCTACCGGCAAGCCAGTGGTAGCCCCTCTGCCTGGCACCATCAACGAAATCAAGGTGAAGGTGGGCGACAAGGTGAATGCAGGCGATACCGTCGTGATTCTCGAAGCCATGAAGATGCAGAACAACATCGAGGCAGAGACTTCCGGAACCATCACCAGCATCAACGTCAATAAAGGCGATGCCGTGATGGAAGGAGATACGTTAGTAACCATTAAATAGATAGCTTATGGATTTCATCATACAAAACTTCAATGAGTTCCTGACCTATACGGGCTTTGCAAACGCCACGGCAGGAAACCTCGCCATGATCGTGATAGGAGTTATCTGCATCTGGCTTGCCATCAAGAAGGATTTCGAACCACTTCTCCTGGTGCCCATCGGACTGGGCATCATCCTGGGCAACATCCCCTTCCGTGCTGATGCCGGACTCGAAATCGGCCTGTACGAAGATAACTCGGTGTTGAATATCTTCTATCAGGGCGTAAAACAGGGCTGGTATCCCCCACTCGTATTCCTGGGCATCGGAGCGATGACCGATTTTTCGGCATTAATATCCAATCCGAAGCTGATATTAATCGGTGCAGCTGCCCAGTTTGGCATCTTCGGTGCCTACATGATAGCACTGGCTCTGGGGTTCGAACCGAACCAGGCAGCCGGTATTGCCATCATAGGTGGTGCCGACGGACCTACCGCCATCTTCCTAAGCAGTAAGTTAAGTCCTAACCTGATGGGAGCCATCGCCGTTTGTGCCTACTCCTATATGGCATTGGTGCCAGTAATCCAGCCTCCATTGATGCGTCTGCTCACCACCAAGGACGAGCGCGTCATCAAGATGAAGCCAGCACGTCAGGTATCACAGACAGAGAAGATCCTCTTCCCTATCGTCGGTTTGCTGCTCACCACCTTCATCGTGCCATCAGGTCTGCCATTGCTCGGTATGCTTTTCTTCGGAAATCTCCTGAAGGAAAGTGGAAAGACGACTAGACTTGCCAAGACAGCAGGCAGCAGTCTGAATGACATCGTGGTGATGCTGCTCGGCTTGACTGTAGGCTGTTCTACCCAGGCATCAGAGTTTCTCACCCTGAACACCATCAAAATCTTCGCCCTCGGTGCCCTGGCATTCATCATCGCTTCAGCCAGCGGTATCCTTTTTGTGAAACTGATGAACCTCTTCCTGCCAAAGGGCAAGAAGCTGAACCCACTGATCGGAAATGCCGGTGTGAGTGCCGTGCCTATGAGTGCCCGCATCAGCAACAACCTCGGTTTGGAGTACGACCGTCACAACTTCCTGCTCATGCACGCCATGGGGCCGAATGTTGCAGGTGTTATCGGTTCCGCCGTAGCCGCCGGCGCCCTGCTGGGATTCTTTAATTAAAATAGAGTTTTAAACGTGGCTTAAGGACGCCCTGAAAGGGCAAAAGCCCCTAGCCCAGGGCAACACCCTGGGTTAGCTATCCAACAAAGAAAACGCCCTGAAAGGGCAAAAGCTTCAAACATCCAAAGCTTTTGCCCTTTCAGGGCGAACTTTTATATTCATCCGAATACCCAGGGCGTTGCCCTGGGCTAGGAGCTTCTGCCCTTTCAGGGCGTGCATCCTAGCTCTTCTTGATCGTCATTTTGCCTTCGAGCGAGATGATGATTTCCACCTGATAACTCATACTGCTGTCCGGCATAGCCAAAACCACTCTATAATGAAGTCCATCAGTATCCACCTTTTTCAGTACGATATCACTCAAAATCGCCTGCTTGAGGAACTCATGAGGAACCTGTCCATCGAAATCCTCCTTGCGGAAGTCACGACCGAAAATCCTGCTAGCACCCCGGTAGATGTTCACGTTCACGATGTTGTCGTAATAGACATTATCCACTTCTACGCCATCATCATTGTATGAACTCTTGAATACCTTATAGGTAGTAGGGTTCACCTGCACATAGAGATGCAACTTCTCATCGCCTGCATACACCACAGAATCTCTCTTGATGAGCGTATTCTGATTGAGAACCACCGGCTGCTGATGCAGGAACTGCTGCAGGTAAGAAGTATCGTCTGTCTTGACGAGTTTCATGATATCGCCATTCAGCACCTTAAACTGAAAGATATGGGCAGCCTGCTTGATAATCGGATATTTAGTCGTATTGGCACCCTTCATCACCAGCGTATCGCCAGCTATATAGAAATATACCGGTTGGCTGGTAGAATCAGGATAGTAGATGGTGTCACCCTTCACGCGAAAGACAACATTATCTTCATCATCGCCATCCAACCAGATGCCCTGGAGCATTTTCTTGGCAGCAGTATCCTCCTTTACTCCGGCAGAATCCTTACCCGCAGACTTCTGTCCGCAGCTGGCCATCGCCGCCAGGAGGCTTGCGCACAACAATATGTTAATAACTTGTTTCATCTTTTCACGATATCTTACTCAAAATACTCAGCCTCCTCAAAAGACAGCGCCTTATTGAGGTCTTTTTCTGAGAGCAATACATTTTCGCCCTCAATAGGCCACTTGATACCAATGGTTTCATCATTCCAGCGGATACTTGCCTCAGCTTGAGGAGCATAAGAGTTATCTACTTTATAGGTAAAGATTGCCTCGTCGCTGAGCACGAGGAAACCATGCGCAAAGCCACGAGGAATGAAGAACTGCAACTTGTTCTCCCCGCTCAGTTCCACCATTACATACTTGCCGAAGGTCTTGCTGTCTTTACGCAAATCTACCGCAACATCCAGGACCTTACCCTTGATGACACGCACCAGTTTAGCCTGCGAACTTTCGCCCTTCTGATAATGAAGGCCTCGAAGCACGCCTCTACTCGACATAGACTCATTGTCTTGCACAAACTCAACATGATAACCAATGTGGGCATCGAACTCAGCCTGTTTCCAAGCCTCGAAAAAGTAGCCTCTAGCATCATCAAACACTTTTGGCTGTATGACCCACACTCCTTCTATTTCGGTCTCTGTATATTCCATTGCTATACTTGTTCTATTTTTTAGTGGCAAAGGTAATACTTTTTGGCGATATGACAAAACAAATTAAACTTTTTATCACTCCTTACGAAAATTTCCCTTAAAATAGTTGTCCAATTCCCAAAAAAGCCGTACCTTTGCAAAAGATATTCAGAAAAAGAAGATAAACATTTAGACGTGATAGAAATTAACCGACATATAGAAATTCTACTCTTGAGCAACGATTGTGTAATCGTACCAGGCTTTGGTGGATTCATGGCTCATCATGTAGATGCACGTTACGATGGCAGAGACAATATGTTTTTGCCACCGCTGAGAACTGTAGGATTCAATCCGCAGCTCACGATGAACGATTCCCTCCTCGCACTCTCGTACGTGGAGACTTACGATATCAGCTACCCTGAGGCATTGCGCCGTATTGAGGATGAGGTAGTTGAAATCAGACAATCATTGGAAAACGAAGGTAAATTCGAAATAGAAAATATCGGTATGCTATTCCTCAACGAAGATGGCAACATCAGTTTCGAGCCATGCGAGGCAGGCATTCTTACTCCCGACTTCTATGGTTTGGGCGGTTTCGACATGCTTCCTATCGCACAGATTGACAACGGTGAACAGCAGAACGAGAATCAAAACGTGGCAATGACAGTAAATCTTGCCAAAGAGGAACAGCCAGTTAAAAAAGAGGCAGAAGCACCTGCTGCTCCTGCCAACAATTCGGTATTCATCGCAGAAGAAGAGGAAGAAGAGGAAAAGGCTGAATTCATCAGCATCAAGAAGAGCTGGCTGCGCAACATGGCAGCAGCCTGCATCGCCCTCATCGCCTTCTTCACCATCTCTACTCCACTCGGAAGTCCTACTATCGAGAAGAGCCAGATTGACACGGGGATGCTTACCCGCATCATGCCTAAAGAGATGACTCCGGTAAAGAGCAATGAACTGCTGCTCCCTACTGACGAACCAAAGCTGATGGAGACCACTTCTACCGACAAGGCAGAAAAAACTCCGGCTATGGCACAGGATAGAGAAATTGCTACTCCAACAGCCTCTTATTACAGCATCGTATTGGCAAGCCGCGTAACCAAACGCAATGCAGCCAGCTATGTGGAACACTTGCAAAGCAAGGGCTTCAAGGAGGCAAGAGTTCTGATTACCGACAACAACGTAAAGGTGATTTATGGAAACTACCGCTCTGAGAGCGAGGCATATAACACCCTCAACCGACTCCATACCAACGAGGCTTTCACTGATGGCTGGATTACAAAGGTAAAGGAATAGTTTACATTATTATATATAGAAAGAAATTAAGGAAAGAAGAAAAAAAGATATGAAAAGAGTACGTTGCCCTAAATGCGATAATTTCATCACGTTCGACGAAACCAAATACGAGGCAGGCCAGAGTCTGGTCTTCGTTTGTCCTAATTGTAACAAGCAGTTTGGCATCCGTATGGGCGTATCCAAGCTCCGCGAAACCCGCAAGGAAGAGAAGATTGATGAAAACGCCAATGAGAATGGCGTAGGCTCCATCGTAGTCATCGAAAACGTATTCGCCTACAAGCAGGTCATCCCTTTGCAGATGGGCGACAACGTCATCGGAAGATATATGAAGAACAGTGGCATCAACTGCCCTATCGAGACTGTAGATCCAAGTGTAGATATGAACCACTGCGTAATCAATGTAAGCCGCGACAAGAAAGGAAAATTGAAATATGTACTCCGCGATGGTCCTAGCTACACCGGCACCTTCGTAGATAACGAAATCCTGGGCGACCGTGAGCGCCGTGTCATCGAAGACGGCACCCTCTTCACTATCGGAGCCACCAGCATCATCCTCCGCACAGCAGACAGCGAGGAGGAATAATGGGGAAAATAACAAGTTGAAATAAAACCAAGGGTTAGAGTAGGAAAAATCTTACTCTAACCCTTTTTTACTGATAAACACGTATAAATATACCAATAATTCTTACTTTCTGCAAGAAATCATAGCGATATAGTAATCTTTTTGCTAATATTTTCGTTAGATTGAAAGAAAATGTGTACCTTTGCAACAGAAATTAGCAATACGTGGGACCAATACTCCCGATACGTACAAAAAACAGAAGAATTACGTTAGGTTATGGATGTAGCAATCGTAAAATACAATGCCGGAAATATCTATTCCGTAGTCAACGCCATGAAGCGTTTGGGCATAGAACCAGTACTCACTGATGATGCCGAAATGCTCCAGAAGGCAGACCGCGTGCTGTTTCCAGGTCAGGGTCAGGCAAGGGAAGCCATGGAATATCTCAAGGCTCACCAGCTGGACCAGGTGATCAAGAATCTCAAGCAACCCGTATTGGGCATTTGCGTGGGACAGCAGCTCCTGTGCCGACATTCGGAAGAAGGCGATGTAGATTGCATCGGCATCTTCGATGTGGATGTGAAGCGATTCCAGCCACAGAAGCACGAAGACAAGGTACCAGCTATGGGATGGAACAAGATATACGATCTGAAGACGGAGCTTTACAAGGGATTCGGAAACAGATCCGATGCAGCAGATGCAGCTATGGGAGAAACCCTGCAGCATCCCTACTCCTATTTCGTACACAGCTACTATGTGCCACTCTGCGAGGAGACCATCGCCAAGGCTGATTACATTCTGCCTTACAGCGCATCGCTCCACAAAGACAACTTCTATACCTGCCAGTTCCATCCGGAAAAGAGCGGAAAGGTAGGAGAACAGATTTTAAAGAACTTCCTGGAAATAAAATAGCAATAAAAGAAATATGATAGAATTAATTCCTGCCATCGACTTGATAAATGGCCAGTGCGTTCGCCTGACAAAAGGCGATTACGACCAGAAGAAGGTCTATAACGACAATCCGGCTGAAGTAGCCAAAGACTTCGAGAAGCTGGGATTCAAGCGACTCCACGTAGTGGATCTGGACGGAGCCAAGTCGAAGCATATCGTAAATGATGCTGTACTGAAGGCGATTACCACCGAAACGAATCTGACTGTAGATTTCGGAGGCGGAATCAAGACCGGGGAAGACATCGAGAAGGCATTCGCTGCAGGAGCCAGTATGGTAACCGTAGGCAGCATCGCCGTTACCAATCCCGACCTCTTTATGGAGTGGATAGATAAATATGGTGCCGACAAGCTTATCCTCGGAGCCGATGTAAGAAACGGCAAGATTTCTATCAATGGATGGAAAGAGGATTCATCAGAAGACCTCCTCCCCTTCCTCAAGAAATACATCGACAAGGGTGTGCGCTATGTGCTCTGCACAGAAATCAGCAAGGATGGCACCCTGCAGGGTCCTGCCATCGAACTATATAAAGAGGTAATGGCAGCCTACCCTCAGCTTCACCTCATCGCCTCGGGCGGAGTGAGCTGCAATAAAGACATTGAGGCTCTGGAAGCCGCCGGCATCCCAGCCGTAGTCTTCGGCAAGGCATTCTACGAGGGAAAGATCGATGTTGACAAGCTAGTTGATAGTTTATAGTTAATAGACACGCCCTGAAAGGGCAGAAGCTCCTAGCCCAGGGCATCACCCTGGGTATAACAAAGATATAAGCAATACGCCCTGAAAGGGCAAAAGCTTCAATCGAAAAGAATTAAAATACAATGGTCAAAGTTCAAAGTAACAAAGGTTTGGCAAAGCGAATCGTCCCTTGTCTTGACGTGAAAAACGGAGAGACCGTGAAGGGAACGAACTTCGTGAACCTGAGAAGCGCAGGCGACCCGGTAGAACTGGGCAAGGCCTATAGCGATGCAGGTGCCGATGAACTCGTATTCCTTGACATCACCGCCAGCTTCGAAGAGCGCAAGACCTTTACAGATATGGTAACTCGCGTAGCTGCCGAAATCAATATCCCGTTTACCGTGGGTGGCGGCATCAACGAGCTGAAGGATGTAGATCGACTCCTCAATGCAGGCGCCGACAAGGTCAGTATCAACAGTGCAGCCATCCGACATCCGGAGCTCATCAACGAGATAGCCAACCATTACGGCTCACAGGTCTGCGTCTGCGCCATCGATGCCCGTCTCGATCCCGACGGCTGGCATTGCTACGTCAAGGGCGGAAGAGAGCGAGTAGAACTCGGTCTGTTTGATTGGGCTAGAGAAGTTGCCGACCGTGGTGCCGGCGAGATTCTCTTCACCAGTATGGACCACGACGGTGTGAAACAAGGCTTTGCCAATGAAGCCCTCGCCCACCTTGCAGAGGAAGTAAGCATTCCTATCATTGCATCGGGAGGAGCCGGCAAGATGGAGCATTTCCGCGATGCCTTTACCCTGGGAAAGGCAGATGCAGCACTGGCAGCCAGCGTCTTCCACTTCGGTGAAATCGCCATACCTGACCTGAAAAATTACCTCCGAAAAGAAGGCATCAACGTCAGGTTGTAAACCGGAGCCTTAAGGCTAGATATTTTTTCCCTTAAGGGAAAATAATAATACCCTTAAGGGAAGATATATTTTTCCTTAAGGATAGATAAATCCCCTATGATAGGGCGGAATTGACAATGGAGTAAGCAAACAATTAAATTGTAAAGATAAAATGGAAATAGATTTTGAAAAAATGGGCGGACTTGTTCCTGCCATCATCCAGGACGCCGTAACCAAGAATGTCCTGATGCTGGGATTCATGAACAAGGAAGCATACGATAAAACCATCCAAACCAAGAAGGTTACTTTCTGGAGCCGTTCCCGCAACTGTCTTTGGACCAAGGGCGAGACCTCAGGAAACTTCCTCAATCTGGTAAGCATTCAGATAGACTGCGACAACGATACCTTCCTGGTAAAGGTTCATCCAGATGGTCCTACCTGCCACAAAGGCACCGATACCTGCTGGGCTGAGGAGAATACGCTGAACCCTATCCTCTTCCTCTCTGAGTTGCAGGACTTCATCGACAAGCGCCACGAGGAGATGCCTGAGGGCAGCTACACCACCAGTCTCTTCAAGAAGGGCGTGAACAAGATGGCGCAAAAGGTTGGAGAGGAAGCCATTGAGACGGTTATAGAAGCTACAAACGGAACCGACGACAAGCTCATCTACGAGAGTTCCGACCTGCTCTATCACCTCATCGTGCTGCTCACCAGCAAGGGCTTGCGAATCGAGGATGTAGTAAAGGAGCTCCAGATGCGACACGACCCGGAATGGGACAAGAAGCGCCGCGTTGCAAAGAGCAAAGGAGAAATGAAATAATATATCTAGCTCAAGGCTATCTTGCAGCAGCTCGCCCTGAAAGGGCAGAAGCCCCTAGCCCAGGGTAACACCCTGGGTATAAAAAGATATTGGCAATACGCCCTGAAAGGGCAAAAGCTTTCAAATACATTAAATAAAGGAGAAAAAATTAGGATGTTAATAGATTATCAAAACGTCAGCATATACCAAGCCGACAAGTGCGTGCTCAAGGGCATCAACTTCCATGTGGATGAAGGAGAGTTCGCTTATCTTATCGGAAAAGTGGGCTCGGGAAAGAGTTCACTCCTGAAGACCCTCTACTGCGAGCTTGACCTCGTGGAGGGTGAGACCGACAAGGCAGAAATCCTCGGCAGAGACCTCAAGACCATCCGCCGCAAGGATATTCCAGCCCTGCGCAAGGAACTGGGAATCATCTTCCAGGACTTCCAGTTGCTCCACGACCGCAGCGTGCGCAAGAACTTCGAGTTCGTGCTCAAGGCTACCAAATGGAAAAACAAGAAGGACAGAGACAAGCGCATCGAGGAAGTGCTCAACGAAGTAGGCATGATAGAGAAAATCGACAAGATGCCTCACGAGCTCTCCGGTGGAGAACAGCAGCGTGTGGCCATCGCCCGTGCCCTGCTCAACAATCCGAAGATCATCATCGCCGATGAGCCTACAGGAAATCTCGACCCGGAGACCGCCAGCAACATCGTGGGACTGCTCAAGGATATCACCAAGCAGGGTACAGCTGTAGTGATGACAACCCATAACATCCCAATGCTCGACAAGTTCCCAGGCATCGTATATCGCTGCAAGGATGGTTTACTCCACGACGTGACCAACGAGTACAACCACATCGACCTGTCAGAAGATGGCGAGGAAAATTAAACAAAAGAACAATAAAAATTAAACATTAATATAATATTACGACTATGAAGGTAATGAAATTCGGAGGTACTTCTGTAGGCTCACCAGAGCGTATGAAGGGAGTAGCCTCTTTGGTTACAGAATCAGGTGAACCAACTTTCATCGTATTGTCTGCGATGAGCGGTACAACAAACTCTCTCGTTGAGATCTCTGACTATCTCTACAAGAAGAACCCAGAGGGCGCCAACGAGGTAATCAACAACTTGGAGAAGAAATACATGCAGCACGTGGAGGATCTCTACTCTACTGATGAGATGAAGAAGACTACACGCGAGTTCCTGCAGGGCGAGTTCAACTATCTCCGTTCATTTACCAAGGATCTCTTTACTTCTTTCGAGGAGAAGAGCATCGTGGCTCAGGGCGAGATTATGAGTACCAACATGGTTGTAAACTACTTGAAGGAACAGGGTGTAAAGGCTGTATTGCTCAGCGCATTAGACTTTATGCGCACCGACAAGAATGCAGAGCCAGACCCACAGTACATCAAGGAGAAGCTCGCAGCCATCATGGAGGAAAACCAGGGCTATCAGATCTACATCACCCAGGGCTTCATCTGCCGCAATGCATACGGTGAGGTAGATAACCTGCAGCGTGGTGGTAGCGACTACACCGCATCACTCATCGGTGCAGCTCTCCCAGCAGACGAGATTCAGATCTGGACCGACATCGACGGTATGCACAACAACGACCCTCGTGTGGTAGAGCACACAGAGGCTGTTCGCCAGTTGAACTTCGAGGAGGCTGCTGAGTTGGCTTACTTCGGTGCCAAGATTCTCCACCCTACCTGCGTTCAGCCAGCCAAGTATGCCGGCATCCCAGTTCGTCTGAAGAACACCATGGATCCTAAGGCTGATGGTACCATCATCGACAACGTCATCGTACGTGGCAAGATCAAGGCTGTAGCTGCCAAGGACAACATCACTGCCATCAAGATCAAGAGTAGCCGCATGTTGCTCGCTACAGGTTTCCTCCGCAAGGTATTCGAAATCTTCGAGAGTTACCAGACTCCTATCGATATGATTGCTACCTCAGAGGTAGGTGTGAGCATGAGTATCGATAACGACGCTCACCTCAACGATATCGTCAACGAGTTGAAGAAGTATGGTACTGTAACCGTAGATTCAGACATGTGCATCATCTGCGTGGTAGGTGATCTGGACTGGAGCAACGTAGGCTTCGAGACCATCGCTACCGATGCCATGAAGAACATCCCGGTACGTATGATTTCTTACGGTGGCAGCAACTACAACATCTCATTCCTCATCAGAGAGAGAGACAAGAAGCAGGCTCTGCAGAACTTGAGCAACGTATTGTTCGAGAAGTAATGTAAGTGAAGAACGAAGAGTGAAGAGTGAAGAATTCTAATGTAATGCTTCCTGTCCACTCTTCGTTGGATATTCTGACTTAACCATAAGTTGGATTTTCTAATTTGACTATAATAAGATATAAACAATAAGCATAAGCGAAATGAAAGGTACATTTCCAATAGATAAGTTTCAGGAGATACAGACTCCGTTCTACTACTACGACACCAACGTGTTGCGCCAAACCTTGAAGACCATCAACGCAGAGGCTGGCAAGCACGAGGGCTTTGAGGTACACTATGCCGTAAAGGCAAATGCCAACCCTAAAGTGCTCAACATCATCTGCCAGGCTGGTTTGGGTGCCGACTGTGTGAGCGGAGGAGAAATTCAGGCTGCCATCAATGCAGGTTTCCCTGCCAATAAGATTGTGTATGCCGGTGTAGGCAAGAGTGATTGGGAAATCAACCTTGGTTTGGACAAGGGCATCTTCTGCTTCAATGTAGAGAGCGTCCCGGAATTGGAAATCATCAACGAACTTGCCGAGAAGAAAAATAAGATTGCACAAGTTTGCTTCCGCATCAACCCAGACGTTGGTGCTCATACCCATGCCAACATTACAACAGGTTTGGCTGAAAACAAGTTTGGTATCGCTATGCGCGATATGGAGAGCGTAATTGAGGAGGCATTCAAAATGAAGAACATCAAGTTCCTGGGTCTGCACTTCCATATTGGTAGTCAGATACTTGACATGGGTGACTTCGAGGCTCTCTGCAACCGCATCAACGAGCTGCAAGACCAGCTGGAGGCTCATCACATCGTAGTGAAGAACATCAATGTTGGCGGTGGCTTGGGTATCGATTACAACCATCCAAACCGTGTGCCTATCCCAGATTTCAAGGATTACTTCGATACATACGCCAAGAAGTTGAAGTTGCGCGATGGACAGAAGTTACACTTCGAGTTGGGACGTGCCGTAGTGGGTCAGATGGGTTCGCTCATCACCAAGACTCTTTATATCAAGCAGGGCACAGCCAAGCAGTTTGCCATCGTAGATGCAGGTATGACCGATCTGATCCGTCCTGCCCTCTATCAGGCATATCATAAGATAGAGAACATCTCTAGCGATGAACCTGCAGAGACATACGACGTAGTAGGTCCGATCTGCGAGTCGAGCGATGTATTCGCCAAGGCTATAGATCTGAACAAGACCCATCGTGGCGACCTCATTGCCCTCCGTTCAGCCGGAGCCTATGGTGAGATCATGGCGAGCCAGTATAACTGCCGCCAGTTGCCAAAGGGATATATCACAGAAGATTTTTAAAGAAAAGCTGCCTACAAGGAAAGCATGCCCTGAAAGGCAAAGCACACTGAGCAGCACGCCCTGAAAGGGCAGAAGCACTTAGCCCAGGGCATCACCCTGGGTTAATACAGTATTAGCAATGCGCCCTGAACCAACGGTCACCGGCCGAAGGGAAAGGTAAAGGGCAAAAGCTTTTAAATACGAGAAAAAAGAAATGATGACAATTAGTTTAACAACTATCATAGCAGGCGCAGTAGTGGTATTATTGGCAATCCTCGGATCGCTGATAAATCCATTTCTGCGCTCGTTGCGTTTTCCTGACAATGCAGAAAATGAGGAAAATCCTGCTGAGGAGGAAACTGATCCTACAGCAGAAACAACAGCTAAGGAAGAGGAGGAATCCTTGGAATCTAGAGAACCTATCTCGGTGATTATCACCGCTCACGACAATCTCTATGAACTGGAGCATAATCTACAGATGTTCCTGCAGCAGAAATATCCTGCCGATTATCAGGTAATTGTGGTTTGTCAGAGCACCGATGGTGAAACCCAGGATTATCTGAAGCGCATGGCAACCGAGAATTCTCACCTATATTATACATATATCCCTGAGAGCTCCCGCTATATGAGCAGAAAGAAGCTGCAGATTACACTGGGCGTGAAGGCTGCCAAGTATGAGTGGATCATCCTCACCGAACCTACCTGCACCCCATCCAACGACAAGTGGCTCTATACGATGACCCGCAACTGCCAGGAGCCTAACCATCTGGTTCTGGGCTATGTAGCTTTAGACGAAGCAACCAAGGGTGTTCGCCGATTCGACAGCATCCGCAAGGCATTCTATCTGCTCCGCCGTGCCCAGCATAGCTACGGCTACCGCACCCACATGCCAAACGTAGCCTTCCGCAAGAGCGATTTCATGCGCGAGCAGGGCTATCAGGGCAACCTGGAGTATGTGCGCGGAGAATATGACTTCCTGGTCAACAAGTATGCTGCCTACGGAGATACTGCCGTAGAGCTCGACTGCGATGCATGGCTCATCCATGATGAACCAACCGACAAGGCATGGCACAATGCCCACCTTTACCTCCAGGCATCCCGCAAGAGTCTGACCAGAGCCAAGTCGATGATGTCGCTGATGGCAATGGATCACCTCTTCCCTCACCTCAGCCTCATCGCCTCGCTGGTCACCCTGGCATACGCCATCCTGATGCAAGACTGGATCCTGACAGGCATTGCAGGTTTCGCCCTGCTTCTACTCCTGATTCTCCGCACCGTCATCGCCCACAAGGCCATCAAGCATTTCGACGATGACATCTCAATCCTGAAGCTGCCATTCTATGAGTATGGCATCATCTGGAGAAATCTTGCCAACAAGATAAGATACTGGCGTGCAGACAAGAACGACTTCACCAGTCATAAACTGTAGGATTTCAGAATCAACAAGCAAACTTAAAATAACGATGAAAGTATATTTGTTCATTTCCAAACATAAGAAGACGCTGAAGATGTATCTTCCTTACATCGAAGCGCTGCAGCAGAAGTTCGACATCACCGGGAACCTGGTAGATGCCGATATTGTGATGATACTGGGAGCATGGACAAGACAAGGTGCCCAGCTCGCCAGAATGTCTCGCAAGATGGGCATCCCCTACATCGTTTGCCCACTCGGCGACCTCTCAGAGCGCAACTGCCGGAATCCGCATTTCAAGCGCAGTCTGCAGACCCTGATGTACCAGAAGGCGATGTACAGGCACTCAGACCTCATCATCGCCACCACCCCATTGGAGAAAGCCTATCTGGAGAAACTCGGATGGAACAAGCACATCACCCTCATCAGATACTTCGGCTACAGTCATCTCATCACCGAAGAAGGTACGATGGAAGACTGGCAGGAGACAGATGCCTCTACCCTCGCCGATTTCGAGCGCAGAAAGGCAGAAGCCATCGCCCAGCAGACCCAGCATGCCATCATCGCCCAGATTATGCAGATTCAGAGCAGAATGCCGCATAAGAACATCCCACAGAAGTATCTCGACGACCTGCATACCTTATTATATGCAGACGATTATGATGAGGATGCTATCAACGAGGAACTGAAGAAGCTGAAACTCGACAGCTATGCCGCCTCCGTATTCCAGGCGATGACCGACAAAACGGGACTTACCGAGGGATTTATGCCACTTCCTGCCAAAAAAGGCAGAAAAAGCAAGGAGATTCTGAAGTATGTAAAGTAAGAGACTGACAGTAGTTGACCTGCATCAAGAGGCTGACTGCCAGTATTTGACTTGTATCAAAAAATTGCTTTCTTTCATCATTTTGTCACCCATTTGTTACCCGAATTCAAAAAAAAGGCATTACCTTTGCACTCGTAAAGATGAAACAAGAGATCTTGAGTATGCGAGATGAGAAGTCTTATATATATAAAAAAGATGAGAAATCTCAAGTACAGGAGAAGGAAGGTTTCAGGTAAGAGAGATTATAAAAGGATAACATGTAGAACAGGAGACCGAAAATGCGACGGCTCCACAAAGATTAAGAAAGGAAACAAATTATGATGACAACAGTAATGGCACTCGCAGTAGTAGCAATTATGATTGCTAAGGCAATCAATGTAAACAACCACATCGAGATGGGTAAGTAATTACTCCATCCCCTTGTAGGAAAGAGAATGAAAGAAGAGCCCGGCGAGGCTCAAGTATTAACGAAAAAGAAAGAAAGGATAACGATTATGAAAACAATGTTGAAAGAAATCAAGAAGGTCATGAAGGCATTCATTGCAAACTATCAGAATGCAATGTCAATTTATGGCGAAGCTATTTGCAAAAGTCATGGTTATGCTTGCGCATAATCACTTGAAATATAAAGGAAGCGTGCTGGTATTTACTTACCGGCACGCTTTTTTCGTTGTTGGCCTACAGAGACTTCCTGCAGGGATAGATTATACCTCTTGTGTTAATACTGCCTACCTTCTGCGTTAATATAGATTAAATAATCCGCCTTTTCTACGATAATTCGGAAATTATCTATACTTTTGCATCTATAATTATCACGGGGGTGCTGAGCAATCGGCTGAGATTATACCCATTGAACCTGAAACAGGTAATGCTGGCGCAGGAAATATGATAGATCGTTTACACCCAGGCAGAGATAAATGCAACCTACTCTTGCTTCTCTACAACCCCTTTGCTTTCATCAGGCATACCCCCGTGTTGACAATTGTAAATTTATAAATGTAAACATAGGAACAGATTATGAAAGTTATCATCAACAGCAAAGAAACTGAGATTCAGGCAAAGACCGTCAAGGAACTTGCCCAGGAACTCGATCTTCCAGCTACAGGTTGCGCTGTAGCCATCAGTAACGAGATGGTGCCTCGTGACGAGTGGGAAAGCCACGTGATTCAAGAGGGTGCCGACATCGTGATTGTAAAGGCATTCTGCGGAGGATAGGATATAATGTTTAATGTTTAGTGTTTAATGTTTAGAGGACTATGGCTAAAATATCATTAGACAGATTTCAACTGCAGTTCATCTCTCATCAGAATGAGAAGATGAGTTATCTCGATGGCATTCACGAGGCGATAACGGGACTCTGCGGATGGGTTCAGCTCCGCATGAAGGATGCCTCTGATGATGAAGTGCGCCCCATCGCCTACAAGGTGAAGGAATGGTGCAAGATCATGGATGTTACCTTCATCATCGACGACCGTGTGGAACTGGTGAAAGAAGTGGGCGCCGATGGCGTGCATCTGGGCAAGAACGATATGCCGATTGCCGAAGCCCGCAAGATTCTGGGCGATGACTTCATCATCGGCGGTACAGCAAATACCTTCGAGGATGTGAAGGCTCACTATGAGGCCGGTGCCGATTACATCGGTTGCGGTCCGTTCCGCTTCACCACCACCAAGGAGAAGCTCTCCCCTATCCTCGGTCTTGAAGGATACCGAGAAATCATCCAGAAGATGAAGGCAGAAAATATCGATATCCCAATCGTTGCCATCGGTGGCATCACCAAGGAGGATATTCCCGAAATCATGAAGACGGGAGTTAACGGCATCGCCCTCAGCGGCTGCATCCTCAATGCCAAGGATCCGGCGGCAGAAACCCATGACATCATGGAAATGATGAAGGTATTCAGATAAGCAAACATTTAAAAATAAGAATAACAGAAAATGGAAAAATTAGTAATTGCAGGACGAGAGTTCAACTCCCGCCTCTTCCTCGGAACAGGAAAGTTCAACAACAACCAGCTCATGGCTGAAGCCATCAAGGCTTCTGAAACAGAAATGGTAACCGTTGCCATGAAGCGTATCGAACTCGAAGACAAGCAGGACGACCTGCTCTCTCATATCGTGCAGAACCCAAATATCCAGCTTCTTCCTAACACCAGTGGCGTACGCAACGCTGAGGAGGCTGTATTCGCAGCACAGATGGCTCGCGAGGCTTTCGGAACCAACTGGCTCAAGCTCGAAATCCACCCAGACCCTCGCTATCTTCTTCCAGACTCTATCGAGACTCTGAAGGCTACCGAGAAACTGGTAAAGCTCGGTTTCGTAGTATTGCCATATTGCCAGGCAGACCCAACCCTCTGCAAGCACCTCGAAGAGGCTGGTGCTGCTACCGTGATGCCACTCGCTGCACCTATCGGTACCAACAAGGGTTTGAGAATGAAGGACTTTCTGCAGATCATCATCGAGCAGGCTACTGTTCCTGTGGTAGTAGATGCAGGTATCGGTGCGCCTAGCCACGCTGCCGAGGCCATGGAGATGGGTGCCAGCGCTTGCTTGGTCAACACAGCCATCGCCGTTGCCGGAGACCCTGTAGAAATGGCTAAGGCATTCAAGGAAGCAGTAGTATGCGGTCGCCGTGCTTACGAGGCAGGTCTCGGAGCCATCAGCGATTGCGCCGAGGCAAGTTCTCCACTCACCGCATTCCTCAACGAATAATTATTATATGATAATCCTTTAAACATTATGCCAAACGATAAGAAAGCTTACGCCCAGAGAGAAAAGGCGTATATGCAGGGAAAACTTTTCCCACAGATCAAGGTTGGAATGACCAAGGTAAACCTCACTCCTACTGTTGTGAAGGATGAGCGCGGCATTCCACATACAGAGCCAAACGCTCCGGTTTACATCTACGATACCAGCGGTCCTTACAGCGACCCTAACTATCAGGTAGATTTGAAGAAAGGCTTGCCAAGAATGCGCGAGCAGTGGATTATCGACCGCAATGATACCGAGCAGCTCAAGGAGGTTACCAGCGAGTATGGCAAGCAGCGTCTTGCTGACCATAGCCTCGACCACCTCCGCTTCGAGCACATCCAGTTGCCTCGCCGTGCTCAGGCTGGCAAGCACATCACCCAGATGGCTTACGCCAAGGCGGGCATCATCACTCCAGAGATGGAGTATGTGGCTATCCGCGAGAACATGAACTGCCAGGAGTTGGGCATTGATACCCATATCACCCCTGAGTATGTGCGTGATGAGATTGCACGCGGACGTGCCGTTCTTCCTGCCAACATCAACCACCCTGAAAGCGAACCGATGATCATCGGCCGCAACTTCCTCGTGAAGATCAATACCAACATCGGTAACTCTGCCACTACTTCCAGTATCGAGGAAGAGGTGGATAAGGCTGTATGGTCTTGCAAGTGGGGAGGCGATACCTTGATGGACCTCTCTACCGGCGACAACATCCACGAAACCCGTGAATGGATTGTGCGCAACTGCCCTGTACCAGTAGGAACCGTGCCTATCTACCAGGCTTTGGAGAAGGTAAACGGCAAGGTAGAGGATTTGAACTGGGAGGTATTCCGTGATACCCTCATCGAGCAGTGCGAGCAGGGTGTTGACTACTTCACCATCCATGCCGGCATCCGTCGCCACAACGTGCATCTCGCCGATAGCCGCCTCTGCGGTATCGTGAGCCGTGGCGGTAGTATCATGAGCAAGTGGTGTCTCTACCACGACCAGGAGAGCTTCCTCTATGAGCACTTCGACGACATCTGCGACATCGTGGCACAGTACGACGTAGCCCTCTCTTTGGGCGATGGTCTGCGCCCAGGCTGTATTGCCGATGCCAACGATGCAGCCCAGTTTGCCGAGTTGGATACCATGGGCGAACTCGTTACCCGTGCCTGGGACAAGAACGTACAGGCATTCATCGAGGGTCCTGGCCACGTGCCATTGCAGAAGATCAAGGAGAACATGGAGCGCCAGCTCGACCACTGTCACGAGGCACCATTCTACACCCTCGGTCCATTGGTTACCGATATCGCTCCAGGTTACGACCACATCACTTCAGCCATCGGTGGCGCCCAGATAGCATGGCTCGGCACCGCTATGCTCTGCTATGTAACACCAAAGGAGCACCTCGCCTTGCCTAACAAGGAAGATGTGCGCACAGGTGTGGTAACCTATAAGATTGCCGCTCATGCAGCCGATTTGGCAAAGGGTCATCCAGGTGCAACCATCCGCGACAACGCCCTCTCCAAGGCCCGCTTCGAGTTCCGCTGGAGAGACCAGTTCCACCTCTCTCTCGACCCAGAGCTTGCCTTGAAGTATTTCGAGGAGGCAGGTCATACAGACGGTGAGTACTGCACCATGTGTGGTCCAAACTTCTGCGCAGCCAAGTTGACACACGATTTGAGAAAGTTTAAAAAGTAAGAAAATGTTTTCAGACGAATTAAAGAATATCAGTTGGGAGGAGACCACGGAGCGCATTGCTCGAATGACCGATAACGATGTGCGCCGTGCCCTCGCCAAGGACCATTGCGATGTGAACGACTTCATGGCGCTGATTTCACCGGCAGCCGAGCCATACCTGGAGGTAATGGCGCGTCTTTCCCGCAAATATACCGAGGAGCGCTTCGGCAAGACCATGTCGATGTTCATTCCTCTCTACATCACCAATTCATGCTCCAACTCCTGCGTGTATTGCGGTTTCCATCGTGAGAATCCGATGGCCCGCACCATCCTCACCCCAGAGCAGATTGAGAACGAGTACAAGGCCATCAAGCAGTTGGCTCCATTCGAGAACATCCTTCTCGTTACGGGCGAGAACCCGGCAAAGGCTGGTACCCCTTATCTTGCCAAGGCAATCGACATTGCCAAGAAGTATTTCTCTAACGTGAAGATTGAGGTGATGCCGCTCTCTACTGAGGATTACAAGACCCTCGCCGACCATGGTATGAACGGCGTCATCTGTTTCCAGGAGACCTACAACCACGAGCACTACAAGCTCTACCACCCACGTGGCATGAAGAGCAAGTTTGAGTGGCGCTGCGATGGTTTCGACCGTATGGGTATGGCAGGCGTTCACTCCATCGGTATGGGTGTGCTCATCGGCCTGGAGAAGGAGTGGCGCACGGATGTAGTGATGATGGCTCATCACCTGCGCTACCTTCAGAAGCACTACTGGAAGACCAAGTACAGCGTGAACTTCCCTCGTATGCGCCCTGCACAGAACGAAGGTTTCCAGCCAAACTGCTATATGACCGATAAGCAGTTGGCACAGGCTACTTTCGCCATGCGTATCTTCGACCACGATGTGGATATCTCCTACTCTACCCGTGAGCCTGCCTACATCCGTGACAACATGGCAACACTGGGTGTCACCACCATGTCGGCAGAATCAAAGGTAAATCCTGGTGGTTACCATACTTATCCTCAGGCATTGGAGCAGTTCACCGTGAGCGATGAGCGTACCGCCAAGGTAATCAATGCGAGATTGAAGGAATTGGGCAGAGAGCCAGTATGGAAGGATTGGGATGCCTCATTCGATTTCTTCGGAAATATCGCAAACGGATAATTTTACAGAGCAGCACGCCCTGAAAGGGCAGAAGCTCCTAGCCCAGGGCATCGCCCTGGGTTTAGAATGTGATATAACAAAGTCGCCCTGTAAGGGCAAAAGCTTTAAATATAAGAAGCTTTTGCCCTTACAGGGCGACTTTCTTGCTTATGCGTAACCCAGGGTGTTACCCTGGGCTAGGAGCTTCTGCCCTTTCAGGGCGTATGGATGTAATCCAAAGGCTTATTCCTTCAGCCATCCCCCGATCAGGTCGATGATTTCCTGTCTGGTAGGCTCAGGGAATGACAGGATTCGGGTGAGATGCGAACCGCCATGACACATATAGACATGCAGGTTCTTCTTGTTCTTGGTGAAAGGCAATCCATAGATGCCCGATGCACCCCATGGGTCGATGTCACCATAAATATATACCATCTTCGGATCATTCTTGGTCAGGAAATCCACGGTATAATTGTAGAGCTTTGGCGAGAACTCCACGTTCTCGGCACCCTTCGGCACCATCAGCTTCTTCAGATAACCCTTTGCCGACTTGATGCTCAGGTATCTCTTGAATGGCTTGGTGTAATATCCGTAATATCCCAACTCTTTGGCAGCCTGTACATCGAAAGATGCAGTGGCATTGTAGTTGGTGAAATACTCCGGCTCACACATGTTGATCCAGTATTTGAACACCTGGTCGTCGGTGGTATCATTCGTAGGAATCTTCTTGATATCCTCCCCCCACTGCCAGAAGGCGAAGGCATATTCAAACACCGAGTAATCGAAAATCTCGGCGATAGGCGCATTGAAGCGATACTGCTTCTCGCTGCAGTACTTCTCGAACATCGGCAGCAGCGCAGCCTTGCGCTTGAAGAGCAGCAGCTGGAAGTTGAGCACCTTCTGTCGGTTCTCCTTGGTAGAAACCTCATGCTGCAGGAACTTCTCGTGTCTGCCATCCTCCACGCCCTTGTTCAGCGGCGCCACGTATGGCACGGAGATGTCCACATCATTCGGGAAGTAGGCGCGGTAGAACATCGTGGTCTGTCCGCCCTTGCTGATGCCCGTAGCAATCCACTTGCCCTTGTACATCGCATGCAGGGTCTGGTTGACGTGGTGCAGATCGTAGAGCGAGTTCTCTACGGTGAGGTAATCCCAGTTGCAAGGACTAGGCATCGACTTGTCGAAATAGCGGTACTCCACGGTGATGATGTTGGTATCGAAGAGCTTGGAAAGTTCCTCGATATATCCCTCGCGCAATGCATACTTGGCGTTGTAGCCTTCAGTTACGAGCACGGTAGGACGGTCGAATCCTCTGTGGCAGAGTATCACTCGCTGCTCAAAGCTACCCTTGGAAGCATCCTTGGCATCCAGTTGCTGCTTGATGAAGAACACATACTTTTCAGGGAAATGCGTACTTTTCAGCGTTTCCACGTCACTCACTCCAGGCAGTGCCGCCAACAGCTTGCCCGCCTCTCCCAGTTCTGCCGCCAGCATCTGCAAAGGCAGGATGAAGAGCAGCAGCAGCAATTTCAAGAATCTCAATTTCAATTTCATTTTCGTCTCTCTTTTATATTTTCTCTTTTTAAACTTTCGTCGGTAATCTCCACATGCTTTAAATGCTATGCAAAGGTAAGGAAATATTCTTGTCCGGCAAAGAGAAGAGCCACCTTTTTATTATTATTGCAGCATTTTTCTTTTTTTTACGGCAAGAATAAAAGTAAAACGAAAAATATTTTGTATATTTGCAGTTGAAATCAAAATATAGGAAATAAGAAATCAAATAAATCATCATCATCATAATAATATTAACAATCATAATTTATGACTAACTTACAACAATCAGCAACTCATTTTGCAGATACCAAACCCCATTATGCCCTGCTCGACGGATTGCGAGGCGTGGCAGCATTGCTCGTGGTGTGGTATCATGTGTTCGAAGGCTACCAGTTTGCATCCGGCTCAGCCATCATCCAGGAAATCAACCACGGCTATCTGGCGGTTGACTTCTTCTTCATCCTTTCCGGTTTCGTCATCGGCTATGCATACGATGACCGTTGGGGAAAGACATTGACACTGGGAAAATTCTTCAAGCGCCGCCTCATCCGCCTGCATCCGATGGTAGTGATGGGTGCCTTGATAGGACTCGTGATGTTCATCCTTCAGGGGGCAGTAACCTGGAACGGCACACCGGCTTCGGTACCGGCAATGCTGATAGCCCTGCTCTGCGCCATGCTGATGATTCCCGCCCTGCCAGGTGGCGGATACGAAGTAAGAGGCAATGGCGAAATGTTTCCGCTCAACGGCCCCGCCTGGTCGCTCTTCTTCGAGTACATCGGCAACATCCTCTATGCCCTTTTCATCCGGAGACTATCCACCAGAGCTCTGGCTATTCTCGCCGGTATCCTATCCATCCTGCTGCTTTGGTTCACGGCTACGGATGTTTGCGGCTACGGCATGTTTGGTGTGGGCTGGACGCTCGATGGTCTCAACTTCTGGGGTGGACTTCTGCGCATGCTCTGCCCGTTTACGATAGGAATGCTGCTATCCCGTGTTTTCCATCGCATCCAGTTCAAGGTAAAGGGTGCGTTCTGGATCAGTTCCATCATTCTTCTCCTGCTCTTCCACGTACCTTATATAGAGAGTATGGTTGGCGGCAGTAGTGTGGGCAGCGCTGATGGCATCATGGAGAATGGCATCATGCTGAATGGTGTTTTCGAAGCAGTGTGCATCATTCTGATTTTTCCGGCGATAGTATGGCTGGGAGCGAGCGGAACAACAACCGACCGTTTCAGTACCCGCGTCTGCACGTTCCTGGGCGACATCTCCTTCCCGCTCTACATCGTGCACTATCCGTTTATGTATTACTTCTATTCGTGGCTCATCGAGAAGCAGCTCTTCACGCTTGGTGAAACCTGGCCCGAGGCGCTCATCACCTGTGCGGTTTCGATAGCAGCCGCCTGGCTCTGTCTGAAGTTCTACGACCTGCCAGTGCGCAGATGGCTGGCGAAGAAATAAAGATTCGCCACCTTTTTTATATTATCCCCCATTTTTTCTTGCGAAATCAAAATATTCGTCGTATCTTTGCAGAAAGAATTTGCAGAAAGGTGGATGGCGCATAAAAGGCCATCCTGAAAACATAGGAGATCAGATTATGACAGATACAGAAATGAACGATAGAAGATTGCCGGTAGGTATCCAGTCTTTTGAGAAAATTAGAAAGGAAGGATACCTATATGTTGACAAGACAGATATTATCTGGCAACTTGCCAACAGAAATAAAACGTATAATTACCTGAGCCGCCCACGCCGCTTTGGCAAGTCGATTCTCGTGGATACACTCCAGGCATACTTCGAGGGAAAAAAGGAACTCTTCGAAGGATTGAAGGTGATGGAGCTGGAGAAAGACTGGACCTGCTATCCCGTAATTCGACTCGACATGAGTTGCGGAGGAGCTACCCCCGAAGAACTCAACTCCTATCTCGATGACGCCTTCTATAAACTTGAACAGAAGTATGAAGTTGCGGTGCGCCCGGAGGCTTCCCTTGCCGTACGTTTCAAGAACATCATCGAAACGATGTTTCAGAAGACAGGAAAACAGGCGGTTATCCTCATCGATGAGTATGATTCTCCATTGCAGCATTCCTGGAAGACTCCTCAGCATGATGCCTGCACAGCCATCTACAAGTCCGTGTTTGCCGTCTTGAAAAAAGAGGACGAACACGAGCGTTTCGTCTTCATCACGGGCATCACCAAGTTCACTCAGATTTCTCTCTTCTCTGTTCTCAATAATCTGAGCAACATCAGTTTTGATGCACCATACGCCACCATCTGCGGTATCTCGAAACAGGAAGTAGCCGACAACTTCATGCCTGAGATTGAGGCGATGGGAGAAGAAAACGGATGGACTCCGGAGGAGACGCTGAAGCAGCTCACGGCCTATTACGACGGATATCATTTCTGCCGCAAAAATATGGTGGATATTTTCAATCCGTTCAGCCTCATCAATGCCCTGGATGATGGGGAATTGAGAAATTACTGGGCTTCATCAGGGGCCACTTCCCTATTGCCAAAGTTCGTGGATGACATGGAGATGAAGATGGAATATTTTGACCATTGCTTCATCGAGCGCGACACCCTGGAAACATCGGATGTGGTGAATGGCGGAGCCGAACTCTTCCTCTATCAGTCGGGTTATCTCACCATCAAGGGTTACGACGATGGCGTTTACATCCTGGGCTTCCCTAACTTTGAAGTTCGCAAGGCATTATACCAGGTAGTGGTTCCAGCCTTGACCATGAAGTCGAATTCGGAAGTGGTTTCTGCGCAGAGCTTCCTCAGAAAAATGATGCAGGACGGCAATACCGCTGAAGCCAAGAAGGCATTAAAGGCTCTAATCGCCGATGTTCCATACAGCAACAAGAAAATGGCTAGCATGGATATGGAGGAGCGTTACCGGCTGATAATGAGCACGATATTCAGAGCCTTGGGATTTAGGGTGGAAGTAGAAAGGATGCTGGCCACTGGCAGGATTGATATGATTGTGGAGGTTCCATCCTTCATCTACGTCCTGGAGCTGAAGCTATCGAACAATGGCGGCATTTCTGCTGCCGAGAGCCAGATAAAGGAAAAGAGTTACACAGAACCATTCAAGGCCGACAAGCGCAAGGTCATCGCCCTGGCAGTGGAACTTGATGAAAAGGGCAAGGGATTGATAGATTGGAAAGAAGTGGATGAGTCTTTATAAAATACAACTCCAAACAAACATCCCGCCAGGTGTCCTACCGGATTCAAAATCCGTTGGGACACCTGGCGGGTTCTTTTGTTTATCATAAAGACTAATGATAATCCTTTCTTTCTATCCTCCTGGCTCGCATGTTCAGCTTACGAGGATCTTGACGCAAATCCCAGAGATCCACCAGCCAGAGGATATCTTTCTCTTCATTGTAGAAATAGATAATCTTGAAGTTCTTCATGATGATGGCACCACGATACTTTCTCCATTTCTGCAGTTCAGGCACAAACGGATAACTCTCAGGCATCATTTTCAACCGATGCATGATACGAGATATCTGCTCTTGCCATCTCCCAACCGTCTTCTTTCCAAACTCTTCTAATGCAAAAACAAGACATTTCTGAAATTCCTGCATGAAGACCTCATCCTGTCTTACAACCATCCTGGAATCGTTTTACGTAAATGAGCATTAAATTCCTCCCACGACATTCCATAGTTCGGGTCATCCAAGTGCTTGTCTATTTCTGCGCAATGCTCCATCACCTGCTCCAGCGAGCGCCCCATAGGATAGGAATCAGTGTCGTAAGCCTCATCCCATAATTCGGATGATACTGATGATGCCATAGAACGACAGGCAGGCGATGGCTCGCAGACCTTATCCCCTGCTATCTTCGATTCCTCGATATGATATTTCTTTTCCTCCATATTTCTTTCGTTTTTAAAGTTCCACGATTCTTATATAAAGATGATGCAAAGTTACAAAGAAAGATTGGAAACCGCAAGAAAATCTGAAAGAAAATGGCAGAGAACACTGAAATTTAAAGGATTATGCGAATCATCTTCCCATATAAAAACTAACAAAGCCAGCCTTCTCCTGCGAAAAGGCTGGCTTTCTTTATCATTATTACAGTAATAGGTACTGCAAAAATCAGAGATAGCAAAAAGATTCGCCACCTTTTTTTATATTATCCCCCATTTTTTCTTGCGAAATCAAAATATTCATCGTATCTTTGCAGAAAGAATTTGCAGAAAGATGGATAGCGCACAAAAAGCTATCCTGAAAACATAGGAGATTAGATTATGACAGAAATGAACGATAGAAGATTGCCAGTAGGTATCCAGTCTTTTGAAAAAATAAGAAAAGAAGGATACCTGTATGTTGACAAGACAGATATTATCTGGCAACTTGCCAACAGAAATAAAACGTATAATTACCTGAGCCGCCCACGCCGCTTCGGCAAGTCGATTCTCGTAGATACACTCCAGGCATACTTCGAGGGAAAGAAGGAACTCTTCGAGGGTTTGAAGATTATGCAGATGGAGACGGAATGGGTGAAGCACCCTGTTATCAGGCTCGATATGAGCCAGGCTGGCGCAGAACAGGAAAGCCTGAAAGGTTATCTGGACTATACCTTTCAAGAATATGAATCTTTATATGAGATAGAATCGAGGGGTAACTCTCTCTTAGCAACTCGTCTGATAGAAATTATAAAGACTGCTTATAACAAAACGGGACAGCAGGTTGCCATTCTCATCGACGAATACGACTCTCCATTGCAGCATTCCTGGAAGACTCCCCAGCACGAAGCATGTACCGCTATTTATAGAGAAGTATTTGCCGTATTAAAATCTCAGGATAAATACGAGAAGTTTGTCTTCATCACCGGCATTACCAAGTTTACGCAAATCTCTCTCTTCTCTGTGCTCAATAATCTGAGCAACATCAGCTTTGAGCCGGAATATGCAGCCATCTGTGGTATAACGAAAGAAGAGGTGGTACGTGATTTCAAGCCGGAAATCAACAAATTGGCAGAATGCGAAGACTGGACATTCGATGAAGCAGTAGCACAACTGACTGCATATTACGACGGCTATCATTTCAGCCGCCGCAATATGGTGGATGTATTCAATCCGTTCAGTCTCATCAATGCCTTGGCAGATTCTGATCTGAAGAACTACTGGGCTTCATCGGGTGCAACCTCTCTGTTGCCTAAGTTTGTGGATGACATGGAACTCAAATTGGGTAATTTTGATCCGTGCACCATTCTTCGCCAAACCATAGAGACATCGGATGTCACAGGCGGAGGAGCAGAACTGTTCCTCTATCAGTCTGGTTATCTTACCATTAAGGATTACCAGATGGGAGTTTATATTTTAGGATTTCCTAATTCTGAGGTAAGGCAAGCACTTTATGAAACAGTGTTACCGGCACTTACCTTGCGAAGTAATGGTGATATACAATCTACCCAATCTGGTCTGTTTCTTGCCCTTCAGCTTGGCAATCTTCCCGAAGCTATGAAATACCTGAAGGCGCTCATTGCGGATGTGCCCTACAGCAACAAGAAGCTTGCCAGCATGGACATGGAGGAGCGTTACCGTCTGATTCTGAGTACAATTTTCAATGCCATCGGCTGCCGTGTGGAAGTAGAAAAGATGATTGCTACGGGCAGAATTGATATGGTGGTAGAAACCACCAACTTCATCTATGTGCTGGAGCTGAAGCTATCTAACAATGGCGGCATTTCTGCAGCCGAGAACCAGATGAAGGAAAAGAGTTACACCGAGCCTTTCAAGGCCGACAAGCGCAAGGTCATCGCCCTGGCAGTGGAACTCGATGAAACAGGCAAGGGACTGATAGATTGGAAAGAAGTGGATGAGTCTTTGTAAAATACAAAGCCAGCCATCTTTCGTTCCGACGGATTTGCAATCCATCGTCTAAAAATGCCCCAACCTCTTTAAGACCTGCGGATTTGCAATCCGCAGCAAGCAAGATTGCAAATCCTTTTTTGTCATCCAGGTGAGGCGGATTGCAAATCCGCAATGCCCTAAATGGTCGAACATTTTTTATGCCGGATTGCAAATCCGGCAGGACGCCTGACGGTGGTCCAGAAAGGTGGTCCAGAAAACAAGAAGGTGGACCATAGAAAAGCAGTTGTTGCCTCTTACCGCAACAACTGCTTTTTCTTTTACAATATCACCAGCTATTCTACTACAATACTTACTGTATCATAACAAAAGCATCCTTCTCCTGCCTACATCTCCTTAATCTCCAGCGTTACTACATTGCCTCGCCAGACCGCCTTCTTGATGCGCTCGTAGAGGGTGGTGAAAAGCGGCTGGCTCTTCAATACATAGCCGGGGGCATGGACCTCACCCACCAGGATGCTGCCACGGCTCATCGTAAACGGACCGTTGCCCGGCTGAATCATCGCAACCGACTTGGCGGAAGCATCATCCACCGGAACCAGATACGGCATCTTGCGGTTGAGACGCTTGCACTTGCCAATGCGCACACGATACTTACCTGCCGGAAGACAATCTGCCTCACGCTCTACGGTGCCACAAACCTTCACCAGCTCAATCCCTTCGCCAGCAACTTCTTTCACAACTTTGAGTGTGCCCATGATGGTGCCACGCTCACGCAATAGACGATTCACATAAATTTCCATATCTACTAAAATAAAAAAACATAATAAACATAACAATAAAAAACATAATTATCAGACACTTACGCTGCCCTGAACCTTGGCTTTCGCCTCCTCCATCGTCATCCCTTCACTACGACGGAGCTTGAGATAATACTCACTCAAATCCTTGCAACCTTCGGGCAGCTGATGGTAAACCAAACTGGGCAATGCTTTCTTCAGCTCAAAATAAAGACTCAATCCTGCTTCGTCCTGATCTGGAAAGATATGAAGATTTCTTCCGGCAAGAAGCCCTTGAAAGCGGCGGTCGAAGAGCGTGGCACTGGGGATGGCTATGGCATGAATGCCAAGGGTCAATGCCGTCCAACAATCAGAGGGTCCCTCGGTGATGAGCAGCGGTTCATCAGGAGGATAATTCTTCAACCGGTCGAGCCCATATATCATGCGATGACTGCCTGGTGCAAACTTGAATCGGGGAATCTCCTTCGGCTTTGCTTCATCAATAGATACCTTATCCATATCGGAAGATGACTCAGACTTCGGCTTTCCCAGATAGCGGCTCTGCACGGAAACCAGTCTTCCCTCCTGGTCGAAATAGGGAAAGATGAGCGATGGACCGTCAAACACTCCACGCCCCACTCTCGCCATGCATACGCTTTGCTCCGTGCTCACTATCTGGCAGACCTTCAAAGCCTCCGGGCTGAGCAACCGCTCCTCGAAGAGGAATCTCTGCCCCGATTCTGATAGATGCATCTGCCGGAACATCTGCTGGTAAAACTCCACATCTACGGATGCATGGGCAACATAAGCCGATGATGGGCATTCTCTATTCCTTTCTCCACTACTGAAAGATTCTGCCAGATGTCCATGTGAGACATGGGTTTCTGCAAAATGCGCTCTCAGGGAAGCCATTCTTCTGTCTGATGCCGTAACCGCCTTTTTCACATCTTTGCGATGAGTATCTCTGTGCTCATCGGCGATATACACATCAAAATGATCTGCCAGCCAGCGGCATGCCTCGCTGAAGCCCAGGTTCAGTCGCTCTCTCACCAGTCCGATGGTATCGGCAGAGAATCCGCAGCTATAGCAGTGGCAGGTGTTCTTCTTTACATTGAAGGCGAGACTCGGATGATGATCATCGTGGTGGATGCAGAGGGCTCGCTTGTTGCGAAGCCCCATGCCCAGAAGATCAGCCACCTGCAAGATGTCGAGCTCGCGAAGTTTCTGAATGTCATATTTTTGAATCATTGTTTATAATTTAATGATTAGACAATTAAATACTAATAAATACTGACAAATGAATATATTCCCAATAATATTTTCACTTCTTACCAGTTTTTCTGAAGATATTCTTATCTTCACCTTTCTGATATTTCTCCACCCACCCCCATCTGCGCCAATTACAGATAATGTTGCGGACAGGAGTTCTCAGTCCCTTCTGCTTCAGAAATTCTTCTAAAAACTTACGTGAAAACTCCATCGGCAATTCGCTGAAATAATCTATAGTATGATAGGGTTCCCCATCTCCTTCTGCAGAAATGTCCTCAAAAGACTTTCCCCATCTTTGCAGCATATTATTAAGAATTCTATCTGCACAGGACAGATAGGTCTGCTTAACCAGACGATGGATTTCCTTTTCATCCTTCTTCCCTTCAACCTGGTAAAGCATCTGCATAAGAGCCGCAATCCGAAATGCGGAAACAGAACTTCGCTTATAGAACACATCCATAGATTTAGACATCGTGCGCACCACTTCCTTTCGGCACTCGTCACACCATTTCACGATAGTCTTGTCGAGCCAACTCATATCCAGTTCAATCTCTTTATGCATAGTTCCATCACTATTGTAACACAAGGCCATCAACTTCTCTAACGTCGTTTCCAAGCTGGCTTTCTGACTATCATTGAGGGCAGAAAACTGTGGCGGATTACTACCCAAATGACTATCCAAGGCACAGAATACTGTGCGGGTAACCGAGCCACCCTCTATAGCTGCCTTATTCATATAGCGTGACACAGCACTTCGGGTACCACAAAACACGAAAGAAAGCAAAGCATCTACCACCGCACTATAACTGGATTCGCTTACGTAATCCTGTCCATAGACACTACCTAAATCATAAGCAGTCTTGATAATCTGCGAAAGGTCAGAAAACTGCCGTTTTGCCGATTGTACTATGGCTGAGATTTCATCGGCAAACTCAAAGTGCGTCTTTGGTACCCCGAAGAGCTTCACGGAAGCATCACATCGTTTGATAAACATCGTAACGGACACCGTCTCCGGAAAAATGGTGACATCCGTCTTTGGTTCAGGCGGCAGTTTGCCATCCTTTTTACCCTGTCTGCGCTTCATCGCTGCATACTCCTGTTCCTTGGCTCTCATCTCTCGGTCTCGTTCTATGAAAGGACGCATCAAGGTTCGCATGATGTATCTGGCAAATGACTTTCCGCTCGACTGCTCACCCTCTACAATGACCTGCAAGACAATGGCAGAGCGTTCACCATCATTGTCATATACATATTGCAGGCGTACCCGGGTGAGATACACGCTGAGCATACTCGCAGCCACCACAAGCACCGGAAATTTGAGTTCGGCAGGAGCTGTCTGCATCCACTCTCTGATGCCTGAAGGATAATCCTTGTCTGCAATGAGCGAGTGAATAGGCATCGTAACCACATTGTTGATTCCGCCCTTGGTTGCCTGGGGCTTTGCCGCTGGATTTATCTGAGATGCCTCCTGCGGAATTTGAGATTTTTTCTCTGTCATAACTCGTTAATACGTTGTTATTTCTGCCGCAAAAGTAATAAAGAATTTGGGAACAAACAGCTTGTGACTTTTGTGAATATCACATCTTTCACAAGATCATGCTAGCCCAAAACTGACTAATGGCTAGTATATAAAGGGAAATGAAAAAGGATAAAAAAAATCTTGTGAAAAACACGGATAACCGAATTTTTCACAAGATTCATATTTTCGCCAACATCAATTGCCGCAATCATGGAAAGCTGTTTCCTGCAATCATGGAAATGAATACAGAAATCCTCATCTAATATAATCTGGCTGGGGATGCTCTTGCTGATATCTTCTCATAAAACTCTTGACCAGACACTCTTCATCGGTCCCAACCTCAGACTTGAGCATATTGCCGAGGTGAGTAACCATCGTCCTTTCTGCCTTCACTTTGCATTCTATATGGCAATCATCCACCAGAAACCTATAATAAGGAGCTCCAGAATCAGAGAGTACCATCCTCAAATCCTCCTTCCAGTACTTTCTGAAGGCTACCAGCATACGTACCACTTTGTTGTTTTTACTGGAATCCAACTTCTCTTCATTCAGTTTCATTTCTTCCAGAAAAGCTAAAAATGCTTCCTTCCAATAAGCAGTAACCGACAGGTCGGGCTTCTTGTTATCCCCCCTGCTGGCAAAAAGTACGATTTTGGCATTCGCTTTTTCTCTGCCATTTGCCGACACATTGGTTTTAAGCCGTCCAAGATCATCAGTAAATGAAGCCATAGAGCCACCCGTCATATAACTTATCACCCAGTTTTTCAACTTATCTTTGTGGTACTGATAATATTCATGACTGGTAATTCTGAGGTCCAGTTCTTCCCACTGAGGATAACAATCATCCAGCAGAAAAGCAATTTTCAGTGTACACCGATAATAGAGTCTCGATCCCGGAACATCATCATCAATCAATTTCCTAAGACATAAGTTGATCAGGCAAAGAGTGGTAACAGTCATCTCGTCGAGTACATAGTCTTCATTTCTTCCATGACATCCGCCCGTCTGATTCATAATACGTTCACGAATATCCGTCCATGCCTCCTGAATTCTGAATTCCAGATCCACCTCCTTCAAATGAGCAGAAATCATATCAAGCCATCCTACGATGATTTCAAAAAAATCCAATGGCATCAATCGCAGAGTGCTTCTTGTACCCGCATATTTATTGCAAATCTGCCCCACGAGACCATAGAGTTCATTGTCGCCATATACCTCGCGGAGCTTCATTCGCCTCTCTACGTCATCATTCTTCTGCATGGTCAATCTCTTCAATATCTTTCATATCCTGGTATATTTTTTCAAACCACTCCTGCAGCTTTCCCATACGCACATCCTGGGGAGGCAACGGCATTTCCGATCCCTCCTCCATTTCGCCCACTATATAACCAGGCAGCGTATAACATGCAGCTTCGACCTGCGAAGAAGACAGAACTTTGCCATTTTTCAACTTGACACAGATTTCGAAGGAATTCTGCAAAGCCACATTCACGAATCTGCCAAATAATCGTTCTGCCACATCTATATCCGCACAATGGCCGTCCTTATATCCGAAATTCACCCCACTCTCACTCGCACTGATAGCCTTTCGGGTCTTGGCAATGTAACGCATGGCAATCCATGCTTCATCATTCTGCTCAAACACAGGTGCCATATCAGGATTCTTCACCCTAAGATACATATCCTTGATATCTCCACCATCTTGGCTGCATGCCATTCTCAATCTGCTCCAAAAATGCTTTGCCAGATGCATAGGCTCGATGGAGATGGTATATTGAAAATCCGGATCGTCCTTAGCCTTATCTATAAAAACCTGATTGAAATAGCTGGCTAATCCCTTACGCGTAACTTCGGGCGCGGCAAATCTGTCATTCTTCTGTATGGCAATGAAGATAGCATCATCGTGACTGCAATCAAACAAGATATTAATGAACGGATAGTCGTTGTCGGTCTTCTTTACGTGGGTAACTTCCTCATTAAGTGGAATCAGAGATTCACGCTCTACCTTGGTATAGGCAAGCCATTTCTGCGAATCCTTCACTGCTGTTTCATCAGGCTGCACGGGTTTGTGACTTCCTGTCTCATAATAAATATCGCTGTTGATAGCATCAAAAACACAACTCACCAACTTCTTAAGTTTAGCCTTAGAAAGCTTGCCGGGTACCAGCCCCTCCATATAAGGAGCAAAAGTCAACTTATATATGCTATAAGTCATAACAGTTAAATCTGTTACCATACTGGTTATATATTTTTTAAGTTTAACTATAAAACAGAAAAATACAGTCTTCCTCAAGGGCGAAAAAGTATTTCCTTTTTTTCTTTACAAAAGTACTAATTTATTTTTAAATCACCAAGGAAATTGTACGATATTTGCTAAAAAAGAAATAATAAACATATTCCATTACGTAATAATACCCAAATGTGAATGTGAATGTGAATTTGGAATGCAAAACACTGCAAAGGTTACTAATAAAAAAGAATTATGGAGTAAGATGGACATACTAGGCCTCTCGCGTACATTATTATATTAGGATTTTATACTTTATGCTTTCTCTATAGCAATATCCAATTACTGTTTGAAATACATTTCAAATTCACATTCACACTTTCAACAGAATCTTAAGACTAAGGTTTCAATCATCTCCCCCTCCTCGCCCCTTTTCCTGCGTCGCCACGTAGCAATTCCTGCATCGCCACGTAATATTTCCTGCGTCGCGACGCAGGAAACGGCAGCTCTACCGAAGGGGATTTCATGCCTCACATCACAACTGCCGGGACAAGCCGATTCAAATGCCGGGACAACTATTGCATTTCGCCCAAAAATGTTGTATCTTTGCATCGTCAATGAAACTCATTGATGGGGCTCTCTGCCGGACAGGATACCGCGGAACTGCAGGGAGGGGATGCCCGATACAGAAACTAGATTATTCACTAAAAAGAAAGGAATGAAGAAAATGAAAAAGGAAACTTGGAAGACGATTCTGCAAGTCATCGTCACGGTGCTCACTGCACTCTGTACTTCACTCGGAGTTACGAGCTGCATGTAGTGCTCGAATCTTTCACGATATCGAGCTAGACTGAAACTGAATTAACCACTAAAATCGAGTTTATTGAAATTTAAATTATTCACTTTAAAAACTGTTTGAATTATGGGTATCAAAGTAAAAGCTATCGAGCGCAACGTCGCTTTTGAGAAGGGTAAGCAGAAGTGGGCATACGTTATGCAGGCAGACCTCTACGGTCAGCTTACCCAGAGTAAGGTTATCGAGGAAGCTGCCGTGCGCAGCGGACTCGCCAAGCAGGTGATCAACGCCGCCTGGGGTGCCATCGGAGCAGTCATCACCGCATGGGCCACCGAGGGTCACTCCGTGGCTGTACCGGGACTCGGCTCCCTCCGATTCGGTCTGAATTCTACCGCCGTGGAGGATGTGAACAAGGTGAGCAGCTCGCTCATCAACCGCCGCTACATCATCTTCGTGCCTAACGCCGACATCAAGGAGGAGCTCGCCAAGACCAGCGTCAACATCACCTGCTACGACCGCAACGGCAAGATCGTGAAGCAGGTTACCTCTGCCGACAAGAACGACACCGGGGAGGATGACAACAAAGATAACACCAACCAGGGAGGAGGTACTTCGCAGGGCGGTGGAACTTCGCAGGAAGGTGGCGGAACCAACCAGGGAGGCAACACCAGCCAGGGTGGCGGCACTACCGAAGGCGGAGGAGGCGACGACAACGTAAGTCTCTAAAAACAATGTAGAGCTCTAAAAACAACGTAGATCTCTAAAATCATCAAGGTGTGCCAGATCACAAGGAAGTGAATCTGGCGCACCTTCTTTTTTTATCTTTTTCTCCTTAAAAATGGTCTTTTTGGAAAAAACTCATTATTTATTCAAGTTTTTTTCGTACCTTTGCACGCGAAATCAATAGCCTGGAATATCAAACAGGCTAGAATATCAGATAGACTAGAAATATCAGATAGGCTAGAATATGAATATGTATTTAAAATAAGGTATAAGATATGAAATCTCACATCAAAATTTATCTACTTGTCTGTATCGCCGCCCTGCTCCTTACGGGCTGCGATACCGTATTCGATGTTCACCCTTACGATGTTCGCGTAAAGGGCGAAACCAATCTGAATGCCAAGAACATACAGAAGATAGAGCAGACGGTGAAGAGCAAGGATACCATCCGGTTTGCCGTGATCAGCGACAGCCACCAGTGGCTCGACGACCTCGTGGATGCCGTAAATGATATCAACAGCCGCAAAGACAGCATCGACTTCGTGATCCACTGCGGCGACATCTCCGACTTCGGCGCTACCCGCGAAATGAAGTGGACACGAGAAAGAATGCTGAAACTCAAGATGCCTTCGGTGGTGCTGCTGGGCAACCACGACTGTCTGGGCACGGGCAACCAGACCTATGAGGCCATCTACGGCAATCCCGACTTCAGCTTCATCGCCGGAAAGGTGAAGTTCGTATGCCTCAACACCAATGCCATCGAATACGACTACTCCCGTCCGGTGCCCAACTTCGACTTCATGGAGGCTGAACGCTCTGCCGATTCGCTCGACTTCGACCGCACCGTGGTATGCATGCATGCACCTCCCTACTCAGAGCAGTTTAACAACAACGTAGCGAAGGTATTCAATTATTACATCCACGAGTTTCCTCGCCTGCTGTTCTGCCTGGACGGTCACGGTCATCATACCAAGACGGAAGACCTCTACAACAACGGCACCCTGTTCTATATGGCAAGCAGCGTACACTTCCGTCAATATTACATTTTCACCATCACACCAAAGGATTATCATGTTGAAGTCATCGATTTTTAAGTTCAGTATATGGGCGATCCTCCTGCTATCGGCAAGCTGTGCGGCAAACGCTACGGAAATCGCCGTTGAGAAGGGGTTAGGAAAGGAAAATTTAGGAAAGGAGAGTTCAGAAGAAGATTCACTCACCCGATACGACAGGCGCATCCTCCGCTATCGCAAGCACTGGGATGTGCTGATGCCTACGCAGAGCGTGATACAGACCTGCGGCAACATGGGTATCATCTCGCTGGGTATCGGATGGGACTACGGCAAGCGAAGCCAGTGGGAGACGCATCTGCTCTTCGGCATCGTTCCGAAATATGATTCGGATGAAGTAAAAATGACAATCACGCTGAAGGAGAACTTCATTCCCTGGCGAAAGGACTGGGGAAAGGGATGGCAGTTTGAACCCCTGGAGTGCACGCTGTACCTGAACACGGTGCTGGGTCACGATTTCTGGACAAAGCAGCCTACCAAGTACGAGAGCGGATATTATCCCTTCTCTACCCGAATCCGCCCGAATCTGGGATTTGGCGAACGGTTTACGTATCAGATTCCGAACAACAGGCGCAAACGCGTGAAGAGCCTCACGCTCTTCTATGAGTTGAGTACGAATGATATCTATTTCATGCGATTCTACCGCAACGGCAATGCCGGTTTCTGGGATGTCTTCGGACTGTCGTTTGGTGCAAAAATGCAGATACTCTAAGTTATTTTAAAAGAAAAAAAGATGGAAACAGAAGAGATTGTTCATAAGCTGGAGGCGAAGGGCATCAAGCCCACCTCCAACCGCATACTGGTGATGAAGACTCTGGTGAATGAGCAGAATCCGCTGAGTCTGAAGGATTTGGAGCAGAAGATGGTATCGGTGGATAAGTCGAGCATCTTCCGCACGCTGACGCTCTTTCTGGAGCATGATGCCGTTCATGCCTTCGAGGATGGAAGGGGGATATTGAACTACGAAGTGTGTGAGGAGGAAGGAGAGTGTGATCATCATGATGGTCATATTCATTTCTACTGCGAATCATGCCACCGTTCGTTCTGCATGGAGGATATCCATATTCCGAGCTTCGAATTGCCGGAAGGATTCTATCCCCACTCCGTCTCCTTCGTCATCAAGGGAGAATGCCCTGAATGCAGGAATAGGCATCGCTGAAAGAGGGTGTGTCATAAGCCACATCCCATACGCCCTGAAAGGGCAGAAGCTCCTAGCCCAGGGCAACGCCCTGGGTTTTAGAATAAACACAGCAAAGTCGCCCTGAAAGGGCAAAAGCTTTGTATATTGCTCAATATTTTAAAGCTTTTGCCCTTACAGGGCGACGGGTTTGCGTTCATAATTACCCAGGGCGATGCCCTGGGCTAGGAGCTTCTGCCCTTTCAGGGCGTATTGGGTAATTTCAACCGTACAGGTCGAAAAAAGATGAAACAAAAAAAGCTCCGAAGAAAGATGAACTTCTTCGGAGCTTTTTTGTACACCCTTAGGGATTCGAACCCTAGACCCACTGATTAAGAGTCAGTTGCTCTACCAACTGAGCTAAGGGTGCAGCAAGCTTAGCATTTGAGTTATTTCTCAAAAGCGGTTGCAAAGGTACTGCTTTTTTCTGACACCACCAAATTTTTCGGCAACTTTTTTCTTTTTCATGCGCATTTTCCTGATTTTCCATGCATTTTCAAGAGAAAAAGTGTATCTTTGCAGCCACTTATACAATTATATATGTAGAGCATCAAAGAACATAAGAGAATATAAGAGAAATCTTATCAATTAAGAAATCAAAAACATAAGAGAATATGAACGGAATATACACTATCCTGCTCCTCGTGCTGAGCAACATCTTCATGACGCTCGCATGGTATGGACATCTCAAACTCCAGCAGACGGGCACCAGCAGCAACTGGCCACTCATCGGAGTCATCGCCTTCAGTTGGGCGATCGCCTTCTTCGAATACTGCTGCCAGGTACCAGCCAACCGCATCGGATTCATCGACAACGGCGGTCCATTCAATCTGGTACAGCTCAAAGTGATACAAGAGTGCGTGTCGCTCATCGTCTTCGCCATCATCGCCAACATCCTCTTCCAGGGGCAGGGACTGCATTGGAATCACTTTGCCGCATTCGTCTGCCTCATCGCTGCCGTGTATTTCGTCTTTATGAAATAATAAAGCTTTTGCCCTTACAGGGCGACAGACTTGCGTCCTGAATACCCAGGGCGATGCCCTGGGCTAAGAGCTTCTGCCCTTTCAGGGCGTTAACAACAAAGAAAGAAGAACAATTATAACAAAATAAAAGAATAACCGACAATGGAAAAGAAATTACGTGTTGCTTCCCTCTGCGTGCAGGGAGGCTATGAGCCGAAGAACGGCGAACCGATAGAAGTGCCTATCTATCAGAGTACTACATTCAAATACGACAACTCTGAGGAGATGGCAATGCTCTTCGACCTGAAGAAGGAGGGCTACTTCTATACCCGACTCCAGAACCCTACCAATGATGCTGTGGCAAAGAAAATCGCTCAGCTCGAAGGTGGTGTGGGTGCCGTATTGACCTCAAGCGGTCAGGCAGCCAACTTCTATGCCGTATTCAACATCTGCGAGGCTGGCGACCACATCGTTACCTCTAACGAAATCTACGGCGGCACCTTCAATCTCTTCGGCGTTACCCTGAAGAAGCTCGGCATCGAGTGCACCTTCGTAAACCCTAACGCCAGCGAGGAGGAAATCCAGAAGGCTTTCCGCCCTAACACCAAGGTAGTGTTCGGCGAAACCATCAGCAACCCTGGCTGTGCCGTGCTCGACATCGAGAAGTTCGCACGCATCGCTCACAAGAACGGCGTGCCTCTCATCGTAGATAACACCTTCGCCACACCTATCAACTGCCGCCCATTCGAGTGGGGTGCCGACATCGTTACCCACTCTACCACCAAGTATATGGACGGTACAGCATCGCAGGTAGGCGGCGTAGTTGTGGATAGCGGCAACTTCGACTGGATGGCGAATGCCGAGAAATTCCCTGGCCTCTGCACACCGGATGAGAGCTACCACGGACTCACCTACGTGAAGGCTTTCGGCAAGATGGGATACACCACCAAGCTCGTGGCACAGTTGATGCGCGACCTGGGTTCCATCCCTGCGCCGATGAACTCATTCATACTGAACCTGGGTCTCCAGAGCCTGCACCTGCGTATGCGCCAGCATTGCGAGAATGCGCAGAAGGTGGCTGAGTTCCTGCAGAATGATGAGCGTGTGGCTTGGGTTCACTATAGCGGACTGAAGGGCGACGAGTATTACGACCTTGCCCAGAAGTACATGCCAAACGGCACCTGCGGTGTCATCGCCTTCGGATTGAAGGGCGACCGTGAGACTGCCATCAAGTTCATGGATTCATTGGATATGATCAACATCGTGACTCATGTGGCAGATGCCCGCACCTGCGTGCTCCACCCTGCGAGCCATACCCACCGCCAGCTTTCAGACGAGCAGTTGAAGGAGGCAGGCGTTGCCCCAGACTTGATCCGCCTCTCAGTAGGTATCGAGGATGTGGAGGATATCCTGGATGATATCAAGCAGGCATTGAATAAGATATAAAAGAATGAGGAGGGTGTGTCAATGACACACCCTCCTCTCTCTTTTATTTACACCAATTTATAAATCTCGCTAGGCGTCTTCCGCTTCAGCACTTCCAGTTCGAAGTCCTTTCCGGCAATGATGCCCTTGCTCCTGAGAATCTGCTCCACAGTCTTTCTCGCCAGTTCGGGATGATTATTCTCCTCACTGAGATGGCAGAGCCATACGTGGCGGAGGCTCGGAGTGGCGAAGTCGGCAAGCGCATGGGCACACTCATCATTGCTGAGATGACCGTTCGGACCCAGGATTCTCTCCTTCAGATACTGAGGATATTTTCCAGTCTGAAGCATCTCCACGCTATAGTTCGATTCGAGCACCAGATAGTTCGCCTTGCCGATGAACTCCTGAATCTCCTCCGTGATGTGTCCCACATCCGTAATCAGACAGAATGTGACCCCCTCGTGCTCCACGAAATAGCCCACATTATCCGTACTGTCGTGAGGCACCCCAAACGGAGTAACCCTGAACTCGCCCACCTGGAACGGCACACCTTTCTCTATGATGTGCGCATGATTGGGCACGATTTTCTTTCGGACGCAATAGTTGCGCTCGATACCTGCATGAACTTTACGGGTTGCATATACTGGTAGATGATAGTCAGTACTCAAGCTCCCCACCGACTTTACATGGTCGGCGTGGTCATGGGTAATGAGGATATGATGCACATCCTCGAAGCGCAATCCATAGTTATGGAAGTGCTTTTTCAGGGTTCTGATACCTACTCCTACGTCTATCAATAGCGAATCCGTTTCAGTGTAAAGATAGTAGCTGTTGCCACTGCTTCCACTGCCAAAGGATATAAATTTTAGCATTTTAATTGTTATTTTCCCTGCAAAGTTAGCAAAAAAGATTCTTATTACAAAGTTTTTTACTATCTTTGTGCCCAAAATAAGCAAATAAATAGAAATTTTAAGATTTAGGAAACATGGTTAGGAAAACAATATCCTGTATGGCTATCGCCGTAGCAGCCATACTAGCAAGCGCTTACACCCTTACGGGATGCCAATCCCATCAGGGAGACGAAGATCAGCTGGAGAATGACATCGATTCATTCGCCACCTACTACTTCAACTGGCAGTTCCCCAAGACTCAGAAGTACTGCACCCAGAGTTCGGAACCCTGGCTCCGCTATGCTGCCAGCAACGTGCATCAGGCGGATGTGGACCTGCTGCGCACCAAGGCTGAGGATGCCACGATAGAAATCAACGACATCGACTTCAGCGACGACGGAGCGAACGCCACCGTCAGCATCACCGTATATAATTTTCTGCAGATGGACACCATCGGGCAGGAAGCCCACCTCGTAGAAGAGGCCGACTTCCACCTGCCGATGCGTATCGAGAACGGGGTATGGAAGATTAGAATGGCAAACCTACCGCGAAGTGAAAGGCGAAATCACGACTGAGCTTTGGGTGAATGATCGCCCAATGCTCATCCCCACTCTCGTAGGCAGGATTGATTGCCTTCATACCCATATCGAAACGGAGGATGAAATAATCGAAGTTCAACCTCAGACCCATACCATACGCCGCAGCAATCTGCTTGTAGAACTTATCTAACTTAAACTGTCCGTTAGGCTGCTCATCATATTTTCTGAGCGTCCAGATATTACCTGCATCCACAAACAGGGCACCTTCGAATTTCCAGAACAAAGGAGTGCGGTACTCGGCATTCAGGTCGAGCTTCATATCACCCGTCTGGTTGATGAAGTCGATGCGTCCGTCATTGCCCTTGTATCCGCCAGGTCCCAGCTCTCTTACGCCCCAGCCTCTCACCGAGTTGGCACCACCCGAAAAATACCGTTTCTCGAAAGGCAGCACCTTGCTGTTGCCGTAAGGATACGCCACGCCGATGCCTGCATGCAGCGCCAGCACATTGCGGTCGTCGAAGCGCACTAGATGGGTGTAGTCGAAATCAGCCTTGGCATACTGGGCATAGGCGATATTGATGAAAGTACGCTGTCCCTGAGAATTTATCTTGAAATTCAGCGCCTTGGAGAACGCGCTGAGCAGATTGCCCGAAGACTCCACATTCAGTCGGAAGGCATCTACCCCATCGCTATAGTTCAATCCGAATCCCATCTTCATGATGAAGATATCCTCGTAGTTATAGCGCAGGATGGCATTTCTGTTATCTACATCATCCAGATAGTCGCGCTTGAAAGTCTCTGAAATCCAAGGCATATATACATAGTTGAGGTCGAGCAGGTCGAATCGCCAGTTGAGATGATGGCGGGGTTCAGCCCAGCGGTAGCGCCATGCCATGGAGAAGACGCGACGATGGAACTCCGGACGGTTCTGGAGGTCCCAGGCCACCGAATACTCCGTATTGGCAGTCTGTCTTCTTCTGAAATTCTTAGACAGCAGCGGTGCTACGAAGCGTGGGAACACCAGCTTGCTCTCTATCGAATACTCCTGATAGTTCTGGTCCTGATAGCCCTCCAGTCCGGTGATAGCCTCGTAGGCACCACGCAGCTCGATACTCAGCTGTTCGCTACCCCGGAAGAGGTTTCTGTTGGTATAGGTGAGCGAAGCCGCAGCACCCAGGTCGCCTGCCGTATTGGTTCCTTCCGGCTGGAAGGAGATGGTAGAAGGCTTGTTGGTGCTGATCTGGATATTGCAATCGAGCATTCCGCTATCGGGAGCTTCCACGAATCGGATATTGGTATATTTCACCGCCTGCAGGCGTGCGAAATTATTATACGTACGTTGCAGGGCAGAGGCGCTGTAGGGACTTCCCTCCTTCAGAGCAGTGGCATTCAGGAGCACCTGATGGCGCAGGTGGATGCGGTCGCTGTCGTTGCTGAGATAGTTGATTTTCCTGATCTCGTATCGTGAGTGCGGGGTTTCCGGCGCATTACTGTTAGCCTTGTAGTTCATCAGATGCAGGGTAACGCCGATGTCTTTGCTGCCCGTGATGGTATCTGCAGAAAAGTGGATGAAATCCTTGTTGAAGCGGAAGTATCCATCATCAATGAGGAGATTGGAAATACGCTTGCGCTCATTATCCAGCGCCTCTACCGTGAAACGCATTCCCGGTTTCAGCATCTGGTTATCAGGATTATCCAGCTGCAATCTATCCTGTATGTTCTTATCCTCTATGTCATACTCCACCTTGCCGATGAAGAACGGCTCACCGGGATGCAACAGATAGGTGGCATCCAGCTTCGGGGCTTTCTTCCGCTTGGTAGTATAGAGGGAAACGCCAGCGTGCAGGAATCCCTGGTTCTGCATCGCCGTGAGCAGGTCCTGGCAAGTGAGTCGAGCCTGGATGGAATCATAGATGACGGGCTTCTTGCTGAACGGATTTTTAAAGAGTGCAAAGAGCTTCGGCTTCTCTTTCTGTCGCACATACTGCTTGAGCGCCCCTGCATCATATTCCGCAGAGTCGCTCTTCACTTCCACCTTATTTAATATATACTCCCCCTCCTGCACATACTTGCTGGCAGAACATCCAGCCAGAAGCAGTGGCAGGGCGAGAACTGAAATCTTCTGTATTTTCACGAATCTAATCCTTTTAGATTGCAAAGATAGTGTAAATCGAAGAAAATACAAAACATTTAGCACTTTTTATTTTGTATTGTCTGCTTTTTATGCTACCTTTGCATCCATTAAAGATTAGAAACAACAACAAATGATTAGCAAGAATAAGATAAAATACATTCGTTCGCTCGAACTGAAGAAGAACCGCAACAAGGAAGGAAAGTTCGTGGCGGAAGGTTTCAAGGTAGTAGATGATCTGCTCGCCCTGCAACCTGCCGACCTCATAGTGGCTACCCAGGAGTGGCTCCACGGCAAGCACCTTGCGGCTCAGACAGAAGTGATAGAGGTGACCGAGGAGGAGCTGAAGAAGGTGAGCTTCCTGCAGCATCCGCAGCAGGTGCTGGCTGTTTTCAGACAGGCGCAAGATGGTGATTTCTCCATCAACACCCAGGAACTGAGCCTCGCCCTGGATGGCGTACAAGACCCGGGCAACCTGGGCACCATCATCCGAATAGCCGACTGGTTTGGCATCACCCACATCTACTGCAGTCAGGATACTGCCGACGTGTATAACCCGAAGGTGGTGCAGGCCACGATGGGCAGCATTGCGAGAGTGAAGGTGGAATATGGCAACCTGCTGGCTCTGGTAGAGTCATTGCCTGCAGATGTACCCGTTTATGGTACCCTGCTCGATGGCGACAACATCTATCAGCAGCAGCTGGAAAACCGGGGACTCATCGTGATGGGAAACGAAGGAAAAGGCATTTCGCCTGCCCTTGCCAAGAAGGTGAACCGAAGACTGCTCATCCCGAACTTCCCGGAAGGAAGAGCCACAGCCGACAGTCTGAACGTAGCTATCGCTACCGCCATCACCTGCTCGGAATTCAGAAGAACTAAATCATTATAACTATGGAAGTAAATGAATTATTTAAGCAACGCAGTATAACTGCCTGCATGAAAGCATCCTACAATACCGTAACGAGCGATATCCGTTCGCTTGTGAAGCAGACATGGGTTACCCACGTTCCTTTCGCAGTATTGCTGGCAATCGTACTTTACTTTCTCCTCCCCAACAAGTCGCTTCACGATTGGGGAGAAGCGAATCCGATGGCTTCATTCATATTGCAAACCATCATCTACGCAGCCACCCTCATGATGGCGGCAGTATCATTCTGGCATCTCCTGCCCCACAAGCAGCTCTGCCCTCAGGGCGAAAAGCGCAAGCCGGGCAGATCGCTGGTCCGCATCCTCCGCCACTTCGGAGGCTTCCTCATGACCTGCTTCCTGGGCATGATGATTGTAGGCATCGCCACCTTTATCGCAGCTGTGCCTACCATCATCCTCATCATCGCCCAGCTCTACTCACAGTTGGGTGCACTTCAGGGCGATCCGCTCGGCGTACCGGGCTATTTCACCCCACTCCTCTTCCTCGTCTTTACCCTCACCAGCCTGCTCATCATCTATGCCCTCACCTGGCTCGGCATCGCACTGGCTTACCAGTATGCATCCTACAAGGTGCAGGATGAGGAAAAGAAAAAACTGAAGGAGAGTCAGCAGCAGATGGCTGTAGCCGGCATAGAGCAGATGGCGACAGAAGAGGAGGAAAACAAGAAGTATTAATCATATTAACATAAATGAGATAGAAAGAGACATGAAACAGACAAGATTACTCTTCATCGACCGCGACGGAACCCTGATTCAGGAACCTGCGGACGAACAGATTGACAGCTTCGAGAAGCTGGTATTTACCAAGGGCGTATTCCGCAACCTCGCCTTCATTGCCCAGCACACCGACTACGAGCTGGTGATGGTGAGCAACCAGGACGGACTGGGCACCGACTCCTTTCCGGAGAACACCTTCTGGCCAGTACACAACTTCATCATCCAGACCCTGGAGAGCGAGGGCATCCACTTCGCCAAGCAGCATATCGACCGCCACTTCCCGGAGGATAACTCGCCGATGAGAAAGCCAGGCACGGGCATGCTGACCGAATACATCGACAACCCAGCCTACGATATGGCAAACAGTTATGTAATCGGCGACCGTGAGACGGATGCCAAGCTTGCCGAGAACCTGGGTTGCAAGAGTCTGATTCTCGGAAAGGATGGTATGGACTGGGACAAGATAGCCGAGATTCTCTTTGCCGGCGACCGCATTGCCGAGGTGAAGCGCACCACCAAGGAGACGGATATCTACATCAAGGTAAATCTCGATGGCAGCGGCAAATGCGACATTTCTACCGGTCTCGGTTTCTTCGACCACATGCTGGAGCAGATAGGCAAGCACGGCATGATGGACCTCACCATCCACACCAAGGGCGACCTCTATGTGGATGAGCATCACACCATTGAAGATACGGGTATTGCCCTGGGCGAATGCCTGCTGCAGGCGTTGGGCGACAAGCGTGGCATCGAAAGATACGGCTACAGTCTGCCGATGGATGACTGTCTCTGTCAGGTGGCATTGGATTTCGGTGGCCGTCCATGGCTGATCTGGGATGCAGAGTTCCACAGAGAGAAGGTGGGCGAAATGCCAACCGAGATGTTCAAGCATTTCTTCAAGAGTCTGAGTGATGCAGCAAAGATGAACCTCAACATCAAGGCTGAGGGCGAGAACGAGCATCACAAGATAGAAGGCATCTTCAAGGCGCTTGCCCGCTCGCTGAAAATGGCGGTGAAGAGAGACATCTATCACTTCGAGCTTCCTAGCTCAAAGGGAATGCTATAATAAAACGAAAAGTTGTTATTAGCAGCACGCCCTGTTATTAGTAGCACGCCCTGAAAGGGCAGAAGCTCCTAGCCCAGGGTAACACCCTGGGTTACGCATAAGCAAGAAAGACGCCCTGTAAGGGCAAAAGCTTCTCAAATACAAAGCTTTTGCCCTTACAGGGCGACTTCTTTATCCCATTATATACCCAGGGTGTTACCCTGGGCTAGGAGCTTCTGCCCTTTCAGGGCGTATGGGATGTGGCTTATGACACACCCTCGCTTATTACATCCAAAAACAAGTTTTATCCTGACTAAAACTTTGTCATGAACTCCACAACAATCTTATCCTTTTCTGAAGTCTTGGCAATGCCACCTTTGCGATAGAAATACTTCTCGTAGTTGATACGGATATCGGAGATGAATGGCTTGGCAAGGCTCAGGGTTACACCACCCGTTACACGATGGCGCTTGTAATCATTGATCTTCAAGGCACCGAGTTCGGTATCAGAACCGCCATATCGGGTACCATCGCTGTGGTCACTCATGAAATCATATCTTGCCAATGGCGAAACCTTCCTGATGATGCTCTTCTGATTGCGAACCGGAATATCATAGCATACGAATCCATCGAAAGCATGCACATCGTGGAAGGCATCCTTGCTGTAATGCTTGTAAAGATACTCAGCCTCAGCAATGAAACCGCCCTTGTGGAAGGTGATACCACCATCATACATCGTTACCGTAATATCAGATGGCTTGATCTTCTGGGTACTCAACACCAGGTTCACATTCGGAAAGAGGAACTGAGCCTTGGCAGAATAGTTAACGCCCTTGGTCCAGTAATCCTTCTGGTTAGTCAAGCCAGAACCGTTGAAGATACCGGCATTCACCACGATAGGGAAGCCAACATTCCAGGTGTATCCTATTTCAGCACCCACGTCGCGCACGTTACCCACCTGCTTGGCGATAAACGAACGGTTGGCAAAGTACTGCTGATGAGGAGAACGGTGAGCATCGATGGTGAATGGCACACGCTCCTGACCGATGGTGAACTGCAGGGTCTTCCAAGGCTTGATGCGTGTATAGGCATCGAGCATCTTGATCTTACCCTCGTCGCAGAGGTCGATTTCCGCCTTATAGCTTACCTGAGGTGTTACATTGCCAGCCACGTTGATGCGGGCTGTGCGCACCTCGAATCGTCCCTCCCCCTCTTCGGTCTGGTACTCATACTTTGAGCGGATGGTTCCACCAATGGTCATCGACTTGGCGAAATTCTCAATGCCCTTCTCCACAGAGCTTTTTTCTGTATTCTGGGCATTCATTCCCATCGACACTATCGTGAGTGCCATCAACAAATACGTTTTCTTCTTCATTTCTTACCTTATTATATACACGTAAATCATTATTATTACACGCAAATCATCATTACATACATGTAAATCTGATTCTTTTTATTTTCGCTTGCAAAGGTAAGGAGAAGATATTTCTACCGTAAAACATAAGTATTACAAAGCTGTTACATCACTGATTTTCTGCACCTGTAATATCATTGTAATGATGGCAAAAACAGAGGAATAAACCACTTCATCCGCAAATAAAATAAAAGATATGTCTATATCTCAAATTTTTATGCTATCTTTGCACGGAAATGTGCGAAGATGGCATTTTTTTGTTTACCTTTCGCCTCTTCTTGCGTCATACACATAAAAAGGAACAAATGGAAGAAACAGAATTTGAACATATCGCCCAGGAAATGCGCCCCAGGTTGACGGCACATTGTCAACGTTATCTCTCGGCAGGAACCCTTGCCGAAGAAGCCGATGACATCGTGCAGGAAACCCTGGTGAAGCTCTGGAAGATGCGCGAAAGGCTCTCTGAATACCAGAGCATCGAGGCCCTAGGTATGACCATAGCCAGGAATCTCTGCATCGACCATCTGAGACGCAACAAAGCCCAGACGGCATCGCTGGAACAGATGAAGCATCCCGCAGAAATCTGTACGGCAACCGAGCGTACCGACCAGGCCATCATCGGCGAGGATACGCAAAGGCGACTCAACAGGGCGATGGACAGGCTTCCGGAAACGCAGAGAAGAATGCTGCTATTGAGAAGCGAGGGAAAGAGCCTCGATGAGATTGCCGAAATCTGCGGAGCCAACAAGACTAGCACCAAGACGATGATTTCTGCAGCAAGAAGATCATTGTTGAAAATGATGAAGTCATAAACTCTAAAAATGAAAGAAATGAAGAAACTAGAAGATATAACCTATCGCCACGAGCTGATAGAGCGCTACCTCGATGCTGATACCAGCGTGGAGGAAGAACAGGCATTGGCTGATTTCTATCGCCATTGCGAGAATAAGGATTTAACGGATGAGGATCTCGACATCAGAAACCTGATGCTGGGAATGGAGAACTATACTCCGAATTTCCATCAAACAGAAATGGAAATGATGGAAGAATTGGACGGAAAAGAAGAGATGAAAGAACTAGACAGAAAAGAAGAAGAAGCTAATGGACAGCCGCAAATGAAAGAGATGTCCCTTGCAGCTTCAAAGAACCACGAAACAAGATGGGTACGCCTCTCTGCCATTCTTCTCGCTACGGCGATGCTGGCAGGACTCATCTTCCTGCTCTTCCCTATCAAGGATTATTTCTCATCCTCTTCTGAACAACAACCTGGCCTTGCCAACCTGGTTCCTACAGAGCAGGTGGTTCGCTCGCAGCCATCTTCTGAAGATGGAAACGAGCATCTGAATGCGTACGAAAAGATGGAACGTGCCGACTCCCTCTTCCTGGCTGCAACCCAGGATATCGTGACCCCGCAGGAAATGAAGTCAAGCAAGATGGTACTTGCCAAAAGAAAGAATATCGCAGAAAGAAGCGAGAAACATGCAGGGAAGACTGCAGAAAATACAGAAGAGACCTCTTCTGGCAATACGGAGAAGACTGCAGAAAATACGGGGAAGACCTCTTCTGAAACAGAAAGAAGCATTCATGAAGATTTCAATCAGATTTATGAAGTAGCCTCTGCCGCCCTGCCTTCTGCCGAGCAGCTTACCATCAACCGCCAAGGTGATAACATCGTTATCTCAACCCTGGACAACGACGGCAACATGCAGCATTACGCCATCAATATCGCAGAAACGCAAGATGGTAGTTATCAACTACTTCCACTGGCACAGTTAAACGAATGATAAAACATTTCACGCTGAATTATAAACATTTCACGCTTATGAAAAAGTATATTTTCACCATTGCATTTACTCTGCTGGGCATAACCAGCAGTATGGCATCCAAGGCAGATACCCTGCGTATCTACACCATCGACGGCGAGCGCATTCCAAACTTCACCGGCAAGGAACTCATCGGTAAAACCATCAAGAATTACCAGGTAAACACCAACGTCCTGCCGGCACCCAAAAGAGATGTGATAGAGAGTCATATCATCACCACTACCACACCTCCTGCCGCCAAGCCAGCCCCTCACTATCTGGTCAAGGGCAGAGAGCAGGAGCTGACTAAAGAGGAATTCAACAAGATTTCTCCCAGCAAAATCAAAGCCATCGAGATCTTGAAAGAGGGCACCAAAGCCATTCAGGAAAGAGGTCTGAAAGAGGATGGCAGAAGCTACATCATCGTTACTCTGGAGAAATAACAGATAAGACGTATCCCTTTTTCTTCAGCGACTCAATCTTAACGGTCGCATCATGCTGAAGAGCATGGCGGAGATACGTCATCTGCACATTCACAGCCAGGGAGTTGGCATAGCTCACGGTACCCCACACTGCCTCCTGTATCATCTCCTTGCTTACTACATTGCCGATATTCTTCGCCAGCAGACGGAGGATGTCGGCTTGTCGGCTGGTAATGAGCACACGAGAGGAACGGGTACGAAGCTCATTGTTGTTATAGCAGAAGGTGGTTTCTCCGAAATGATACACCTCCTCTTCTATCGTCTCACTCTCATTCATGGAGAACCGCTCCTCTATTCTTGCCAGCAACTCTTCCGGATAGAAGGGCTTGGCAAGATAATCGTTTGCCTTCAGGGAGAAACCTTTCAGTCGATCGTTCTTCTCCGTACGGTCGGTGAGGAAGAAGATAAGCACCTTCGGGTCGATGGCTCTGATGCGCTCAGCCACCTCATAGCCATCCATCTCCGGCATATTGATGTCGAGCAATACTAGGTCGGGCTTCACCTCCGGGAACTGCTCCCATGCCTTCATGCCATTTCCGGCATAAGTCACATCGTAGCCATGCTGCTGCAGGAAACTCTTCAGCAATATGGAATACTTCAAGTCATCGTCTGCAAATAATATCTTGATCATTTTTTCTGTTGTTTATAGCGTTAAACCGGATGCATCAGGAGTGTTGCGGGATGACGATTGAAATTCTGGTTCCCTTGCCCACTTCGCTCTGCATCATTTTTCTGCCCCCATGGGCCTTCACAATCATATCCACAAAACTCAAACCCAAGCCGATGCCTGGCTGCATCATATCCGGGTAAGCATTGCTGCGATAGAACTTCGTCCAGACTCTCTGCTGTTCATCGGGCGAAATTCCGATACCATTATCTGATACAGAAATCATGACTTCCTCCTTCTCGGTATCTCGGCAGGCAACATGGATATTGACAATGTCGCCGGAATACTTCACCGAGTTCTCCATCAGATTACTGACCACATTCAGAAGCTGGTCTCTATCTCCCATCATCCGGTCGGAAGTGCGCTGGTAATCGAGCGAAACATTCACCTCCTTCTGCTTATTCTTTCGATAAACTGCCACCAGATTCAGCAAAGCGGCATGGATATCGAAAGAAGTTATCTGGAGCGGGATATGTTCCTCTGCCCTGATTACTTCCCGGAGTTTGGCGAGATAGGCGGTCAGGTTATCGCTCTCCTCTCTTACCGTCTCCATGATAAGGGCATTCTCATCCTTCTCATCTGTCTTTTGAGCAGAGAATACGGATACACACATCTTCAGCGTCTGCACGGGGCGTTTCAGCTCGTGAATCATCGTATGCACGAAGTCGCTTCGCATCTTATCCACCTTCTTCTGCAGGAGCATCACCTTGATGAGATAAGCTATGCTCAGGAGAAGCATGATGGTAACCAGCAGACTTCCTATCATCTGCCACATCATTCCCTTCAGGATGGGCAGCATCGGCACCTGCATCCTCATCTGCATCGACTGATACTGAATAGGATTGAAAGGCACTTCCACCAGCATTTCGTGATGAAACAAGGTAGGAGGTTCCACGATTCTTGTCTGCCACAGACGATGCTTTCCCGTCTTCATCTCTGCCCCGATGAAATCATTGCCCAGTTTCCTACTGACGAAACGATCAAAATGCGCTTTGTCAAAGCGGGTAAGCTGGTAAGTGATGTAAGTGTTCAGGCAATCAAAAGAATTGTTGGAATCCGTCTCACGCAAATCGAAAGTATCTCTCTTCTCCATCACGTTACCGAATCCCGGCTTGCGATACACCACTCCACCAATGATTGTATCCGTATCCAGCGGAGAGCAAACCGTAGTACAGGGACCCTTGAAGTCTGAAAAATATGCCGAGACGACATAACCGATATGTGATTTTTCTTTTACCGCTGCTCCGATATTTGTCAGATAAGTGACTATTGCCTGTTCCGCCTTTTCGGCGTTTTTCTTCCCCATCTCTCCCATCGAATAGGTCACGCTATTGTATAGCCAATAAGTCTGCAAGCCTATCAGCAGGAAAGAGGAAAGGATGGCGAGCTGCCAGACTTGTTTGATTCTTCTATTCATATCATTTTTTTTTTCGATGCAAAGGTACAAAGATTTCATTATATATAATAAGGTGAAGCAAGATTATTTTGCCAGCGTAATGTTTCAGTAATGATTATTTGCGATTTTGAGCCCGAAAAGCTGTTCCTTTGCAGACGAAAACAAAAAACAAGGAAGAAAATGAAGAAAGAAACAGTTTTATGCGCGATGCTAGCCACCGCCACCTGTGTAACAGCACAAAACGGGAAATTCCCGACATCCGGAGTTTCCGCAGACTCAATACAGACGGAAAAAGATTCGATCAAAGCTGATAAGGAGACTGAGATCTATGCTGATAAGGAGGCTGAGACAAAAGCTGATAAGGAAGCCGAGATTCAAGCCGTAACCGTAACAGGTCATCGCCCGATGTACAAAATGAGAAACGATGCCCTGGTTACCCGTGTCCGCAATACACCTTTGGCAAAGGAGCCAACGCTGGAAGATGTATTGAAGCACATCCCCGGCATGAAACAAACCGCCGATGGAACTCTGGAAGTAAACGGACTGGGAGCACCCATCATCTATCTCAACGACAAGAAGGCGACTTCTGCCGAACTCTCTCATCTCGATGTGAAGCTGATAGATGAAATAGAACTCATTACCACTCCTGGTGCAAAATATGATGCAACGACGGGAGCCGTACTGAGAATCCTGACGAGAAGAACAGACGAGGGTATATTCGGCAAGATGCAGGTGTATGATGAATTGAGCGAGGTGAACACCAACCACGAGGAATTGACTCTGGGTTGGGTAACGAAGAAAATTTCGCTCACAGGATTTTACGGTTACACAGACAACCGTTACAATGTGCATCAGCCACAGGAAGCGCTCGTAAGAGCTAATGATGGCGAATATCTCTTCGGAGCCGACCGCCATGGCAAGAACAAGGCAAATTATAACGCTACGGAACTCAACTTCGACTGGTTAATCAGCAAGCAGCACGAAGTGGGAATACAATGGGAAGGGCTTTGGCTGAATGGCGGTAGAAGCGAGAAACAGCAGCAGTACTATCGCTATCCTAACCCAGCAGGAGAAGATACAAATAGCGAGATGAAGCTTTCTGATGCGGATGGCGAGATGAAGTATTTTGATGCGGAGAGCCAGCAATGGGGACACCAGCGCAGCCACCACTTTAATCTCTTCCATCTGGCTAAATGGTCGAAACATCTCTCATCACAGATTTATCTGGACTATGCAAGGAACAAGGATTCTGACAGCCAGCCTATCACGGAGAAAGAAGGTAGCGAGATGCAGGAAACCCTCAACCGTTCCAATTCCAACTACGATATCTATAGTGGAAGATTCGAAGTCAAGCAACTCATCTCTGACAAACATTCCATCAACTTCGGTGGCGAATGGAGCCTGATGGAAGGTAAGGGAAAAACCGAAAGTTCTGCCGATATGCTTGGAACTACGGAATACAAAAACCACGATACCAAGACGGCTGCTTACCTGCAATATCAGGGTGAAGCTGGCAAATGGAACTGGTGGGCAGGCATCCGATATGAGCATCTCACCTCCCGATACACCAATCTGTCGGAGATATCTCCCGACAATATGGAGCGTCATTACGACCAATGGTTTCCATCGTTCGGTATCACTCTCAAAGAACCGTCGTGGCATCACTCGCTCAGCTTCCACACTACCACCGCCCGACCTTCTTTCAGTCAGCTCAGTGGGAACATCTACTATACCTCGCGCTTTCAGTATCAGATCAGCAATCCGAAGCTGCAGCCTGTCAACACCTATCGTCTGACCTACTCCGTGCAGTGGAAAGATTTCATGGGAATGTTGAGATACACCCGTATCGACCACTCCATCATGTACATTCATGAAGTGCCGGAGGACAAGCCCGTAAGATACGTGAGTACATTCATGAACTTCAACAAGATGCAGAAATACATGGCATATCTCAACTGGGGTCACGTCTTCGGCTGCTGGCGTCCGAATGTCAATGCAAGCATCACTTACCAGCGCTTCTCCGTAAATGATCATAGAGAGCTAATCAGTTACAACGGAGCAACTTGGAATGCATCGTTTGACAATTACTTCACGCTACCAAACGACTATCAGTTGTCGCTCTCCTACAGTTTTGACAACGGAGGACAAGTGGGCAAAATGAAGTTCAGCCCCACTCAGAACTGGAGTCTTGGTGCCAACAAATCGTGGATGGACGGCAGATTACAGGTTGCCTTCAGTGCCAACGACCTCTTCCATCAGCAGCTCTTCAAGGAGCGAACCCACGAGCATGCCGTTGACTTCTCCCAGACTGAGGATTACAAGCTATGGAGCTACAAGTTGACCGTAACCTGGAAATTCAACAAGCGCAAGGGAAGATACAACGGCATGAACAGTGCGGAAGATGAATTGAACCGACTATAGCCGGACAAGACTCTCTTATCTTAATGATCTTTATAATTTCAAGTATCCGGGTTATCCCACTCCCAGCAGTTCTACTTCGAATATCAGGGTAGAACCGCCTGGGATGCCCGGCTGCGAGAACTTGCCGTAGCCCATCTCGGCTGGGATGTAAAGTTCCCACTGGTCGCCCACGTGCATCTGCTGCATGGCAACAATCCAGCCATCTATCAGGTCGCTCAATCGCATAGCGAACGGCGTGCCGCCACGGCTGGAATCAAACTTCTTGCCGTTGATGGTCCAACCGGTGTAATGAGCCGTCACGATGCTGCGTCGGCTAGGCTGTGCCCCCTTCGGGTCGCCCTGCTTCAACACCTTATAATATATACCACGAGGCAGCGCCATAACGCCCTCCTCCTTTGCCTTTTCCTCCAGCCAACGCTTGTTGGCCTCAACATATTCTCTTTTTGCCATAAATCTATTTGATACTTGATATACTATGATTTTTGCGCAAAGTTACAAAAATCTATCGTATCTGCAAAAGAAAAAGGAGAACTTTTCTTCTTTTATCAAAGAAAAGCAGTACCTTTGCACCCTAATCAACCAAAAATACGATATGCCACAATCACTACATATTGCAATTATTGGTGGGGGTGCCGCAGGATTCTTTGCGGCGATAGAGGCCAAGCGCAACTTCCCTCACGCCGACATTACCATATTCGAAAAGAATTCGAAGGTTCTCGCCAAGGTGGAAATCACGGGAGGAGGAAGATGCAATCTTACCAATTCCTTTGACGAGATTTCCGACCTGAAACAGGCGTACCCTCGCGGACATAAACTGATGAAGCGACTCTTCAAGAGATTCGACTACCAGCATGCCTTCGACTGGTTTGAGGAGAACGGCGTGCCACTGGTTACACAGGAAGACCAATGCGTGTTTCCGCAATCACAGGATTCGCACAGCATCATCGACTGTCTGGTGAATACCGCCAAGCGACTGGGCGTGAAGATACAATGCAACCACCAGCTCACCGCCATCACCGAACTGGAGGATGAGCGCCTGCTCCTGGATTTCAAGACCTCTCATCCCGTTTCCGAAATCAGGCAGATTGCCTTCCACCGGGTAGCCATCACCACTGGCGGTCACCCGAAGATGGAGAGCTTCAAGCATCTCTCAGACCTGGGACATGCGATAGAGCTGCCTATCCCATCGCTCTTTACCTTCAACATTGCCGACAAGGCTTTCAAGAATCTGATGGGCACGGTGGTAGAGACGGTATATACCAGCATTCCGGGCACCAAGCTGAAGGCAGAGGGTCCGCTCCTCATCACCCATTGGGGCATGAGCGGTCCTGCCGTGCTGAAGCTCTCATCCCATGCAGCCCGCTATCTGCACGAGAACAATTATCAGATTAAGATTTCCGTAAACTGGGTACACGAGAGCAACCGCTCGCTGGTGGAAGAGAACATCCAGGGCATCATCATCGCCAACCCGCAGAAGCAGCTGGCTAGCATCCGCCCTTACAATCTCCCATCCCGCCTCTGGCTCTTCCTGATTCAGAAGATGGGATATGCACCCGAAAAGAAATGGAGCGAAATGGGAAAGAAGGGTTGCAACCTGCTGATAGAAACCCTCACCAACGACCTCTATCAGGTGAACGGCAAGGGAGCCTTCAAGGAGGAGTTTGTTACCTGCGGCGGCATCAGCCTCAGCAACATCGACCTGCATACCCTGGAGAGCAAGCTGTGCCCTCACCTCTTCTTTGCCGGCGAAGTGCTCGACATCGATGCCATCACCGGCGGTTTCAATCTGCAAGCCGCCTGGACCACGGGGTATGTGGTGGGACAACATATCGGAGAATAGCCTATTCCTCTTTCGAAACAAAGTCTTTCACGATGCGGGTGTATTCCTCGTGATGGTCGCGATATGCCATGGCATGAACGGAGCCTTTAGCGATGAAGATGGCTTTTCTGCCCTTCGTCTTTGCCTCATAAAGCGGATGAAGCATGGCATAGGGCACGAAGGCATCCTTATCGCCATGGATAAAGAGCATCGGTTTGGTGCTCTTGCGAACTTGCTCTATCTGCTGCGCCTCGGCAAAAGACCAGCCGTAGCGATACTGGCAAAGGGCGGAAGTGGTATTCATCAGCGGGAAGGCAGGCAAGCCAAACTGGTCTTTGAGCTGAGCGGAAAACTCATCCCACACGCTGGTATAGCCGCAGTCCTCCACAAAGCACTTCACGTAATCGGGAGTCTTCTCTCCCGATACTGCCATCGTGGTTGCCGCACCCATCGAAATACCGTGAATCACCTGACGGGTATCAGCTTTTAAGCTAGCTTTCCCATCATCCAAAGAACTCTGATTCTTCACTCCTCGTCCTTCACCCTTCACTTTAAATATCTCATTGGCTACTTCCGACCATCTGATGACATCCCATCTATCCTTCCATCCCATCTGGATATGATCACCCTCGCTCTCTCCATGTCCATACAGATCTGGCAGGAGCACATTATACCCCATATCGTGATTATAGAAATAGGCGATGTGCAGCATTCCCTCGGAGCGCACCTGATAGCCATGCACCACCACGGCAGTCTTTTCCGTAGTCTTCGGTGCATAGAGATAGATGGCATGAGCCTTGTAGCCCGAAGGCATCGTGACAAAGGTATCCTTCACACAATGGTGCTGATACACAGAGTCCATCCAGCCAATCATCCATGGGCACTCGTTCTTCATTCTGTTCTTCCAATGCTCAGCCGTCATTCTCTCCTCCTTCGGATAGTTGAGCGAATAATTGAGCATATAGTTGCTGGCACCATACAGTCCCAGCACCACAAGCACCACCAAGCCCAGAGCCGAAGCGATGCCTATCTTTCTCATCGTTTTCTGTTTCATCTTCATTCTTTTTGCTATTAAAAATATCTATTATAGAGTTTCCGCTGCAAAATTAAGAAAAAAGATGGAATTAGCAAAGAAACGGAGGAAAAATCCTGTTAAAATAGAAGCTTAAAGCGGCAATGAGAGTTTTATGGCAATTAGAACGTTTTGTGTTAAAATCCCTATCTTTTAAGCAAATTTCTCTGAAAATATTTGGATTATCCAAATTAAAAGTGTACCTTTGCAGCACTAGAATCCGCCACGCTTCCCATAGAACAGCGTACCAGGGCGGAACTTTTTGTTTATATGCGTATGGAATATACAAACCCACCACTTGATACAGCAACACTTTTAGCCAATCTTCAAAATGAGGGATTGGCTATCAAAGATGAGAGAAAAGCTATTGCTTTCCTTGAAAATGTCAGTTACTTTAGATTTGCGGCATATTTGCGACCTCTCAAAGCATCAGATAAACATACTTATAAGGAAAATGCTACTTTTGAGAAAGCAGTGAGACTTTATGAGTTTGATGCCAAACTCAGGACACTGCTGTTTTCTGCTATTCAAAAGATAGCGATTTCTTTGCGAGCAAAGGTTATCAATCAGTTTTCTTTGACTTATGGAGCTTTCTGGTTTATCAATCCCGATTTAGCTATTGACAAACATAAGTATGCAGAGAATCTTTCCTCTTTGGATAGGGAACTACAGCGTTCTAAGGATGATTTTATCAAAGAGCATTATGTGAAGTATGGCAAAGAAAACTTTCCGCCAGCTTGGAAACTTATAGACTTGACTTCGTTTGGTTGCTTAACAAAATTGTATTTCAATTTCGCTAATGGTGCAGGCAAAAAGAAAATAGCTCGTTCCTACGGCGTTCCCCAGCAAGAGATTCTCGAAAGTTGGATGAAATCCATCAATGCGCTTCGCAATTGTTGTGCCCACCATGGGCGTGTATGGAATCGTGTGATGCCTATAATGCCCCAACTTCCAATGACATTAAAGCAAGCATGGATAACAAATAAACCCGAAGTCGCCAATCGACTGTATTCGGTTCTTTGTTGCTTGCTGTATTGGCTAAATGCCATTGATTCACAAAATGAATTATGCGCTAACTTCAAGGACTTGCTGTCACTGTATCCAGAAGTTGACACAAATGCCATGGGATTTCCACAAGGTTGGGAAAACGAACCTTTATGGAAACAGTAGGCAGGTATTCGGATATAACTTATCCGAATACCTGCTGCCGCTGCAAGAGGTTTCCAACTATCAAGCCCAAGATAATTCGCCTGAAGTGCTTGCGGTATTTTTTCACATATCCAAAGAGAAATCAAAAAGATCTCTTCTCTTTGCTCTCCATCTTATTGCATAACGTGAACTTGGATTCGTTATAACTGTTATCTTATCTATTTGGTTAGCCTTCAATTGCTCAACTTCTATATTATTGCGGACAATATGTCCATTGATATAGAAGACTGGTTTTCCCTTGCCAAAAACTTCTATGGAACCATTATTATTCAGTACACCAGGCAACATACCCATAACGTCTTTTGCAAAGCCAAGTTTTTCCAAAACGGTACCTTTGACTTCTGTCACAAAGCCTTCGCTGTTCAACTTTGCCAAAGGGCGGGTTGCTCTAACAACAACCTCCCTTAATTGCAGAGTATCCTTTCCAAAATTTTGGTTAGCGATACCAGTCTGTGCCAAACAGATTTGAGCTAAAATCAAATGAAATATAATACCAACAAATCTTTTTACCTTAAAATCTAACATTTTCATCCGTTCCTATATCTTTTGTTTTATAAAACTCTATTCCACTCTTAACAAAGAGCTGTTTATGTTCTTATTAACATTCTTCTTTACTTTTTGGGTCTTCCTGCCAAAGTCGAAGGAGTAAGCAACCTTGATGCTGGCATATTGCGAAGCCGTCTGGTCTTTGATGCTCTTACTGTAGCTGTAGATAGGCAAATCCAGCCAATATCGCTTCTCCTGCTTTTTGAAAGGCGATACTGCCTGAAGTTCTACATAGAGGTTGCCCCTGCTGTAAGAACACGACATTCCATAGTCGATAGGAGTCTTGCTTATCACCAAAGCTGCTTCATCCAAAGACTTCTTGCCAAAATGCAGATAAGGCTTCAAGGCAAAATCACCCATGAACATATTCAACCCAAGATTACCCGTCAAATTGTTGTTATGCTTCGACCAGGTAGTCTTCACCTCCGCATGGTTATATCTGATATCTCCCGACAGATTGGCAAACTTACACAGTTTGTACTGCAAGGCGAGGATAGCAGAATAATATTGAGCATTTCCACCATTCGAGTAAGTCTTCACTATTTTCCCGTTTGCCTCATCCAGGTAATAATCATCAGTTACAGGATGATGATTGTAACGGAATTGTCCGATGGCAGAAACACTCAACCTGTTGAAACGCCCCATATAATATAAATAGGTGTTGATGTCATGCGATTTCTTCAGTTCGGGCATTCCCTTTTCCATCATGTGGGAATTGACCTGAATCATAGCCCGGTTGATGACATCCATACCATGATTGGAGTTCACAAAGTTGAATGACCACAAGAGCATTCCCTTATTCAGCTGGTATTGCACATTCGTATTGATGCGAGGAGACAGCTGGCTAAAACTGTTGTCTCCATGCAGATGATATTGAAGCCAATCCAATCCGATGCGGGTTTTCAGGCTCAAGCGCCTGCTAGCCTGGAAATTATAGGAGAAGAAAGCCAACGACTCCCCTTTCCACAGATGCTGCCAAAGTTCGCAATTGCCGGAATAATCGGCATTCCAGACATCGTGGTAATGAAACAGTTCCACGGATAAGGAATGCTTTTGAGAGAAATAATTATAGATGGCAGACAGCTGGAACGACAGCGCTTTCTCGTCTTCATCGGTCATTGTCTCGAAAGGCTGTTCCTGGTAAAGACGATGATAGGAGTTGGCAGAATACTTGCCATGTACTCCCAAAGTAAGCGTCTGATTCTTGCTTAATGGCAAGTTGGCGTTCAGGTCAATCTTAGGAGACAGACTCTTCTTCCGGATATTTGAGAAGATGTCCGTCTCTGTGCTTTCCCTCGCAAAACCAGAAGATGCATTTCTCGGAGTAGAGAGATTGAGGAGCGTAAACTTGCCCACCCAATATTTCTTTCCCTTCTGGTTCTGATAGCGGAACTGCATATATTCCTGATGATTCTGGTAAGAATTCTTACTATAGCTCTCCCTATCAAATAGGGATTGTGGAAACTGATAGTTCTCATTGTTCCAGGTCTCAGTACCATCCACATGACTATAGTTTGCACCAGCAAACACAGTATAGGAATTGTTACCTTTTACATAATTGGTGGCAACGTTATAGTCGCCATGGTCATATCCTATCGTCTGCTGTCCGTCAGCCTGCACATATCCTCCATATCGGTATTGTTTGGTGATGAAGTTGACGACAAGCTTATCCTTGGCGTATCTTCCAGATGGAGCATCATGATATTCTATCTTCTCGATGTCACGAGGACGGAGCATCTGTATTTCCCGGATGTCGCATTCCTGCCCATTCAGATACAAGGTAGCTTGCAGTCCCATCACATCCACCTGATTCGATTTTGCATCGATGATGAGTCCTGGGATATTCAGGTTTTCCAACACCCCGAATCCATTGACCGCATGTTTTCGTTGCTGGCTGTTGGGATAGATGACGAGATGATCACCCACACGACTGATATTGGAGGCTGATACCACCACATCATCCAAAGCTTTAGTAGAGACAATAGAGTCCTTCCCAGTGTTCTGAGCGAACACGGGCACAGCAGCTATCAGCAGTCCCAAAGAGCAAAAAACCGTCTTCATTCTTACAATATGTTTTTATTTCATCATTATCTAGTACAAAAGTACACATTATTATCCAAAGCCATTACATCTCTTCCGTTAAATTTGTATAACTGCATCAAATTACCAATTCTATCCAGTTCTTCATCCCTCCTAGCCTGAATGTATTCCCGTTTTTTGTCATACATCATCTCTTAAAAAACCTAACTCATAGAGTTAACATCCAAAAGTCATAGAGTTACGGGGAGAAAAGCATAGGGTTACGAGAAGAAAACTATAGGGAGAAAAGCTAAAAAAGCCTGATTTTGACTCCAAAACCATAGAAAAAAATAACACGGACAAATTGAATTTGTCCGGTCCCTTTGTCCGTCGGCTTATAATATTCTAAATATCAACTACTTAGAATCAACCGGACAAATTGTCCGGACAAATTCGAATTTGTCCGTGTTTAAAAAAATAGCTATAATCTGCTCTTTTCTGCATTACCAGCACCCGTACCCTTATACTTGCTCTTGGTGGCATTGAAGTTATAAGTTACATTGACCAAGAACATGCGGGTATTATCTATACCGGTTCTGGTGAAGTGCGCATACGAATTATGATATTGCCAACTCTCGTTCTGTCCATGAAGCAAATCCTCAGCTTCCAGTCTCACAACCAGTCGGTTGTTCAGGAACGACTTGGAAATAGACGCATCCAGGGAATTCCATGCATAGTTGACACCCAATTCACTATAATTACGCGACTGGTAAGAGTATTCCAATCGAGCCTTCCAATGATGTGGCAATACCCAGGTATTCTCCAAATCCAGATAGAGAGAAGGACGATTGGCATTATAGTCGCTGACGTATTTGCTGGCATCAAAGAACTGATTGACCAGACCTACCGTATAGTCAAGATGCCATAAGCCTATCACCGGAGTAGCCTCAAGATAGAACTTGAGGTTCTGAATCTTATCTACATTCTCATAATATGATAGGGCTATATCCTTATTGCCCTGGAATGGCTTCATCATATATACCGAGGCATTCTTGTTGTAGATATATTCAGCAGAGAAACTCAGCCAGGAATATTGCGCATCCCATTCCAGATGATAGGCATCCGTTGGTCGCAAGTTAGGATTACCGCTTTCATAGGAATGACGACTCGTATATCGGGTATAACCGGAAAGACGGAAGTAACTTGGTCGATAGGTCTTCGCCGTGAAACTCAATGAAGAATGCCACTTGCCCTTGTCATATCCCAAGGATACATTAGGAAATACATTATCATACTTTCTGCTCATATCTGGGTTGAGCACTCCTTCGGCATAATAGTCTGATTTTACATGCTCATATCTCACACCAGCATTCAGAGAATAATCTCCCAACGACCATGCAGCCTCAGCAAAGGTGGCTATGTTCTGTTCCTTGATTCTGGAATCATTGGATGCAGCCACACCACCCTCATTCTGGTTGTTGGTATGACTATCAGAATTTGTGTATTCCGAACCAAAGTCTATGTTCAACTGGTCGGTCAAAGGATAAGAAACTACCAATTTACCGGCAAGCAACTTTCCTTTGGTATGGCTATCAGAACATACTATCTGGTTGCCCAACTCAGTACTGGTTTCTGTGGCTTTCTGTATCTGGTCTTTCGTCCGCCACATAGCAGATGCATTCAGGTCTATACTCCACTTGCCTATCTTACCATCATAATAAAAGTCAGCCTGATGAATAGGAGTCTGCTTGGAATCAGACTCATCGTTGAGATAATTTACATCTCCCTGGTGAACTCCATCCTGAAAGATGGAATAGTTATTCTGATCAGTAAAATACTTGGTATAGCCAGAACCAAACTTATATTTCAGACCGATGGTATGATTTTCGTTGAATTCATAATTGAAACCCAGATTGGCATCAGGTCCATAATTTCTAGCATCTATGCGCCCTGCAGATTTTTGATATATCTGATGCTGATTTCCATTGATATATTCATCCAATCCCAACTTATCATAAAAATAGTAATCTGACCACATCAATCCACCGAACACATCCAGTCCACCCGCACGGTAATTAAGATTAGCCTGCTCTTGCCAGGCATTCTTCATGGCAAAACCATATTTTGCCTGGAAATTTCCACTCCATCCATAACCTTGCTTCTTGACCGTAGTAATACGAATCACCGAATTGACCTGGGCATCATACTGCGCTCCAGGAGTCGTGATAACCGTCACATTCTTCACATCCTTGGAAGATATGGTTTGCAATTCATTTTTGTCGGTCAGCTTTCTGCCATTGACATAAATCTCCGGTGTGCCTTTTCCGAACACCGAACAGTTTCCATCTTTATCCACACGCACTCTTGGAACCTGCTTCAACAAGTCGGCAACCATACCTGCATCACTCAGTATTGTACCCTGCACCTGGGTCTGGAATCCCTCGCGAGTCAGTTTTGTCTTGGGGCGAACCGCCTTCACAATCACCTTCTGCAGGTTCATCGTTGCCTCCTTCAGAGTAATTGAACCTATCTTACCTGTATTATAAGTATCAACAGCGGTATGATAGCCCACGCAACTAACTCTTACTATCGCCTTTCTGGCTCCGCAGGGAATCACGAACTGGCCGTTCTCATTCGTCACACCGCCATTTATCAATGAAGAATCACGAACATTCAGCAGGGCTATATTGGCGAAATCTACAGGGCGATGATGCGTATCCACAATGCGACCTATCATCTTGGTGGGAGTCTTCTGCGTACACTCCACAAAGATGTTCTCGCCATCTATCGTCATCTTCATCGGATAGAAGCCCATAATCTGGCGGATGGCATCCGGAGCTGTTCGCTTCACGATACTTGTGGTTACCGTGAAATCCTCCAGTTCATCATACATAAAGTTGATATGGTAATCCTTGGTGCTCTTGGCAAGGATGGTGAGCGCTTCTGACATAGAAGTGTTGCGGAAGCTGCGGGTGATGCGTTGGGCATAGATGGTCTGAAGAGAAAGGCTCATCAGACCTGCCAGTAGCATGATATATCTTAATCTTTTCATCTTATTCCACGATTAAAGTTTGACCTTCATGACGAATATTCACTTTCTCGAAATGATTCATCAGTTCGATGATATCATCCAGACTCATGTTCTTCTCCAGTTGCAGGAAGAGACGGATATGGCGAGCCGACTCGTTCTGATAAGTTACCTGGAGATGGAAATGCCCGGCAATAGGAATCAGGATATTCTGAAGCTCAGCGTTTTCGTAAACCAATGGGAGCTGGGCAAGACTTGCAGAATCTGTCTTTTCTTCTATGTTGGATTTCTGAGGAGCCGAAACCTGCTGGATAGAATCCTTATGGGATGCCACGAGTTCGGTATTGTGCTTATCTGATGCCTGCTGAGAACGGGTTACCAGATGAATGGCTGCAAAGGTGATGCCGGAGACGACAAGGACGGCTGCAACGGCAGCCACCTTTCTCATCGGGCTCCAGAGAGGAAACAGCTTGGCGGTTTGCTGGGTTTCTGCATTCTGACTCATCTCTTCTTTCTGCTGCTTTTCTTCTTTCAGCTTCATCTCATCTTTCAGCTTCTCCCATTCTGCATCAATCGAAGGCATCTTCATTTCTTCCTTCGACTTGGCGAAATCCAGAGACTGTCGGGTCTCTATCAGCTGCTGATAGAGTTCGTTCACTTCCTCATCGCCCAGAAGTTCATCCTTCTGGGTTTCGGAATACTTTTCGGGATGCTCTAGGAGATCGAGGAGCAAATCCCATTTCTGAGAATCCATCTTCTGAGGATCTATGTCAGATAATTCATGTTTCATTTTCTTTTCCTTTCTTCATTTTAGGGTTATTGTATAAGCGGATTGCAAATCCGCAAAATAAAGAGGTCGAACCTTTTTTAACGACGGATTGCAAATCCGTCGGAACGCCTGGCGGAGGACTTTCTTACGGCAAAGACTATCTTGTCTGAACGCCTGGCGGATTATTTTCCTTTCAACTTTTCTCTGAGCGTTCGCAAACCTTTCACGATATGCTTGTTCACTGCCGAGACGCTGATGCCCAGCTCCTCCGCCGTATCCTTATACGACATTCCTTCCCGATAGCACAATCGGATGACGGAAGCTGTCTGGTCGGTCAGGTCATGGTCGATGCAATCCACGGCAGCCTGCCATCGCTCTTCCAGGCGAGAAGGTTCTTCCTCCGTCAATTTCTCTTCCGAGAGAGGGAGAAGCCGTTTCAGTCGTTCATCTCTCTTCTTTCTGGCTATAAGATTGATGCAGGCATTCTTCACGCTCCGCATCAGGTAAGCCCGGTCTGGAACCAGCTGTTTATCCCACAATCTGGAGAACACGTCGCTCACCACATCCCTCGCCTCCTCATTATCATGAAGCAAGGCAAAGGCGAAGCGATACATCTGCTCGTAATGGTCGTGGAACAGCCGTTCCATCCGCTGTTCATTTTCTTCTGTCATCACGTCATTTTCTTCTTGTTTCTACTCTTATATACAAGCTTTCCTGAAATCAATTACCCCTAAAATGAAGAAATCTTCTACTTTTTTTGGAAAAACCGATGCAAAGGTAATAAAAAACTAGATAAAAGCTTACTCTTTCGAATAAAAAGTGTATCTTTGCACCAAGAAACAACATCATTATATTATGGGTAAACGAGCCATCATAGAAGCTTTACGCCATTATTTCAGCACCCAACCCGTACTGAAAGCCTGGCTGTTCGGTTCTTTCTCCAGAGGGGAAGAAACGAAGGATAGCGATGTCGATATTATGGTTTCTTTGGACAAGAGCAAACCTATTGGTTTAAAATTCTTCGGCATGTGGAATGATTTGGAAGAACTCTTAGGTAGAAAAGTTGATTTGGTATCAGAAGGAACCTTACTTCCTTTTGCACAGGAATCAGTAGAACGTGATAAAATCTTAGTATATGAGAGAACGAAGTAGAGATAAAAACCGCCTAGAGCACATGCTCCAGGCGATAGAAAGAATCTGCCGATATACAAAAGGTAAAAACTTTGAGGATTTTATCGCAGACGACATGATGTATTACGCAGTAGTCAAGAACATCGAAATTCTTGGAGAAGCATCGAATATGCTAACTGAAGAATTTCGACAAGCGCATCCTAAGACTCCTTGGAAACAAGTGAACGGCATGAGGAACTATATCGTTCATGAATATTTTCAAGTTGATAACAACGTTGTTTGGGATGTGATTACAAACGACCTTCCGATATTAGAGCAACAAATAAAGGAGTATCTAATTGAAGAAAAATAAAAACATCGGCCAAGCAAAGAGCAAACCAACATTGTTTTGCCTTCGCTTGACCGATTGTCATATATTCATTGTTGTATTGAGAGAGAAATTTATTTAATCGGCTCTGCATGGATACAATAGTAACTCTTTAAGGGATTTTCCTTATTCTTTTTCAAGATTAAAGCAACTAAACATCCCTCATAATCAGAGTTCCATTGCGCAGGCGTATAGCCCTTCCAATACATCACAAGGTCTGCATCGGATGGCAAAGCCTTGAAACGATTGCGGTACTTCTCTCTGTTCGAATCATCTACCACAACACCCTTGCCATACTGACCATAATACATATCCATCAGATCAACCAGCATCCTCTTTTGCTCAGACAACACAGTCTCATGCTTCTTCATGCTTTCCGGATCCTCAGAATCCAACAGCACCCCTGATACAATGTATTTCAACTCAGAATATGGCTTTTCTGGAAAATCAGGAGAATAACGAGGAGAGACTATCCGGAACCGCTTGCTCCGGTCGAAGATGCAATACAAATCATAGTCTTCATTAGATGGATTCAGCAAATCAGAAGAACCGAAATCGTAACCCATGAAACCAGTATTATAGATATTGAGATAGATGCCGGAAGAATAAACCACACGTCCACCCTTATAGCCATCAGCAACAATCAATGTTCTATCTTCCTCCGTCATAGAAGTATTACGGCTGATCTGAAAAAGATAAGTGGTAAGGTTAATTGACACAACACTCCAATTGTAATCATTTCTGAGACTCACTTCCCTATCTGGCATTCCCTTACAAGACCATACAATGGAATCATAATAATGATAATAAGGGTTAGCTGATGAGTTATTGTTCTGATAATCGGTCAAATCAAAACTCAATAGTCTGAAAGACTGAAATTTACTATGTCCATCACCCATTCCATGGGCATCCTTAGAATTGGCATATACACACCGAATATAATAACGGCAATCATCCGGTACTTTTTCAGTTTCATTTGGCTTGTCTTCTTCATCACTCTTATCAATAGTATAAGTATTCTGCACATCAATCAGTTCTAATGAAGATAAACGCTGATATACCACCAAGCCATAAACAGCTTTTTCCTGATTGTCAGCTACTGTCACCGAACCAATCTTCTCCATCACATACAGGTAAGCTTCATCTTCATGAAACTTCACATCCAGGATTTGCATATAACCATCTACCTTACCTGCCTTATTCGTTTTGATGACAATACCCGTCGCATCATCATACGACCAATCCTGCTTCTTGAAACAGAATGTACGTGTATCTTCATCACGATAATAAGTCATCAACTGATTCTCAGATAAGAATTCATAGACCTTCGGACTATAATCCTTGATACCTTCACGATAATCAGTTTTCGCAAGTTTACCGTTTTCCTTCACCTGATAGATGCCGACAGGTTGCCAGCCATAACTTACAAGCCAAGAATTCAGAACATTCCTGTCTATATCACAGACAGGAGCCTTTCCATCTAAGATGCAATACCCGTCCTGATTTAAAACAAATGACTGGTTGAACAGTTCCTTGTCATTCCAAGGAAGGCTGTCCAACTTATCATCATCACTACTACAGCCAGTTAGCATCCAGATGCCAACCACCATGAATATCATCCATAAACAACGCTTCATATACTTTCTGTTTTTTTATTTTACAATCTGTTCTTTTCTGTATTACCGGCACCCGTACCCTTATACTTGCTTCTACTAACATTAAACTTATAGCTGAATGAGCACATGAACATTCGGGTATCCGTATATTTTCTGGTATAGATATCGCTGGTACCATATACCAATCTTGTGGAATTGCGCATCGTCGCAAAGAGGTCATTGCCAGCCAAAATGACATTCAGGCGGTCATGAAGAAAACTTCTACGCAAAGAGACGTCCACTCCTCCTTGTGCCATATAAAGCGGAAGCGCAGAATGGCCCTGCGTGTTCCAACTCATATCAAGATTAAGCGTCCAACCGTATGGTAGTGAAAACGCATTATTGAAAGAGCCGATGAATATCGGCTTGCTGTATGCCTTACCACCAATGGTCAGGAACTGCTTTCTAATACCAGCGTCCAACGTAGGATGCCACCATCCTATCGTCGGCGATGCCGTCAGTCCCACGTAACAAACCTGAGTATGATTCAAATTACGAAAGGTGTACATACTGATTAACTCTTTGTCATGATACGGTTCTATCACCTGATAGCAAGGATCTACAAGATAACGCCAGTTGGCAAAAAACTGGAACCATTTATATCCCAGATTAATCCCTATGCCATGTTCGAAGGTTGACGTGAGCAATGGATTTCCACCCTGATAATAATAGCGACTATTATATTGCACATTACTACTTAACTGACTATAGGAAGGACGACTCACCGTCACCTTATAAACCATATTCATTTTCACATTCCCGATAGGAAAGGTCAAGGACACATTCGGAAAGAAATGGTCGTACTTACGACTCTGGTCGGGTACGAAATAATCCTTATTTTCCTCGCTCCAATAATCACCACCAGTATTATAGTAATTGGAAGAAACATGTTCGTATCTGAGACCAGCATTCAGTTCTACCTTGTTTAGTCTCAATCCATAAGAAACAAAGGCTGCAAGATTACTTTCCTTCACCTGGTCGTCAGTCTTGCCTGGCAAGTCAGTTCCCTGTTCATCTATAGTATAAAGATTGGCACGGCAACTTTCGGTAAACTCATTACCAACCTTCAGAGTACCTTTCCATACCGGAAAGCTCAGTACCAGCTTAGATGCATGCATCCAACTATCAGCCGTGAAATCAGATTCTATCGTACGAGAATCTCCGCCCTCCATTCCTGTTTCTTCAGAATATTGAGTCTGTCCTGTTTTACGAAGATATATTTCCCCATTCCATTCTATGCTCACCTTTCCTATCTGTCCGGCATAATAAGCCGTAATATCCTGCGTAGGTCGGCTTTTGAAACGACAATACATATCATTTGTATAGCTTTCTGTCTTGGAGCCATTCTTCCAGACATCCATCAGCGAATTCCATCCACCCCGACTATAAGGATTGATGTTCACCTCGTAAGTGGCACCCACGGAATGCCTATCATTAAAAACATAATTAAAACCAAGACTTCCACTGGTATAGTAACTCTTGTTCTTGATAATCAAGTCTTCATTGATATTCATGAGCGTCTTGCCGTAGAGTCTGTTATCATTATGCTGATCCTGATAGCCCTGAGACAAACCGCCATACAAATTGGAGAAGATATCCAATCCCCGATAGCGATAATTCAAATCTAGGACTTCACGATGATTGTTCTGATGATTGCGCTGATAGACTTGCCGATAAGTCAATCCCAGTCCTTCTCCCTTCTTTCTTGTCGTCTTGATTCTGATGACAGCCTGATAGGTTGCATCGTATTCTGCACCCGGCTCGGTTATCACCTCTACATGTTTGATGTCAGAAGAACTCAATCTGTCGAGATCAACGGTTCCCTTGATTTTCTTGTTATCGATATAAATCAAAGGTTTACCTTTTCCCAAGACTTCTATATCACCGTTCTTCTGCATCACTCTCGGAAGATGTTTCAATACATCTTCTGCCGAGCCCATTTTCTCCAAGGAGGTTCCTTCTACCTGAGCCACCAATCCTTCAGAAGTCATTCTGAAAGGCTGTCGATGTCCTTTCACTACAATTTTCTGCAGGTTCATTGTTGCCTCCTTCAGAGTTATCGTCCCTATCTTACCTATATTATATGTATTGCTTGCCGTAATATAGCCCACACAACTTACTCTTACTATCGCCTTTCTCGCCTCGCAGGGAATCACGAACTGGCCGTTCTCATTTGTCACGCCACCATTTATCAATGAAGAATCACTAACATTCAGCAGGGCTACATTGGCGAAATCTACAGGGCGTTTCTTATTGTCGATGATGCGACCTATCATCTTGGTGGGAGTCTTCTGCGTACACTCCACCATGATATTATCCTCCACCTGCGTCATCCTGATGGGATAGAATCCTATCAGCTGCATGATGGCATCTGGAACGCTCAGGTTCCTGATGCTCTTGGTTACTCTGAAATCCTCCAGTTCATCATACACGAAGTTGATGGTGTACTTATGCTGGCGGGCATTCAAATCCTTCAACGCTGCAGAGAACGACACATTATTATATTGTCGGGTGATGCGCTGGGCTAATGCGGTTTGAAAAACAGCCACACAAGCACAAATCATAATCCATTTTTTCATATACATCAGTCTTTCTATTTTCTGTTACTTATTATCTATACAGTTGAGCCAAGCAAAAAACTAAGCAAAACCTAGATTATTTTCGAAAAACCTATGCAAAGGTAATAAAAAACACCCTAAAACCAAGTAATTTGAACTATTATTGCAAGAAACCCCTGCAAAAACTTGGAACATAAAAAATAAAATCGTATATTTGTGGCAAAAATGAAAAGATAATGAAAACGACAAACGATTATATTACCATACTTCGCAAATACCTAAGCACCAAAGCTGATGCTTATGGTATTACAAAGATTGGAATCTTTGGATCTGTGGCGAGAAACGAACAGACCGAAGACAGCGATGTTGATGTTTGTGTAGAAATGAAAAAGCCAGACTTATTTACAATGGTTCACATCAAGGAAGAACTGCAAGAGCTCTTTGGTAAGCCTGTAGATATTGTCCGACTTCGCAATAACATGAATCCGATGCTTTTGAAGCAAATTAAAAGAGATGGAATCTATGCATGACGAAGAACTAATCATCACTATTTTGACATAGATGAATCTATTGTCTTTGATGTAGTCAAGAACAAACTCCCTGGAATGTTAGAAACAATCAATAAGATGATAGAAGAATTATAAAAAACATCGGTCAAGCAAAGAGCAAGCCAATATGGTTTTGCCTTCGCTTGACCGATTTCAAACCTAAGAACTCTACTTTTTCAAAATAGAGATACCCTCTTCTGTGCTATTCAAGACTTTGCCGAGTTTATGTTTCTTCTCAGCATTCTTGCGGAAAGTATATCTTAGAATTACCCATGGACGGAATTTCTGGTCCTTGTAATGATTCTCTATTACAGAATGGAAAGATCCGTCAACCGTCGTCACCTTGCTTTGATATTCACCCGTAAGATGCTGTAAGCAGACACCCATATAAAAATCTGGCGTAAAATTGAAATTTACCTGAAGATTGGCAACTGACGGATGCTTATATCTGGTACAAGCCAATGCCGTGTAATCTCTTGAATTATAATCTACATCACCATAGAATGAAAAGTTTTTCACTTGTGCGTTAAAGCCAAATGAAGCATAAGCAGAGTTTTTGGCATCTTGCCCCATATAATGATCGGCTTTCCAGCCCCCACCGGCATAGACCCGTCCCCACTTAAAACGATAACTCAAATCTGCGCCTGCTGATACTCGGGAGAAATGCCCAGTGTTGGCATAAGTGCTATAATAAATGCCCCCATCGGAATAACCGTAGTTTTCTATCACATCACTTACGTATTTATACCCAACAGTAGGGATAAAGTAGAGTTTTCCAACATTCAAAGTATATGACATAGAGGCGTAATGTGTCATCTGAGGTTTCAGATTCGGGTTACCTAAACTTACAAACAATGAATCTGTTGATGTATTGTAAGGATTCAGATAGGCGACATTCGGAGCCATATTTGTAAGTTGGTAACTTAAGCGAACAGAGTTGTGTTTGTTGGCTATCCATGTCATACTAACATTGCCCCTTGGACGGAAATAACTGTAGCTGGCTTCGCCTGCCTTTGCCCATATACCCTCCATTCCTATTGATGCATTATAGCGTAATTGCTTGAAAGAACCACCATAACCTACATACACATATTGATTATAGCTATGATGTTTGAAAAGAGGATTTTCACCAATGGCATTATTGATGTCATCCATAATAAGCGTACTATGACTTCCCGCTATAAGAGAGCTATTGTTGGCATATTCTTTGGAATAGTCTATATTAAAACTTCCAGAATGACGCTTGTTGTTATATAGAGTATTAGCATCAACCTGCTGCTCGTCGTAATAATCTACACGATTAGCACTATAATCGTTTTTATTGAAATTGTATGCTAAGCGCAACTCCAAATCACTACTTTTTGAAAATGAATGTTTGTAATACAGACTCGTGGTGAGAATATTACTCTTATTCTTATCAAAGGATTGAAAGCCATACAACTGCGAAATATCCGTAAGATAATTTCCCTGTGCCAAGCTTTTTCCTCCCGTAGAATTATATGAGTCGTAGAACTGAGCCGCAAAGTAATCATTAGACGTAATCAGATACTTTAGTAACAATTCCCCTATCCATTTGTGAGTGTCATTACGAGTTGACTGGTCATAAGTCTGTTTATAACCTGTGTTCGTGCGATTAACAGAAGATTCCACATCTTCATGATATTTATAGTGATAGGCAGCTCTACCATAAAGACTTATCTTATGGTTTCCCACTTCAAAATACCCCACACCAAAACCATTGCCAACAGGAATTTCATGACGTGTTGCCCCTTCAAGCCATAAATATGGTTTGGTATGTCTTTTTAGCTTTATGTTCAAAATACTCGTGACACCTTCTTGCAAATAGCGGGCAGATACTGAGTTTACAACCTCAACAGACTCAATGTCTGCTGGAGAAATCGGTCCGATACCCGAATTGACCATATTGCCATTGATGAGAATCAAAGGAGCTTTACCGTCAAGTGTCTTTACAGACGAAGTGTTAGCATCTGATATGATGGCAGGAATCTCCTGCAAAGCCCTGAAAGGATTGCTCATTTTCTTGGCTGCAGACGACAGATAGAACACTTCACCATTAGCTGTCCTTTTTACTATTTGGCTACGGTCTGCAACAACTGTCACTTCTCCCAATTCCTTTGCCTCTTCTGTTAACTGAAAATTACGACGGGTTGAACCTTTTATTTTAAGAGAATCACTTACCGACTGATAACCCAAGCACGTCACCTCTACAATATAATCACCGTCAGGAACATTCTTCATTGAAAAATGCCCTTTTTTATCAGAAGAGGTGGTTTTAAATATCTTTCCATCTAGTATAAGCAGGACATAGCCATCTGCAATTCCGCCATTTCCTTCCTTCGACACAATTTCTCCATGAAAAACATTCTGCTGTGAAACTCCAGAATTGGGCTCCTGCGCTTTTACTATGACTAATGATAGCAAGCTGATTATAACGAATAAAAATCTCCTCATATTTCTTTCGAGTTAGTAAAACCTTATATTTCGCTTACAAAAGTACAAAAAAAAAACAACAACACAACAAAACGACAGAATTTAACCATATTTAATTAAAATATAACAAAACAACAAAGGGGCTTAATAAAAAACATCGGTCAAGCAAAGAGCAAACCAATATGGTTTTGCCTTCGCTTGACCGATTTCAAACCTAGACAACTTTTTCAAGTGGACTCAATGAACCATCAATAATCCTTGATAAAACTCTTTGAATTGGCAGACTTGAAAACCTGGTCGCTATGATTCTTTTTGTCCTGCCCATTAAAGTTATATCTGAAACCCAACATCACCAGATTCTGTCTTGTACTGAAGTTGTTGCAATAGGATTCCTGGACTTGCGCAGTCTGTACGGTATTCCATATATGCTTATGGGTGAACAGATAACGCATTCCGAGACTGATGTCAATGCTTTTCGATATGGAATAAGATATAGTCAACTGTGATTCCGGAGAAGTCTTATACCTTGCCTCTGGCGTTGAATTCTTTACCTCATTCGTATCAAACATTAAATTGACATTGACTCTATCATTGTAATATTGTCCCTGCAGCATCCCGTAGAGATAGTTATCAGAATAGCCTGCACATTTCACCCAATTCTGTTGTATCATCCCCAACAAAACAAAGTGAGGAATCATATACCGGACAGTTGCGCCACAGTTATACAGATTGTAGCTGTTCTTAGCGTTATAGTAAGACATCACCACTTGCTGCATATTCACCTTGCTATACTGGGCTATGCGCTGTCGGATATTCTCATATTGAGCAAAAACATCTATGTACAGAGACTTAATATTGGCTGTGCAATCCAATTGCAAATCATGAGTATATGCCGGTTTGATGTTCTTATCTCCTACATTCACAAACAGAGGATTAGTGGCAGAGTTTACATCACACAACTGGTCTATCTCCGGATTCGAACTTGCATATTCATAAGAGAATTCCAAATTGTGATTGGTTCCCATATGATATGACAAGTCTAAGATCGGATGCCAATTGACAAAGCTGAAATGGTCGTTCCCCATACTCCTATACGCGATGTTTATTCCCGAGGAAGCAGAAACATCAAGATTCCCCATGTTCTTTTCTACCTCAAGATAGCCATAATTGTTGCACTCATTATATTTTGACAGAGTATGGTCAGCCTGCGACTGGATGTTGTGCCACAGGAATACAGAATTGGCTCCTATCTTCCAATTTGCTGCAACCCATGGAAAGGCATAATCCAGTCCACCATTTACTTCTTTTTGTCTATACTTAGCAGAGTAAAGATATTCGGTTTGATTCTCCTGACGCTTAGTGGTATTTGTATTGTAGGAATAGATGCCACTAAAATGGAATGTCAAGGAAGATGCTTTGCCAAATGAAGATTTATGATACAAATTCATTTGATACTTGTATAAGTCATCATCATATTTACGATGATAATCCAAAATATTATTTCCGAGCAAGTCATCTTCTGATGAATATTCAATCTTACCTGTATCGAACGAGTTTTGAGGAATCAGTTCAAATACAAAGCCTAAGGAAGAGACCGATTTGTCTGTCCACCGGTAATCTCCTCCTACCATGGCTTTCCAATCTTTATAATAATTGGTTCGTTCGGTTTCTGTATTTTGATTCTTGCCAGACACGGTTAATGCATCTGTTGTCTTCGACTTATTATCCAAAAAGGAGAAACCGGTCAACCCGGAGTAGATAGAAAACCTGCTCTTATCGTAGGAGAAGCTTGCATCAGCCGAACCAAAAGCCACGACGGGATGAGACAATACTCCCATGTTGAAGTATCTGCTCGCTTCCTTATGCTTTTTGGTTATGATATTGACAACACCAGAATATCCCTGTCCCATATATTCCAAAGGAACGCTGTTTGAAACTTCCACCTTGTCGATCATAGCTGGTGAGATACTTGCCAAGGAGTGAGATTTGGGAATACCATCTATCAAGACCAATGGCGCACCACCTTTGGCGAGACTGATGGTTTTCATCGTAGGATCAATACGCAGATCTGGGACTTCTGTCAAGGCAGTATAAATATCCTTGGTTTCATTGGCGTGGTGACTGAAAAAGAAGGTCTTGACATTTCCCTTCTTCTTGACGACATGTCCTCTTTCGGCTTTCACAACCACCTTCTGCAGGTTCATCGTTGCCTCCTTCAATGTTATCGTCCCGATTTTACCAGTATTATAAGTATCTACAGCCGTATGATAACCCACGCAACTTACTCTTACTATCGCCTTTGTGGCTTCGCAGGGAATCACGAACTGGCCGTTCTCATTCGTCACGCCGCCATTTATCAATGAAGAATCACTAACATTCAGCAGGGCCACATTGGCAAAATCGACAGGGCGATTCTTATTATCTATGATGCGACCTATCATCTTGGTGGGAGTCTTCTGCGTACACTCCACCATGATATTATCCTCCACCTGCGTCATCCTGATGGGATAGAATCCTATCAGCTGCATGATGGCATCTGGAACGCTCAGGTTCCTGATGCTCTTGGTTACTCTGAAATCCTCCAGTTCATCATACACGAAGTTGATGGTGTACTTATGCTGGCGGGCATTCAAATCCTTCAACGCTGCAGAGAACGACACATTATTATATTGTCGGGTGATGCGCTGGGCATAAGACTGCTGAACCCCAAACAGCAGGAAGAGAAGAAGAAGCTCTCTGATAAGCTTGCCGCTAACGGGCATTGGTTTCCAAAAATCTCTCATAAATATATCCTCCTATCTTATTTCACCATCAATGTTCCGTCAATATACTCTATCTGTATGCGGTCGAAAGCATTCAAAATCTCCAGGTTCTGCTCCAAAGTCTTCGTCTTGTTCCAGTTGAAGAAGAGACGGATGTGCTGGGCACCGGCATCCACATACTCCACCTTGACATGATAGAATCCGGATAGCTGAGCCAGGATGGTTCCCAATTCAGCATCATCAAACACCACCGGCTTCATATCAAGCGAATCCTTCTTCTCTGCTGTTGCAGCACGAAGACTGTCATTCGCAAGCGCCTGGGGTGTTGCCTTCTGTTCTGTAGCAGCCTTGTTATCCGCTGTCTGATCAGAAGCCGGGAAAACCAACCAGCCATTGTGAATCGCAGCCAAGGCTACCCCCGAAAGGAAGATGATGCCAACGATGGATGCAGCAATCTTCACCCGGTTGCGATAAGCGCCCTTGGATTTGCCGGCATCCATCGCCAACTTACCCTCGTGATGTGCCTGAACAAACTCCTTCCAAGCCCCATCCACATCCACCTCCTTCGGATTGGCTTTCTTGCCAGCCATTCTCGCCATCGCCAGTTCATAGAAGAACTCCTTCACTTCCTCATCGGCAAGCAGGCGCTCCACCTGCTCGTCGGTATATTTCTCGGGATGCTCCTGCATGTCAAAGAGCATCATCCGCTTTTCTTCTTTACTCATGTTTGTCATTGTCTTGCTCATTTAAATTGTTTCTTAATCCAGTCCATCGCCTTCGAGAGATGGTTGAATACCGTCACCTTGCTCACTCCCACTTCATCAGCCACCTCCTGATAAGATTTCTCCTGAAGATAGCGCAGACGGAAAATGAGTTGCCGGATAGGCGGTTCCAAGTCTTCGATGAGAAGCATCAGCCGGTCGAGTCGCTCATCGGTCTCTTCCGAGAGAATCACGTCGGCATCATCCAGCAGCAGCTTCGCCACCCTTTCCTTCACGCTCTTATGAGCTATCAGGTTGAGACAGCGGTTGCGTACGCTCCGCATCAAGTAACCATCCTCACTCCCAGGCACCAGAACCACATCATCGGCAAGAATCTGGGCGAATAATTCGCTCACCACATCCTTGCTCTCGTCATCATCCGAAAGAATGCATCTGGCCAGATTGTACATCTTCGCGTAATGCTGACGGAATAACTGTTCTATGTCCTTTTTTCTGTTCATATACTATCTATACAGTTGAGCCAAGCGAAAAACTAAGCAAAACATCAACTTTTTTGTTTTTTTCTTTAAATCCGAATCGAAATCACCAAGAATCTCCCCGGATTGGAATGCAAAAGTACACAATCTATCGGAGATAGAAGACAAATGGTAAGGATAAATCGATTTTCTGTTGATTTATTTGTTCATTCCAACATTTTTTAGTACTTTTGCCCACCAAATTACGAACAAGTAAATAAGATTGGTATAAAATAGGTATTACCAAGATAAAATAAAGAATAGATTAGATAAAGGAGAATAAGATTATGTCAACGATTATTTATCCATCACCGATATTCGGTCCGGTAAACTCCCGCCGTCTGGGAGTTTCACTGGGCATCAACCTTATGCCATCTGATGGCAAGGTCTGCTCATTCGACTGCGTTTATTGCGAATGCGGATTCAACGCCGACTTCCGTCCTAAGAAAAAGCGCCCTACCCGCGAGGAGGTAAGAGAAGGATTGGAGAAGGTTCTGAAAGAGCGCCACGACAACAACCAGCCTCTGGACGACATCACCTTCGCAGGAAACGGTGAACCTACGGGACACCCAGACTTCAAGGGAATCGTGGAAGATACGATGGAACTCTGCAAGAAATATTTCCCTGAAGCACAAGTATCCGTACTCAGCAACGCCACCTATATATATAAGGAGGAAGTGAGAGAGGCACTGATGCTCGTGGATAACAACATCCTGAAACTGGATACCGTGGATATGGATTACATCAAGAAGCTGGACCGCCCTCAGCAGCCTAACTACGACGTGAAAGATGTGATCAAATATCTGAAAATGTTCAAGGGGCACGTCATCATCCAGACCATGTTCCTGAGAGGCGACGGTTTGGACAATACCAGCGAGCATTTCGTAGCTCCTTGGCTGGAGGCAGTGAAAGACATCCAGCCTCAGCAGGTAATGGTTTATACCATCGCCCGCGAAACACCAGACAAGTTGCTGGAAAAGGCACCAAAGGAAGTACTCGATGCCATCAAGGACCGTGTAGAGGCACTGGGCATCAAGTGTACAGCCAGCTATTAAGAGATAATCAGGATAAGAAAGAAAAGCAAGTAGAAAAAAGAAAGAATGAAAGCGAAAAGTAATATCCTTATTATCAGCGACATGTGTGGCTACGGAAAGGTATCTGCCGCAGTTCAGATGCCTATCCTCTCTTATATGGGACTCGACGTGTTCAATCTGCCAACCATGCTCATCAGCAACACCTTCCCATACGGCAAGTACGCCATTCTGGAATGCACTTCGTATATCGAGGAAGCCTTGCAGAAGTGGAACGAACTGGGCATTCACTTCGATGCCATCACCACGGGTTTCATGGCTTCGGAGCGTCAGGCTAAGCTGGTGGCACGCTATTGCAGAGAACAGGCAGCACTGGGCACCGACATCTATGTGGATCCCGTGATGGGCGATTACGGCAAGCTCTATGGTGGAGCCAGTGAGAGTACCGTGAGATGCATGAAGGAGATGCTGAGCGTATCGCATCTCTGTTTTCCCAACTATACCGAGGCTTGCCTGCTGACGGATTCGGAATACAAGGAAGAGGGAATCTCGGAGAAGGAAGCCTATGAACTGATAGATAAACTGAGAGCCATCGGTTCCCACTCCGTGCTCATCACCTCGTGCATCGTAGAGGGGCAGCATGCCGTGGTAGGTTTCAATCATCTTACAGAAGAGTATTTCCTCCTGCCCTACGAAGAAATCCCCGTTCAGTTCCCGGGCACCGGCGACATCTTCTCCAGCATCATCGTGGGCAGACTGAAGGATGGCGATCATCTTCGCCATGCCACCCGCATCGCCATGGATACCCTGCGCAACTGGATAGACATCAACAAGGATGACAAGGACAAGAACCGAGGTATTCCGATAGAAAGGCATCTGGGGGACTTGTAGAAGAAATTGAAAGGTAGAAAAACTAGGAATTGATAAAGAGGAAAAAGGGGAACCTGCAAAAACAGATTCCCCATTTTTTATAGTCGATTGATAATAGAGTTATCATTCTGAATCTGACCTTTACGAGCCTTATACTTATTGTGGAAGCTATAAGTCAATGTCAGGCTATAACGGGAGTATGCCTTCTGATAGAACTCATAGTCGAGGACTGGATTGAGCTGATAGCCTTTCTGACGAAGCGTATGGAAGACATCAAATACGCTGAAACCCAGCGACAAGGCATCCTTCAAGAATGTTCGATTATACCCTAAACACACGTAGCCAAGAGGATGACTTTTATAGTTTGCATATATCGTGCTCGTAGAATATTTTCCCTCCACAGAAATACTACCAATCTTCTTGAAGGTGAAGTAATTGACGCAATTGCCTTTTACCACCCAAATGTGCTTTACATTATAACTCTTTGGAATATCGTCATAATAGCCAGCCAACCCCATGTTGAGATTCCACCAAGGCAAGATTTTCCCATTGAAAGCATAATAAGCCCCCACGATGGTCTCTGAGCCAAAATTGGTTATATCACGATAAGTCTTGTCACCAATCGTCTCAAAATACTCAGCTATCACATCTTTCCTATGCTTATACGAGAAAGACAGAGAATGGTTACCATGCGTCAACTCCCATATAAGGGAGTTACTGATAGCTGGCTGCACATTCGGATTGCCAGTTGTATAAAGAACGGCAGAAATACGTTCCTTGTTATTGGTAAGATCACTAAACGAAGGACGGTTGATACTGCTGCTATATGTAAGACTCATACTGCTCTTGTCATTGAACTTATAAGACAGGTATGCATAAGGAAACCAGTTGGTATATCGCTTATCCACCTCTGTTTTATCAGTCAAGCGATTGATACCCTTCTGCCAAGTATTCTCCATTCGCATACTCAGATAAGCAAACACCTTCTCTCCAAAGTTCTTCGACAACCCGAGATAAGCAGCCACAACCTGTTCCTGATACTTCCAATCGCTTGAAGTCAAATCTCCCTCCACGAGATTGTTCCTGATGTTCAATCCTGTGGTTCTGATATTATTCTCATATTTAGAACCTAAGCGAAGCGCCAAACTGCTAGGGAAATTATAACGGAAATCCGTCTGCAAACTTCCTGTATTGGCATTCGAGGTTGATTGATTATACTCATCCGTATGCAAAGGCTCATAATCTTCATAAGATGCCACGAAACTATTGCCCTTATTGGCATGCTTATAATTATAGTTGCCTAATACCTTTAGATAACTGTCTTTCTCATCTATTTTCCAATTGTAAGAAAGCACCGCATTCAGATAATCCGTTTTATCATGGTCGTTCATATCAGAAACACCTTGATACGACATTTTATTGGCATCAGTAAACTCATAGTAACCACCTGCGCTAACAGCATGCCCATTATTGATATTTCCATTCAGCTCAGCGCCAAAGAGATGATGATGCTTCTTATCAATGGCGTAGATACTACCCACACGATAGAAATATAACTTTTGTCTATTATCGTACGTTTCAGCTACAAGATGATGGGTATCTGTCTCCATAAAATGATGTTGCGTCTCACCATATAGGGCATTTCTTGCCCAGATATAATAAGTAGAGGCATAAACATTCCAACGCTCCGTTCCCAAATTAAAATTCAACAATGGATAATAGGAATAAAACTTACTCGATTCTGGGTTTAGATTTCCCACATATCCCGTGATACTTCCATTAAAACCAGCCCGAATCCTTGTCCTGATATGAACAATGCCACCCTTAATGTCGGCATCATGCTCAGCACCATGCGTATCTTGTATCTCAATGCTTTGGATATCATCAGCCTTGATGCTTGAAAGGAAAGACTTCAGTTCCGTTCCTGCCAGTTTTCTGTCATTTACGAAAATGGTTGCCTCTGTATTATTCACCTTGATATTCACTCCTCCGGAAGCATCATCCTGCACCATCACCTTTGGAGCATACTTCAACACATCCGTGGCATTCATAGCCCCGATATTCTTCAGTTCACTCACATTGAAAACGGTCTTGTCTTCCTTGCGTTGGAACAAAGGCTTGTAGGCTTTCACCACCACCTTATTTAATGTATAGGCATCACGGAACAACCGGATACTGCCCATCTTGCCAACATTCACCCGTTTATACTGGGTCTTGTAGCCAACATAGGAGAAACGGGCGATGACCTGCTTCTGATGAACAGGAATCACGAAGTCGCCCGAAAGATTGCTCACACCCCCATTCACATAGCTGGAATCCCTGACATCCAGAAGAGCGATGTTGACAAATTCCATCGGTGTGCCCTTATCATCCAACACCCTTCCTATCAGCTTCTGGGGTTCCTTCTGGACACACTCGAAATAGATCTCATCCTTGTCGAAGGTGGCACGGATGGGATAAAAGCCAATTACCTGGGTTACGATATCACGGACATCCTTGTTCTTGAAAGAAGTACTGACGGTGAAATCCTCCAACTCATCGTAGATAAAATTGATTTTATATTGGGGTTGAGCCTTGTCTAGCCAGACCAAGACCTTACTGAACGAAGCCTTGTCGAAAGTATGCGACAAGCGTTGTGCATAGCCTGCCATAAGCGCCATACACAGAAATATCATAAATATGATTCTCTTCATAGTTTCTCTCTTTTTCACAGTTCCTGTCGGATAGGAACAAATCATGCGTATTTACTCTACAATCAACATCTGATTAGCCTCATCAAAGGAAAGATGTACCTTATCAAAGTGATTGATCTTGTCGATGATATCCTGCAGGGAATCCTTGCTATCCCATTGCAGATAAAAACGGATATGTGCTGCTGCCTGGTTGCGGTACTCCACCTTTACCTGCATCTTATCGGCAATATACTCCAAGATGCCAGACAACTCAATATCCTCAAAGACAACAGGGGCTTTTTGGGTTGGTTCTATCTTCTGCCAAGCGTCATCTACCGCAACCTTTGCCTTCTGTTTTTGCGGTGTCTTCACGCTATCTGTCACCAAAGCCGTCTCGTTCTTTTCTGCACGGTTCACAATATGATAAGCCGCATACGAAATGCCCGAAAGCATCAGCAATCCCACAAAGGCGGCTGCTATCTTCATCCAGGAAGATTGCCCTGTCGGATGATACGCTTTTTCGGAAATATCCAAAGCCTCATCCCCTTGCTTGGAATCAGTATCAGCAAGCTTTGCCTCAAACTCCTTCCAAGCTTTATCCACATCCACAGAGTCTTTCGCCTTCTCATAGGCAAAAGCCCGCTTCAGCAGAACTAACTGATCGTCATTACTCTTGTTGGTCATAACTCTGAATCTTTAAATTGTTCTTTAATCATCTTCGTAATGTTGGAAAGATGTTTCCAGACTGCCACTCGGCTGATACCCAGTTCCTCTCCTATCTCTCCATACTTCATCCCTCCCAGGAATCGCATCTTGAAAATGCACTGCTGTTGTGGGGTGAGATGGGTCTTGGCAAAATGCAGCATCTGCTCCAACCGGAGTTCATCTTCTTCTGGAGATGCAGCCATCTGTTGTTCGCTGGCATAAAGCATAGCGATACGCTGCCGGTTCGTTTTTTGTGAAATGCGCTTGAGGCAACTGTTTCGAACACTCGTTAGCAGATAGTGCTCGACGGTATCTGGCAACAATACGGTATCAGATTCGAGCAATCGTTCAAAGATGTCGCTAACCACATCCTTGCTCTCTTGCTCATCGTAGAGGATGCTGACAGCCATCCCATACATCCGCCCGTAATACTGCCTGAACAGTGTTGATATTTCTTTCTTTTCCATTACGATTTTTACTAGCTATTACCCTCGAGTAGAGAAAATGCTAACCTATGAATCCAACTTTTTTTTGCAAAAGTACTCATTTTATCCTAAAAAAGAAAAGATAAGGAGGATATTTATTTTGCTGTTTCAAATATTAGTATTACCTTTGCCCGGAAAAATGTGTAAAAGAGTAAGATTCATACGCTCAGAACGATCAAAATGGAAAAGAAAGAAACAAATACACTCAGTATATTTCAGCGCCCGGTATGGGTAAGCCTGTTCGCCCTTACGGCTGCTATCTCGTGGGGATGGGCTTACCCATTGATAAAAATGGGAATGGAGGAATATCAGATTACAGCAGACATGACCGGAAGCAAGATGCTTTTTGCCGGCATCCGCTTCTTCATCTCCGGCATCATCATCCTGGCCATCGCCAGAAGCTCGCACCGTAAATTCGGATTCAAAAAGAATGCTGTCCAGAAGGAGAATCATGATGTTCAGAAAAATGGAAGTTTCAAATTCCTGACGAATACAAATGTCTGGTTCCTTCTCCTCTATTCACTCCTCAACACCACCCTTCATTATGCTTTCTTCTATTTCGGACTCTCGCATAATGCTGGAGCACGTTCGGCGATACTCAATTCTATGAGCGTCTTCACGGTGGTTATCTTTGCCTGCATCTTCTTCAAGAGCGACAGGATGACGTGGCGAAAGGCTTTAGGCTGCATCATCGGATTCCTGGGCATCCTTGCCTTGAACCTTGGCGGAAAGGAAAGCGGAAGTTTCACATTCCTGGGCGATGGTATGATTATCCTCAATGCCCTGTGTGGAGCCAGTGCTTCCCTGCTGACCCGAGGCTTGAGCAAGAGGGTGGATGTTTTCGTAGGAACCGGTTATTCGCTGAGCATCGGTGGAGCCTTGCTGTTGATTCCTGCATTGTTAATGGGTGGCTATCTGCCAGTCATCAGCCTCTGGGGCATCACCATCCTTCTGCTGCTCATTGCCATCTCAACCATCAGTTTCGCTCTCTACAACAAACTATTGAGCTGCAATCCCGTAGGAAAGGTAGCGATATACAATTCGCTCATCCCCGTAGTAGGAGCCATCACCTCCTGCCTCTGTCTTGGCGAAACCTTCTACTGGAAATATCTGATAGCAGGCGCATTGGCTACTGCCGGAATTTATATCATCAATAAAGGGAAGAAATAAATTCCGGCTGTTGCCCATGCAACCCATATAGAAAGCAAAGCCACCTATTTCAAGATACCCGTTTCGCGCTCCTCATTGTTGATATTCCGCTGTATCTTACGGTATTCCTTTCCCCGATTGATATTCCAGGCAACACCGATACGGAACAAATTACCTCCCGAATTGTCATAACCACGAACCTGCTTGCGGAGTAATGCGTTGACGATTTCTGCTGAATAGGATTTCGGATGAGCCATAAACGGATTATGCATATAGAGCGTAAAATCGAAATCACCCATATGATAACTGGCTGAGGCTGCCAATGAAGGAGGATTATGCCCGATTTTCTCTCCCTCCATAAAGTTCCAACCGTTATCAGCATACAGCATCACAGTCCATTTTCCCCAATATCCCTGTAATGTTCCACCATAATTATAAGCGGTATAACAATGACTGTACTCATCGCCCTTATTGAAAAAACGGTAAATACCTGCGTTCACAGATAATATAAGGTGGTCGGGGATAATGTCAAACCGGGTATCATTCGTAAGATACAACATATTACAATGGGGCTGATTCTCCTGGGTATAAAGAAACTGATCATTTTCCGTGCGGGTGTATTTCGCCAAATTACAATGACGATTGATGCGATAATTCAAGGTAAAATCAGTATTTATCCTTGGTTTACTGAAAGAGAACGCAACCCAGTTCTCATATATACTGTTAGGCTTAAGCGAAGGATTACCCACAGTCCATTCCATACAGTTCTTTCGAATACGGGTATCCGAAATCATAGCTATCTGCGAAATATGCTGTGATAATTCACTTCCCAAGCGGATCTGAAACGAAGATGTCAAGCAATAAGCCAATGTGAGTTTCGGACGACAAAGCCAAAAACTAAATTCCTCATCTCCCTGTCGATAAGACTGATTACTCAACCCGAAGCCAGCTACATAAGTTAAACGGGATGTTCCTTCCTTGAATTGCCCCAAACTTCCCTTGATTTGTGCAAAACCATAAATACCCAATGAACGGATACCATTCTCGCTAACCACATCACCCAAATACTGATTATCCATATATTTCCAGTTCAAGTTGGTTCCTGCAGAAAAAGTAAAGGGTTTCAACCGGTTTTCATAGATAGCCTCGGCTATGAGCGAATAGGTCTTTCCATCTACCTGATATTGATAGGGTTCGCCCTCACCTTCATAATAGACTCCTTTGGTGTGGATATAAGTACCCAAAACATCTGCCGACAAAGACTGATGCTTGCCCAGCTGATGATAGAAATACAAATCGAGAGCAGGAGTAAAATCCCTACCCTTGCTGGTTCTGTAAACAGGATACGCAGGCTTTCCAGATTCAGAAAACCACATCTCATTCGATGTATAAGGCTGATTGCTGAAATCCGTGGTAAGCGTTGTCTGGAATACATATAATGCAGAATCAGCCAGATTATACTTCAACTGCAATGTATTACCATAATTTTGAGTTACCCCATTCATGATTTTTCGAGATATCTGATACTCAGAACCATCATGTAGAAGATACTGAGCATCCTCATTATATTCGGATGCCTTGTTATCCACATAAGTCTGCTCATATAAAATATTCAATTGGCTCTTGCCCCTATTGACAGATGCATAGACATCGTTCGAACCGAGCTTGGTAGTTAGCGCATTGGTCAAGTTGAAGCCCAAACTGCCACCCGATGAAGCCCTGCGGGTATGAATATCTATCACGTATGCAATATTCTTTCCATATCTTACGCCAGGGCTATCGATATAATCTACACTCATAATAGAAGCTACATCCAGCATCTGCACGTCATGCATATTGGCGAGAATGCCATTGATACGAATCTGCACTTCTCCTTTATTATCAGTAGCAGAAATGGAACGGCCTGCCTCATCAACCCTGATATGAGGCAAAGCCAACTTTCCCAAAAGCGAAAAACCTGAAAAAGAACGCTGCTTCTGAATATCGCTTGGGAATATCAACTTGCCATCTTCCTTGTTGACTACTCGTGCCGCCTTCACAACAACCTCTTGCAAGGCTATAGAATCATTCGATATCTTCTGGATTTCCTGGGCACTTATTTCTGCACAAGAGATCAATGCCCACAGCATCACCATAGCTGTTAACAATTTACTTTTCTTCATTGTCATCATATACTTTTTCTAAAACTTGTATTCTGCTGCAAAGGTATCAAAAAGAGAAGACCGAAGCGAAAAATATGGCTGACATGAGTCTGACATTTATCAATTAACGAATATTATATCTAGTTTTATACCATCTTTCATAGAATTTCTGTACTTTTGCATTTGAATCTTTAAACAGTATATCATTTAAACAGAATAGATAATATGAAACTGAAAGCATATCATTCCATCCTCATCTTCGCCATCCTTGTGATGTCTGCGGCATTCTCCAGCGTAAGCAACTACCGCAAGGCACAGTATGCCATTGTACAAGATATGAACAAAGCTTTGGCTCTGACACTTCAGGAAAATAAATATCAATGGATTACGCCTGATACCATCCAGAGCTACCGCTCACATCTCAGCATCGACCTGCTGAAATCGACCAGTAATCTCTGCTATGTGATGGAAGACAGAAGAAGAGGCAAGAACAATTCCCAGTTGGTAAATAGCGCCAACCTACTCAGCAGCAAAGAGATGCTTCTCAACGAGCATTCTATCCAAAGTTATGCTAACTGTTCGATGGCAGATGTTTTGAGTATGAGCAACCAGCGGACATCTTTGACGCTTACCCTCATGGCTATGATTTGGGCAATTGCATCGCTATACTATCATCGCAGAAAACACCCCTGGAATCATGAGGCCGATATGTTCGGCACCATGTGCTATTCTCAAGACGAGGATTCCTTCTACAATCAGGAAAGCGGACAAGCCATCAAGTTTACTCCGATGCAGCACCAGCTGATGCTACTCTTCTTCGACAATACGCATCATCAACTCTCCAAACAGGAGATTTGTAATGCTCTTTGGCCCAAGAAACCGGATGCCAACGAAACGCTCTATACCTTGATTCGCCGTATCAAACCGGTGATTGAGCAGAATAGCAACCTCATGATTGAGTCGGAAAGAGGCAAGTCTTACCGACTGATAATCAGATAAGTTCAGAAATGTCAGCCAAATGTCATACTTATTATTTGGCTGTTTCACATCTTCTTCATACCTTTGCGGCTAAAATATAAAAGTGGCAAAGATATGAAGAAGATTTTTTTGATAGCAGTTGTCTTGCTGATGATGATAAACTTCATCATCAACTATCACCATGAGGTTACGAAAGAGCAGCAAACACCGATGGCGGATTTCAAGACCAAGGTAGAGATGGCGCCCATGAAGGAATACAATGACCCGGACTTCGGCTACGTTATCAAATATCCTTGCTTCTTCCAGCAGGAGGATACTTCGGTATCGGGATACCAGGGCTATGCCCGCTTCTCATTCACCAATCATGCCAACATCATCCTGGAGAGTTACGTTACCCCAAACTATAGCAACACCCTCCAGGCTTGTGCCGATTCTCTAGCCCAGAAGCTTCATTCGGAGCGGACGATACAGGCATCGGATAAGGCATTCATCCTCTCCGGTCCTGTCTATGAAAACGGAGTTAGAGTAGATGGCTACAGTCATTACGATAAATTCATCAAGAGTGGCAGAATACTCTTCGTCTATTCCCTCACCTATCCCGACAGCTACAAGCCAGCCATGCCCCGACTATTCAAACTCATAGACGACTGGAAGGTTTTAGGGGCATATTAATCTGCCTTGAAGATATCCTCACGAGCCTCTTGGGATTGTATTGATACAACAATCCCGAGGAAACGTTTCTTTAGAAATCTTTCCTCGGGATTTATCCACAAAAATATTACAAGAAACACTCTTACTTATTTGTCCGGCTCCAATTCCTCTATTGCACAAAAGGCTTGTAGCTCGACCTTTTTAATGTGAGGATAAGTCTTCTTATAATTATCTGTCACATCTTTAAAGATACTCTCACCGTCACTATAGAATGTAGCCAAGACAACTTCTCTATAATCTTTGAAAGGCAACAAATACCAAACTTCTGTATTATCAGCATTTTGTTGGATGTTAAGAACTCCCTCCATACGAGTATTTCCTTCACTGTCAGTTATGGTAAGTCTTTTGGTTATAACACCAAAAGGATTATTAGTAGGAATACGGAAAGTATAATATTTATAGAACTTGTCGTTCTCTATGGCATCGGCTGCGATTGCTGCGGAATCCTCGGAAGAAACGCCTTCAACTAAACATATTCTATTTACCACATACATCGTTCTATATATCTTCCAACGGGCAGTCCATTTTTTTACTTCTACCTTTAAGATAGCAGAGTTTCCGTCTGAGTCGGTTACGGTTATAGTAGCATTTCCCTCAGAAACGCCACTTACGTATATCTCCTTCTCAGACTCATTTGAAGAACACGAAACCTTGGCAACACTATCATCAGAAGAAGTTGCTGATACTTTACCTTTAGCTCCATTAACATTCACCTTGCAGCCACTATCGGTATAGGTTGTAAGAGTGTTAATAACAATCTGCTTACCAGTAATTATATCACCGGTTACTTCGTCTTCAGTGAGCTGAATTCCAGAATCATCATCGCTACAACTTGTCAAACAGAGCAAAGCTGCTAATGCCATAAGAATCATTCTAATTTTCATACGCTTCTTTATATTAAAGGGTTATAACTAATTAATAAACGCAACTCGTTTTCAAAACTTGCATGAGATTTCTCTTTTTACTTTTTTATATTCTATCACTCTACAAGAGAGTATTACTTTTACGTATTGCTCAAATTCAATATGTACCAACAAGAAGTAGTGAAGAAATTTCTTGCATACTTAATTTTCCAAACAAAACGAGGCAACAGCGATGGAGTAAGCTGGAACTTCTGCTTATAATGAGGATTGATAAACCAAAACTTCTTGTCAACAACAGAGAATTCACATCTTTTTATCAATTTTTCAAATAACTCTATACTTGTCCTGCACTCTTTTATGCTCATCAGCTCGCTTATAGTACCCTCTTCCTCTTTGCATAGTTTCAATAATGAATTATACATAGAGTTTGGTAGCAAATGTATGAATGGAAAGTGCGAACAGAGTTTGCTTCGGCAAATCTGTTGATGTCCACCAAACGGCATCTGCCATGCAGGGAATCCGACAAAGAGAACGCCTGTTGACTTTAGAAAACTTTTGAGGTGTAACAGAAATTTTCCTTTCGCTGGAACATGTTCTATTACATCATGTAATAGTATCACGTCAAACTTTTCCTCTTCATTGATTGGCGCATGGTATTTCATAAAGTCGCAACACACGAATGTGGCATTTTCGCAGATTTCCGAAAAGTATGCTTTCGCATCTATTATTCTGCATTCTGCTATGTCTATTCCTGTAACTCTACAGCCAAGTTGGGCAAAGGGGACTAAATTGCCTCCTTCGCCACACCCCACCTCTAATACTCTACTTTTCGAAGTCAACTTTTTGAAAGTTGATAAGTAGCTGACGTAAAACTCTTTAGAGGTAATTTCCAAGTCATGGAAGTACATCTTTCTATCTGTATGTCTTTTCTGCATATCTATATAATGTTTTGACCTTTTATCATATAGATACAAATTTGCCAAAAAGACTGCATGCGAAAAGAGACTTTTTACCAAGAGAACCTTATTCCAAACGGAACGGTAAATGTGAATGGACGTTCTGTCCAAGCATTCTTAATACAGCTACCATTCGGAATGTACCAATTCATGGTTGGTTCTATAAACAGATTCAGATTTGGTGCAAACTGATATTGAATTCCGATATTTGTATTTACAGACCACTGTATCGGGAGCGTCAGTTTCCAATCTGTTCTGTATGCAGACTTATCTCCAACGATATAATCTGCATCAGTTTTTCCATATATAGGAATCAGAATACCAGTGCCTACAGAACCATAAGTTGACAATCTCTTGAACTTCATAAATTGATAAGACAGCTTGAAAGGAACACCAAGATAGTGGAGCTTTTGTTCCTTGTCAACACGATAGCTGCCAGTACCAAGAATGAGATATGATTTCAGATAAGAATATTGAAGTCCTGTCTCTAAACTCCATCTTTTACCTATGTTTTTATTTACAGCAATGCTCAATGTTATTGGCTTGTCATGATGTTCTACTTCTACTATTTCTCCACTATTGTGGTCTGCAATATCTGCCATGGCTACATTTTCTGTAGTAGGGTCTGCCTGGGATATGCGATGTAGCTCTTTTGCATAGTCTTCCCATATCGTGAAATACTTCTCAGAAGGGTTGGTTGGGTCTGTTGGCTGGTCCGGACCAGAAGGCAAATCATTAGTAATATCGTTACTTTTCATAAACTTACATACACTCTGTACAAGAGTCGTACCCAAAGAACCTGCAGCCAGTAATTGCCACTTATTCCTTTTGTGAACCTCAAGATTTTCTGTAATCCATGATTCCTTATAGAAATTAGGGGCGATGATAGAATCTTTTACCAAGATACTATCAGTTCTATTTATAGCAAACTGCTTTTCATCTCGCAATGTATCTGTTATATTTGCAATTATATTATGTTTTATTTCCGTTGTGTCATCACGCATTGCTGCTATAGTCTCTATGGTTAGTATCTTGTGATAATGAGTACATGGATTCTGCTTTGGGGTACAGTTTGTAGAGTCAACATCGTTCTTTGATGCTGGACTAACTGGACCTTTTATTTTACGTCTGCGTGTTATATTGGTATCATTTTCTGAAATAAGCTGTTTTTTGGTTATAAGTTGCTTATATACAGGAATAATGATGAGAACCAATACCATAATTAGTATTGTTCTCTGGCTCAATTTGTTTCTCAACAAAGCCTTAGCTCTCGCTAATTGCGAAGAAGAACTGTGTGGAGCTATATCAAGCAACTTTGCTATTTCCTGATGAGACAAACCATCTAGCACAGAAAGCTTGAATACCTTTTTGTATCCAACTGGTAATTTATCGATTTCAGCCATAATATCCTCGTATTGGATAGAAGATACTGTATTTCTACAATCATCACAGCTGTCAATCACACTTTCATCTATGTCTGATAAAGAAATATATCTAAATGTATTACCCTTTTCTTTGTATTTTAATGCAAGATTAGAAGTTATACTTGTAAGCCATTGACCGAATCTGTTAGGATTCTTCAAATCTTTCAAAGATACAAGCGCTAGTATAAATGCATCTTGGACAAGGTCATCAATGACATCCTTGTCCTCTTTAAGAATATTGATACATATACCTTTCATTTTAGGATAATATATCTGATACAATGTGCTGAAAGCACTATTATCTCCTTGTTTTGCTTTAAATACTAAAGTTTGTATATTTGAATCCATGAGTATATTATTTTGCACAATTTATCTATATATAGATATGAAACCAGCATGAATACTGCACGAAAAATTGTTAAAGAACATAAAAGCGCTTGATTATTTGCATATATCAAATATTAATTGTAAATTTGCGGTGGAAATATAAACATCGAAGATTATGGCACTTAAGTTATATCCATTAGGCATACAGACTTTCGAGCGAATCCGCAAGGAAAACAAGCTCTATATCGACAAGACGGAATACGTTTACCGCCTGACGCACACCAGCGGTACCTATTTCTTCTTGGGACGTCCACGCCGCTTTGGAAAATCCCTGTTTCTCACCACCCTCCAGAGTTACTTTGAAGGCAAGAAAGACTTATTCAATGGTCTTGCCATCGAAAAGCTGGAAAAGGAGTGGACAGAATATCCTGTGCTCCACTTTGATTTGAGCGGAGGCAAACACATGAATAAAGAACAGCTGGAGAGATATCTCGCATTCATACTAGAAACAGAAGAAAAGAAATGGGGTATCACACAGCCACAAATTGATGCCAATAACCGATTGACAGAACTGATCAATACTGCATACGAGAAATCCGGAAAACAGGTAGTCGTGCTTATTGATGAATATGATGCACCCATACTGGATGTGGCTCACGAGCAAGAACAGTTAGATACCTTGCGCAATATCATGCGCAACTTTTTCAGTCCTTTGAAATACAGCGAAGCTAAACTACGCTTTGTCTTCCTGACAGGCATCACCAAGTTCTCGCAAGTCAGCATCTTCAGCGAACTGAACAACATCACCAACATATCCATGAATGATGACTATGCTGGTATCTGTGGCATCACCAAAGAAGAACTTCTGATGCAGATGTCGGAAGATATTGACGAACTTGCCCGAAGAAGAAACATAACGAAAGAGCAAGTAATCGACAAGTTAAAAGAGAATTATGACGGCTATCATTTCACAAGATTCTCACCTGATATCTTCAATCCATATAGCCTGCTGAATTGCTTTGCTGAAAACAAGTTCGGATCCTATTGGTTTACTTCCGGCACTCCAACTTATCTCATCAATATGATGCGCAAATATCAGGTAGTTCCTACAGACATCATCACACGAGTGGAGGCTGATGCCAGTGAGTTTGATGCTCCTACGGAGAATATGCCAACCATCATGCCGCTGCTTTACCAAAGTGGATATATCACCATCAAGGAATATCATGAAGACTACAACTATTACGTTCTTGATGTTCCTAACAAGGAGGTGAAAATGGGACTGACCAAGGCACTGATTCCATCATACGTCACACAGAATACGCTTGCAACAACCAATACAGCCCGTCGTATCGCACAGGCATTGGATAAGCAGAATATGGAGGAGGCATTAACCTTACTCCAGACATTTCTGGGAACAGTTCCTTACTGCAACAACGCTCATTATGAGGGACATTACCAGCAGATGCTCTTCATCATATTCTCTCTGCTTACAGACTATCAGGTGGACGTTGAAGTTCATACACCCAACGGCAGAGTTGACATCGTATTGCTCACCCATACAGACCTTTTCCTGTTGGAGATTAAGTTGGACAGGAGTGCGAAGTCTGCGATGCAGCAAATCAACCTGAAGAACTATCACAAACGATTTGCGCTAAGCGGCAAGCCAATGACCAAGGTCGGCATCAACTTCGACAGTAAAACTGGGAATATCGAAAATTGGATAATCGAAAAAGCATAAGATAAAAAATGCTTTTACCTTATTTATCCCCTATCACCAAACACTTTTTATCCTTTCTTTTTATACACAAAAGTGTAATTCTCAAGCCGCACTCTTGAGAAATACACTTTTGTGTCAAAGGCTTTTTCCTATAAAGCTATACTTTTGCAGCAGAAAAATAAAAAAAATCAAGCAAAACAGTAGCAATATGAAGGAAAAAGTAATTTTTACCACAGCGTTGTGCCTCTCGGCTATGACTCCGATGATAGCGCAGAATATCACCGGTAAGGTGATGAATACCAAGGGAGAACCTTTGGCGTTTGCCAATGTCGTATTATTGAATAGAACAGACTCGGCTTTCGTCAAGGGCACGGTGAGTGGAGAGAATGGTAGCTTTGTCATCGACTCTTCCTACAACGGCGGAATCATCAAGGTGACATCCGTAGGCTATAAGACAATCTGCAAGGATTGCACAGGCGAGAATGTGGGCATTATCAAGATGGAAGAAGACAGCAAGATGCTCGGAGAAGTAGTCGTGAAGTCATCCCTGCCTAAGACTATCCTGAAGAATGGCGGAATGACGACAACCGTTATCGGATCCGTACTTGAGAAGGCAGGAACCATGGAGAACCTGCTTGACCGCATCCCTAACGTTTCTGCCCAGAATGGCAGCATCAAGGTATTCGGTCGCGGTGAGCCTGTTATCTATATCAATGGACGACAGATGAGAGACAAGAGCGAGCTGGACCGTTTGCATTCCGACAACATCAAGTCGGTGGAAGTCATCACTACCCCTGGTGCTCGTTACGCAGCCAGCACCAAGGCGGTCATCCGTATCACAACGAAGAAGATACAGGGCGAAGGCTTCGGATTCGATGCGAACACTACTGGTGAATATGATGAAAAGAAAAACTTCGGCGGGTTTAGCCAATTGAATATGAGCTATCGCAAGAATGGATTAGAGCTGGGCGCATACGCTTTTGGAGCAAGACAATACCAGCCAGACAATAAAGACTTACAGCAGAAGACTTATCTTGACAAGACGTGGAACCAGAAAAGTGAGATAAGACAAGTAGGTATTATCGAAGCCATGAACTTTCGATTGGATGCCAGCTACCAGTTGGATGCCAACAACTCGATAGGTGCCAACTTTGGTTTTCTAAGAAATCCAAAACAAACATGGAACGGCGATATGAGTTCTTTGATATTGCAAGACGAAGAATTGTCTGAAAGTTCTGATAGTCATGCTGATTTCTTTTGGCAGAAGAATAATCTTTCAAGCAACATTTACTATGTGGGAAAGATTGGCAAACTCGGCATCGACTTCAATACCGACTGGCTATGGTCGAAGGAATACCAAAACGATGTTACCAAAGAGCAATACCAGGAAGTGGGGATGAATGCACAAAGCCAAACGGCTCATAGCTTGACTAACAAGGACTATCATCTGCTCGCTTCCAAACTGGTTCTTTCTTATCCTCTGTTGGGCGGCGACTTATCTTTGGGTGGTGAATATTCCAACACCCATCGTACCTCAAAGTATCAAGTGGTGCCAACCAACTTGGTATCGGATGACGACAGCCGTATTACAGAAAGTATGACATCTTCATTCTTGACCTATTCAAGAGATTTCGGTAATCTGAGTTTGGAGGCAGGTATGAGATACGAGTACATCGACTTCAATTACTATGAATATGGCAAGTATGTGCCTGGGCAAAGCAAGTCGTACGGCAATTGGTTCCCATCGCTTAGCTTATCGATGCCTGTAGGCAAGGTACAGATGCAATTGAGCTATGCAGCCGACATTAATCGTCCTTCCTATCATAATTTGCGCAGTGGCATTCAGTATGACAACCGATACACGTATGAAACGGGAAATCCATTTCTGGTATCTCAGATAAGTAGAAATCTCAACTACGAGTTGGCTTACAAATGGTTGACATTCGACATGACCTACAGCCATACTTCCAATCCGATTATATCCACAGTGGAGACTTATAAGGATAATCCTGCAATAGGCTTGATGAAGCCCGTGAATGGGAATTCGTATAATGACGTAGAGGCATCCATCAACTTGCGCCCTTCGTTTGGCATTTGGTATCCTTCGTTTACCGCATCCATTGACAAGCAATGGTTTGATATGGAGACGCACGATGGAAAATCACTCAACAAGCCAATGGCTTCATTCCGTTTTGACAATACCCTCAACACCAAGCTGGGAATGTTTACGTGGATGATGTCGTATATTACAAAAGGCCATGAGGAGAACCAGTATCTGTACAAGCCAATGTTTTGCACGAATGTTTCCGCATATAAGGCTTTCTTGAAGGATCGTTTGTCGTTTCAGCTCTTCATCTATGATTTGTTCGGGACAAACGATAGCCATATGATTGCTCATTTTGGCAAAATAAAGGAAATGGTGTATGACGGACTGTCAACAAGCAAAGTGGCGCTTACTGTACGGTATAAGTTCAACACTACAAGAAGCAAGTATAAGGGTACGGGTGCTGGAGAAAGCCAGAAGAACAGAATGTAATCTGTCTGCAGCATCCGGTAATGGTGTAATGACAATAAATCTCTCTATAAATGAACAACCCAATAAAATTGTTGATTAGTGGCGCAGACATGGGAAGCTTGATAGCTTCCTGTGCCTTGCACCATGACTTCCATAAAAGCTCTCGACAGAAAGATAGATTTCAAATCTATCGCATAGAAAAGGATACGCTGACGATGGAAGATGTGGATGCATGCGACTTGTCGGGCATCCGGTATGCGGTGAATGCAACCTTGCATGACAACGAAGCCTCTTTTGCTTTCGATGAGAAATGTAAGGAGCAGGGCATCACCGTTATCCATGCCGTCAATCTTGGCAAGGCTGCCTTTCTCGCTGTAGAGAAACCGAAAGGCTATCCATTCAGCGAAGTAGTGAAAAAAGGAACGGATGATTTCCATTGCTCACTGAGCAAGTATATCTCGCAGTACGGTATGTTCTGGCAGATGCCCGTGCCTTGGGTGGATGAAGCCATCAGGCATTATTCTGAGGAATCTTTCCCGCAACAGGGCATCGGAGCATACATAGCAGCTGGCTATTGTGCCAACATCCTCGTAAACCTTGCGGAAGGCAAGGAGGTGAAATACTTCCCCAAGTTCTATCTCTCGCCATTGTTGGAAGAGATATGATTCTGATTATATCATCTGATAGTTCGTGGCATGAAACAGCGCTTCGGCAATGTTCTTCACGCCCATCTTGGCGAAAAGGTTGCGCTTGCAAGCCTTTATAGTGTCAACCGATTTGCATAGTCGGTCGGCAATATCATTCATCGTGTAACCTTGGGCAGACAATCTCAAAACATCTCTCTCAGTCTCGCTCAAGGTTACGCCTTCTTTCTTTTCCCACTTGTGGCGCAATGTGGAATATTCAAAATAGCTACGCTCACCATTCTTCTGCATGATGATATGTCCCGGTTCATCGGTTGCTGCCAATGATACGGTACAGAGGGCAAGCCAGATTCTTCCATCATCAGAAAGAAGTATTGGAGTGAGGTGATGATGAATCAATCGGCTATGCCTGCCATTGGTAAGATGAAAGTCGTACGAGATGGTATAGTCCAGACGGTCGCCCACAGGCAATTCATTGAAAAGATCAAAACCTTTCTTGTTCACTTCGAGCAGCATCTGCAGGTCGGCATCCGGAACATGGTCGATATACATCTGATAGCCTGCGTCCATCAACTGCTCCGGTTCCAATCCACAGAGATAAGCGAGGTTGTCTGATGCATAGATGAAGTCCTGATGAAAATAGTCGATGACATAGACACACTGGTAGGTGCTGCGTGCAAAAGCCTTTGCCGCATTCACCAATAATTCTATCTTGTCGTAATCTTCTCTGTTGATATGATTCACCTCGTTGGAATGGAGGAAGAAATCTTCTTTTTCTTTATTCATAAGCTATTCTGAATATTACTCTTTCTATCTGTTCTCCGATTCAGCAAGCCATCGGATCTCTTTTTAAATACGCAATTCGGCTACAAAAGTACATAATTTTATTTGATTACAATTCTATTGGATTGTTTATTTACAGATAATTAACCGTAAAAGCAGATGAAGCCACAGACACCACAGAGATTAAAAACTCACCAAACGCTTATTTTAAGATATTCAGAACATCTTAAAATGAGAGATTTATGAGTGTTTTACCTCAATAGAGGTAATAATTTAGCAACGGTTCTAATTTCTGCAATGTGCATATGTTTGCTTGTCAAACAACTCTTTTCGTTTGCAAAAATATAACAATTTATTGGATACACAATAAAATGTATGTTTTTTAACGATTGATATTGATAAGTGAAAATTCTGTGGATGAACATCTCGGTTAATAAATCCTGAGATATTCATCACACAGAATTTGGATATTGTATTTTAGAGGTTGATTTGAAAACCTATATTTTTCTAAAAACGATTAATCTCATCCTCAGCAGAACCGCTTCCGCTGTATTTATCTTTGAAACTATTGAAGTTGTAACTAATGGAAGCGATGATGCAGCGATTGAAGTTATTTACTTTTCTGTTCTGCACCACAAAATTAACCCTCTTTACATCGTTCAACTTCGAGCTATCAAACAAGTCCTCTGCTTTCAATGTTATCGTCAATTTCTTTTTAAGTAACTGTTTCTGTACCATCATATTGAATGACGAATAACCGTTTTGCTCGTAGATGCCATGATGTCCCTTAATGTTCCAATAGAAATCACATAGAAAAAGCCAATCGTTCCTTAGTGCCACTACATTTTGGAAAGCGAAGAGACCGTATGGATGATTGTAGTCTAATTGCTCTCCATTATATGATAGCGTGAAATACGGTTTATAGACACCCACCGTCAAAGTAGGTCGCCAACAACCAAAAACAGGTGAAACAACACATTGCGCTCCTAGTTGCTGGAAATCCTTGGCGTTGGTTGACATCCAAGTTACCGTTCCAGGTTTGCCGGATACAGCAACGACAGTCGGATGGATATAATCCTTGATATACTGATAATCCAACTTGAAGTCGAATATGCTATAATTCACACTAAGTTCTGTATCATACACGTATTGCGGTTTCAGATAAATGTTGCCTTGCTCATAATGGTATTGATTGTTGTAGCTCACACTGTTGTTCAACTGACGAAACGAAGGACGGTTGACCCTGCTACTGAAATCAAGATTCATCCCCACTCTCCCAAACATAGTGGAAAGAGAAAGGGATGGAAGTAAGTCCGAATAATTGGTCTTGTTCTTTACTTCTCCTTGGTCTGTGTTGATGGCATGAATGTACTCATAGCGAAGCCCGATGCTTCCTTTCCATTTGGAGGCAGACAAACTAAAGGTGGCAAATCCTGCATACTTGGTTTCCTTATTCTTGAATTGGTCATCGGCCATCTTCCCTTCTTCGTTTACAGACATACCCCATGAACTGATTTTACTGAAATCCGTTCCGAAATCAAGCCTATTATTCTTATTCATGTTCCAAGCAAACACCCCTTTGAGTGCAGTCGCACGATTTTGCTGGTCGTTTTGCATATGCGTGATTTCTGAGACAGCATCTATTCTACTTGTCTCGCTCACTTGTTGCTTATGTTTCAGTTGAGCATAAACATAGTCGGCATCCAAGTTGAGCTGTAGGTTGTCTGTTAGTTTGCCGATATAATACAGATTGACATTGTGAAACCTTTCCTTTTCAGATTCTTCAGTCTTGTTATCTGTAGCTGTCAGCAGTTCATCATTCTTGTACGTCTGCATATAGTCGAAAGGAGAGTCGAGCATCTTGTAGTTGGAGATGCTTCCCAAATATCTTCCGCCGATAGTGTGATTCTTGTTTATGGCATAATTCATACCAACATTATAGTCATGAGAGCGAGAGCGGTCGGAATATTCAGAAGCAGAAATCTCATGAAATGTATCTTGCCCGTAATTGAACTGGTTAACATCATATTTGATGTCACTTCTCGTATTGTCATATTGATATGCGAGGAATACATCCAAAGCTCCCTTGTGGATGTTGAGGTTGACCTCCTCGTTGTTAGACAAATTCTTATGTTTGGATATTTCCGCACCCACAATACCAGAAAGTCCATCCAAGGAATGGTGTACGGTAGTGATGTTTATGACACTCCTTGTTTCTGCATCGTATTCTGCCCCAGGGTTTGTTATGAGCTGTACAGACTTCACGTTGGTAGAAGAAAGGAGTGACAACCCTGAAGTATTAGTCTGCTTTCTTCCATCTATATAGATGACAGGCTCACCCTTACCAAACACCTCATACTTTCCATTTGTATAGAGCATCCCAGGAATATATTTGATAACATCTGTGGCCTTGCCAATATTTTTCAAATTGGAATTTTGAACGTCAAGCGTAAGTTTACCGTTTTCTCTTGATATGTATTTGCGATGCCCTTTAATCACAACTTTTTGCAGATTAATTGTTGCATCCTCCAAGGTTATGGCACCAACCTCACCGGTACGATATGCATTACAATAAGTTTTGTAGCCCACACAACTCACTTTCACAATTGCCTTTTTCACCTCGCAAGGAATTACGAACTGACCATTCTCATTTGTCACACCACCCGTGATTAAACTGGAATCACTAACATTGAGCAAAGCGACATTGGCGAAATCGACAGGTTGATGATGAGTGTCCACGATGCGTCCCATCATTCTGTTAGAAGCCTTTTGGATACATTCAACGATAATAACATTATCCACTTGTTTCATCTTAATAGGATAAAAGCCTATCAAGTTCATGATGGCATCTGGAACACTTTCATTTTTGATGCTCTTCGTCACCTTGAAATCCTCCAACTCGTCATACACAAAGTTGATGACATACTTATCCTGTTTGGCATTCAAATCCTTTAATGCCGCAGAAAATGACACATTATTATATTGTCGAGTGATACGTTGGGCTGAAACGCCCATACTTATCACCGAAAGCAAAATCAAACTTATCAGATATTTACTCATAGCCTATTCTCTGTTTTATAGTCCATATACTGTATATACAGTTGAGGGAATCAAAAAACTAAGCAAAACAACAACTTTTTTCAAAATTTACAGAAAAAACATTCAACGACTCCTTGTCTTCCACAAAGCCATTGGATGAAATTTGATTCTATTGACCATCTCTTTATCCTCGAACAGCAGATTTAGACAGCAAAGGACTGTCATGGAAATAGTTGAGTATCTCCACCAGTCGCATCACCTTTTCGAGGTTGTCGCGAAATAGGTATTGCGCCGTATAGCCACAATCCACCCTTGTTGCTTGTATCGAGCGAGCAACGCTTCCACCGATTTCATCTTGTCTTTCAGAGCCTCAGAAAGTTCATCCAAAGTGAATATCCGCAGCTTGTATAATATACTCAATAGTTCTGTCATTATTTCTAATTTTGCGCAAAGATATGAAATCTAATTTGTCTATGAGAAAAATCAGAAACTTTTTATGCTTTTTTATATGTTCTTTCCATCTTAATTGTCCGACTACGGAGGAACAAATGCTCTATTTCACTATTTTTTGCCTTTTTAGGCATTCTTTTATTCTAAAAAATCTGCCCAAATATTCAGAATAGCTTAAAATGAGCGATTTATGAGTGTTTCACCTCAATTGAGGTAATGATTTGGCAATAGTGCTAAATTCTGCAAATTGCATACGTTTGCTTGTCAAACAACTCTTTTTGTCTGCAAAAATACAATAATTTATGTGACACACAAAGAAATATATATTTTTTAACTAGAGAATCTCTAAAAGAAATTCTGTGGATTAAGTTTACCCATTAGAAAAATATTGGCAAACTTCATCACACTGAATTTTATTTTTCCGCTTTGTTGCGGAATCATGTATTGAGAGAGTTTATAGTCTATCTATTTCTTCACTTGCAGCACTTTCGCCCTTATAGCGTTTTTTGTCTTTGAATGTATATCTTACCAAGAGGCTGATGCGGCGACCATCCTTGAAACTGCTTTTGTCGAATATGTAATCTGAGGCATATCTTGTCTCTCGTTCTTTTGTGCCGAGGATATTGTTAAGACTCAGCCTTACCAACCATGCATTGTCAGCAAAATGCTTGGTTACTCCTAGGCTAAACCATAATGCCTGTTTAACCAGATATTCCCTCATGTTTCCATCAGAATTGTAACTTAGCAGTACGTAAGGCATCCAATGGTGGCGCAAGTTGAAATAGCTGTTGAACGACATTGATATATAAGGCTTGTCATTCTTGATTTTTCTTCCATCCGTATTATAGAGTGACATATAAGTTCGCATCATGTTAAGGTTGAAATATGGTTCCCAAACACCCACATTCGTATGATAAGCCAAACTTGCATTTACTGCAGAATAATGTGGAAAATTTTCAGGCTTTGACATTGCCACCAATGGGGCTGCCTGCTGAATGATATTCGTTGAGATGATGTAATCTTTTATCCTTTGATAATCGACTGAGAAACGCAATTGATGCCATTGCAACGAATAGGATATATCTGTCGTATATTGTGGAAGTAGCCATGGATTACCTGCCTCGATGGAATAACGGTTAAAATATTCTTCGCTGTTTCTAAGTTCGTAATAGCTTGGACGTTTTACCTTGGTTGTCATACTTAATCCCATTTCGACATTCTTTACAGGCAAAGACAATGAGAAGAAAGGATAAAAATGACGATAAGTCTTATCCACCAAGCTATTTTGGGAGATGGCATCACGATACAGCATACGAAATGACTCAAATCGCATTCCCAGTTGGGCAGACAATTTGGCGATAGATACATTGCATCCGGCAAAGGCGGCGAGTTTTGTTTCTTCTGCATGAAGACGACTCGTTGCGCTTGACTTCTCGTTTTCAAGACTCTGATAATCTTTTTCTTCTTCCACATAACTTGCCTCAGCACCTATGTTAAAAGTCAAGTTTTTGTTGGCTTGATAATTGATTTTCATATTCCCTGCATAGATGTCATGAGTAGTCTCATTTTCATTTTTCACCTCATGCGCATCCGTCATGCTTCCAGACTCTTGATTAAGACGGCTATCTGCAGCTTTTCTGCTAACATAATCAGCATTCAACGTCATTTTCCATTTTTGGGAGAATTTTCCATCGTAGAAGATGTTTCCTATCCATTGATCATAGTTTGCATGAGAATGGATGTTAGAGGATAAATCTTCAAACAGAAGATTGTCATGAAACATTTGGCTGGCAGAATGTCCTCCCCATTTGTCCGTTTCCTTGGAGTATGACAAACTTGCGCCAATGGTATGATTCTTTGCCAATTCTGCACTGATACCTCCGTTAATAGTTTGATTATAATAATTGGAATTCCATTTAGGCATATCACTTTCCATATTCCAGACAGAATGATCAGCCAAAGTCTGTTCCTTATTGGTTTGGTCTGTTTTATATCTACTGCTTGAATTGGTAAAAGAAAGGAATCCATTTATGTTCTCGGTATCGTAAGTGAGCTGCACCTGTTCCGAATCAGAGTTTTTTCTGCCTTGGCTGTCAAATACAGAAGTTCTGATGCCTAATCCTCCATCAACCTTATGTTTCAAGTTGATTTTAATGACAGCGTGGGTGTCTGCATCATACTCTACCCCAGGATTGTTGATTACCTCTATCGTAGAAATATCCTTGGAATTCAAGCGGCTCAACTCACTTTTGTCCCTCATCTTACGATTGTTGATATATACATCTGCAATTCCCCGTCCAAAGACAGAATAGCTGCCATCGCTACCTGACACTGTTGGTAATTGCGCAACAACATCATCGGCACTTCCAAAATCGCTTAATACAGATTTCTGAACATCCACGATAAGCTTTGTTCCGTCTGACTTATAAATCTTCCGATGACCTTTCACGACTACTTTTTGTAGATTTAGCGTAGCTTCGCTTAAGGCTATTGTACCTATTTTGCCAGTACTAAAGATATTGCGATAAGTGTTATATCCTACACATGTTACTTTTACAATAGCCTTTTGAGCATTGCAAGGTATTACAAATTGTCCGTTTTCATTGGTCACACCACCAGTAATAAACGAAGAGTCATTGACATTCAGAAGTGAAACATTGGCGAAATCGACAGGTTGATGATGAGTGTCCACGATGCGTCCCATCATTCTGTTAGAAGCCTTTTGGATACATTCAACGATAATAACATTATCCACTTGTTTCATCTTAATAGGATAAAAGCCTATCAAGTTCATGATGGCATCTGGAACACTTTCATTTTTGATGCTCTTCGTCACCTTGAAATCCTCCAACTCGTCATACACAAAGTTGATGACATACTTATCCTGTCGAGCATTCAAATCCTTCAATGCCGCAGAGAATGACACATTATTATATTGTCGGGTAATGCGTTGTGCAGACATACCCATGCTTATCATCAACAACATTAAGTTAAAAACAATCTTCTTCATAACTTACTCCACTTTTAAAGTTCCATCCACTTCCGTTATCTGTATGCGCTCAAAAGCATTCAATATTTCGAGATTCTGCTTCAATGTCTTAGTCTTGTCCCAATTGAAGAAGATACGAATATGCTGTGATTCAGCTTTGCCGAATTCCACCTTGACATGATAGAAGGCAGCAAGCTGCGACACGACATCGCCCAACTCGGTATTGTCAAAGACAACAGGTTTGAGGTCGAGACTATCAGCCTTCTCCGTAGCACTCACCTTGATGCTATCCATCCTGTTCAAATCAGAAGTAGAAGATACTTGCTCCGTCTTGGCTTGGTTAGCCTCATCCGAAGAAGAGAAACAGAAAATGCCTGAATGAATTGCAGCGAAAGTAATGCCTGAGAGGAAAACAACGCCAATGATGGATGCTGCTATCTTCCAGTGATTGCTGGATGTTTTATCAGAAGCTTCGTTGGCCTTTAATCCTTGCTTATCAGCAAACTTCTTCCACGCTTCGTCTACATTCACTTTCTTTGGATTTCCTTTTTTCATCGCCATCCTAACCATCGCCATATCGTGAAAGAAATCCTTTACGTCTTCATCGGCAAGCAAACGTTCCACCTGCTCGTCGGTATAGCGATCGGGATGCTCCTGCATATCGAAGAACATCTGTCGCTTCTCTTCTTTACTCTTGTTAAATTCCTTGTTTGTCATTGTCTTGCTCATTTAAATTGTTCCTTAATCCAGTCCATCGCCTTCGAAAGATGGTTGAACACCGTCACCTTGCTCACTCCCACTTCATCAGCCACCTCCTGATAAGATTTCTCCTGAAGATAGCGCAGACGGAAAATGAGTTGTCGGATAGGCGGTTCCAGGTCTTCGATGAGAAGCATCAGCTGGTCGAGTCTCTCGTCGGTCTCTTCCGAGAGAATCACGTCGGCATCATCCAGCAGCAACTTCGCTACCCTTTCCTTCACGCTCTTATGGGCTATCAGGTTGAGACAGCGGTTGCGGACGCTCCTCATCAGGAATCCTTCCTCACTCTCAGGCATCAGGACTACATCATCGGCAAGAATCGTGGTAAAGACTTCGCTCACTACATCCTTGCTTTCATCGTCATCGGAGAGGATGCTTCTGGCCAGATTGTACATCTTCTCGTAATGCTGACGAAACATTCTTTCTATGTCCTTTTCCTGTTTCATACACTATCTATACAGTTGAGCCAAGCAAAAAACTAAGCAAAACAATAACTTTTTTCAAAATTTACAGAAAAAACATTCAACGACTCCTTGTCTTCCACAAAGCCATTGGATGAAATTTGATTCTATTGACCATCTCTTTATCTTCGAACAGCAATTCTGGAATATACTTCTTGTCATTGAATTCCCGCACATATTCTTTCTCTGATTCTGTCAGAACCAATAGCTTTGAGAGAAAGTCTTTCACTTCTGTCTTGGCTTTTTCAAAGTCAAAATGCTCACTGCGCCTAAGCACAGGCAAGAGTTGCGAACGAATCTGCGGAAAATGGTGAGATTGATGGCTGTACCACCTTTCAGCACAAGAGATTTAGACAGCAAAGGACTGTCATGGAAATAGTTGAGTATCTCCACCAATCGCATCACCTTTTCGAGGTTGTCGCGAAATAGGTATTGCGCCGTATAGCCACAATCCACCCTTGTTGCTTGTATCGAGCGAGCAACGCTTCCACCGATTTCATCTTGTCTTTCAGAGCCTCAGAAAGTTCATCCAAAGTGAATATCCGCAGCTTGTATAATATACTCAATAGTTCTGTCATTATTTCTAATTTTGCGCAAAGATATGAAATCTAATTTGTCTATGAGAAAAATCAGAAACTTTTTATGCTTTTTTATATGTTCTTTCCATCTTAATTGTCCGACTACGGAGGAACAAATGCTCTATTTCACTATTTTTTGCCTTTTTAGGCATTCCTTTATTATAAAAATTTGGTGATTAGAAAGAAAACTCGTATTTTTGCAACACATATATTAATATTGATAGATATGGAGAAGAAACGAATCATAGAAGCAATGCACAATAGATTGCATGAGATTGATCCTCATGCAAAGGCTATCCTGTTTGGTTCCCGCGCTAGAGGTACAGAACATGAAGGAAGTGATTGGGATGTATTGATTCTTCTAGACAAACCAAAAGTTACGCTTCAAGATTACGATAAGTATTCTTATCCACTAAGAGAATTAGGCTGGGATATTGACGAAATCATCAACCCTGTACTCTTCTCCCAAAAAGAATGGGAGGAGAACCATTATACCTTATTCAATCATAACGTAAATAAGGAAGGAATTGAAATATGATAGAGGGAGTTACAAAGTTTACTGCACAACAGCTGGATTACAAGCGCACAACACGTGTTGTGCAAGCGCATAACAGCTGATATGCAAGCGCACAACAGCTGTTGTGCGACTGGCGAATACTACAATCCCGACGACAGACATTAATGATTCAGACAACTTCTATAGTATATTCCGACAACTTTCAAAGCTTCTTTCGATGCTTGTTCATACATAATAAGCAGTCCTCACATATATCAATGACACAACTTACATACATCATTTACACCACTCACATATATCAATAACACCGCTCTCTCCTATCAATCAAACCGTTCATCCATATTAGTACCATTTTTATTTGGTAGTTTAAGAATAAAAGATTACCTTTGTATCGCTAAACAGAAAGAAGAAAACGGTGGCTATAAAATATGAAATACATTATCTTCCCAATGCGGGAGGAAATGAAGAGACTCGCCGATTCGCCCATATCTTTGAGCAAACAGCTATGACTGACAAGGAGATGATCAGCCGAATCGCCAGACATAGCTGTCTGGGAGAAGGAGAAGTTTCGTCCGTACTCATGAAACTGCGCGATATCATAGAAGAAGACCTGCAGGATGGAAAACGTGTCAACATTCCGGAAATAGGTTATCTCTCGCTCTCGGTAGATCTGGATATGGATGAACTGAAGCCCGACAATAAAGTGAGAGCCGACTATGTAAGCGTAAGAGGCATCAAGTTTCGCCCCAATGCAGACCTTCTGAAAAAGGTGAAACATCATACTCATTTCGAGAAATCACTATATACTTCCCGCTCCTACCCCTTCTCTGAAGATGCATTGAAGGAGAAAATAAGAGAGTATCTGGAGCATAACCGTTCCATCAACCGAAAAGTACTGGAAACGGAATTTTATATCCGTAAACAGACGGCGCTCAACTGGCTGAAGAAACTGGAAAAATCCGGGTTTCTGATTAAAGAAGGTTCCCGAAATGCTCCGGTTTATTTCCTGGCAGAAAAATAGATACCTGCATCAGGATTATCAGCAATATACATAATACATAGGATACTCCAAGACATTCTACAATCTAAAGATTTTGGTAATATGTCAAACAAAGTAGATAAAAGAATAACAGAGCAGAGCTCGCTCTACGAACATCTGGAAAAGATGAGCGTGGATGAACTCACCGCTCATATCAATGCAGAAAACAAGAAGGTGGCTGTGGCAATAGAACAAGCATTGCCTGCCATTAACCAACTGATTTCCGCCATCGAAGGGCAGCTGAAGAAGGGCGGAAGGCTCTTCTATGCCGGTTGCGGAACGGGCGGAAGACTGGCTACACTCGATACCATCGAGGTGCAGAACACCTATGGTATCGACGGTTCGCAGATACAAGCCATCTTCCCCGGAGGCATCGGCTGCCTTACACAAACCAGGGAATCAAGAGAAGACGACCTGGAGAATGGCTGGCATCAGCTCTGCGACAAGCATATCTCAAGGCAAGATTTCGTGCTGGGCTTCTCGGCAAGTGGCACTACTCCCTTTGTACTCGCCATCCTGAAACATTGCAAAGAGGCAGGCATTCCTACGGGTTGCATCGTCAACAATCCCCACGCTCCCATCGCCCAGGCTGCCGATTATCCCGTAGAAGTCATCACGGGACCGGAATTCGTGACAGGAAGTACCCGCATGAAAGCCGGTTCATCGCAGAAGATGATTCTGGATATGATCAGCACTTCCCTTCAGATAAGACAAGGACGGGTGGAAGGCAACAAGATGGTGAACGCCAAGCTCATCAACCATAAACTCATCGACCGCGCCTGCCGCATCTTCATGGAACGCAATCCGGAATACACGAATTACGAGGAAGTGAAGCAACTGATACTGAAAGCAGGAAGCGTGAAGAAGGCGGAAGACCTGCTGAAGAGTAAAAGCGATTTAGATGTTTAGATAGAGTTAGACAAGACTTCACCTTTATAAAATAGGAATATCAAGACTTCACCTTATATAATAGGACTATATGGCAAAGAAAGCAATTGTAATGGGTGCCACATCGGGCATCGGAATGGAAGTGGCAAAACTGCTTGCTGCAAAAGGATGGCAGGTGGGAATCGCCGGAAGAAGAATCGAAAGATTGCAGGCGCTGATTTCGCAGAGCGGCATTACCTGCTATCAGCAAATAGACGTGACTTCTCCCGATGCTCCTGCCCAACTTCAGGAACTCATCGATAAGTTGGGAGGCATGGACTTGTATTTCCATAGTTCAGGCATTGGCTGGCAGAATAATACGCTGGATATAGAAAAAGAATTGAAGACCCTGGAAACCAACGGCTTGGGATTCACAAGAATGGTGGATACGGCATTCAACTGGTTTGCCGCCCAGTCTTCTACTCCAACCAATAAGAGTAAGCTTTCTGTTCCTGAAAGTAAGAAGAAGTCAAACCATGCCTATCAGAATTTCCGCATTGCCTGCATCACTTCCATCGCCGGAACCAAAGGTCTCGGTGCAGCTCCTGCCTACTCTGCCACCAAGCGATTCCAGAACCATTATCTGGAATGCCTGTCGCAGCAGGCACGGATGCGTCATCTCCCCATCGCCATTACAGATATCCGACCAGGTTTCGTAAAGACCGACCTCATCGCAGGCAGCAGCTATCCGCTGCAACTCAAACCGGAAGATGTGGCGAAGCATATCGTAAGTGCTATCGAAAACGGAGAGGAAGTTAAGGTGATAGACTGGAGATATGATATCCTCGTCTTCCTCTGGCGACTCATTCCTAGATGGTTATGGACGAGATTGAGAATTACAACATAACAACTTTATTCCTTTCTGATGACAATCGTCTTGAACCAGTCTTTCAATACTCCAGCATATTGATCCTGCGAATCAGACAGCAGGATGACAACCTGGGAACCATCTTCCAGCTTAGGACCAAGACACATACCTTCGTAATTGGCAAAGGAACGCTTGGAAAGAGACAAGCCGGTTTTCCATTCCGTGAGCAATCTCTTTTTCAAGAAAGGAGTATCTGATGAAAACTTCTCTTTCATAGAAAATTCCTCAGAATTCAAAGGATTAATCTGATAGAGCTTGCACTTGCAGAAAGCACCTATCTTGATCTTAGGAATAAATGCCTCACGCTCCAAAACCAGAAGCTGTCCATCGGGCAAGGCACAAAGCTCACTCACACCCATCACATAGATATCTGCTTTCTTATGGGTAGAAGGTTGATCCATCTGATAGGCATAGGTCGTCATATAACGAGAGTCTTTCTTGCTATTCACTTGCTCGCTATACTCTTCCTTGTTACTATCTTCCTTCATCTTTCCCCAATCAAGCCTCATCAAACGAAGCCGATTGGCCAATCCGTTTTGAGGAGTAGCAGGCTGTCCGTCCTTGCGAAGCGTGCTCTCAGGTATTGTCCAGAGATACTGATGAACGGAATCAAAAGCCAGAGACTCAAAATTATAATTGGGATAAAAATCAGAAGTAGGCCATCTGCTTTCCCAAAGATTCTGCTGATAGCCAACCTTGGCAGTATCCGCCGAAATTGGCAGAATAGGATACTCCTTTAAACGGCAATATCCTTCGCTTGCTATCACCAAGGTAGAATCAGAAACCTTCACGATGGCTTCATGGTCAAATCCCTTCTCCAGCCCCAGCCAAGGCTTGCCGTCGTTCAGCGTTCCATCTGTTCTTTCGGTAAAACCAAGGTTCTCTACCTGTTCCAGTTCGCCGGTCTTGGGATTCACCTGAATCCGGAAGTTGAAATACAGAGCACTATCCGACTTGTCGCTTACCACCGCATAGATATCATCATGCAGATAAGCAATGCCGCTGTAGTTGCCCGCAGCCACTGTCTTAGGAAAAGCCTTCTGAGGATTCTCTCTCACTACTTTCCAATCCTGTGCTCCAGCCAACAGACTGAATGCCAGGAACATGGTCAGGATATTACAACGCAGCATAGGTCAGAACAAACTCCATGGTTAATTCGAAATCCACATGAGCCGTCTTCCTGCTCTTGAGATTCTCCACATCACACGACCAGTCTACCATCGTATCAAACGGCTTCACCCGCATATCCTCAAACATCAGATTTTCTTCTGAGAATAACTTGAAGACCGTTTCCTTGGCACACCAATGCACCAGCTTGGCATCCAGATCTTCCGCCTTCTCATCCTTTCGCAGGAATTTGGAAGCGATGCGCTCTACCCTATCGCTGAAGTATTCGATATCTACCGCCACTTCCTGATTCTTGGAAAGGATAAGCGCAGCATAACCCTTGGTATGCGAAACGCTGATATGATAACCACGGAACAATGGCTTTCCTGCCTCGTTGTGAGTAATGTCACCCGCATGAGAAAGCAAGCCCTTGGAAGCTCCGTTCGTCTTGAGCATCTCATACATTAATGCACGAATGGCAAGAAACTCCAGTTTCCTGCCATCGTTCTTATATTTCTCTTCCATCTGGGAACGGTAAGCCTGCAGAAAAGGATATGCTTCAAACAACTGTTCTACAGTCTCATCCATCTGCCATAAGCCCAGACTCACTCCCGGATAAACTTCTCGTATATTGACAACTGCCATACTATATAATCAAAATATTACAAATATAAGGAGGAGGAACTACTTGGAGGAATTCTCCTCTTCGTTTCTTACCGGATGTACCGTCACCTTAATCTTGCTGATGCGACGCTCCTCGATATTCATCACCTCGAAAGTATAATTCTTATAATCTATCTTCTCGTGCATGCTTGGAAAATCACCCTTGATTTCCAAGAGTAGACCTGCCAGGGAATCAGCATCGCCCTCAACCTCCTCGAACTCTTCGTCATCTACATTCAGAATCTTGCAGAAGTCTGAAAGCAAGGTCTTGCCTTCGAAGATAAATGTATTATAATTTAATTTCGAATAGAACTTCTCCTCCTCATCATATTCATCATTGATCTCGCCAACGATTTCCTCCAGGATATCCTCCAGGGTAACGATACCGGAAGTACCGCCAAACTCATCTACCACAATGGCGATATGAACCTTATTCTCCTGGAACTCGCGAAGCAGATCATCTATCTTCTTGGTTTCAGGAACGAAGTAAGGAGGACGAATCAGACTCTGCCAACGGAAGTTGGATGCCTTGGAAAGATGTGGCAATAAGTCCTTGATATACAACACGCCACGAATATTATCCGTATTATCCTGATATACCGGAATACGACTGTAGTTGTTCTCTACAATACATTTCAATACCTCAGGATAGGTGCTGCGAATATCCAGGTCAACGATGTTCTGACGGGTGGTCATCACCTCCTTGGCTGTTTCATCGCCAAATCGGATGATACCCTTCAGCATATTCTGTTCGTCCTTGATATCTTCCTTGTCGGTGAGTTCCAGAGCCTGTTCCAAATCATCCACACTCAGGACATGGTTTTCTTTCTGTATAATCTTTTCAGCAACGATTCCACTCTTCAGCAGTACATTCTCCAATGCCCAGAACACCTTGCGTGCAAACATAATGCCGCCCACACATCTACGGCAAAACTTGAGAGGATCCTGTCGGGCATAAACCTTAGGCATAATCTCTCCGAAGAGCAAAAGCAAGAATGTAAGGATTACCGTGATGATAAGGAACTGAAGCCAATAGGCTTTAGGACCAAACTCCACGATTCCGGCAAAAACATAGTTGAGGAGCATGATAATGGTGACATTCACAAAGTTATTGGTTATCAGTATGGTAGCCAATGTACGTTCTGAATCCTCACGCAACATCTGAATTTTCTTGTCACAGTCAGTTTTTTCGTCCTCCAGTTCCGCAATATCCGCTGGTGATAAACTAAAAAAAGCGATTTCGGAACCACTGGCAAAAGCTGACATACCAAGCAGGATAGCTGCCAATATAGCAGCTACAAAAACACCAGTAGATGGCTGCAAGAGCAGCACATCACTAAAAGCATCCGTTATGGTCGATATATCCAATTTCTGAGCTTAAAATTTAAAATGGTAAATCTTTGTTCTCAGTAGTCTCTGCAGGAGATGGAGTAGAAGATGAAGCAGGAGCAGGAGCTGAAGTTGGAGCTGAAGCTCCCGAACGCGAGGTCAGCATCTCCATATTATCAACGTATATCTCGGTGATATTATGTCGCTTACCCTGCTTGTCATCATAGAGTCGATAGCGGATCCGGCCTTCCACATAGAGTCGGTCGCCCTTGTGTACATACTTCTCCACCACCTTTGCAAGACCACGGAAGAACACGAGGTTATGCCAATCGGTATGATCTGGTACTTGCATACCATTAGCCAGGGTGTAACCTTTCTCCGTTGTCGCAAAAGACACTTGAGCTACCGCCTGATCTGCATCATAATAATGCACAACAGGTTCCTTGCCCACATTACCAATCAACATTACCTTATTCATAGTTTTCTAATAATTATCTTTTTACTTCCACATTCCCAGATAGCGGAAATGGAAATTCTTACCCTTAGCTGAAGGGAACTGACTACGAGAGTCAACTCTCTCTTTCAAGTGCTCTACAATACGAGTGTAGCAATCCAACCCCGACATAGCCTTGACATGAGCCACGAAGTGAGTATCGCGATATTCAAACTTTCCCGTAGCAGGCACCATCACAACACGCTTGAAATCCAAAGATCCCTCGTACCAGCCAGCCAACTCCTGTGTAAGATTCAGCATCACAGGATTCTCCTGACGTTCTGCAGGTGCAGACGAACGCAAGGCCTTCTTATCCTTGAAATCCTGCATCGTAGCAGCAGCCGTCTTGATAACAATGAAATAAATACGAGGACGAACTTTATAACGTTTAGGATAGCAAACATCGCTAGCGGCGTAATCTCTAATATCAGCCTCTAGCTCAGCATCCATACCAATTTCCGGGATACCTTTCAAAAAATCTATTGCTTCATCGACATTATTTACTAATGTCTCCTGATCGAAATATCTTAAATATAAATTCATAATAGGTATGTTTCTCTATTTTCAAATAAAATAGAGCGGAAAACGGGACTCGGACCCGCGACCCCAACCTTGGCAAGGTTGTGCTCTA
>ERZ1023877.9-NODE-9-length-123452-cov-84.434954_pt1 | contig 123452 bp, 93 predicted proteins | sample MGYA00380392_ERZ1023877 | MGnify/ENA primary metagenome ERZ1023877 (study PRJEB33179, sample SAMN07449003) | human gut metagenome | biome: Human-gut; feature: Human associated habitat; material: Faeces | host: Homo sapiens | place: India: Bhopal | collected...
AACCAGGAATGACAGGACCAGAATCTGTAGTGTTACCATTACACCATATCCCAATTTTGCTTTTAAGAAGAATGCCTAAATGATGAAGTTGGGATACCCGGACTCGAACCAGGAATGACAGGACCAGAATCTGTAGTGTTACCATTACACCATATCCCAATATCATTGCAATCTCAAGCATATTGTTTCTCAATTGCGGGTGCAAAGGTACAACATTTTTTTGAATCACCAAAATTTTTCAGCACTTTTTTCTAAAAAATCTCAATTTTTTCTGTTTTCTATGGCTTTTTCGGGTATTTAGCGTATCTTTGTACCATAATTACATATAATAAGGTAGTAAATAAAGAAAATAAAAAAATAAAGAAAGATTAAATGAACACAGTTAAACAACTCGTAGAGACTATTAAGGAAGGAATACAGGAGAAAAAAGGTCAAGACATCGTTATCGCCGACCTCAGTGAAATGGATGGCACCATCGCCAAATATTTCATCATCTGTCAGGGTGGATCACCTACACAGGTAGAAGCCATCGCAGAATCAGTGGGCGATATGTGCCGCAAGAACCTTGGCGAAAAGCCGGTGAATGTGGCAGGTCTGGGCAACGACCAGTGGGTGGCTATGGACTTTGTGGATGTTCTCGTTCACATCTTCCTGCCAGAGGTACGCGCCTATTACGACCTGGAGCATCTCTGGGCAGACGCCAAGCTTACCCATATTCCGAATCTCGACTAATTCCCAAGAATGCCGAACATGGCAGCAGACTCTACAGATGCTTCAAGAACGGCATTAAGAAAGATGATGCACTAAAACAGCGCATCAAGAGAGAAAAAAGAGCATACATCAAATAGAAACAAACAATAACAATGGAACAAAGCAACAACTTCAATAATCCTGGCGGAGGAAAAGGTCCGAAGATGCCTAGGTTTAACATGAATTGGCTCTACACCATTATCCTCATCGCCCTCATCGCTTTGTTTTTCAGTGGCGGTGGTGATGCCTTGGGCGGAAGCGCAGCCAAGGAAGCCACCTATACCGAATTCAAACAATATGTAGATAAGGGATACGTGCTGAGCGTAGTAGCCAACAAGACGGAAAGTACTCTCAAGATATATATCAACCCGAAATATACGAGAGATGTCTATAAAATGAGCGCCCAGAGCGTAGGACCGAATCCTTACGTCAAGGTACAGTTCGGATCGATCGACGAGGTAGATCGCTACGCCAACGAAATGGTGAAGGAGAAGAAAATCCGTTCCTTCAGTTACGATAACCAGAAGAGCAATGATTTCTGGAATCTCGTAATGAGCGTTGCTCCTCTCCTCCTCTTCTTCCTCTTCATCTACTGGATGTCAGGCAGAATGGGAAGCGGTATGAGCAACATGGGCGGCGGCATCTTCAATGTAGGTAAGAGCAAGGCAAAGATGTACGAGAAGGGAAATTCCCTGGGAATCACCTTCAAGGATGTTGCCGGACAGGAAGGTGCCAAGCAGGAAGTAGAGGAAATCGTGGAATTCCTCAAGAATCCGCAGAAATATACCGATCTGGGTGGTAAGATTCCTAAGGGCGCATTGCTCGTTGGTCCTCCAGGAACCGGTAAGACTCTCCTGGCAAAGGCTGTAGCTGGCGAAGCTGGCGTACCATTCTTCTCCATGAGCGGTTCAGACTTTGTAGAGATGTTCGTCGGCGTGGGTGCATCGCGCGTCCGCGACCTCTTCCGCCAGGCAAAGGAGAAGGCTCCTTGCATCATCTTCATCGATGAGATCGATGCTGTGGGCCGTGCCCGCAGCAAGAACCCGGCAATGGGCGGAAACGACGAGCGAGAGAACACGCTCAACGCCCTGCTTACAGAGATGGACGGTTTCGGTACCAATAGTGGTGTCATCATTCTGGCAGCTACCAACCGTGTAGATATGCTCGACAGCGCCCTGCTCCGCGCAGGCCGTTTTGACAGAGAAATCCATGTAGATCTCCCAGGCTTGAACGAGCGTAAGGCAATCTTCCTGGTTCACCTCAAGCCTATCAAGATAGATGACACTGTAGACGTGGACCTCCTGGCTCGCCAGACCCCTGGCTTCTCGGGTGCTGATATTGCAAATGTATGTAACGAGGCTGCCCTCATCGCTGCCCGCCACGACAAGAAGGCGGTATGCAAGCAGGATTTCCTTGATGCCGTAGATAGAATCGTAGGCGGACTGGAGAAGAAGACCAAGGTGATGACTGCCGATGAGAAACGAAGCATCGCACTCCATGAGGCAGGCCATGCAACCATCTCCTGGTTCTGTCAGTATGCCAATCCACTCATCAAGGTTACGATCGTGCCCCGTGGTCAGGCACTCGGAGCAGCCTGGTATCTCCCAGAGGAGCGACAGATTACCACCAAGGAGCAGATGCTCGATGAGATGTGCTCACTGATGGGTGGACGTGCAGCCGAGGAACTCTTCACCGGTCATATTTCTTCCGGTGCGATGAACGATCTGGAACGCGCGACCAAGAGTGCGTACGGAATGGTGGCTTACCTGGGTATGAGCAAGACTTTGCCAAATATCTGCTATTACAACCAGAACGAGTATTCATTCCAGCGTCCATACTCAGAGACTACAGCCCGCGAGATAGACAAGGAGGTTCTGCAGATGGTGAACGAGCAATACACCCGTGCCAAGAACATCCTGATGGAGCACAAGGAGGGTCACAACGCCCTTGCCGAGCTGTTGATTCAAAAAGAGGTGATTATGGCCGAAGACGTGGAGCACATCTTCGGCAAGCGTCCTTGGCTGAGCCGTTCTCAGGAAATCATGGAGGACGAACAGCCTAAGATTGATGATGCCGTAAAGGATATGCCTGAGGTTCAAGCAGCCATCAAGGAGCATGAAGAGGCAAAGAAAGCTTCGAAGGAGGAGGCTGAAGAGAATACTTCAGAGAAAGCTCCCGTAAAGGTTTCTGAGGAGGCAGAAGAGAAGGTTTCTGAGAAGGCTTCAGACGATACTTTCAAGAAAACTTCTGAGAAGACTTCTGGAAACAAGAAAAATAACGAATAAAAAGCAAGACCATGACTGAGAAACAAAAAAATCTAGTAATTAGATCCATCACAGGCGTACTCTTCGTTGTGTGTATGGTATCTTGCTTTCTGAATCCTAGGGCGATGGTATTCCTGTTCGCCCTGATTACAGGCCTAAGCATCTGGGAGTACTGCGGACTGGTGAACCAAAAGGAAGACGTAACCGTCAACCGATTCATTACCACCGTGGCAGGAGTATATTTCTTCCTTGCCGTAGCTGGATTCCGCACAGGTATCGTGGGCAACTTCGTGGTATTCGTACCATACTTGCTCACCATCATCTACCTCTTCATCGGAGGGCTCTATACAGCCAACAAGAACGCCATCAACGACTGGGCTTACACCATGCTTTCGCAAATGTACATTGCCCTTCCATTCTCGATGATCAACGTGTTGGCATTTGAGACTTCAGCATTCGATGGTCAGATTCATTACGACATGCTCTTGCCTCTGAGCGTATTCATCTTCCTCTGGACCAATGATACGGGTGCTTATTGCAGCGGTTCGCTTTTCGGCAAGCATAAGCTGTTTCCTCGCATCAGTCCAGCGAAGAGTTGGGAAGGTAGCATCGGTGGTGGTATCTTCGTAATTATCGCAGCCATCATCATCGGTTACATTGCCAACGATGGCGAGGCTCACCGCCTCAGCATTCTCGGATGGGTAGGTTTAGGAGTAGTCGTAGCGGTTTTCGGAACCTGGGGCGATTTGGTAGAAAGTCTCTTCAAGCGCACCCTGGGAGTAAAGGATAGTGGTAATATCCTGCCGGGCCATGGCGGAATGCTCGACCGCTTCGATTCATCACTTATGGCGATTCCAGCTGCCGTGATTTATCTCTACACCCTCCAGCTTTTCGGATAGACTCCATTCTGAAAAGTACAATAAGAAAAAATCCAAGCCAGATTCATTCTAGCTTGGATTTTTTAATTTATAACGGAACCCATAGAGCAGCTATTTCAATTCCTCCTGCTGCGACTCATTAAGCTGTTCTTCTGCCCTTCTGGCTCTTTCGGCTTCTTCATCTGCCAGTCTTCTAGCCTCTTCCGCCTTCCTTCTTGCCCTTTCGGCTTCCTCTTCAGCTCTTCTTCTTGCGGCCTCAGCCTGTTGTTCTGCCTTCTTTTTAGCTGCTTCGGCTTCTGCCAGGGCTTTTAATCGGGCACGCTCGGCGGCTTCGGCAGCAGCCTTGGCTTCTGCTTCGGCTCTCTCCTTAGCAAGTCTAACCAGCATTTCACGACGCTTGACCAAGAGATCGAACATGATGGCAGCAGCCTCATCAGGAGCAACCTGGTTGCCCAGACGCTCTCTCACCTCACGGTATTCTGAAAGCATACGCTCCCTGCCCTCCTTGCCTGGCAAAATCCGATAAAGCTGGTCGGCGATGGCATCCACTTGAAAACGGTCGGCAAACATCTCCTGCACCACTTCCTTGTCGGCAATCAGATTCACCAGCGAAATATACTTGCACGACATCACATGCTTAAACGCAAGGCGAACCAGATGCGGCAATGGAGTCTCATAGCAAACCACCTGCGGAACCTCGAACAGCGCCGTCTCCAAAGTAGCCGTACCACTCGTTACCAAAGCAGCCGTACTGTGACTCAGGAGCGGATAGGTCTTATTGCGCACCATCTTGACAGGCGTACCCTTCAGGAACTTCTCATAATAAGAATCCTCGATGGAAGGAGCTCCTGCAAGCACCATCTGGTAATCCTCGAACCGCTCTGCTACCTCAATCATGGCAGGCAGATTATCCTTAATCTCCTGCAAACGGCTTCCGGCAAGCAAAGCAATAATCGGGCGATGCCTGTCCAGATTATTCTCTTCACAAAACTCGACGAAATTCTGATGATATTCCGACCGAAACTCATTCACCTCTTCTGCCGTAGGATTACCTACATAATGGATAGGATAACGGTGCTTTTTCTCGAAGAAAGGCACCTCGAAAGGCAGGATGGAGAAAAGTTCGGCGATATCACGCTTGATACTACGGATTCGCCATTCCTTCCACGCCCAGATTTTAGGAGAGATATAATAGTATGCCGGAATATTAGTCTTCTTTTTCAAGAACTTAGCGATATTCAGATTAAATCCAGGATAATCTACAAGGATTACCACATCCGGTTTCCATTTCACAATATCTTCCTTGCATCTTTTCATATTAGAAAAGATGGTACCCAGATGCATCAGCACAGGAACAAAGCCCATATAGGCAAGCTCCTTGTAATGCTTGACACGAGTGCCACCTTCGGCAGCCATCAAGTCGCCACCGAAGAACCTAAATTCAGCAAACTCGTCAATATTTTTTAGCGAACGCATCAATCTACTGGCATGCAAATCACCACTCGCCTCTCCTACAATCAAATAATACTTCATAATTCAAAGTTCTTGATCCAATCATAATCCGTGATATCAATCTTGGTCGGCGTGATGGCAATATAGCCATGATTCACCGCCCATTGATCTGTATCCGCAGCATCCGGTTCGTCATTGCGATAATCGCCCACCATCCAATAGTATTCATACCCATGAGGGTGCGTACGATGTTCCACCTCGTTGATCCACGAACCATGTGCCATTCTGCAAGCCTTGAAGCCCTTGAACGGAGGCTGTGCCGGGAAGTTGACATTCAGGCAGGTATATTTCGGCAAGCCCTTCTCCAGAACCATCTTCACCACCTGGGCTACACCGTCTCGCAAAGGCGAGAGATCGGCATTCTCATCATAGTTGCAACTGCTGAAGGCGATGCTAGGAATATGCTGCATACATCCCTCCTTGGCTACGCCCATCGTACCTGAATAGTGATTGTTCACACTGGAATTATCACCATGGTTGATACCGCCGATTACGAGATCAGGGCGACGGTCCTTGTAGAACTGGTCGAGCGCCAGTTTGACACAATCCACCGGCGTACCGCTGCACGACCAAACCTCCACATCTTCGCCCATATTATGACGGCGCTTCAATCGCAGCGGAGTGGTAGCCGAGAAGGCACAGGCGAATCCGGAGCGGGCACTTTCGGGAGCCACAACGAGTACGTCGCACCAGTCTTTCAGAAAGCGCACGAGGGTCTTGATACCATTGGCATGATAGCCATCATCATTTGAAATTAACACTAAAGGTCTCTTATTTTCCATAAAAATATCTTTCTTTTTGGTGCAAAAGTACGAAAAAACCTTTAAAGAAACATATTTCTCGCATATTTTTTGTATCTTTGCCGAAAAATTCTGTGCGCAAAAGCCATTTTAGACTCGCAGGCGCACACTTCAGGTTATTATATAGACTTTAAAAATGGGAAAAATCATAGCATTAGCTAATCAGAAAGGTGGCGTCGGAAAGACAACAACCACCATCAACCTGGCTGCATCGCTTGCTACCCTGGAGAAAACGGTACTCGTCATCGATGCCGACCCTCAGGCAAACGCATCCAGCGGTCTGGGTGTGGACATCAGCGAGGTAGATTGTTCACTCTATGAGTGCATCATCAACCATGCAGATGTGCGTGATGCCATCTACACTACCGACATCGACGGACTCGACATCGTGCCGAGCCACATCGATCTTGTAGGAGCTGAGATAGAAATGCTCAACCTTAAGAATCGCGAGAAAGTAATCAAGAAACTGCTCGACCCCATCCGCGAAGAATACGATTATATTCTCATCGACTGTTCCCCATCGCTGGGTTTGATAACAGTGAACTCGCTTACCGCCGCAGACAGCGTGATCATCCCAGTGCAGTGTGAATACTTTGCACTGGAAGGAATCAGCAAGCTGCTCAACACCATCAAGATCATCAAGAGCAAGCTGAATCCAAAGCTCGAAATAGAAGGTTTCCTGCTGACGATGTACGACAGCCGTCTCCGACTCGCCAACCAGATTTACGACGAGGTGAAGCGCCACTTCCAGGAATTGGTATTCAAGACTGTCATCCAGCGCAACGTGAAATTGAGCGAGAGTCCGAGCCACGGCCTCCCAGTCATTCTCTACGATGCAGAATCAAATGGTGCCAAGAACCACCTGGCACTGGCAAAGGAAATTATCAACAAGAATAGATAAGATTTGGATATTGAACCCATCAGAAAAGTTCAATGTTCAAAATTCAAAGTTCAAAGCAAAAATGGCAGTACATAAGAAATTCAATAACGGCATAAGAAACAACGCCCTGGGCCGCGGACTCGACGCCCTCATCTCGACAGAGGGAGTACGTACTCAGGGCAGCAGCACCATCAACGAGATACCTCTCGATCAGATCGAGGCAAACCCAAACCAGCCACGACGGGAGTTTGACGAAGAGGCGCTGCGCGAACTCGCCGATAGCATCAGTGCCATCGGCATCATCCAGCCTATCACCCTGCGACAGATTTCGGAAAACCGATTCCAGATTATTGCGGGAGAAAGACGATGGAGAGCTTCACAACTAGCTGGACTCATGGCAATACCTGCCTACATCCGCACCATCAGCGATGAAAACGTGATGGAGATGGCGCTCGTGGAGAATATCCAGCGCCAGGACCTCAACGCCATAGAGATTGCACTTGCATACGAACATCTTCTGGAAAACGAGGGAATGACCCAGGAAAAAATTTCCGAGCGTGTGGGCAAAAGCCGTGCTGCCATTGCCAACTATCTCCGACTCCTGAAGCTGCCGGCACAGGTGCAGATGGCACTCCAGAAGAAAGAAATCGATATGGGACATTGCAGAGCGCTCCTAGCACTCGACAGTCCGTCGCTTCAGATCAAGCTCTTCAAGGAAATCCAAAAGAACGGTTACTCCGTGAGAAAAGTGGAAGAGATGGTACAGCGACTGAAAAGCGGTGAAGACGTGGAAAGCGGCAAGAAAACCATCACTGCCAAGACACAGATACCCGAGGAATTCACCATGCTCAGAGAAAAGCTCTCCAAATTCCTCAATACCAAGGTGCAATTCACCTGCTCTGCCAAGGGCAAGGGAAAAATCAGCATCCCATTCAGCAATGAAGAGGAACTGGAGCACATCATGAACGTTTTCGATAAACTGAAACAGGAATAAATCTTGTTTTATATAGAAAGAAATAGATTATTTCGATAAACAGGAACAGCTTCATCTGTTCCGAATAAGATATAGAAGAATAAAAAAGTGAATTTAAGATTATCACATATTTGCATTTCGGCTTTACTGCTGGCAACCTCGCTCCAAGTTTCGGCTCAGAAACAGAAGGCGAAGGCAGAAGTAGCCGTTCCTGACTTCGCTGCTGCCGACTCGGCAAGGATGGCGACAGAAGCGGCAAAGACTTCGGTAGATTCTGCCATCACAGCCAAGGACAGCATGAATCTGGCTAAACTCAACAGCTCGCTCAAGCCGATGCAGAAGAAGAAGCGCGATTGGGCTACCTGGCGACCAGATGCCAAGCGCGCCATGTGGCTTGCACTGGTTTTGCCCGGAGCAGGACAGATCTACAACCGCAAATACTGGAAACTACCTATTATATATGGTGGTTTCGTAGGCTGCGCTTACGCCATCACCTGGAACAACCAGATGTATCACGACTACTCGCAGGCCTACCTCGACATTATGGATGATGACCCGAACACGCAGAGCTACAACCAGTTTCTGCATTTGGGAGCCACAATCGATGCCTCTAACATAGAACGCTACAAGGAAATCTTCCGTAAGCGTAAAGACAAATTCCGCCGCTGGAGAGATATGGGAACCTTCGTGATGATTGGCATCTACGCCTTCTCCGTCATCGATGCGTATGTAGATGCATCGCTCTCAGAATTCGACATCTCCGACGACCTCAGCCTCAGAGTGGAGCCTGCCGTGCTCAATAACGGCAGATACAACAACCCGCTGCGTTCAGGTGCACTCGGACTGCAATGCTCACTCACATTCTAAAAGTAACCATCAGAAAACTAAACGAAAAAGAAGCATATAATTAAAATAGAAAACAATAGACATTAGATAATGAAGAAAATAATCATCATGGCAGCAGCGATGCTGTTTAGCTGGCAGGGCATTCAAGCCCAAAACGACAATGCAGAAGACAATGACGATGTGATTACCGTAACCGACAAGGACGGTAAGCAGGAGGAAATCGAAGTTCCTGAAGGTTTGGAAGACAACCTCGACAGCCTTCTTCACCTCTACAATACACAGGCTTACATGATGGCCGACACCTCTTGCAAATACCGTGATGTGAATCCGGTTTTCGAAACACAGGTATATATCGACCGATTGAAGCGACTCCCTACACTTATTGAAATGCCATACAATGAGGTAGTACAGAAGTTCATCGACCGCTACAGCGGCAAACTTCGTCGATCTGTAAGCTTCATGCTGGGTGCCAGCAACTTCTACATGCCTATCTTCGAAGAGGCATTGGAAGCATACAACCTGCCACTGGAGCTGAAATATCTGCCGGTTATCGAGTCGGCACTCAACCCCAAGGCTGTTTCCCGCGTAGGAGCCACAGGTCTCTGGCAGTTCATGCTGAGCACAGGCAAGCGCTACGGTCTGGAGGTGAATACCCTCTACGATGAGCGCCGCGACCCAGTGAAAGCATCTTATGCCGCAGCCCACTACCTGCGCGATCTCTACAAGATCTTCGACGACTGGAACCTCGTTATCGCAGCCTACAATTGCGGACCAGCCAAGGTAAACAAGGCAATCCATCGTGCCAAGGGCGAGACTGACTACTGGAAGATTTATCCATACCTGCCAAAGGAGACACGTGGATATGTACCAGCTTTCATCGCAGCCAACTATATTATGAACTATTACTGCGACCACAACATCTGTCCGATGGTAACTGAGTTGCCAACCAGGACAGACACCGTGGAAGTGAATCAGGATGTTCATATCGAGCAGATTGCCAAGGTTCTCAACATCGATGCCGAGCATCTTCGCAACCTGAACCCACAATATCGCCGCGACATCATCAACGGCAGTCACAGGCCAATGCCAGTACGTCTGCCGGAATCACTCATCGGAGCCTTCATCGACAACAAGGATTCCATCTTCAGTTACCGTGCTGATGAGCTTCTGCTGAAGCGTGATGTGGTAGAAGTCAACGACGATGAACCAAGCTACAGCCGCTCCCGCAGCAGCCGTTCACGCAGCAGCGTATCATCTTCACGTAGCAGCCGAAGCAAGTCTTCACGCAACAGCCGCGGCAAGAAGGGCAAGAGCAAGAACGCAAGAAGCAAGAGCGTAACCATCAAGAGCGGAGATACACTCTCGGAGATTGCTGCTCGCAACGGAACAACCGTGAAGAAGCTCAAGAAGCTGAACAAGATTTCGGGCAACAGTATTCGTGCCGGAAAGAAGATCAAAGTGAAATAAAAAAATAAAATCTATATACTGATGCCCACGCCCAGGATCGTGGGCTTCAGTAATACATCATTAATCATTTTATAAATAGGAGGGTACAGCTATGGATGACCAGAACTTGAAAGACCTAGAAAGAGAGCAGGCCGACAACAAACTGATCGGTGATGCCTTTCAGCATTTACTCGACACCTACCTCAGCTCGCGACACCGCAAGAAGGTAGATATCGTGACAAAAGCCTTCAACTTCGCCCGTCAGGCGCACAAGGGCGTGCGCCGATTGTCTGGCGAACCGTATATCATGCACCCTATCGCCGTGGCACAGATTGCCTGTGAGGAAATGGGATTGGGTTCTACCAGCATCTGCGCAGCACTGCTCCATGATGTGGTAGAAGATACAGACTATACGGTAGAAGACATCTCCAACATCTTCGGTGCCAAGGTGGCACAGATTGTGGATGGACTCACAAAAATCAGTGGTGGCATCTTTGGAGACCAGGCTTCTGCACAGGCAGAAAACTTCAAGAAGTTGTTGCTCACCATGAGCGATGACATCCGAGTGATTCTCATCAAAATCTGCGACCGACTGCACAATATGCGCACCTTGGAATCGCAGCCAGCCAACAAACAATACAAGATTGCAGGCGAGACCTTATATATATATGCGCCACTCGCCAACCGTCTCGGACTTAACAAAATCAAGACCGAACTGGAAAACCTCAGCTTCCGCTACGACCATCCACAGGAGTATGCCAACATTGAGCATAAGCTTGCAGATACCGAATCGCAACGCGACACCCTCTTTGCACAATTCACCGCTCCTATCCGTGAGGAACTGGATAAGCTGGGTGTGGATTACAAGATCAAGGCACGTGTCAAGAGTCCGTATTCCATCTGGAACAAGATGCAGAACAAGCACGTTTCCTTTGATGAAATCTACGATATTCTTGCAGTTCGCATCATCGTGACTCCAAAGAGCAGAGCCAACGAGGTGAACGAATGCTTCAATGTCTATGTTGCCATCAGCAAGATATACAAGAGCCATCCCGACCGTCTGCGCGACTGGCTGAACCATCCGAAAGCTAACGGATACCAGGCTCTCCACGTTACCCTGATGAGTAAGCAGGGACGCTGGATAGAGGTACAGATCCGCTCCGACCGCATGGACGAGGTGGCAGAAAAGGGATTTGCAGCCCACTGGAAATACAAGGAGGGTGGCGAATATACTGAGGATGAAAACGAGTTGAACGACTGGCTGAGCACCATCAAGGAGATTCTGGACGATCCGCAGCCTGATGCGATGGACTTCCTCGACGCTATCAAGCTCAACCTCTATGCATCTGAAATCTTCGTCTTCACCCCGAAGGGAGAAATCATCACGATGCCAGCCGGATGTACTGCACTCGACTTCGCCTTCCAGATACATACCTTCCTGGGCAGCCACTGCATCGGAGCCAAGGTAAACCATAAGCTGGTACCTCTGAGCCACAAGCTGAACAGCGGCGACCAGGTAGAGATTCTTACCTCCAAGAGTCAGCACGTACAGCCTGCATGGGTGAACTTCGTAAGCACAGCCAAGGCTAAGAGCAAGATCATGGCGATATTGCGACGTGACTCCCGCGAAGTACAGAAAAAGGGTGAGAGCATACTCACCGAATGGCTGCAGAAGAACAATATGGAGATGACCAACTCGGTAGTGGACAGGCTCTGCGAACTCCACAATATCCAGAAGCGCGACAACTTCTTCCAGTCACTGGGCGAACACTGTATCCTGCTCGGAGAGAAAGACCTCGATGAGCTGCAGGGCAAGCCCAAGAAGCAGAAGCAATCATCGAGCTGGCGCGACTACATTCCATTCCTGGGCAAGAACAAGCAGAAGGAGGAAACGGGCGGCATCGTAAAGCCACAGGAACTCTTTGTGGTAGGCAAGGACTTCAACAAGAAGAAGCCGCTCATCCTGACCGAAGAAAACATCAATCAGTTTATCTTCCCTTCCTGCTGCCACGCCATTCCGGGCGACGACGTGATGGGATTCATCGATAACAAGAACCGCATCGAGATTCACAAGCGTTCGTGCAATGTAGCTGCCAAGCTGAAATCAAGCTATGGCAACCGCATCGTGGATGCCAAGTGGGATATGCACAAGCAGATGCTCTTCGATGCAACCATCGAAATCAAGGGTATCGACCGCAAGGGCATGCTCCTCGATGTGAGCAAGATTATCAGCGACCAGCTGGGCATCAACATCCACAAGCTTACCATCAGCAGCGACAATGGTATCTTCGACGGAACCATCGAACTTCGTATTCATGACCGTGATGAAGTGAAGATCATCATGGATAAGCTCAAGACGATTGAGGATCTGCAGGAAGTGCAGAGAATCTTATAATCTGAAAAGAACAGAGATGGTATCATCATCAAAAAAGAACAAAGATGATATCATTTGAAATCTGGAGCTGGAAGCCTACTGCTTCCGGCTCCAGAATTTCATCAAGCCAAATAAACTACAATCATTAAAACAAAAACAAACAAAACAATGAGTTGATAAGGTATATTTGGGTCGTCCTTGGCGCCCATACGCCAAGACCCTCTTCATGGAATGCTGGTAATCCCCTACACTTTACTAATCATAAAGTTCAAAGCTCAATGTTCCAAGTTCAAAGTATTAAACCAGTCCGTCTAGCTGTTTCTTGAGTTCCTTGAGCTGATCTCTTACAGAAATGAGGGTGTCGAGAACGTCAGACGATTTCTCGGCACCCGTTCTGTTTTGACTCAGATACTTACGTGCCGCAGCAATCTTGAATCCCTTCACCTTGATCAGGTTATAGATGAGTTTCACCTGCTCAATATCCTTGTCAGAATATTGACGCACCTTGTTCACGCCCACCTTAGGCCTGAGGAAAGGAAACTCCTTTTCCCAATAACGGAGAGTTGACTCCGTTACACCCACTTCCTCAGCCACTTCCTTGATGGAATAGTACAATTTTACGTTTTTATCTGTATTTAAAGCCATTTTTCCAAACTTTAATTTCAAAAATAATTAATTTTGTTGCAAAATTAAGCAATTCTTCTTATCTTTGCAAAGTTTTTCGGAAGAAAATGCCCTTAAGGGCAAAAAATAATCAAAACAGAGGAGAAATACAGCCTCTGAAACAATATTTGAGAATTAAAAAAGATTAATATAAAAGATAATATGATGACAGCTAATGAAGTGCGCGAATCCTTCAAGAAATTCTTCGAAGGTAAGGGCCACAAGATTGTTCCATCAGCACCTATGGTTATCAAGGATGACCCAACGCTGATGTTTACAAACGCTGGTATGAACCAGTGGAAAGACATCATCCTCGGTACAAAAGACCCAGGCAAGGATGTTCGTCGTGTTGATACTCAGAAATGTCTCCGTGTAAGCGGTAAGCACAACGACCTCGAAGAGGTAGGTCATGATACTTACCACCACACCATGTTCGAGATGCTCGGTAACTGGAGCTTCGGCGACTACTTTAAGGAGGGTGCCATTGATTTGGCATGGGAGTATCTTACTGAAGTTTTGAAGCTCAACCCTGCCGATCTCTACGTTACCGTATTCGAGGGTAGCAAGGAGGAAGGTCTGGAACGCGACAACGAGGCTGCAGGTTACTGGGCTAAGCACGTGCCAGCCGACCACATCATCAACGGTAACAAGCACGACAACTTCTGGGAGATGGGCGAAACAGGTCCTTGCGGTCCTTGCTCAGAGATTCACGTGGATTCTCGTACTCCAGAGGAGAAGGCTCAGGTGCCAGGCCGCGAATTGGTTAACAAGGATAACCCACAGGTCATCGAAATCTGGAACATAGTGTTCATGCAGTACAACCGCAAGGCTGACGGTTCTCTCGAACCTCTCCCAATGCACGTTATCGATACAGGTATGGGCTTCGAGCGCTTGGTTCGCATGTTGCAGGACAAGCACTCTAACTATGATACAGATATCTTCCAGCCAATCATCAAGGAAATCGAGGCTATCTCTGGCAAGAAGTATGGCTTCACTACTCCTACAGGTGAGAATGGCGAGGGTAAGGATGAGCAGGAGAAGATCGACATCGCTATGCGTGTCTGTGCCGACCACCTCCGTGCCGTAGCCTTCTCTATCGCCGACGGTCAGTTGCCAAGCAATGCCAAGGCTGGTTACGTAATCCGCCGCATCTTGCGCCGTGCCGTACGTTACGCTTACACATTCCTCGGTCAGAAGCAGGCATTCATGTACAAGCTCGTCAATGTTTTGGTAGAGCAGATGGGTGCAGCCTTCCCTGAGTTGCCAGCTCAGCAGGAGCTCATCACCCGCGTGATGAAAGAGGAAGAGGATTCATTCCTCCGCACCTTGGAGAAGGGTATCAACCTCCTCAATGGCGATATGGACGAGCTCAAGGCTCATGGCGAGACTCAGCTTGATGGCGTGAGCGCATTCCGCCTCTTCGATACATACGGTTTCCCTCTCGACCTTACAGAGCTCATCTGCCGTGAGAATGGTTACACCGTAGATGCTGCAGGCTTCGACGAGGAGATGAAGAAGCAGAAAGAGCGTGCCCGCAATGCTGCTGCCGTAGAGAACGGCGACTGGGAGGTTTTGAAGGAAGGCGACCAGAACTTCGTGGGTTACGACTATACAGAATATGAGTGCCACATCCTGCGCTACCGCAAGGTGACTCAGAAGAAGAACTCTTTCTATGAGTTGGTACTCGACAACACTCCATTCTATGGTGAGATGGGTGGACAGGTTGGCGACAAGGGTGTGCTCGTAAACGAGGATGAGACCATCCAGGTTATCGACACCAAGCGTGAGAACAACCAGAGCATCCATATCGTAAAGGAGTTGCCAAAGGATGTAAACGCAGATTTCATGGCTTGCGTTGATATCGAAAGCCGCGAGGGAAGCGCTGCCAACCATACAGCTACCCACTTGCTCGACTACTGCCTGAAGCAGGTTTTGGGTGACCACGTAGAACAGAAGGGTTCTTATGTAGATAAGGACACCTTGCGTTTCGACTTCTCTCACTTCCAGAAGGTAACTGATGAGGAGCTCCGCAAGGTAGAGCACATGGTAAACGAAATGATCCGTGCCGACTATCCATTGGATGAGCACCGCGATACTCCTATCGAGGAGGCTAAGGAGCTTGGCGCTATCGCCCTCTTCGGCGAGAAGTATGGCGACAAGGTTCGTGTGGTTCGCTTCGGTCCATCTGCTGAGTTCTGTGGTGGTATTCACGCCAAGAGCACCGGTAAGATAGGTTTCTTCAAGATTATCTCTGAGAGCAGCGTAGCAGCCGGCATCCGCCGTATCGAGGCTTTGACAGGCAAGGCTTGCGAGGAGGCTATCTACGGTTTGCAGGATACCATCGTAGCCTTGAAGGGCTTATTCAACAACGCTAAGGATCTCGAAGGTGTCATCAGAAAGTACATCGACGAACACGATGCCTTGAAGAAGGATGTTGAGAAGTTCCAGGCTCAGGCTGTAGAGCGTGCCAAGGATAAGCTTGTAGAGAATGCAAAAGAAATCAATGGTGTGAAGGTTGTTACAGCCGTATTGCCAATGGAGCCAGCAGCTGCCAAGGATTTGGTATTCAAGGTTCGCGAGGCATTGCCTGAGAACATGATCTGCGTAGTAGGTTCTGTTTATAACGACAAGCCAATGCTCAGCGTGATGTTCAGCGATGATATGGTTAAGGATCACGGTTTGAACGCTGGTAAGATGATTCGCGAAGCTGCCAAGTTGATTCAGGGTGGCGGTGGCGGTCAGCCTCACTATGCTCAGGCTGGCGGTAAGAACAAGGACGGCTTGAGCGCTGCAGTAGATAAGGTTGTAGAGTTGGCTCAGCTGTAATAAGCTTCCACATTTGAATATATGATAGAGTTATCTTAACTCTTATATATAATAAGGTATAAAGGGTTGCAATCCATCTTTTCGAGGATTGCAACCCTTTTTCTGTAAAATGCTGCGTATGATTTCAATATTTTTGTTACCTTTGCACCCGAATTGTAAAACATATACATATTTAATATGGCTATTATAAAGACTGTAGAAGGAAAGACTCCCCGATGGGGAAAGAATTGTTTTATCGCTGAGAACGCAGTACTGACAGGTGACTGTATTCTTGGTGATGACTGCAGCATCTGGTATAGTGCGGTATTGCGCTCTGACGTGGATGCCATCAGATGTGGAAACAGAGTGAATGTACAGGATTGCGCCTGCATCCATCAAACCGGTACGATGCCTTGCATCCTGGAGGATGATGTATCTGTGGGACATGGTGCCATCGTTCATGGAGCTACCGTTAGAAAAGGTGCTCTCATCGGAATGAATGCCACTGTGCTTGACAAGGCTGACATTGGCGAAGGCGCCATCATTGCTGCAGGTGCTGTAGTTACCCATGGCACCAAGGTTCCTGCACATGAGATTTGGGCAGGTATTCCAGCCAGGAAGGTGAAAGCTTGCGCTCCCGGACAAGCCGAGGAGTTTGCCAAACATTATTCCGGATATATCAAAGACTGGTATCTGAAGGAAGACAGATAGTTATCACGAGCATTTTCATATAGGAAAGCAGTTTATTGCTATTAGGAACATACATAGACAGAAATACGTCCGCACAATACGGACGCATTTCTGTTTTTATAAAATTACCATACAACAGCTGATATGCGATTTGCGATAGGATTTTCCTAGAACCGGAATCCAAAGAACATTCTTACTCTCCATTTGTTTCTCTTCACCTGGAGGTGATCCTCATCTCCTGCTACAGAGAAATTATAAACCGCAGTGGCACCGGCAAACTTGTTGCGCCAGGAATAGACAGCCGCTCCCCGACCCGTAATGATCGCAGATGGGAAATGATATTTCATGCTGTTACGAACGGTTGGAATCTCAGTATCACTACTCCCCTCTTCAGCTTCTACTCTCATCTTGGTATAGTCATGAGAATATACAGTGATGGTTGGCAAGGCTGACAGATGGAACAGCAGATGGGAGGATGGGACAAGATTATATCCATACCCTGCACCGAGCGCCAACTCATTAAGACGGATGGTCATACCCTTCACCTTCGTCTTGGAGCCGTCAAAACTGGCACCTATCATCCAACTTCCGGCGCTTCGTTTCTGCATATAGCTCTGGCTGAAGGCAGCCGGAAAGGAGAACTTGCGATAATTGAAGGCATAATAGAAATTGAGATTCAGAGCCTTTTGTGAGATATCACCCTTATGCACATCAATCTCGTTGGAACCTACTTCCTGGTAACCATGGAATGTCTTGGACGAGAGATAGACCACATCGAAGCCATAGCGGTTGCTGTAGGAGTTGAGGTTGAACTCAAAGTCCTGGTTCTTGCCAGCCAGCTTGGCAGGATTTACAGCCAATCCAAGTCCCAATCCCCGATAAGCCACGGCAATGGAGAAAGTTCCACGGCAGTCTGCCATCACTTTGGTATGCGTTTCCGCTCCATCTGTCTTCGCCGTAGTTTCCAAATCAGCACCCGAAAGATTGCCTCTCAGTTTGATGGTCCATCGGGCATGAGGACGGGAGATGTAGGTGGTATCATACTTTATCTTGTAATAATTGGCAGCTAGCAGGGAATCTCCTCTGAACAATTGGCGGTCGTAGAGGCTCAATCGTCTTTGAATCTTGGCATAATGCTTCATGAACCTTTGCTTTTTCTTCTCACTCATCTTACTTTTACCCAATTCTGTCATGAGAAGAGAGTCGCCCCATTGGAGCATACATCCCCTATCGGCAGATTGCCGCAACTGGAGTCGCAGGCTATCTGCCATCATCAGCAGTTCCTTCAGCTTCTTTCGAGGCTTCCTGTTCTGTTTATTTTGGGCGATGGCAGGAGCAATCACTCCCATAGAAAATACCATTACAAGAAATGATGCTTTCAACGCCATCATTGAACCAATTTTCATTTTCCGTCTATTCATCTTACTTATCTTTTTCCTATTCCGGTACAAAAGTACAGTAAAACTCCGAAATAGGAAAGAGAAAAGCAACAAAAATAAGAATTGAAGGCTTTTTTATAGATATCGCTTGCAAAAAAAGTAAGAGAAGGAACGTTTTCTCATTCTGATAAACGTTCCTTCTCATAAACTATCTTTCCACCTTGAATATGGCGGCACTTATGCCTGAAGCTTTAATCACATCAGTCTTTCTTCCTGATTTATACACAACCTTTCCTGTGGAAAGAACAGAAACTGCCTTACCACCTACGGAGCTGATATTGAGAGAGGCTGCCTTGACACCAGGATTCACGACAACAACATACTTCTCCTCACCCAAAGTACGCTCATATACCATCGGATATTCCTGCCCCTTCTGGTTCAGGAGCTTCCAATCACCCTCATTGTCAAGAGCCTTTGCAGAATGACGCAAAGCGGTCAACTTACGGGTATATGACAACAGAGAATTCTGATCTCCCTGCTGAGCTTCAACGGTCAACTTTCCGTTTTCCGTATCTACAGGAAAGTAAAGCTTATCGGGTGCACTCGTAGAGAATCCGGCATTCTTGCCCTTGGTCCACTGCATCGGAGTACGGGTACCAGAGCGCTCATTGCTACCCTCCTTGTTAGGGAGATTCATCTGAAACTTCATACCAATCTCATCACCATAATAGATAAACGGAATACCTGGCATGGTGAGGAAGAAGGTCATCGCCACCTTCAACTGGTCAGGCGTATTGCGGGTACCGATGTTAGGGCGCTGGTAATCGTGGTTGGCAGATGGAACAGCGATGTAGCCGAGATTCTTGGTGGCATTGAAAGCCTTGGTATAGTTCTCGCTAAATTCCTTAAGCGAACCCTTGCCCTGCTTGTCGAAATAGCAGTTCTTATAGCTCTGCTCCCATTTGCCCCATGGAGTCTTACGGTCGAAGAACAGAGAGGCATAGCCCTTAAGACCGAAATGGATGTAGAAATCGATGTTGAAGCCGGCAGGAATGGCTTGCTGCGGATTAGCCCACTCTGAAATCAGGACGGTCTCAGGATAGTACTTGTCCTTCCAGGCACGCATCTCATTCCAGAGTTTGGAAACCTCCTTCTTGTCGGGGTCGTTCTTGATAAGCGATGACGCCATATCTACACGGAAGCCATCCACACCCTTATCAAACCAGAAAGCCATAATGTTACGTATTTCCCTGCGGACAGCCTGTGGTCCAGGCGCATCTACGCCCTGCTCCCAAGGATGATTTGGATCTGGATGAGCAAAACCATAGTTCAAGGCAGGCTGGCACTCGAAGAAATTCTTCTCATAATACTTGGCACGAGGAGCATTAGCCTCCACATATCGGCCTCGGGTACTAGACTCCGGACTAGCTTCCTGATGACGAGCTTCTATTTCTTTCTTCTCGCTCTCAGGGATATCATTCATCCAGATATAATAGTCGCTGTAACGCTGGTTAGGATCTTTCTCGGAAGACTCCTTAAACCAGGAACACTTGGTGCTGGAATGTCCTGCCACCAGGTCGAGACAAACCTTGATGCCACGCTTATGGGCCTCATTGACCAATGTAACCAAATCGGTATTGGTACCGAATCGAGGATCCACCTTGTAGAAATCGATGACATCATAGCCACCATCAAACCATCCCGACTCAAAGATTGGATTGAGCCAGAGGGCGTTCACCCCCAGAGACTTGATGTAATCCAACTTGGAAGTGATACCCGGCAGATCGCCAATACCGTTGCCATCAGTATCCATATAGGAAGATGGATAAATCTGATAGAAAAGTGCATCACTCAACCAAGCCGGTCCCTTCTTCTGTTCTGCCTGAACAGAAAGTGTGGTTGCCGCCAAAGCAGCAACCAACAGCATTTTATTCATTCTTTTCATGAGCATAATTATTAATTCAAGAAAACTTTCTTTCATAATAACTCAAAATTCTGCATTTTATTGTGCAAGAATGCTAATTGCAAATCCGCCACCTGCAACAGAGTTCAACTTCAAGACAGACTTGCTGGTTACAGTCTTCTTGGTGATGACATAAGCCTGAGGATTTGTCTTGTAGTTGGCATTCTTTGCATCCTGATAGATGGTAGCCACATACTTCTTTCCCTTGTCGAGGAAATCGAGCTTTACGGTAGATTGATGAGCCTTCATGCCCGTAACACCACCGACAAACCAGTTATCAGAACCCTTTGCCTTGCGGGCAGCGGTGATATACTCCATTGGTTCAGCCTCCAGATAGATAGACTTGTCCCAATCTACGGCCACATCCTTGATAAACTGGAAGGCATCCATGTGCTTCTCGTAATTCTCAGGGAAATCAGCAGCCATCTGCAATGGACTATACATGGTAACATAAAGTGCCAACTGACCGCAGATGGTAGAGTTGCAATGTGAACCATTGGCACAATCCATCTCAAAGATACCAGGGGTATAATCCATCGGACCACCCTGCAGACGGGTGAAAGGCAAGATGGCGGTATGTCCCGGTTTGGTTCCTCCGAAAGCCTGATATTCTGTACCGCGAGCACTCTCGTTGCCAATCAGGTTAGGATAAGTGCGGCAGAGACCGGTAGGACGCACAGCCTCATGGGCATTTACCATGATGTGATAATCAGCAGCACGGGTTACGGCATGCAGATAGTGATTGATTTCCAACTGACTGTAGTGATGCTCGCCACGAGGAATGATGTTGCCCACATAACCGCTCTTCACAGCATCGTAGCCATAATCTTTCATCAACTGGTAAGCTCTGTCCATATACTTCTCGTAGTTCATCACAGAAGAAGAGGTTTCATGATGCATAATGAGCTTCACTCCCTTGGAATGTGCATACTCATTGAGCGCCTTGATGTCGAAATCTGGATATGGAGTCAGGAAATCGAATACTTTTTCCTTCATATAGCCACTCCAGTCTTCCCAACCGATGTTCCATCCTTCTACCAGGACAGCATCGAAACCATGGGCTGCAGCAAAGTCAATGTAACGGCGCACATTGGCATTGTTGGCAGAATGCTTGCCAGATGGCTTGGCATGTACATAGTCGGTTCCATCCAACTTCACGGTAGGATAATCATGGGTATAGGCCCACTCTCCCTTACCGGAAATCATCTCCCACCATACACCCACGTACTTCACTGGGTGAATCCAGGAGGTATCCTTGATCTTGCAAGGCTCATTGAGGTTGAGAATCAAGTTGGAAGACAGAACCTTGCGGGCATCATTTGTAATGACCATGGTACGCCAAGGACTCTTGAACGGAGTCTGCATATATCCCTTCATTCCCTGGGCATCAGGGGTAAGCCAAGAGGTAAAGGTCATGGTCTTGTCATCCAGATTCAGATGCATGGCTGGATAATCCACCAGAGCAGCCTCATGCAGATTGATGTAGATACCATCATCTGTCTTCAACTGGAGTGAGGTCTGTACACCGGTATCTGAAAAGACAGTCTGTGAGAGATTGCTGCTGACAGCAGCATGCAAGGCTGGACGGATGCCCGACAGGCGGGTCTTGGTGTATTCATATTCCTGGGTATCGTAATCACCAGGAATCCACCAGGCGGTATGATCGCCCGTCATGGCAAATTCAGTACGTTCTTCCTTGATGGTAAAGTAGTTGAGACTGCCTTTCTGAGGAAACTCATAGCGTAATCCTACTCCATCATCATCGACACGGAAACGGACGTTCATATAACTGTCGGTGGAATTCTGCTTCAACTCTACCAGCATATCATTATAATGATTGCGGATAGACTTGTTCTCTCCCCAAACAGGAGTCCAAGTCTCATCGAAAGTGGAAGTTTTCTCATCGATGACGCTAAAATCGGCAAGCAGGTCCTTGCCATCCTTACCACCCTTGGCGAGCTGATAACCCAGACGGCTAGGCTTGATAATGGTCTTGCCCTGATAGGTCACACTATAGGTAGGCACAGTGCCATCCAAGGTGAAATTCACCTTGATTTGTCCGTTAGGAGAAGTGATGTCTCCAGCATCTGCCGAGATGCCAAAAGCCAACAGAAGGCTTGCGAGCAAAAAAAGTTTTTTCATGTTTTTTTGTTTAAAATTGTTTGTTGCCACAAAAGTACGGCAAAAATCAATAAGTTGGTGCGAATAGTAGGCTTTTGGTAGATTGTCGGTATCTAGAACTAATCTCACAGCTCTGAATATCAAGATTTTGCGAATTCTCAAAAAAAAGCGGCTAGTAGATGCGAGATTCTCAATGTTTTTTATTATTTTTGCAGCGGAATCTAAAAACATAGGAAATATGAGACATCTTATCATTATAATCATCACCCTGATGATACAGCCGATATACGTAAAAGGAGACAACAACCAGCTATACAAGCAACTGGATGCTGCCCTGGCACAACGTGCCCATTATATAGAGTTAAAAGAGAAAAGCTTGAATGACATCAAGCAAGGTGCCAAATATGTAACCAGCAATGAAGACAAGCTAAAGCTATACGAACAACTCGCCAACGACTACAAAGCCTACGAGTACGACTCGGCGATGACCTACGTAAACAAAGGCCTTCTCCTTGCCCAAAAGAGCAACAATATCTTATTTAACAAAAGATTCCGCCTTAGCCAAACCAGGTTATTGATCACACGGGGATTCTATGCAGAAGCAAAGGAAATTTTGCAGAAGATAGCCCCCCAAGAAGATTCACATAACTACCAGTTTCTATATTATTATACACTTTACGAACTATACAACAACTGGGCAGCCTACTGTGAAAACAATGAATTCAGCAAGAATTACAACCAGAAGAAAATGGAATACCTGAAGAAAGCAATAGAACTATCTCCAAAGAAAGATGCATTCTATTACTATCTGTTGGGAGAATTATACTATTACAGCAATCATCCCAACAATAACAGGACCATACAATACTACAAAAAAGCACTGAGCATGGAAAAGGCCAATAGCCGTCTGCATGCCATGACCGCCTTTGCGCTTTCTGAGATCTATCAGAAAGCCAACAACCTAGAGCTAATGGAGCATTACCTTCTGGTTGCAGCTATCTCAGACATCACTTCTGCCACAAAAGAAAACTTAGCCCTGCAAGACATCGCTCTCTTCATCTACAAACATAAGACAAGAAGTCTGAAAAAAGCACAGGAATACATCAACCTGTCCCTGGAAGATGCTTATGCATACAACAACCGGTTACGCCGCATTGAGATTTCATCCAAATTACAATTGATTACCAATGCCTATACAGATGACATCAAAACAACTAACAGATTGCTCAACATCGCCCTATTGGTCATTATCCTGCTCCTACTTGGAGTAGGTATTAGCAGCCTGTTCATCCGCAAGAAGAACAGGCTGCTGAAACAAAAGAAAGATGAAATCACAGCAACATCCGCAAAAATGGAAATTCTCAATGGACAGTTGCATCTCATCAACGACGAACTGAAGGATACCAACCAGAAGCGCGAAAGACTGGTAAAGGTGTATATTGACCTGTGTTATAAGAATATAGAGAGAAACAGCAAACTGCGCACCTTGGTAGTAAGAAAGATAAAAGCCAACCAAAGCAAGGAACTTCTGAGCCTCCTTTCTTCCTCAACCAATACAGAGAAAGAGAACAAGGAGTTTCTGACGGAATTCGACAAAGCTTTCCTATCTCTGTACCCAACTTTTGTAAGCGAGCTGAACCAGCAACTCACAGAATCGGCACACATCCAACTGAAAGAGAATGGGGAGATGCCACCCATCCTTCGTGTGTGCGCCTTGTTGCGATTAGGCATTACTGAAAGTTCCAAGATTGCCGGCATCTTGTCTTATTCACCACAAACTGTATATAACTATCGTTCCATACTCAAGAACAATGCCATAGACAAGGAGCACTTCGAGGAGAACGTACTCAAGCTCTGTATGATAATCGCATAAGATCCACTCAAGAATATCAAATCTAGAAAGGGGCTTATTACAGAACGTTGAGAATGCCAAGTTTCAGAATTCGTGCCTCAAGCTGGATATATCAAGTCTATGGGACTGAAAGCAGAGTAATATATGAATGCTGAGTAATGACATATAAAAAAGAGTGTGAGTCTTCTATCCGAGAAAACTCACACTCTTTTTTATATTATCACTTATTCCTAGGAATAAAAGTTTTTAAACTACGAAGAAATCTATGTTCAGCAGTGTTGAACATAAGTTCAGCACTGCGAAACATAAGTTCAGCACTGCTGAACATAGGTTCAACAGTGCCGAACATAACTTATTACTAGGAGAACAGACTATTAATACTCATTCTGCTTTAAAGTACCCTTAGCAGCCTCTATTTCATCCTGAGGGATTGGCAAGTATTTCTTGCTTTCCGTCCACTGGATACGCTCAGGTATACCAAGCACATCGTATGCAGTCTTTGCCTTGTTGAGTACCTTTCCTCCACCAGGCTTCAATACCTCGGCAGCCTTGCCAAAGCGAATCAAGTCGTAGTAACGCTTGCCCTCGCCAACAAATTCCAAACGGCGTTCCTCCAAGAGATTATCAAGAGAAACAGTACGGGCAGAAGCATGAGCTCGATTGCGAACCTCATTATAATATCCCTGTGCCTTGGCTGCATCACCGCCAGTGCGGAGAATCAACTCAGCGGCATTGAGCAGAGTTTCAGAATAACGATAGATACGCTGGTTGTTATCCCAACCCATGTCGACTTCACCCACAGCCCCATCATTACCACCATGGCGGCCCAAATACTTCAAAAGGAAGATTCCTGTGTTCTGATAACGGCCATTGTAAGTTACCTCATCACCCGTACGAGCCTTGTAATCGGCAGCATAATCAGCCATGTTAACAATTCCACCAGTACGGCGAATGTCATCTTTTTCATAAAGATCGTACACCTCCTTGGATACATCGCCGAAGCCCCATCCACCATTCAGCTCCTGTTTAGGAGCGTAGGAAGGATTTTCTGCCAGATGGGCAGCAGAAGCCTTATAGCTCAAGCCATCGATACCAATCAAGGTTGGCACTACGGTACCACCAGCCGCATCGGGACTTCCCCAACTACGTTTACTACCCTTGGCACAATAGTTGATTTCGTAGATTGACTCATCACACCACTCACCACTCTGTTCCCAGATGCCGGCATAATCGCTCATCAGTCTATACTTCCTGCTATTGATGATATCCTCCATATAACCGAGTGCCTGCTGATAGCGGCTCTCATCCTTCTGATACATCACGTAATCGGCAAAAAGCATCTCGGCAAAAGCCTGAGTAGCATGTCCGCTGCGGGCGGCAGTTTCCTTCATCGGCAGGGCATTGCTCTTGATAACCTCTTCCAACATGGCTATTACCTTATTATATACCTCGCTGGCTGAAAGCTGCTCGGCAATATAAGGGGACTCCAGATTCTTCTCGTAATAAGGCACATTGCCCCAGAACTTCCAAAGCTGCAGATAATAAAAAGCCTTCAAGGTCTTTGCCTCTGCAATATAAGTAGCCTTCTCGGCATCAGAAAGCACTGTAGTCTCATCGACATCCTTGATCACCAAGTTGGAACGGTTGATACCCGAATAGCTGGTTGTCCATGCACCCTTGAAGTTCAACAGACTGGTACTCTTATACTGCGAAGCCAAGTGCATTTCTGTCTGGTCGTTAGTATTGCCACCACCCACATAGATATCATCGCCCTGCGCATCAGATACCAGGAAGAGAGGACATATGCCATTATATTGATCATACCAAGCCATAGGAGCGTATGCTGCGGTAAGCGCTTCATCCACATGCGCCTTGGTGTTGTAATAACCATCGATAGGCAAGCTGCTTGCTGGATCTACGCTTAGGAAATCATCGCCGCAAGAAGACAACGACAATGCCATACCTGCCATTGCACTATATAATAATATATTTTTTGCTTTCATCATTGTTTCTTTTTAATATGTTCTACTTAATTCTGAATGATATTTATTTAGAATGTCACATTGGCACCCACGGTGATGGTTCGATTCTGCGGATAGAATCCACGGTCGATACCCGACTGTGTACCACTGTAAATCTCCGGTTCCATACCCTTGTAACTTGTAAAAGTGAGCAGGTTTTCGGCTGCTACATAGAAACGGAGATTAGAGATGAATACCGTCTCCGTCCATTTTTTCGGCAGGGTAACCCCCAGCTGGATGTTCTTCAGACGAACATAGGAACCATTCTTGATGTAGAGGTCAGACACCTTATTATTATCATTGGCTGTTGACCAGGCGAAACGCGGCATAGTATTGGATGTGCCCTCACCGTGCCAACGACCCATAAACGCTTCAGGAAGATTGGCATAACGGAGATCCACACGGCGAGTGGTATCGAAGATTTTGTTGCCGAAGGAACCTGCCCACAACATAGAGAAGTCGAGCATCTTCCAGCTGGCCCCCAGATTGAAACCGAAAGTCCAATCAGGATCACCCTTACCGATATTAGTCTTATCGGCATCATCAATCTTTCCATCACCATTATAATCTACAAAGATTACATCACCCGGCTGCGCATTTGGCTGCAATTTCACTCCCTTATCATTCACATAAGCATCTACCTGAGCCTGATTCTGGAAGATACCAGCTGTCTTGTAACCATAGAAGAAAGGATATGGCTGACCGTTTTCTGCACGGCTCACATTACCGATCAGGTGAACCTCGTCCGATGTTTCATAACCGGTATCATTGCCCAGATTGATCAACTTGTTCTTCAGATAACTGGCATTGGCGTTGATGTTGAAAGCCCAATCGCCCTTACGGAACTTGTATCCCAGTTCAAACTCGATACCGCTATTCTCCATATCGCCCACATTACCCCAAGGCTTTGATTCGCCCAAGTAAGAAGGCACACTCATGGTTTTCAGCATACCATTGGTTTTCTTCTTAAACCAATCTACCGTGAACGTCAGGGCATTATTGAAGAAGCTGAAATCCAATCCAGCATCATACTGCTCGCTCTCCTCCCACTTCAAGTCGGCATTAGGAGTTCCCGATGGCTTACTACCACCTATGATTACCTGGTTGCCAGCACCACCAAAGGTATAGTTGTTGCCTATAGCCACATTGGCAGTATATCTGAAAGCACCGATAGCCTCGTTACCATTCTTACCCCAACTCAGGCGGAGCTTCATCTTGCTAAACCACTCAGGACGTTTTTCCATGAACTTTTCATTCGTCACATTCCAACCCAATGATACAGAAGGGAAGGTACCCCACTTGTTGTTCGGGCCGAAATTGGAAGAGCCATCACGGCGAATGGTAAACTGAGCCATATAACGCTCGGCATAGTTATAAGAGAGTCGACCGAAATAAGAAGCCAAGGTATGAGGGCTGAACAATCCACCCGATACATCCCGCTTGCCATCGGTAGCCATACCAGTGGTGAAATCAAGGTTTGCCTTGCCAGGATCCAGAGCTATCATATCCTGAGCAGAGCCACTAATATTACGTCCGGAATATTTGATAGCAGATTGTCCAACTACAGCCGAGAAATTATGCTCTCCCAACTGCTTATTATAGGTCAGGATATTCTCAACCTGCCAACGGTTGCCACGATTCATGGAACTCCAGACAGATGACTTGTCATTATGCCGATCAGCATTCAAATAGTATGGAAGAGTCCATCCGTCAGTCCCCCAGAAACTGAGATCAACGCCATAAGAAGTCTTAAACTTCAGGTTATCCCAAATGCCCAGCTCTGCCCAGAAGTTAGCAACGAACTTATCAGAATTATTCTTTTCTCCAGGCAGAGAGAGCCATCCCAAAGGATTGGAAAGATCATTGAAGTTCTTGTTTGGCACATTAAGCAACCTGCCCGTTTTCTTGTCTCTTACCAAAGGACCATATTTCGCAATTTCTCCAGCATACTGCGAATTGAGAGCAGCCTCATCTTCAGCATAGACACTCATCAATGGAGAAAGGAACATGGCATTACCAAGGGCAGAAAGACCGCCAATATCGTTGATATTCATACTGGTATTGTTGATGCGGGAATAAGCCAGATTAACACCCACCTTACCCGTCTTGAGCCAGTTACGCACCTTGCTCTGGTCGAAGACAACATAGGTATTGTTACTTCTTACTGTCATACGCTCGTAGTTGGCACGTCCATAATCTCCACCTATCACACCTTCACTCTTATAGTAACCCAGAGAGAGATAGTAATTAAACTTCTCTGATGCACCGCTGATGCTCAACTGATGATTCTGTACAGGAGCATTATCATTGTAGAGCACATCCTGCCAATTGGTATCGCTGGAACCCATATTCTTCAGGATATTATCGATATCTTTTTCACCAGCGTATGCAGCAGCCTCCTTCATCAGGGTAGTATATTGCTCGGCATTGAGCAGTTTGCGCTTACGCCAAGGATTCTGCCATCCTATGGAGAAATCATACTTAACCATCGTCTTGCCGATACTACCAGTCTTGGTGGTAACAAGAACTACACCATTGGCTGCACGCGCACCATACACAGCACCCGAAGCAGCATCTTTCAGGATTTCGATACTCTGAATATCACTAGGATTCAAATAGTCGATACCACCCTCAATAGGCATTCCATCTACGATGTAGAGAGGGTCGGCACTATTCACGGTACCCGTACCACGTATGCGAATCTTGCTGCCAGCACCAGGCTGACCACCGGCAGTAGTAACCTGTACACCAGATACCAATCCCTTGAGAGCAGCATCCACACGCACAGGCTGAGTTTTTCCCAGTTCATCAGCTCCAATCTTGGCAATAGAAGCGGTAACTACACTCTTTTTCTGCGTACCATAACCTACTACCACCACTTCGTCGAGGGTTTTATCATCTTGTTTCAGGGTGATGCGCATATTAGCAGATGGCTTCACCTCTACATTCTGATAACCCACATAAGTAATTACCAGAGGTTGGCTGGCATCTGTCTCAATGGAGAAGTTACCATCCAGATCGGTAATTGTACCTGTTCCCCTATTGCCTTTCACCTGGATGGTGGCACCGATAACAGGTTCACCTTGGTCATCCAACACAACACCTTTAAAGATGTTCTTCTGTGCAAACGTTGACGCCGACATTAATAATGCGGAAGCCAGCAATAAACTTTTTGTTTTCATATTTTGAAAGTTTGTTTAGAATTGATTTTATTCATTATTAATATATGTTAGTTGCGAAGTATTTCTCCGTTGTTGATACGAAGGTTGGTTTCGTGCCAATTGGAGAATGCACTTAGGCATTTATGCGATTGCAAATTTAATAGGATTTTTCGAACTTTCCTAACCCCATTAATAGAATAGTGGAACGAAAACAACCCTAGAACGCAATAACGACCTCATTTACAAAAGGTTTTCATAATCTTCCATACCATTGAAAGTGGATGGAATAAAAATTGTATTTTGTACCCTTCTTATCCATCAATTATTTCTACAACTCTTTCATCATTTTCATTTATTTCCACTTTTAGCCACATTTCTATTTTTCATATCTCACTTTTTATCAAGCACTTATAAAAATCACAGATAACATTTTTCCACTTTTCCTTTACAAGCACTCGGTTTATACCTTATTATTTAGTAACTTTGCAACCGAAAATGACAGATACGCATTTTCATAACTAACAATTTTATATTCATAAGAAATAATATTCACAAGAAACATGAAACACTTCATTCTATCCTGCGCACTATCGATGGCGGCTATAGCCACCTCCAGCGCACAACAAACTGGTCAGTTGCCTGTCTATCTCGACAACACCAAACCTGTAGAACAACGCATCGACGATGCCATCTCTCGCATGACACTTCAAGAGAAGATTCGCATCATTCATGCACAGAGCAAGTTTTCCTCAGCAGGAGTTCCCCGTTTGGGATTTCCAGACTTCTGGACAGATGATGGCCCTCACGGTGTTCGCCCTGATGTATTGTGGGACGAATGGGAGCAGGCTGGTCAGACCAATGACTCCTGCGTTGCCTTCCCAGCCCTCACCTGCCTGGCAGCATCCTGGAACCCACAGATGAGCAGAATCTATGGAGAAGCATTAGGCGAAGAGGCACTGTATCGGGGAAAAGACATGATTCTAGGTCCTGGCGTGAACATCTATCGCACCCCATTGAACGGACGCAACTTCGAATATATGGGTGAAGATCCTTACCTGGCAAGCATCATGGTTGTACCTTATATCCAAGGATTACAGTCTAAGGGAGTATCAGCCTGCGTAAAGCATTACTGCCTCAATAACGAGGAGGAATACCGTCATCAGGTAAACGTCATCGTAAGCGACCGTGCTCTCCACGAAATCTATCTTCCTGCCTTCAAGGCTGCTGTAGAGAAAGGTAAGACTTGGGGAATCATGGGTGCATACAATCTCTACAAGAACGAACACAACTGCCATAACCAGTGGACTCTGAACAAGATTCTGAAGGGCGACTGGAAATATGACGGCGTAGTGGTAAGCGACTGGGGAGGCGCACACGATACCGACCAAGCCGTGAAGAACGGGCTCGACATAGAGTTCGGCACATGGACGAACGGATTGACCATGGGTGCCAGCAATGCCTACGATAATTACTACCTTGCCGTACCATATATAAAAGGTATCCAAGAAGGTAAATACACCACCAAGGAATTGGATGAAAAGGTGCGCCGCGTATTGCGCCTCTTCTATCGCACCACCATGAATCCGAACCGTCCTCATGGTTTTCTCTGTTCTGACAGCCACTATGCTGCAGCCAGACAGATTGCCGAAGAAGGCATCGTACTACTCCAGAACAAGAACCATGTGCTTCCTATCAATACCCAGAAAGCACAACGTGTTTTGGTAGTAGGAGAAAATGCCGTGAAGATGATGACCGTGGGTGGAGGCAGCTCTTCTCTCAAGGTACAGCGGGAGATTTCGCCACTCGACGGATTAAAATCTCGACTGGAAAAAGATAATGTGGAAGTGGAGTTTGCACGAGGTTATGTAGGCGATGTAAGCGGAAATTACAATGGCGTAACTACCGGACAGAATCTGGAGGACAAACGCAGCGAGGCTGAGCTGATAGCCGAAGCCGTAGAAAAAGCCAAGCATGCTGATTACGTGGTGATGTTTGGCGGCTTGAACAAGAGTGATTATCAGGATTGCGAAGGTCACGACCGCAAACAGCTTGAATTGCCATACGCTCAAGACAAGCTCATCGAGGCTTTGGCTAAAGCCAATAAGAACTTCATCTATGTGAATATCTCGGGTAATTCTGTGGTTATGCCTTGGAAAGAGAAGGTAGCAGGTATCGTACAGGGATGGTATATCGGTAGCGAAAGCGGTGAAGCTCTGGCTTCTATCCTCACCGGCGACAAGAATCCTAGCGGCAAATTACCATTCACATGGGTAAACTCATTGCAGGAAGTGGGTGCCCACGCATTAAACACCTATCCGGGCACCTGGCGCAAGGAAGGTGGAGCAAAGACTGAGGGCAACATCATTGATGAGGAGTATAAGGAAGGCATCTACGTAGGTTACCGTTGGACTGATAAGAAAAACATCAAGCCAGCATTCGCCTTTGGACATGGATTGAGCTACACTCAGTTTGCCATCTCTAATCTTCGCAGTGATAAGAATTTGATGAATCTGAATGACTCTATCACCTTTACCGTGAATGTAAAGAACACTGGCAAACGTGCCGGTGCAGAAACCATCCAGCTCTATATCCATGATGTAAAGGCTTCTGTTGATCGCCCTTACAAGGAGCTGAAGGGATTCCAGAAGGTTTACCTGCAGCCGGGAGAGAGCAAGGATGTAAACATCACCATCAATAAGCAGGCACTCAGCTTCTATGATGAAACAGCTGCATCCTGGAAGGCAGAAGCAGGCAAGTTTGAGGCACTCGTCGGAAATGCTTCCGATCAGCTGAAACTCAAAAAGGCGTTTGAACTGAAATAAAACAAAAAAGGTTCCTTTGGAGATTTTCAAACTCCATCAAGGAACCTTTTATTTTTGTACCCGGTATAAGTTTGCACTAAACTTATATCGAATATCATCTCATTCCAATCTGCTTTACCTTTGTTTCAAATTCATCTCTTTCACAGATGGCTCCATTCTTTACCTTGGCACGATAATTATAAATGGTATTTACCGAATAATGCAGAAATTCGGCGATTTTAGAACTATCTTCGATACCCAGGCGAATAAGAGCAAAGATGCGAATGGTGGTAGAAAGTTTACCGTCATCCTCCAAGACGATACGCTCCTCAGGCTTCAAAAGAGCATTGAATTCCTCTACAAAATCAGGGAAGAGTTTCAGAAACGCAGCATCAAAGTAATCGTATAACTCGCCGATATATTCATGATCGGCTTGCATCATATCTATCAATTTGGTCAACTCACGCTGCTTGACCAACTTCACCACGCGCTTGCGCATGGTTTCTATCTTATCGACATAGATAGCACATAAACGCAAGAATCGACCAATATAAACCTCTTTCATCTTATTACTCTCGTTCAAGCAGCCATAAGCCTGCTCTAAGTTTCTGTTGGTTTGCTGCAATTCCCTATTGGTTTGTTCCAGATTCTTATTCGCCTTTTCCAATTCCTTATGAGCCAAGGCAAGACGACGGCGCTGCTTGTTTACATACAGAAGCAGGGTACATACTAATACTAAAAGTACTACAGATACTGCTATCATCAGTTTAAGCTGCCGGTTACTCTGCGTAATTTCCTTCTGATATGTACCCTCAACGGCAGAGAGCAACGGCATGATTTGGCGACTTCGAAGAGCGGTATTGAAAATGCGGGCTGCATTCCATGCAAACTTGATGTAAGTATAGGTATGGGCAAACTCCTTTTGTTTTTGATTCAGAAGATTGGCAAGTTCCCACATTGAGCCCTGATCCATCACCGCCGTACGGACATCACAAAGAGCCGAGACAAGGAGGTAATAGATGGCATCCTCATCCTTATTGAGCTGCTTGCAGATCACCGCCCTATAGTAAGCCACGATAGCATATTCATGCGTTCCAGGCTTTACCTGCTTCATACGCAAATTGCTATAATACAAAGCACCCTTCAGGTCGTTAGCACTACGACAGTCTTCCTCCATCATCTGCAGGTATCTATCGTCTGTATGCGAAAAAATCCTGGCTATCTGTTTCTTCATCACCTGAGCCTTTTGTGCATAATGCTCTTTCAATGACGGCACATTGCTATAAAAAGCCAGCTCTCCATAAAGATGCTGACCAGCCCAAAGATAGTTGCGATACCCTTCTGCATCAAGCTTAGTAGTATCCATCTTGTTCAGCAGACTATACGATTCCACATAATCACCTATAGTAGAACTCTGAAAAGCAAGCAGCGATATAGCATTGCCCTTTTTTGCCTGATCGCCCATACGCTCAGCCAAGGCAATGCAACGATTCAGATAACTCACGGCTGAATCGTTTTTATAAGCCTGATACTCCTGAAAAAGAGCAAAACTCATTTGGTACCTTGCTCCATCATTCTTGCAAGCATTCAGTTGACTTGCAAGTTTGGCTATACGTCCCTCACGCACTGCCACATAACGAGGCGACTGCAGAATGGCTTCATCCAGACATTGATAAAGAGAATCTAAATTATACTTTGCAGCATTGGCTATATGCGTCAACAGCAACAAGCATATCAGTAAGAACCATCTATTCTTCATTATTTGTTACACTTTAAGAAATTGTATATAGGTTTGATTTTTTTAAAATCATTTTCTACTTTTTGACTTCCTTTGCAGAATGCCGATGCAAATATAATCATTTTTTCAGATAATGCCAAAACATAAGGATATTTTTTTGCCTTTTCCTACTATTTTATATCCACTTTTTCATCTCCTACACTAAATCACAACCACCTCATTATCAAAACATTTTCTTCTTTAATAGAAAAAACAATCCACATTTTCGCCCTTTATCCTATGTGGGCTCCAGTTTTTTTATTACTTTTGCAAAACAATACTAGCAATAATATAAGTTGCATAATAACCATACTAACATTATAAACATGAGAACAGCATTCATATCACTATCATTTCTGCTGGCTGGCTCGCTGATGGTTCCTGCCATCGCCCATACACCCGCCAGCAAGAAGAAAGTTGCTACAACAACTCAAAAAGGTAAAATCCTGCCGATGAAGGAGTATATCGACCAGCTGATGGCAAAGATGACTCTGCAGGAGAAAATCGGTCAGCTCAACCTGATGGTGGCTGGCGATATCACTACCGGTGGAGCCCTGGACACCCAGGTAGGTGGCGACATTGCAAAAGGCAACATGGGCGGCGTATTTAACATCAAGGGACTCGACAAAATCAAGGCTCTCCAGGACATCGCCATCAAGAAGAGCCGTCTGGGCATTCCGCTGCTGGTGGGCATGGACGTAATCCACGGCTACGAGACCATGTTCCCTATCCCCCTCGCCCTCTCCTGCTCCTGGGATACAGAAGCGATGAAGAAGGTAGGCGAAGTATCGGCTAAGGAAGCCAGTGCTGCAGGAATCAACTGGACTTACTCGCCCATGGTAGATATTGCACTCGATGCCCGATGGGGACGAATCAGCGAGGGTAACGGAGAGGATCCTTACCTGAGCGGCGTGATGGGTGCCGCACTCACACAGGGTTATCAGGGTGCCGACATGCGCACAGAGGAGATTTTGAGAGCAGATAGAATCATGGCGTGCCTCAAGCACTTTGCCCTCTACGGAGCCGTGGAGAGCGGAAAGGAATACAACACCGTGGATATGAGTCGCATACGCATGATGAACCAATACCTGCCTCCTTACGAAGCCGTGGTAAAGGCTGGCGTAGGCAGCGTAATGTCTTCGTTCAACCTGATAGATTATACCCCTGCCACCGCCAACCACTGGATGATGACCGATGTCTTGAGAAAACAATGGGGATTCAAGGGCTTTCTCGTAACAGATTATGCATCTATCGCCGAGATTCTGAACCACGGCACTGCCAAGGATCTGAAAGAAGCTTCAGAACAGGCACTCCTGGCTGGTACGGATATGGATATGTGCTCCAATGCCTTCGTCAAGCATCTGGCACAAAGCGTGGCAGAGGGCAAGGTGACGGAGGAAGACATCAACACTGCCTGCCGCCGCATCCTCGAGGCAAAATACAAACTGGGATTGTTCAGCAATCCTTACCGCTACTGCAATACCAAGCGAAACAAGACCGACATCTACTCTGCCGAAAACCGTCAGATAGCTCGCGACGTAGCAGCCGAGACCTTCGTGCTTCTGAAAAATGAAGGAAATCTTCTTCCTCTGAAGAAACAGGGAAAGATAGCACTGATTGGTCCTCTTGCTGATACCCGGAATAATATTGCAGGCACATGGAGTGTAGCCCAGGCTCCTGAGAAATATACTACTATCAAGGAAGCCATGGAGAAAGCGCTCGATGGCAAAGCCACCTTATTATACGCACAGGGCAGCAATATCTGGCGCAATAGGGAACTTCAGAAGAACGGCGAACAAGGTAAGTCTATTGCCTGGGGAGATGAGGTAAAGATGAAGAACGAGGCACTGCAGATAGCAAAGGAAGCAGATGTGATAGTATGCGCCATGGGCGAAACTGCCGACATGAGCGGTGAATGCGCAAGCCGTACTAATCTGGAAATGCCGGATGTGCAGCAAGAACTTCTGGCAGAACTCGCAAAGACGGGAAAACCTGTCGTATTGCTCAACTTTGCCGGTCGTCCTACGGTTTTGTCATGGGAGAAAGAACACATTCCTGCCATCATGAACGTATGGTTTGGTGGTTCTGAAGTGGGAGATGCACTTTGCGACGTCATCTTCGGCGACAAGGTTCCATCAGGTAAGCTCACCACTTCCATGCCAAAGACAACCGGACAGGAGCCTCTCTACTACAATCATCAGAATACGGGAAGACCAGTACCTGATGACAATCAGAAATTTGCCAAGTTTGCCAGCAATTGTCTGGATGTAAGCAATGGTCCTCTCTATCCATTCGGCTATGGATTGAGCTACACCACTTTCGAGTATGGCGATTTGAAGCTGAGCAGCCATGAAGTCAATATGGATGACTGGAAGATTACCGCCACCATCAACGTAAAGAATACGGGCAGCCGTGATGCCGACGAGGTAGTTCAGCTCTATATCCGTGATATGGTTGCCAGCATCTCTCGCCCTGTCAAGGAGCTGAAAGGTTTCCAGCGCATCCATCTGGCTGCAGGAGAAAGCAGGGAAATCAGCTTCGACATCACTCCTGAAATGCTCAAATTCTATAACACAGAATTAAAGCATGTGATAGAACCTGGCGACTTCCAGATTATGGTGGGAGGAAACAGTAAAGAGGTAAAGACCCAGAATCTTACTGTTAAATAATTGTGCCAAAAGCAAATGAACGCACAATAAATATTTTGCTTCAATTATTATTGATTTTCAACTTTTTGTTGTATCTTTGCAGAAGATAAGCTGCACTCGGCAATTTGAAAGCAAGCTTTCATTGCGCTCGCTTGCATTATCTTTGCAAAAAAAATAACAAACAAAAAACATGATGAATTTCAACAAGACATTTCTTACCCTCGGTTTGGCTGCAACACTCTTGCAGATGCCAACCTCATCGTTTGCCCAGAATGCAGGCGGCAAGCGTCAGAACCCTCTCCTGGTAAAGAGCAGCCTTCCTTTCGGTGCCCCTGATTTCAGCAAGATTCAGGAGAGCGACTATCTCCCTGCCTTCGAAGCAGGTATCAAGGAACAGCGTGCCAATATCCAGAAGATTATCAGCAACAAGAAGAAGCCAACCTTCCAGAACACCATCCTCGCTTATGAGAACAGCGGTATGTTGCTGGATCGTGTTTCCAATGTATTCTTCGGCCTTACCAGCGCACACAAGACTCCTGGAATCGCAGAGGCCCAGAAGAAGGTGATGCCTTTGCTCACCGACCTCGACAACGAGATTTCATTCAATCAGAAACTCTTCGAACGTATCAAATACGTTTACGACCATGAGTACAACAAGCTCAAGGGCGAGGACAAGCGACTCACCGAAGTCATCTACAAGGGCTTCGTCCGCTCAGGTGCCCTGCTCTCTCCAGAGAAGATGGAGCGCATGAAGCAGATTAACACCCGCATCTCAGACCTCCAGGAACAGTTTGGCAATCTTCTTCCTGCAGCTACCAACAACGCCGTGGTTTGGGTGAACAGCAAGGAAGAACTTGCCGGACTCAGCGACGCAGACATCGCACAGTGCAAGAAAGACGCAGAAAGCCTGGGCAACAAAGCTCCATACTGCATTGTCATCGTGAACACTACCCAGCAGGCTATCCTCACCAATCTCCAGAACCGTGAGCTCCGCCGCAAGGTTTACATGGCAAGCATCCACCGTGCCGACGGCACCGATTCTAAGTTCAACACCTTCCCTATCGTAACCGAGATAGCCAAGCTCCGTGCCGAGAAGGGACAGTTGATGGGCTACAGCACCTATGCTGACTATTCACTGGAGAAGACGATGGCAAAGAATGCCAAGAACGTAAACAGCTTCCTGCAGAGCCTCATCAAGGAATACGTTCCTAAGGCAGATGCCGAGACCCGCGAAATCGAAGCTTACGCACAGAAGAGCGAGGGCAAGGACTTCAAGCTCCAGCCATACGACCGCTTCTACTATTCTGCCAAGATGAAGAAGGAGATGCTCAATATCTCTGACGATGAAATCAAGCCTTACTTCAATGTGGATAGCGTTCAGATAAATGGTGTATTCTATGCTGCTCATCGTGTATATGGTCTGAACTTCAAGCAGCACAAGGATATTCCTACCTATCACCCGGATATGAAGGTATTCGAGGTAAGCGACAAGAGCGGCAAGCCTATCGCCCTCTTCTACAGCGACTACTTCCGTCGCCCTACCAAGCGTGGAGGTGCCTGGATGAGTGCCTTCGCCAAGCAGAGCGACAAGTGGGGACAGTTGCCTATCATCTATAATGTATGCAACAATGCCAAGGCTCCTGAGGGTCAGCCTACCCTGATTACATGGGATGAGGTTTGCACCATGTTCCATGAGTTCGGTCACGCTCTCCACGGCATGTTGTCAAAGTGCGGTTACAATACCCTTTCAGGTACAGCTGTAGCCCGCGACTTCGTGGAAATGCCATCACAGTTTAACGAGTCATTTGCCAGCATCCCAGAAATCTTCGATCACTACGCCCGTCACACAGAAACCGGTGCAGCGATGCCAGCAGACTTGAAGGAGCGCATGCTGAAGAGCATCAACTTCCAGCCAGCCTATGCTTTGGGTGAGAACCTGGCAGCTACCTGCCTTGATCTGGCTTGGCACGAGTTGACGCCAGATGAGATTCCATCTCCATATATGGCAGGTGCGTTCGAGAAGGAAGCCCTCAATAATGTGGGCCTGCTCAATTCCCAGATTCCTCCTCGCTACTCTACCACCTATTTCAATCACGTATGGGGTGGCGGTTATGCTGCCGGTTACTACAGCTATCTCTGGACAGAGGTGCTCGCCGTGAATGTAGCCGATTACTTTGCCAAGCATGGTGCCTTGGATCCAGCCATCGGTCAGGCATTCCGCGACAAGGTTCTGAGCCGTGGCAACACCAAGGACCAGATGGAAATGTTCACCGATTTCACGGGTATGAAGGAACCAGATGCCTCTGGTTTCCTGAAGGCAAGAGGATTGTAAGAAAGAAAATCATATAAGAAAAAAGCGTCCCCCCCCAAAAAATCAGGAGGACGCTTTTTTCTTATATAAAGCTTTATCAACTACTTCACCGCTTTAGGAGTCCAGTTCTTCAGGAATCGGAGTGTCTTCTGCTCATCGTAGCCCTTGCCCTGCTCCAGAAAGCTGGAATCCTGGATATGGAGAACATTGCCATTCTCGTCCAGAACCACGAAGACTGGGAAACCGAAACGCTGAGGATAATTCAATCGCTTCATCAGCTGCGCAGCCTTCTCAACAGAAGCATCGCCTTCCTTCTTGCGAGGATTGTAATTCACGTGAAGATACACGAAGTTATCGTTCACCGCCTTGTTCACCGCCGTATCCTTCTCTACGAAATCGGCAAAGCGCAGGCACCATGGGCACCAGTTGCCACCCACCTGACAAATCACGAACTTGCCCTCAGCCTTCGCCTTCTGCAATCCCTCGTCTATCTGAGTCATCGGGTCGATAGTCTCATTATACACTCTCTTCAATGCTCCCTGAGCATGCGCCATCATCACGACAACCGTCATCATGAAGGCAATGGTAATCATTCTTTTCATACGATATCTCTATTTTTTCTAATTCATTATATACAATACATTTTATCAATCATACATCGCAGGACTTACATTTCGAATGGAGTCAACACATTCCGAAGCTTTTCGAAATCGGATTTCGAGATTCGTCTGCCCCGAAGACTTCTCACCTGCGGATAATCCTCAAAATAAGACTCCTGGGTGGTGTACCAGCGATGAGAACGGAGCTCGCGAACCAGAGCCAGTTTCGATTCGATGCGGCGGGCAAAGCTGGGATTCACACGCGAAAGATAATGCTTGCCATCCTGCATTTCGATGGCAAGCATCAGATAGGTTTGCGGTCCCTTCGCCTTCTGCCTCTCCTCAACCCGCTCACTCACCTTCCAGCCCTTGGTAGAAGTCATCACCCGGATATCCCAACCGTATTTCCTGTTCAGATTATCCATCATCCCCCTGAACACGATGCCGTGAGGAGCCGTATCCTTCAAACCGGTAAAGCCGATGATGTAGTGAATCATCTCGTGGAGCAGGACGCTCTTTGCCTGCCGGTCGGTCATATCGTAATACGTACTCATGGAAAGCTTGAAATCATAGAGTTTGGTGCGCCCCCATCGGGTGGCACGCTTGTAGGCAAGCTGTCCCAAACGGGTCTTGGCACGGGTCAGCCCCAACTCCGGAACGGGCAGTTTGCCGCCGAAGTAGTCGTGGTCGAAACGCCGAAACCACTCTTCCATCCATTCTACTGTTACAATCATGGCGGCAAAGGTACAGCATTTTGCTCATAAAACAAAAATAAATCACGAAAAACTGGTTCAAATTGTTTCATTTTGTTTCACTGCCAGCATATTAACACAAATACAGACTCAGTACTCTTCTGGAAGAGCGCTGAAAGCTATCTGGCCATTCCTAAGAGTTTCTTCTTCAAGACAAGATGGAAGAACTATGACTTCGACAGAAGCATAGAACAGCTTACCATGCTCCTCAATATGATGAGCGAGGCACATTCCCTGCATAACAACGCAGCCCATCTTGCATATATTACGAATAAATATGCAGAAGTTTAGACTTTTGTATCTCCATATCAAACTTTTTTAGCCTCTGCAATGCGATTGTAACTTGCAGAGACTATTTTTTTGTATTTTTATAGCATTTTCTTGTCGAAAATGAGTAACTTTGCAGCCAAATTTAAACGATAAAATGAACAAGACTGCACAGCACATCATTGACATACAAAATGTGTCGAAAAGATTCGGCGAGAAAACAGCCCTCAACAACATTAATCTCTTTGTGAGAAAGGGTGAATTCATGACCATTCTCGGTCCTTCGGGATGCGGAAAAACTACTCTTCTGAGACTCTTGGCAGGATTCGAAACAGCCACAGAAGGCGTGATAACCATCAGCGGCAACGACATTACCAACCTGCCACCCTACAAACGAAACGTGAACACGGTGTTCCAGAAATACGCCCTGTTCCCTCACCTCAATGTATTTGACAACATCGCTTTCGGCTTGAAACTCAAGGACACGCCGAAGGATCAGATTATGCCTAAGGTGAAGCGTGCCCTGAAAATGGTGAACATGAGTGATTACGAATACCGCGATGTGAACTCGCTTTCGGGTGGACAGCAGCAGCGAATCGCCATCGCCCGTGCCATCGTCAACGAGCCGGAAGTACTCCTACTCGACGAACCGCTGGCTGCACTCGACCTCAAGATGAGAAAAGACATGCAGCTGGAGTTGAAGGAGATGCACGACCGTCTGGGAATCACCTTCGTATATGTTACCCACGACCAGGAAGAAGCATTGACCCTGAGCGACACCATCGTGGTGATGAGCGAGGGAGAAATCCAACAGATAGGAACGCCTACCGATATCTACAACGAGCCAGCCAATTCGTTTGTGGCAGATTTCATCGGAGAGAGCAACATCCTCTGCGGAACGATGATCCACGACTGTCTGGTAAAGGTTGCCGGATCGGAGATTCCTTGTGTGGATAAGGGATTCGGATGCAACCAGGAGGTAGATGTAGTGATCAGACCGGAAGACATCGAGGTGAGCACCGACACAGAGCACGCCCAGTTTGTCGGCAAGATTACCTCATCCATCTTCAAGGGCGTACACTACGAGATGCTTGCCGAAAGCGACAAGGGTTGCGAATTTCTGATTCAGAACTACAAGCATTTCGAGGTGGGACAGACCATCGGTATGAGCGTGATTCCCGACAACATCCACATTATGAAGAAGGAGCGCACCACCAATACCTTCGAAGCAAAGGTGAATGGCGACGACACCATCGAGTTCCTGGGCTGCGAATACCAGATAGAAATTCCGGAGGATAAGAAGAATCTGATTCATACCGATGAAGACGGCAAGGAAGTGATCAATGTCAACGTGGATTTCGGAAAGATCGAACTCTTCGACAACGAGAGCGAAGGAACCTTTACGGGCGACATCAGCTTCATCCTTTACAAGGGCGACCACTATCACCTGACCATCGACACCGACTGGGGCGAGAAGCTCTATGTGGATACACAGGATGTATGGGATCTGGGCGACCACGTAGCAATCACCATTCCTCGAGAGAATATTACTTTTTAAATAAAAAAATTGTAGATCAGAAATTGAAACTCATTAAGTTTATCTCTTCGCGACAGAGTTGGTCGATTCCGTACGCCATCTTCGCGGCAATTTTCGTGGTGCTCCCCTTGCTGCTCATCGTGTTCTTCGCATTCACCGATGAGTATGGTCACATCACGCTCTATAATTTCCAGAAATTCCTGGCGCATCCCGAAGCCATCAATACCTTTGTGTATTCCATCGGAATCGCCTTTCTCAACACCCTGCTCTGTATCCTGCTGGGCTATCCGGCAGCGTATATCCTCACACAGACCAAGATGAAGTATGCCAACACCATCGTAATGCTCTTCATCCTGCCTATGTGGGTGAACATCCTGGTAAGAACACTCGCCACCGTGGCACTGTTCGACTTTGCCGACCTTCCGCTGGGCGAGGGCGCACTCCTGTTTGGTATGGTTTACAACTTCATCCCCTTCATGATCTATCCAATCTACAACACCCTCCAGAAGATGGACCGCAGTTATATCGAGGCAGCCGAAGACCTGGGCGCATCGCCTTGGCAACAGTTCTATAAGGTGATACTGCCCCTGTCGATGCCGGGCGTGGCAAGCGGAATCCTGATGGTGTTCATGCCAACCATCTCAACCTTCGCCATCTCAGAGCTGCTCACGATGAACAACATCAAGCTCTTCGGTACCACCATCCAGGAGAACATCAACAATTCGATGTGGAACTATGGTGCAGCACTCTCGCTCATCATGCTCTTCCTCATCGGTGCCTCTACCCTCATCGCAGGCGACGGCAGTAAACAGGAAGGAGGTATCAGATGATGAAATCACTATTTACCAGGGATATGATGAAGAAGATATTCTGTCAGGGTTATCTGTGGCTGCTCCTGCTGCTGCTCTACTCCCCTATCCTCATCATCGTCATCTTCTCGTTTACCGAGGCCAGGGTCATGGGCAACTGGACGGGCTTCTCGCTGCAACTTTACAAGAATCTCTTCGTAGAAGGTACCCACCACTCACTCACGGCGGCACTCATCAATACGATTACCATAGCACTGATCACCGCCACCGTATCTACGATTTTCGGAACCCTCACCGCCATCGGAATCTACAATCTGAGAAACCGGTATGCGAGAAATGCCATCCAGTTCGTCAACAATATCCCGATTCTGAACGGCGACATCATCATCGGTATATCGCTCTTCCTACTCTTCATCACGCTGGGCATTCCGCAGGGCTACACCACGGTGGTTCTCTCTCACATCACCTTCTGTCTGCCCTACGTCATCCTGAGTGTGATGCCTAGACTGAAGCAGATGAACCCGAACCTCTATGAAGCGGCACTCGACCTGGGTGCTTCTCCGATGCAGGCATTGCGCAAGGTGATTATTCCGGAGATTCTTCCCGGTATGATTTCGGGCTTCATGCTCGCCATCACGATGAGTATCGACGATTTCGCCGTCACCATCTTCACCATCGGAAACGAGGGACTGGAGACACTCTCCACCTTCATCTATGCCGATGCCAGAAAGGGAGGCTTGACGCCGGAACTTCGTCCGCTGAGTACGATCATCTTCGTATTGGTGCTCGTGATGCTGATTATCATCAATCGTCGTTCGGATAAAAACAAGAAGAAATAAGAATGAAGAACAAGATATTTTTAGGAGTTAAGACAATTGCTTTTCTCTTCCTGAGCCTGCTGATGATTCTGCCGCTCTCATCCTGTTACAACAAGGAGAACAGAGAGGAGATTCTGAAGGTTTACAACTGGGGAGATTACATCGATGAGGATATTCTTGCTGAATTTCCGAAATGGTATGAGGAGCAGACGGGCAAGAAGATCCGCGTCATCTACCAGACCTTCGACATCAATGAGGTGATGCTCACCAAGATTGAGCGTGGCCACGAAGATTACGATGTGGTGTGCCCATCAGAATACATCATCGAGCGAATGCTTCGCAAAGACCTTCTGCTGCCTATCGACACCGCTTTCGGCAAGACGCCGAATTATCTCAAGAACGTGTCGCCTTACATCGTGAAGCAGATTGACGCCACCTCGAATCATGGCAGAATTGCCCACAATTATGCCGTGCCATACATGTGGGGAACCTGCGGTATCCTATATAATAAGGTACACGTACCTATAAAAGATGCGCAGACCTGGGGCACGCTGTGGAGTCCCAGATACCGTGGCAAGCTCCTGATGAAGGATTCCTACCGCGATTCTTACGGCACCGCCCTGATTTGGGAGCACCGCAAGGAACTGGCTGCCGGCAAGGTGACCGTTCCGGAACTAATGAACGATTATTCGCCAAAAGCAGTTGCCATCGTAGAGAAACAGCTGAAAGCGCTGAAACCGAACATCGAGGGATGGGAGGCTGATTTCGGCAAGGAGACGATGACCAAAGGCAAGGCTTATCTGAACATGACCTGGAGCGGTGATGCGGTCTGGGCGATAGAAGAAGCCGGGAAAGTGGGCGTAGATCTGGGATACGAAGTTCCTAAGGAGGGAAGCAACGTATGGTTCGATGGATGGGTGATTCCGAAGTATTCCCGCAATCAGAAGGCTGCTTCCTACTTCATCAACTATCTCTGCCGAGAGGATGTGGCTCTCGCCAATATGGAAACCACGGGATATGTGAGCAGTATAGCGGGCAAGAAGGTCTTCGAAGCAATGAGCGACAAGGAGGCTTATCCTGAGACTGTGAATCTGGCTTATTTCTTCGGAGAGGAAGGCAGAAAGGCGCATCTCAACCCGATTATGTATCCTGACAGCACGGTAGTGGCAAGATGTGCGATGATTCATGATGCCGGTGATCATACTCCGGAAGTTCTGGATATGTGGTCGAAAGTAAAGGGTGACAACCTGGGTGGTGGCATTGTGATTTTCCTTCTTGCAGTGGTCTTGGGCTTAACCGTCTTCGTTTCTATCAAGAAAATCGAGCACTACAAGCACAGAAGATTGTCGAGAAAACATCGCAGACACCACATTATAAAAGTTAAAGGGGAAAAAGTAAAAGGATAAAAGCTCATACCCCTCACGCCCTGCACCAACGGTCACCGGCCGAAGGGAAAGGTAAAGGGCAGAAGCATGCTTTACTCCTCACGCCCTGAAAGGGCAGAAGCTCCTAGCCCAGGGCAACACCCTGGGTATAATGGCAGTCAACAAGACGCCCTGAAAGGGCAAAAGCCTTCTTTTTAGGGGAAAAATGAAGTTTTTTGAGAAAAAAGTGAAAAAAGATGCAGAAAAATTTGGTGGAATGAAAAAAAAGCACTACCTTTGCACTCGCTTTTAAGAACAAAGCTTTTATCAAATAAAGAAAGTTCGTAAATCAAAAGCTTTTGGGTAGTTACCAGAGTGGCCAAATGGGGCAGACTGTAAATCTGCTGGCTATGCCTTCGGTGGTTCGAATCCATCACTACCCACTTTTCCCAAAAAATAACTCAAAGATATAAAGATCCGGTTTTCATTATGAGAATCGGATTTTTTGTTTTTATATTATCCACAGATAATACAAAACGAAAAAGCGATGGATTTCTGCAATCCATCGCTTTTCATATTTCTCTACCAAAAGATTAGTCTTTCAAACTCTCCTGATACCAGTCGAAGAGCTTCTTCACACCATCCTCAATCTCAACCTTGTGAGTCCAGCCGAGACTATGAAGCTTATCTACTGAGATGAGCTTTCTTGGGGTTCCATCTGGTTTGCTGGCATCAAACTCAACCTCACCCTCGAAACCTACAGCCTTTACTACAAGCTCAGAAAGCTCACGGATGGTAAGTTCCTTACCGGTTCCCACATTGATGTGGCAGTTGCGAATCTCACCCAGAGATGGGATGGCACCGCCACGACCCTCAGAGTTGTTTCTATCCACAGCACCATCTACCTTGGCACCATAGAATACAGAACTGTACTTCTCGATACCGATGATGTCCTTGAAATCCACATTCAAGAGCACATGTACGCTGGCATCTGCCATATCCTCGCTCCAGAGGAACTCACGGAGCGGTGTTCCTGTTCCCCAGAGCACTACCTTATTATCATAGATACCATAGAACTCCAATGCTTTCAGGATGCGCTCATGAGAGTTGCTTCCATCCACATTGCCCTCGCCGATGATGGCACGGAGCTTGTCTGTAGGATTGATAGGACGCTTGTTCATATCTACCTCGATGCTGTGCCAGTCGCCGTCGTGGATGAGCTTGGCAAGATAGATCTTGCGCATCATCGCAGGCATCACGTGGCTGTTCTCCAGGTGGAAGTTATCGTTCGGACCATAGAGGTTGGTTGGCATCACAGCGATATAGTTGGTACCATACTGAAGATTGTAGCTCTCGCACATCTTCAGTCCGGCAATCTTGGCGATGGCATATTCCTCGTTGGTGTATTCCAAAGGAGAAGTGAGGAGCACATCCTCCTTCATTGGCTGCGGTGCATCCTTCGGATAGATGCAGGTAGAGCCCAGGAAGAGGAGCTTCTTCACGCCATGAGAATAAGCGTTACTGATTACGTTGCACTGCATCTTCATGTTCTGCATGATGAAGTCGGCACGATAGAGCGAATTCGCCATAATACCGCCCACGAAGGCTGCAGCCAAGACCACAGCATCCGGCTTCTCCTCATCAAAGAACTTCTCTACTGCATACTGGTCGGTCAAGTCGAGTTCTTTGTGAGAACGACCCACCAGATTGTGATAGCCTCTCTTCTCGAGGTTATTCCAGATAGCAGAACCCACGAGTCCATGGTGTCCTGCTATATAAATCTTAGAATCTTTTGATAACATTGATTATTATTGTAAACTATCAACCGTTAACTATCAACTGTTAACTATTACTTAACAATACCCTTTTCCAAGTATTCCACGAGGTTACAACGAACCTTCTCACCGGCAGCCTCGGCAGCCACCTTTGCCATATCGCTCTCTACCATGATCTTGACTAGATCCTCGAAAGATGTGGTGTTTGGATTCCAGCCGAGTTTAGCCTTTGCCTTTGTTGGGTCACCCCAGAGGTTCACCACGTCGGTAGGACGATAGAAATCTGGAGAAACCTCAACGAGAGTCTTGCCGATAAGTTCCTCAGGACCCTCAACGCAGATACCCTTCTCGTTCTCATTCTTGCCTTCCCACTTCAGTTCGATGCCTACGTGGTGGAAAGCCAACTGGGCGAACTCACGAACTGAGTGCTGCTTACCTGTTGCAATCACGAAATCCTCTGGCTTCTCTGCCTGGAGAATCAACCACATACACTCTACGTAATCCTTGGCATAACCCCAGTCACGGAGAGAATCCAGGTTACCGAGATAGAGCTTGCTCTGCTTACCCTGCTTGATACGGGCTGCAGCCAATGTAATCTTGCGGGTTACGAAAGTCTCGCCACGGCGCTCACTCTCGTGATTGAAGAGAATACCCGAGCAGCAGAACATATTGTATGCCTCACGATACTCCTTGACAATCCAGAAGCCATACTGCTTGGCTACTGCGTATGGAGAATAAGGATGAAATGGAGTGTTCTCGTTCTGAGGAACCTCCTCTACCTTACCATAAAGCTCAGATGTGGAAGCTTGATACATACGGCAGGTCTCGGTCAAACCGCACTGGCGGATAGCCTCCAGGATACGGAGCACACCTGTTGCATCTACGTCGGCAGTAAACTCAGGAGAGTCGAAGCTCACCTGTACGTGGCTCTGAGCTGCGAGGTTATAAACTTCGGTTGGTTTCACCTTGTTCATTACCTGGATGATGCTCATAGAGTCACCAAGGTCGGCATAATGAAGGTGAAAGTTTGGGGTACCCTCCAAATGTGCGATGCGCTCGCGATAATCGGTAGATGAGCGACGGATTGTTCCGTGAACATCATACCCCTTACTCAACAACAATTCGGCTAAGTAAGAGCCATCCTGACCTGTGATACCTGTAATTAAAGCTACTTTTCTATTTTCCATTTACTTCTTTATATGATAAATTAATAAATTCGTTGCAAAAGTACGACTTTTTTCTCAGACTATCAAACTTTCTGTCATTTATTTACTTTTTTCTCTAACATTGAACCGTCTGCGTCTCCGGCCAGTTCACCAGATACAGCATTTCCGTAGCTCGCGTAAAGGCGGTATAGAGCCAGTGGATATAATCGGGATTGAGCATATCATCCGTCATATACCCCTGATCCACATACACATGCGCCCACTGTCCGCCCTGTGCCTTGTGGCAGGTTACGGCGTATGCGAATTTCACCTGCAGAGCATTGAAGAACTGATCCTGTCGGATTGCCTTCATCCTATCTGCCTTGAGCGGAATATCCTGATAATCCTCTTCTATCTGATGGAAGAGCTGCTCCTGCTGTTCATGGGTCAGGGCAGGTGCCTCGCTCGTCAATGTATCCAGCAGCACCGTAGCTTCCAGCTCATAGTTGCCGTAATCGGGAAACTGGAGCAGCAACGTGGCAAAGCGGAAGCCATAGAGGTCAATGCGGCGGCGCACCTTCAGCACTTTCGCCCGATCGCCATTCGCCAGAAAAGCAGGAATCTCATTACTTGGAACTTTGAACTTGGAACTTTGAACTGTATGATTAGCTGCATCTGCGCCTGGAGCCTCTGTTTTGACTCCAGACTTCAGAATCTTCTTCCTCTCTTCTTCCATCCAGTAATAATTGTTCTTCACAATCATGAGAATGTCGCCCTGCGAAAGCTCTTCCTCCCTATCCAGCACCATATTGCGGATGCCCTGATTGAAGATGTTTGCACGCTTGTTGCTGCGAGTCACCACGATGGTATCGTCCAGACCCACATGGTGATAGCTGTCGGCCAAAGCCTCTATCAGTTCGGCTCCAGGCATCGGCTTGATATCCGAATAGCCAGCGAAATGAATCTTCGGAAGTTGGGTAATGTCATCGTGCGTAATCATCTGTCTGATCATCGTGGCATTATAGAGAATACCCGATTCCTCGCTCTGTCGGAGCACCTCGTTCAGATCACATTCATACACCTTCAGTCCATATCCCTCCAACATCGCTGCATGCAGGGCTGGCGATTCCTCCTCGCCTATAGGAGGCAACTGCGCCTTGTCACCTATCAGCAGCAAGCGGTCGTTCCGTCCCTGATACACGAAATGCACCAGGTCATCCAACAGGCATCCGCTTCCGAAGCTCATCCCTCCCAATCCCATATTGGCAATCATCGACGCCTCATCTACCATGAAAAGCGTATCGGTATAGAGATTATCATTCAGATTAAACTGTCCCTCTACCCCCGAAAACGATTTTTCACGATAGATACGGCGATGGATGGTATAGGCAGGCGAACCGCTGTTCAGCGAGAACACCTTCGCAGCCCTACCCGTAGGTGCCAGGAGCATCACCTTCTGACGAATCTCCTTCAGGGTCCTGACGATGGCACCCGAGAGCGTTGTCTTACCCGTACCCGCACTACCTCGTAGAATCATCACGGCATGCGGATCTCTATCGGTAAGAAACTCAGCAAACACCTCCAGGGCATGTGCCTGTTCCTGGGTTGGCGGAAAGCCAAATTGCTGCAATATCTTATATTTTAGCTCGTCTATTATCATCAATTTGTTATTTATCCTTTAATAATTAATAATTTCAACACCAAATATTTTGCGTTGTCTCCGTTTTGCATTATCTTTGCAGAAGATAAGCTGCACTCGGCAATCTGAAAGCAAGCTTTAATTGCGCTCGTTTGCATTATCTTTGCAGAAGATAATTAAAAAAGTTGTATCAGTCTAATAATCAGCATAGTTGTTTCGACTGGTTTATTTATGGTAACGATTTAGCGAAAGTCAGACTACTTCTGCCTGCTTTACTTTGCATAATGGTTCAAACAACTTTTGCGGTTGCAAAGATATGGTATTTATTTGATAACGCCAAATATTTTAGTAGCCATGTTCGCTACAACCATAAAATATCTTGTATATCAGAAGAAATAGAGCATGTTCAAAAGTGGACATTCTCTATTGCTATTTCTATTTCACCAAAGTCAATCATCGCATTAAAAAGACTTACCTTGTTGGCATTTCGCAAATCGTCCAATGTAATATCTGCTTTTTGTATCATTCCCTTGTCCAATAGTGCGGCTCTTTTTGTGCCTGGCAATAAGGGATGTCTGGGAGTCACCCAATGTTTGCCATCAAATATGGCAAGGTTCGTGAATGAGGTATCCGTTAAAAGTCCATGTTTGACGATGATGATGTCGTCACAGTTTCCTTTCTGTGCGACCAAGGCATTGAGGCGACTGCGGTCGGTACTTTTGTAGCCATACGTTATCGTGTCGTCTGCGACCACTTGAATTTACCATTGTTCTTGAAGGCGATAACATTAAGATACAAAGACATAAAATGGCTACTGATCTGTGATGTAATAATGAAAAATCATAAATATTTTACATCCTCAAAAACTCCGTAAACCGTTACATTCATTGGCAGATGCAACTGTTATGGAGTAATACTCTACGCACTTACTTCTTTATCGTTAATAATGCATAAATATTGGGGTTTGTATACGTTTTTTAATGTATTGCACCTTATCTTTGCTTATCGGAAATAATCCATAACCAAAGTAATAGAAATAGAAAATGGCAAAGAGCAAAAAAGACTTTACATTACTTCTCATTGCGCTCTTTTGCAGTTCTTTGGCTCATGCACAAAAGCAAGTTCCTGCAGAACGGAAAGATTCCATTGACAATGGAAGTAATATTATAAAGATAGTTGGAAATCATTCCAACAAGGGTGCGGCCAACAACGCCCTTGACGTGTTGAGTGGTCAGGCTGCTGGTGTCAACGTGACATCTAACGGTCTTGATCGCATGGCTATGCTCAATAGTGTGCGAGTACGTGGTACAACCTCCATCATCGGTGGCAATGACCCTTTAGTGTTGATTGATGGGGTTACTTCTGACGTACTTACCCTATCAACCATCTATCCTGCAGACATCGAGAGTTTTCGTATATTAAAGAATGCTGCGGAGACCGCCATGTATGGTTCACGTGGAGCGTCTGGTGTTATAGAGGTGAAAACCAAGAAAGGCACAGGACGAGGATTCCAGATCTCGTATGAGGGTAATGTGGGGTTCGAGCAGATGTACAAACACCTGGAGATGCTCAATGCTGCTGAATATGTTGCAACGGCAAAGGCATTGGGTATCTATTGCAACAACGGAGGTTTCAATACCGATAACTACAAGGTGATAACACGCACGGGTTTGGTGAACAATCATTACCTTGCATTCAGCGGAGGTACGCCACAGTCAAACTATCGTGCATCTTTCGGAGTAATGGACCACAACACCATCATCAAGAAGATGGACTATAACGTTTTTGTTGCCAAAGTTGATGTAACCCAGAAAGCCTTCAATGACAGACTAACCGGAGAATTCGGAGTTTTCGGCTCTTCATTCAAGAACCATGACATCTTTGATACGCAGATGCTGTTCTATTCCGCAGCATGCCAGAACCCAACTTTCCCTGCAGGTACTGACGAGCATGGAAACTGGCTGAAAAACGAATCGGCAACACATGTCAACCCACCCGGGATATTGCTTGAAGAGAAAAACGACTCCAAGGATTTGAACTTTGACGCACACATAAAGCTGAGCTACGATTTCAATAAGAACTGGCGTGTATCCACCTTCGGCTCTTACCTATATGGCTCTACCGAAAACGGACAATTCTGTCCGACATGGGTATGGGCACAAGGCAACGTGTACCGTGGAGAGTTCAAGAAAGAGGAATGGCTTGGCAATGTATCTCTTGATTTCAACAAAGAGTTCGGCATACATAAGGTCTCTGCTGGAGTAAGCAGTGAATACAGAAAACTGAGAAAAACTGCTTTCTGGGTGTATGCCAAGGGAATACCTACAAACGATTTTCATTACGACAATCTGGGTGCTACAGCAGCCCGTCCATACGGTGGAACAGAAAGCACTTACGAAGACCAATCTCTGGCTTCTGTAATGGGAAGCATCACTTATAATCTGCTTGACAGATATACCTTAGCAGTTAATGCACGCGGTGACGGATCGTCAATGGTAGGTGACAACAATACATGGGGATTCTTCCCATCTGTATCATTCACTTGGGACATGAAGAAGGAAAGCTTCCTTGCCAACATAAAACCGCTGTCAATGCTTAAACTCCGCACGGGTCTGGGACAAGCGGGCAATCTTGGCGGTATCTCCGCCTACACAACCATGAACACCGTAAGGCAGACTGGCATTGTTCCGGTAAAGAGTTCTCCAACAGTAACCCTTGGTATGGTAAGAAACAACAATCCTGATTTGAAGTGGGAAACGAAGACAACGTTTAACCTCGGTGCGGACATTGGTCTCTTTGCCAACAGGCTGATGCTTACAGCGGAGTATTACTATTCCAAGACCACCGACATGCTCTACGCCTATGAGGTTCCGGTTCCACCATTCGCATACAATACATTGCTGGCAAACATCGGTTCTATGTCAAACCGTGGATTTGAACTGGGGTTGTCCGTGCAGCCAATAAGCAAGAAGGACATGGATCTTAACATCAATATGAATCTGTCGTTTCAAAGCAACAAACTCATCTCGCTAAGTGGAGATTACAAGGGGATGAGCATGTCGGCAGCAAACATCACCGCTATTGGATCATTGGATGGTGCTGGTCAAAACGGCGGCGACAACAACGTGGTCTATCAGATAGTTGGACAGCCGCTTGGCGTTTTCTACCTACCCCATTGCAAGGGACTTGTCAAGAACGAGAACGGCAGCTATTTTTACGACATAGAGGACCTTGACCATAATGGCAATGTGGACTTAAGCGATGGAGGCGACCGATACATTGCAGGACAAGCCACACCAAAGGTGATCCTTGGCTCAAACATCAGTTTCAGATACAAGAATTACTATGTCTCCATACAGATGAATGGAGCATTCGGGCACAAAATTTTCAACGGAACAGGACTGGCTTACACAAGCATGGCTTGCTTCCCAGACTACAATGTCTTGAAGGATGCTCCAAAGAAGAATATCGTAGATCAGAGAGTCTCTGACTATTGGCTTGAAAAAGGTGACTACCTGAACTTCGAGCATCTGACAATAGGCTACAATGTGCCTTTGAGGAGCAAGCTTATTCGTTCCTTGCGTGTATCATGCAACATTAGCAACATTGGAACAATCACCGGATATAAAGGTTTGACACCAATGATAAATAGCTATGTTGTCAACAGTACGATGGGTATTGACGACAAGCGCAACTATCCATTATACCGTACTTACTCATTGGGACTGAGTGTACAATTTTAAAACGAAAAGAGCATGAAGACGATTATTAAATACATATTAGCAATACCGTTAACGCTATGCTTCAGCAGCTGTCTGGATGAGCATCCCAAAGACCAGCTGGACCAGGAGGCAATCTACAACAATGCTGATAATATATACAAGAATGCCGTGGCTTCTCTGTACAACTACATAGGGAGCAATCAGGAGTCGGAAGGGCTTCAAGGAACTTGCCGGGGTATTTACGACTACAATACCTTGACCACTGACGAGGCAATGAATCCAATCCGTGGTGGAGACTGGTATGATGGCGGTTTGTGGGAGAACATGTATCAGCACAAGTGGAATGCCAATGATATTAATTTATATAATGTATGGAAATACCTCTTCAAGGTAATTGTTTTATCTAACCAGTCGCTTTCTATCATTGACAGCCATAAGAGTCTGCTTTCTGCAGAACAGACAAGAGATTTCACGGCAGAGGTAAGAGCTGTACGAGCCTTGTTCTACTATTATGCGATGGATATGTTCGGGCGTGTTCCTATCGTGACATCATACGACGTGAAATTGGAGCAGGTAACGCAAAGCGAAAGAAGTGAGGTATTCAAGTTTATTGTTGACGAGTTGCAGGATGTTACCCCACAGCTCGCCGATGAGCATTCCAACAAAGAAGGTGACTATTACGGACGTGTGACACGCCCGGTCGCAAACTTTCTGCTTGCAAAGCTTGCCTTGAATGCGGAAATATATACGGATGATAACTGGACCGACGGCAAGCGTCAGGACGGGAAAAGCATTTACTTCAATGTAAATGGCGAGAAAAAGAACGCTTGGGAAACCTGCATCTGGTATTGCGAGCAACTGCGGCAAGAAGGCTATGAGTTGGAGAGCGACTACGCATCGAACTTTGCGGTTCATAATGAAAATTCCAAGGAGAACATCTTCACAATCCCATTGGACAAGAACTTATATTTGAACGAATACCACTATCTTTTCCGCTCACGCCACTACAAACATGGCGGAGCTTATGGTGGTTCTTCCGAAAACGGCACATGTGCAACTGTTTCAACCGTCAAGGCTTTCGGTTACGGAACGGACAATGTTGACAATAGATTCAAGATAAACTTCTATGCAGATACCGTGCTTGTTGACGGAAAGAAGATATATTTGGACAACGGGAAGCCGTTGGTGTATATGCCGCTTGAACTGAAACTGAACCTCAGCGACAGCCCATATAAACAGACGGCAGGCGCCCGTGTAGGCAAATACGAGGTTGACCGAACCGCCTATTCGGACGGACGGCAGGTTGATAACGATATCGTCCTTTTTAGATATGGTGACGCGCTGTTGATGGAAGCCGAGGCGAAAGTTCGCAATGGCGAGGATGGTTCTATAGAGCTGAACGCTATAAGAGACCGAGTAGGAATGCCTCATGTGGAAGCCAATTTGGACAACATTCTAAAGGAGCGTCTGCTGGAATTGGTTTGGGAAGGTTGGAGACGTCAAGATCTCATCCGTTTTGGCAAATATACCAAGGCATATGATCAAAGAACTCCATTAGAAAAGGAGTCTACCGGGTTTACAACGGTTTTCCCAATACCACAAAGATGTCTGGATTTAAACAAGAAATTAAAACAGAATCCAAGTTATTGATATAGTTGCCATAAGCTTTTCATTCACATGAAATCATTTTAAGGTAATAAGAGTTCAGAATTCTGGGCAGACAAATTATAATAGCTCATAATTTAGTCTGCCATGCCAAGACTGCCAAGGTGAGCGCACATCATTGCACAGCAAATTGGAACTTTTGATGTTTCAGCACTGCGTAAGCCTTTGTGCAGTCTTGGCTATAACTAAAAAGAACCTTCTGTAAATTGGTCTACTTCCTATTATTTGAGAACTGATACGTTACTATCAATTCCATTTTAATTCAAGTTCCTATTTCTTAATAGTTAGCAATAAACTAATTGTTGTTTTCCAGTCATTTTTAACACACTTATAGCTCTTATTTGTTCCGCGATTCCAAGCGAATCAAAGCATTGGAATCACGCATAAAAGAATCTTCCGAGTTTTCTTGGCAATCTTCTAATTATTAGATACTTTTGCCTTTTAATTCTGTAATTATCGCCCATTCATCATCGTCAAAAAGCAGTAACGTTATAGTAACGAAAGTCTGTCTTAAACTGGCATTTTCCTATCTTCTGATGTCTTTATGGAAAACCCCATTCACCGACATAATTCAGTCATCTTCAACAATTTTGCTTTAATTATTACTGATTTTCAACTTTTTGTTGTATCTTTGCAGAAGATAAGCTGCACTCGGCAATGTGAAAGCAAGCTTTCATTGCGCTCACTTGCATTATCTTTGCAGAAGATAAGCTGCAGAAGCAGATGCAAAAGTACTAATTGAAATGAGAATGAAATTAAGAAAAATAAACAATAATGCCATCCTGGGCGCCTGCGTCATTATCATGATGCTGCTTTGCGCTCTCAGTATCAGCCAGCCTCTCATCTTCGAGAAACAGATGGCGAACCGCGAAGCCGAGGTGAAGGAGAAACTGATGCTCATCCGTTCTGCCGAAGAAAGATACAGGGCGAAGCACGGAGTCTATACCGGCGATTTCGCTATCCTCATCAAGGCGAAGTATCTCAAGGCTGAGGATACCCTCATCCCTTATTCCGATGGCAGGAAATTCTCGCTCGCCGCCACTACCATTATCCATAAAAGCGGAAAGCAGATTCCGCTGATGGAATGCGGAGCCACCTACGAAGACTATCTCGATGGTCTCAACGAGGAGGCGATTCAACAGGTAACAGAAAAAGCTTCCGATGCCGGCAACTTTCCTGGATTAAAGATCGGAGACATCACCAAAGACAACGACAATGCAAGTAATTGGTAAAAAAAGAACACAGCAAGCACGACTCACCATCCGTGTGAGCAAGAATACACTCAGCTTCTCGGTTGTAGATCGCGAAGCCGAGCACCAGTTGATATACGAACCTTACACCGTGAAAAGCGGTGTATCGATAGCAGCCAACCTCAGACAGGCTTTCGGCGAAAGCGAACTCCTGCAGCGCGGCTATCAGAAGGTGCGTGTCTATATCGATACGCCTATCCTGCTGGTACCTATAGAGGAATTCCACGAGGAAGACCTCACCGTGCTCTATCAGCATGCCTTCACGGGCAGCCACAGCGATGCCATCCTTTACAGGGTGCAGCCGAATCTGAATGTGGTGGCCGTTTTCCCGATCAACAAGGATCTGAAGATGGTGATAGAAGACAACTTCCAGGATGTGCGCTTCACTCCTATCATGCAGCCGATGTGGAACTATCTGCACAAGCGCAGCTTCACGGGTATCTACCACAAGCTCTATGCGTATTTCCACGACAAGAAGGTGGACATCTTCTGTTTCGAGAAAAACAGATTCAAGTTCTACAATTCCTTCCAGGCTGATCATGCCAAGGATGCACTCTACTTCATCCTCTTCGCATGGAAGCAGCTGGGATTGCAGCAGATGCAGGATGAGCTGCATGTTTCGGGCGATATTCCGGATAAGGATTGGTTTCTCTACAATGCCAAGCTCTATGTCAAGAAGACTTTTCTCCTGAATCCAAGCGCCGAATTCAATCGTGCGCCCATCACGGAAATCAAGGGAATGCCGTTCGATCTGCTGACGCTCTACTTAAGCAAGTAGGAGTTGATTGTTAAAAGCTGATTGTTAAAAATTGATAGTTAAAAGTTGATAGTTAAAAGTTGATAGTTAAAAGTTAATTATGAGAATCATAACAGGACAATATAAGGGTCGCCACTTCGACATACCACGTTCGTTCAAGGCGCGACCAACTACAGATTTCGCAAAGGAGAACATCTTTAATGTTTTGCAGAATTACATCGATTTCGAGGATGCCACAGCCCTCGACCTCTTTGCCGGCACAGGCAGCATCTCGCTGGAACTGGTATCCCGTGGATGCAGCCGAGTGATCAGCGTAGAGGCCGACCGAGACCATGCCAACTTCATCCGCGAGTGTTTCAAGAAACTGGGCGAAGACAGGGATCTTCTGATTCGCGGCGATGTATTCCGCTTCCTGAGAACCTGCAAGCAGAAGTTCGATTTCATCTTTGCCGATCCGCCATACGCACTGGAGAAGCTCCCCGAGATTCCAGACCTCGTACTCAATGGCGATCTTCTCAACGAAGAGGGCATCTTCGTTTTCGAGCATGGCAAGAACTACGATTTCTCCGACCATCCAAGATTCCTGGAGCATAGAAGTTACGGAAGCGTAAACTTCTCGATATTCAGATAAAATCTGCTGATTGTTTTAAAGCTTTTGCCCTTTCAGGGCGAAAGGGGAAACACAAGACTACCCAGGGCGATGCCCTGGGCTAGGAGCTTCTGCCCTTTCAGGGCGTATTGGGAAAAAACAAAGGGCAGAAGCAAGATTACATCACCCTCCCTTTTTTACAGCAACGGCGAAAGCAATCTTACGATACTCTCGAACAATCTTTTCAGGAACGGGCGCCTTACGAAATACGCCACATCATCCACCAGAATGCTGCTGGATTCATCCTTCAGATAAATCCGCTTGATTCTCTGCGCCATTTCCTCATCATAGAAGAAGGCATTCGCCTCGAAATTATTCTCGAAACTGCGGAAATCCACATTCGTGCTGCCCACGGTACAGAGGTTATCATCGCTCACCAGCAACTTGCTGTGATTGAATCCACCCGTATAGAGATAAACCTTCACGCCAGCCTCTATCGCCTCCATCAGATAAGAACGCGAAGCCCACTCCACCATCCTGGCATCGGAATGTCTAGGCATCAGCAGGCGGATATCTACTCCCGCCAGCGCCGCCGTGCGCATCGCAAAGAGCACAGGCTCCGTAGGCAGGAAATAAGGCGTCTCCATATACACATACTTCTGCGCCTGAAGCAGAATGCGCACATATCCCTGCATGATATCAGGCCATGGAGCAATCGGACTGCTCGTTACTACCTGCACCAGACAATTATTCCTGATTTTCGAATCCACCGGAGGATAATACTTTCGGTTTGACACCAAGGTGCGATCCACAAAATACCAGTCTATCAGGAAAGCACGCTGCAGGGCATACACGCCTCCGCCCTCTATCCTCAGATGCGTATCGCGCCACTTCTGTTTCCCGGTGCCCTTCACATAGCGCTTGGCGATGTTCATGCCACCGATAAATCCTACCCTGCCGTCTATCACGCATATCTTGCGGTGATTGCGGTAGTTCACCTTGCTGGTAAACGCCGGAAACCTTACCGGCATAAACGAATGCACATCGATGCCCGCTTCCCTCATGCGCTCAAAGAAGGCATCCTTCACCTTCCAGCAGCCCACGTCATCGTATATCAGTCTGACTTCCACTCCCTGTTCCGCCTTGTCTATCAGGGCATCAGCCACCAGATAGCCCAGGGCATCATCCTCGAAGATGTAGGTATCCAGATGGATGTGATGCTGAGCCTTACCTATATTATATAATAAGGAGAAGATGAATTCATAACCATCTGTAAAGATATCCACCTGATTGTCCTTAAACGGGAATGCCCAGTTCTGATTGGTAAAGAGATTCATCAGCGGCTTGTTGTTGGCTGGGATATGCAGATTCTCCTGCTCGGCAAACTCCAGCATCGATCGCTTGGTCAACTGGTCCATGCTTCTATCGCTGATCAGCCGTTCCTTTCTCGTGTTCTGCCCGAAGAAGATGTAGAAGATGATTCCCACGAAAGGCATGAAAGCGAGCACAAGAATCCACGCCATCGTCTTGGCGGGCTGTCGGTTGTCCATCAAGACGGTGATGATAGCGGGAATCATGATCGCCATATAAAGCAAGAGATAAATCCAATGAATATATATCATACCTTTCGTTTTTTTATCTAATTAAATACCGAGTTGGTCTGGCTGGCAAGCAGCGAGTTCATCTTCTTCAGTTTCATAAACTCTTCCACCAGCTCCCTGTTCGAAGGATTTCTGGCAAATTCCTGCTGCACCTCTATCAGTCGCTGTGCGATATAATGTGTGCGGAAGCTCAGCAGATCCTTGAAGACAAACTGGCGCAGCTTCTCAGCGTTCAGCTGCAGCTGCAGACTCGCCGTAGAAACCTCCTGTTCTCCCGTCGGCAGACTGGCAATCCTGCTCACCTCCGGATCCGGATGGTTGGCAAAATAGTTTTCCGCCACGAAGTTCTCATCCTCCAGATGCTCCAGCGTTTCCTGCAAGATTTTGTTATAAAGCTCGTTATGGAATCTGAATTCATCGCCCGACATATCCAGATAGATATATTGTGCTATCGGCAGTTCAATATCGTTGCCCTCCACATCCTTCACCACGATATGCTTTTCTCCGTGGTGTATGATCAGCTTCACCAGCAGGTCTTCCACCTCCAGCAGCTTGTCCAGCGGCGTCACGCCCCTCATGGCAGCCTGCATTCCCTGCTGTGGGGCAGTAGCCTTCGGGTCTCTCAGTCCAGCTGCGCGCCGTTCAGCCTTCACCTGCTCGCTCATGCCGTTTCTCACGAAGTTGTTCAGCGCATTCACGATAATCGCCTCGTTCACGCCCAGCCGGTGGGCGCAGTCGGTGATGTAAGAGGCTCGGGTAATCTGGTTCTTGATCTTCGAGATGCTCTCCACGATGCTGTTGATCGCCTGGCTTCTTTTCACCGGATCGGTCACGCCGTTCAGCGAGAGGTCGGTCTTAAACTGTATGAAGTCCTTCTGGTTTTCCTCTATGTATTTTCTGAAATCGGCAGCGGTATGGCTTCGGGCAAAGCTGTCCGGGTCGTTTCCATCCGGCAGGAAGAGCACCTTCACGTTCATCTCCTCCTCCAGCAGCATGTCGGTACCTCGCAGCGCCGCATGCACACCCGCAGCATCGCCGTCGTAGAGCAATACGATGTTGCTGGTGAATCGGTGGAGCAGTCTGATCTGATGGATGCTCAGCGCCGTACCCGAGTTGGCCACCACGTTTTCGATGCCGCACTGGTGCATGGAGATTACATCCGTATATCCCTCCACCATATACACGCAGTCTTCCTTGGCGATGGCCTTCTTTGCCTGATACAGTCCGTAGAGTTCCCGCTCCTTGTGGTAGATGATACTGTCGGGCGAGTTCACGTATTTCTGGCTCACACCCTTGGTACGGGTATCCAGCACACGTCCGCCGAAAGCCACCACCTTTCCGCTCACACTCAGCCACGGGAAGATGGCGCGCCCGGAGAATCGGTCCAGATACTTGTCCTGTCCGCTCTTGTTGCCCGCTTCCTCCTTGTCCACCTTGAAGCAGAGACCGGTATCCACCAGGTATTTCGGCTGATATCCTTTCTTCACCGCCTCGTCGAAGAGCGCCGTGCGCTGGTTCAGGGCGAATCCCAGCTGGAATTTCCGGATGATGTCGTCTCTGAATCCTCGGCTTCTGAAATACTGCATGCCGATGGCTCTACCATCCACATCATTCTGCAGGATGTCCTGGAAGTATTTCGCCGCCCATTCATTCACGATGAACATCGATTCGCGTTCGTTTTCGCGCAGCTTCTCCTCGTTGGTCATCTCGCGTTCCTGAATCTCGATATGGTATTTGTTAGCCAGCCATCTCAGTGCCTCAGGATAGGTCATCTGCTCCAGCTCCATCAGGAAGTTGATGGCGTTTCCACCCTTTCCGCAGGTAAAGCAATGGCAGATGCCACGCGTAGGAGAAACGGAGAAGGATGGATGTGAATCGTTATGGAAAGGACACAAGCCGACATAGTTGATGCCGCGCTTTTTGAGCGTGACGAATTCGGACACCACCTCTTCTATCTTGGTGGAGTCCATGATACGTGCTATCGTCGGTTTGTCTATCATTATTCTAATCCTCTTATTTTTATGTTGCAAAATTAATACTTTTCTCTGAAAACACAAAACATTTAAGGAAAAAGACGTACCGAAACCGCATGGAAAGCCAAAATGAAACAAAGAATAAAGGAAAGAATACATTTGACAAAGGAAATACGACGAATATTCCTACCTTTGCAGCCATCATACATCAAATACATAAATCGGACATTCTGCTGCCATAGACCAGTTCATCAAGCAGAAACGCATCAACGGAAATCTACTCAAGGGCAAGCGCGAGAAATTCATCCTCCGCTTACGTGGCAACATGATGAATATAAAGGTATAATATAATAATAAGGTTATAGGCACGCCCCCGAAAGGATGCGTGCCTATTTTTATAAAAAAAATGGTTAATTTATTTGGTAATCAGAAAGTTTCCTCGTATATTTGCAATAATTATCAAGAGAAATCGCTTATGTGCAAATATGAAGAAATAGAAGGTTGGCGTCTTTCCAATGGCAAGACCATCCGAAAGATCAAAAATGCCGTGCATGAGGAGGTAAATTTGGGGCGAATATATCTCATCATTAGCATTTTGCTTGCTTATATGGGAACTATTAGCATGCAAGCTCAATCATGCGAGGGACGAGTATACCTAAAGAATGGTATCCAGCAACTCTATGAAAGTAATGACCGAATAGACTTGCCACGCAAGAAAAAGGATGTTCAAGTTTATAGAAACTTCTTTTCTCGCCAATGCACTAGCGATGTGATACCTTTCGCCAACATTGATTCTGTAGTGGTGTGGAATGCAACCTCCAAGCAAAACGTACGCACACTTGTTCCTTTGGAAAATGTGGGATGGAGCTGGCTATATATCAACCACCCACGATTGCAAGTCTATATTTATGCCTCCCAAGGTTATTCCGTGACGGACATGGGAGGAATGAAAGCTAGGCAATGTAACACAGCAGCAGCAATGTTTTTCATCCCAAGCAAGACGGCTTGCGACTTCTATGTCAGACAGACTGATGGCAAGCTTATATGTCTGGGAGATACCTATAAGAAATGCGACAAATCCTTTATCCGAGAACTTTGCCACTGTGTAGGACTTTCGCAGGAATGGGAAAAGAAACTCATTGGACTAGGTGAACACAACCGAAGTTCTATGATACAACGAGTGATAGAAGTATTAGATGACAAACAATAAATAACAACTAAAAGGAATCATTATGAAAGCAATGAAGTTTTGGCTGCTCATGGCAGTAATGGTGGTAGCGATAGCTGCACACGCTCGCAAGAATGACGACCCAGAAATGCGTCATGTTCGCCTCACTATGATGGATGGCAAACAGATAGAGGGCTACATTCCTAAGAAGTACATGGGGTGGGCGCTAGAATATCAAGTAAGACTTGCCGAGAATCCAGATGGCAAAAAAGCCAAGAAGTACGATGCTGAGAAAGTAACCAAGATGGAATGGCTTGCACTCACAGAGGAACACCCGGAAGGTGAAGTGTGGGAACATTGCCAAACGATAGCACGTAATTCGATTAGGACTGTAAAAGAGGATCGCCTTATGGAACTCCTTTACCGCGGCAAGAATGCATCTGTCTACCAAGTTCACGTATTTCTGCCTGGCAATGGCATAAACACAGGAAACTCTTGGGCTACTTGGTATGCACTGAAGCCTAATGGACAGAAAAGGGCATTTATTCTTTACAATGCAACGCTTGGCAAAATGGGAAGCCTGGATAGACAATTCAAGGATCAAAAGGAATATGAGGGACTGAAGAATTACATTCTTGAATGGTGGAACAAAGATAAGTCTATAGCTAGGAAGCAACTGAATGATGGCGTAGCTATCTTTAGCCATATCTATGATGAATGGAAAGCAGCTTCCAGTAAACAGTAATAGTTCCTGCGGAGGGCACTTTCGTGACCTCCGCAGGAACTATTATAATGATCGGGATTAAGATTCTCCGACTACCAGGTTGAAGAAACATAGTTTCGATTTTCTACCGCACACCTCACTAAGCAGCACTAAACTAATTCTTACACAATAAATTAGGTAGTGTGCGGTGTTCAGCCATTCCGCAAAGATATCATTGGGCAAGACGGCATCAATACAGCAAACCTTTCTCAACCTTTCATTGAGTATCTTATTCTCCAGATAAGCCTCAGCTTCTTCTCGGCAGGTAATCCCATAGAAGTTAGCAAAGGTACTACTTTTTTGAATCCACCAAATGCTGGGGTATAAATCCTCCTTTTATTCATTCCGAATGAGCAATTTCTATTATTTTTGCTCATTCAGAATGAGTAATTCAGAGCAAAACCATTCATTTAGAATGAGCATTTCTTGAAATTGGCAAGGATGAGATGGATGGTAACAATGTTGTGACTTATATGATGCAAGGAAGCAATTATAACGATACAAGGAAGCAACCATAACGATGCAATGAAGCAATTATAACGATTGCGTGACATTTGTCATGCGATTACACGACACTTATCATACGGTCGAATGACAAATGCCGTATAATCATATGACATATACCAATATTTAAATAAACCTAATATTTTACACCAAAAGATACAAGTTATCACATTATTATATATATTTGCATCATCTTTCATAGAAGATAAAGAATATAGAAAACAACGAAACATCAAACAACAAGAAATATGGAACTGAAATACGACATTTACACTCTCAACAATGCCCAGGGCACAGGAGAAAAGCGCCAATACGTTCGTATCGTGCAGCATGAACCTATGACCGAGAAGCAACTGCAAGAGAAAATCCAGAACCGCTGCTCACTCACCAAGGGAGATGTGGCTGCGGTGTTGGCAGAGCTTCATGACCTTTTGGTGGAAGAATTCTCCATGGGACACCGCTTTTACATCCCAGAAATTGGCTACTTCTCCATGTCGGCTAGCCTAGAGATGCCTGAGGAGAATCCTGACAAGAAGATTACGGGCAAGGAAGTACGCATCACTGGCATCAACTTCCGTCCAGAGGAAAAGCTGATGAAGGAAGTACAGCGCAACGTCCACTTTGTCCGCTCCCTTTATTCCAACCAATCTACAAAATACTCAGAAGAAAAGATGTTGGAGAAAATCAAGGAGTATCTTCAAGAGAATCGTTACATCACCACTCGCATCATGCGCATCCACTTCGGCTTGACACCTTACATGGCTCAGAAGTGGCTCACTCATTTCTGCGAGAAAGATATCATGGTGAAGGATGGAACTCCCCATGCGCCTATCTATTTTCTAAAGTAACAAAGGCAGCTTTCTCCATTCTCCTTTCACCATAAACAAATGATTCACAAATGATTGCAAGATAGGTGAAAGGAAAAATGAAATTAGAAAAGAAAAATAAAAACTTGCAAATATCTATTATTATGAGTATATTTGCAAAAAGAAATCACCAAAACATTAAGATTATGACCAAGGAAGAGCTGATAGACAGAATCAACGACATCGAGTGGGAAGACTTCGAGGCAAAGGAAGCCAAGAGTGAACTTCCTAAGAATATATGGGAGACCGTAAGTGCATTCGCAAACACTTCCGGCGGATGGATAGTGCTTGGAATAAAGCAGAATGGCAAGAAGTTTGAAATATCAGGAGTTGACAATGCAGAGAAGTTGGAACAAGACTTTCAGGGCACCTTGCGCTCCCAAAAGTTCAATGAAGCTGTTGATGCAAAGAGCATGCTTTATCATATAGATGGACACAGGTTTTTCTGGATGGATTTGGTGGAGATTCCTGGCAGAAGCGTGAGAGAAGCCCGAACTCGCTATACCTATCGCATCCCAGAGCAAGAGAACCTTTGGGAGTATTTTCAGATTATGATCAGACGATTGCGCCTCATCGTGGATACTCCTTTCATGATGAACGATGAGGGTTTCAATGTGGAAGACCGCTCGCAGTTTAAGATTTTGCGAGAAGCATTGGTCAACATGCTCTCCCACTTTGATCCTTTCAGCACCATTCACTCCTGCATTCATATCTATACCGACAGAGTCATTAATAACAATGAAATTTATTATATACTGAATTTTTGCCGCGAGCCAAAGACGAGAAGGGAAATATTTGAATGCATTGGCTTAGTGTACCATTCTGACGCATTTAAGGCACACATAAAGCCTCTGATAAACTTTGGATATTTAGCATTAACTATTCCCGACAAACCGAATAGCAGACTACAAAAAAATAAACTCACAGAGAAAGGAAAAGGACTTTTAGTCTCACTTAAATAGGAACAACAAGACTGACATAGTTACTTAATGAAGAAAAAAGTAACTATGTCTGTAACCATGTCACAACAAAAAAGAAATAAGAATGAAATTAGGATTCATAAACTTCAGCACAGAGGAACAACTTAAAATGCACCAAGTAATGCAAGCCATCCAAGAGCATCAAGCAATTGACGAACTTGGACTGGGGCGCATTCGCGATGCCTTTTCCAACAAGTTGTTTCCTGGAATCTCTACTTTACATAATAGAGCAAAATACTATGCCATACTCCCTTCTCTTTTTTTGGAAGCAGAGAAAGGAACATACAAAAGTGCAAACGAAGTAAGAGCCAAGGTATTGAATCTGGAGATTAAATTGACTCGTCAACTATTGCGAGGTACAGAACCAGCCAACAACTGGGGAATAACAGGAAGTAGTGTAATCGATGCGGCAGAAGCCGAGAATAGCAAATACGTAAAATACGACCCAGTTTACATCTATTATGGCGCACTTGTTTCTTATGGTATGATATTGACAAACAGCAACATCTACAGTCTTATTTATGAAAAAAGCAGGACCATCCACAAACAACCCAAGAAATACATTTCCCAAGATGAAGAAAAAGAAATGGGAGATGCTAATCAGTTATCAGGCAATTACCAACTATTTGATGGCGGTGGATTGTCATATACATTTGATGGCTACACTCCCATCAATATAGACTTGACATCTGACGAAGCTAAGTTTATCAAAGACAAGATAATAGCCTCATCAATAGCCAAAGATTCATTTTTGGCTACTATTCTTCGTGACAACTACCCCATTGGACTTGCCCAGAAGTCATATTTCGACCTTGGAGACCAATGGAAGAAATACATGACCGATGAGCATTTCATGATTTATACGCTATCCGCAAGATTTTCTAAGTTTCAGTATCTTCTTCGGTTAGTCTATAACTATGTGTTTTACACAAGAACAGATAGAACAGAAGAAGCAGAAAAGGAATTTGAACGTTACGAACAGTTGAAAGAAGAATGGAAATCAGACATTAGCGAAGAAAAACTCTTCCAAGCATTAGATTTCGTTGGCTATACCCTACAAGACAATGGATCCATCAAATTTTGCAAAGAAGCATGCTCATTAATTAACAACCCTACAGATGAAAACTTCATCCGATTGCAAGAAATCATTGTTAATCGGGAAAAACAAACAAAAGGTTCATCAAGAAGTAAGTTGGCGAATCCTAACAAATATAAGGGAATCGACAGAATAGAAGCCTATTTCTTCGATTATCGTTGGGGAACCGTATATAACATCATCACAGAAATAAAGAAAGGACTGTCAAATGGCTAAAGAACAACTCTGCAATTATACTTATGGCGAGATGCTGGTCTCACCAGGCTATGACGTGGACTTCGCCATTGGTACAACCTATAGCGTTAATCCACAAGCATTGCTTATCATCCCTATGGCATTAGGTTTGCTAAGCAGCAACAACGAAGCTGCCGTTCAATCCCCCATTTGCCTATTAGAAGGAATTAGAAGAAGTGCAAACAACTTTGTGTTGTTCTGCAACAAAGGTGGAACGCTCATACCATCAAACTGCCAACCCTATCTATCCCTAATGGATAACTGTATCTATGAAGTACAAAGCCCTCAAAAGTCTCAATTTCTATCCAACTTCCATCCGAAAGTATGGATTATCAAAGAGACCAACAGAGAAGAAAAAAACGACCAGCAAATCAAAGTCATCGTCATGAGCAGAAACCTTACTCTAGACAATAACCTTGATATGGTTGTTAGCCTCACAGGTAAAATCGGGAAACAAACCATCAACAACAAGAAGCATAAGCCTCTCATTGACTTTCTGACTTCATTAATTCCCTTGATGGGAAATGGCACTACCAACAACCAGCACATCATCAAAGACAAGAAGAAAAAGATGAAAATGGTCATTGAATCCATAAGAAAAGTCAAACATTTTAAGATAGATACAGATTTATTCGAGAAGGATGGGTATGAATTCATCCCGATACTCTTTGGGCAAAACCTGAACAAGAACATCAGTTATCCAGAAGCATGGCAAGGAACAGACCAAATGACCATCTCTCCATTTATTGACATAAAAACTCTACGAGAGTTAGACAAGAATGTAAAAAACAGGCACATTCTCGTTACCACATCAGGATATGTATCTAAAGACATATACGACCTGTTCTATAAAGAAAATCATGAAATCTACGTAATGAAAGATGGAATGACGCATAACGACATTATGCCAACTGACCTTCATGCAAAGACATTTCTAGTATGTACCCCTAAAGGGGAATACGGAAATTTTCTGTTCGTCGGATCTGCTAATGCCACATATGCAGCCTTCCATAAAAATTCAGAATTCATCATCCGACTGCAATACAAGTATGGCAAGCATTTAGTATTTGACTCTTTCAAAGAGGAATTTCTACAAATGGATGCAAGAGAAGAAAGTAAAATCTTCGAGACCGTCAACTTCCCTCCAGAATCAGAAGAAACGCATGAGACATCAGAGCTAGAAGCCTTTGTACGAAATTATATCACGAATGACTTCTTGGCACAGTGCTATTCCTGTAAAGATGGCAACTATAATGTCATTATCAAGGCAGGACATCACGACAACAGGTACAGAATACAGATTGCACCCATGCAAACAGCAGGTTACAAAGTAGAACTAGAAAACGAGGCAATACTTTCAAACCTGACATTGGCTCAACTGTCAGACTTCTACATTATATCGGTACAAGATGCCAATGGACAGAATATGGACAAAGTCATCAAGATTCCGACCGAAGGCATACCATACGAAGATAGAGACATTGCTATATATAAAACGTTTGTGGATAGCAAGGAGAAGTTTCTCCGTTACTTGTCATTTATACTGACCGATGACATAGACGAATATCTGTTTGATGCAGAACAAAGCATGAAGCTGATTGCTCAGCACGGCAATGATAAAGATTCCGTGCCTCTCTCACTCAACATTTATGAGCAACTGCTGAAAGCTGCTAGCAGCAATCCCAAAAAGTTCATAGAGATAGAGGATGTCATCAGAAAAATCGGCAAAGAAGAATACACCCAAGAGTTTCTTGAGGTCTACAAAACTTTTAAGGAAGCCATAAAACAGAAATAATGATGGAAAAGGAATTAAAGGATTTTCAAAAGGCAACGGTAAAACACATCGTTGATATATTCAAAAGCAAGAAGCAACGCCGAGTTCTGCTTTCAGACGAAGTGGGACTGGGTAAGACTATCGTGTCCAAAGGTGTCATTCAAGCAGTTGGAGAATTAAGCGATGAATATGGTATATGGGACAACAACACCTATCGAGTAGTGTATATCTGCTCCAACGCCAATATCGTAAAGCAAAACACAGAAAACTTGGGAATAGAGGATGTCATGAACATAGAAGAAAGCAGATTGTCCATGCAGCACTTCATCGTGGCTAAAAAGGTGAAAGAGCTAATCGAGGCTAAGAAGGACAAACCTAGCATATTGATTCCTCTCACACCTGGAACATCTTTCAATCTCCAAACATCAGCGGGCAACATGAACGAACGTGCGCTGATGTTCGCTATACTTAGCCATGTGAAAGACTTCAAAGAACATACGAAGGCATTAAAGAATCGTCTAAACATTTATGAAGCAAATAACGACAATTGGGAAAATACCATCAAAAAATACGAAAACGAAGTCACTGAAATAGAAAAGGTATGCACTGGATACAGAGAAAACATCTGCAAAGAAGTGGTAAAGGATGACAACTATCAAGAGGCTAAGAATTTACTTCTCAAAGCCATAGAGGAAAAAGCTGACTATAACACCAAGAACAGAGCCATCACTCAGTTCAGAATCATCTTCTGCAAAATTAGCATGAAAGAGCTTAATCCCGATTTGGTAATCATGGACGAGTTCCAACGCTTCAGTTCACTTCTTGACTTGGAAGGGAATAGCGAAGAGGCTATGCTAACACGTACATTTTTTGGAAAAGAGGATGGTCCTTTCATATTGTTAGTGTCTGCCACACCTTACAAACCATTCACGACTTTGGAGGAATTGAATGAAAACAAGATAGACACTCAATATCAAGACTTCAACAAGTTGACAGATTTTCTCTTTGACAGCAGAGAGGACATTACATTCCAACAGGTTTGGCATGATTACTCAAAAGAATTGTGCCATATATCATCAGATAACTTAGACATACTTATTGCAAGAAAGAACATAGCAGAGGAAACGATGTATCAAGCCATGAGCAGAACAGAGCGTTACCGCAATTCTGCCCAAGATGACACCCACTTGAAAATCAGTACAGGGGATATTGTGTCTTATTGCCAAATGCAAGAGGTTATTGATGAATGCAACAAAATGAGCGAAGGAAGATTCGGCGTAAAAACTTTGCCTATGGAATACGCCAAGTCCTCTCCTTATTTGTTGTCCTTCATGGATAAATATAAGCTAAAGGAGAAACTTGTAAAAGCATACGTTGAGAATCCATGGAATAGCAATATGCAGAAACAAAGACTTCTGTTGAAGACAAATGATATATATAAATATAACGACATTCCATTATGCAATGCAAAATTATCCAAACTAAGCAACATTCTATTTGGTGAAAAAGGTGAAAAGCATGGAGAGCAATTATTTTGGATTCCAGCGTCTCACCCTTATTACAAGATACCAGCCAACAACGTGTTTGCCAAGAACCATGACTTTTCCAAGGTGTTGGTCTTTTCTGCATGGGAAATGGTACCACGTATGATAGCTTGTATGATTTCCTATGCCGTCGAGCAAAAGAGTATCAGCCGTGCATTTCCATCTGCCACATATACAAACACGAAAGAAAATTCCGAAAAGGATGCACTTGATAAACAACAGGGAGAAAAAGCCGGAACAGGAAGATTACGTAGAGAAAGCTTGGAACTGGTAACTTGCAGCTCTGATTTCTTGACAGATGCCTATAATCCAAAAAACAACCTTGGACAAGACATCAAAGAAATAAGAGCCAACATAAAGGAGAATATAAAGAACACAGGCCGACTCACCTTAGTTGAGCAGCCAACAACAGCAAAGTTTCTTTTGGAAGCCATAAGACTTTTAGATTCGAATGCAGGAGAGAAAATTCTAATATCCGAAGACGGCTTAGACACTTTGGTCAATATGGCTATAGGTTCACCTGGTATTTGCTTTTATCGTCTATTGGGCAACAAAGACTTAGCTCAAGAAGCAGCAACAAAAATCTGCAATAATATCTTCAACCGTAGATACAATGCAGCCGTCATAGACATACTCTACAACAAGAAGAGCGTTCAAACCTACTTCAAGCAAGTCATCGATTATTGCGTGATGGGCAATCTGCAAGCCGTATTGGATGAGTTCGCCTACATGATAGATGAAAGAAGTAATGGTGAGCGAAATGTAGAAAAGATTCAGAAAAGAATGATAGAATCGTTCATCGATCGAAACTATCAAGAGTTTGATACTACCGAGTCATTTGGCAAAGAGAAGAAAAAGAAATGGAGAATCCGCACTCATTACGCTATGCCTTATGGCAACATTAGAATGACAGATCAAGCCACCAACAGGGCAAATGATGTTCGTTTGGCATTCAACTCTCCTTTTCGCCCATTCGTCTTAGCCTCAACAAGCGTAGGACAAGAAGGTCTTGACTTCCATTGGTATTGCCGCAAAATCATGCACTGGAACATCTCATCCAATCCACAAGACATGGAGCAGAGAGAAGGAAGAATAGATCGATACAAGAGTTTGTTTGTAAGACGAAACGTAGCCAAGTTCCAGCCTGAGACATATACCTGGAATGAGATGTTTGATTTGGCAAGAACCGAAGCAAAAGATAAGGGCTTCTGCGAGCTAGTTCCCTATTGGTCGATTCCACAAGATATGCTAAAAAGCATAGCTGAAACTGACAGAGAGTATATCGAATCTATTGTACCACTCTATCCACTGAGCATGGACTATGATAGATACAGACACATGAAGTCTGTATTACGCCTCTACCGTCTAACCATGGGACAGCCCAGACAAGAGGAACTTCTAGAGTTCTTCAAAGACATGCCAGCAGAAGACATAGATAAATTATTGTTTAACCTCTCTCCTATCAAGAGAAAAAAGTAACAGGAATATGAAACATTCACTTAACAGAGAAGAGCTTATTGAGCAGCTAAAGGAACTGGCTGCTCAAAAGCTGCCAATGTATCTGGCAAATCACATGGGAGCCATGTGCTATGAACCTTCGATGATAGATAGTTTTTCCACGATATGCCAACATTGCCATCGTCAATTGACCTATCAAGCTTTCCACTGCGATGAAGAAATGTTCAACTCCATCATCAAAGAGATAAAAGATTTGGGATATGATGCGTCTCTTGAAGTAATATGTGGTTCATGCGCCCTAGAAGCGAAGGAAGAAGCAGAGTTTTTCGATTTACCATTTACTTCCGAAGATGATATCTGTGAGGAAAATGCGTACCATCTTTTCTGCTTCAAGACAAAAAGCGACAAGGACTATCATCAAGCTATAACTGATATGGAATCACTTTATGACTATCAAGCCGTATTGGCATTCTTAAAAGGAGAGTCTTATTTTGAAGATAGTTATGACCGCTACCATAGCATCATGGATGAACAAGACCCAATCAAGAGAATGACGGGAATTGGAATAAACGAAAATGAGAGCAATGAAGAATAGCATACCCATACTTCCGAAGTCAGTCGCTTTGGAACTGACATATAGGTGCAATCACCATTGCTTGTTTTGCTCATGCCCTTGGTATGCGCCTAACTCTTCGTATCCATTAGGGAAAGAGCTATCTACCACACAATGGAAATGGGTAATAGAAAAACTATACGACTATGGAGTAAAGACATTTTCTTTATCTGGCGGAGAAGCATTGCTAAGAGAAGACCTTCATGAAATCATAAGGCACATCAGAACAATTGGTAATCAGAGGAAAATAGATTATCCCATCATACTCATCTCCAATGGAAGACTCATGAATGAAGAACATCTCAAATTCTTCAAGGAAATGAATGTTCATCTTAGCATGAGCCTTCCTGGATATCAATCTTTTGAAGAACATACTGGAGTTGATAATGCAAACTACGTGTTAGAATGCTTTTCGAAAGCAAAAGAAATCGGCTTAGAATGCACAGCAAACATTACTGTTACGAGAAAGAACTATTATGAGTTGTTCGAGACCATATCGCTTGCCCTCATCAATGGTGCATCCGATGTTCTTCTCAACCGTTTTCTGCCCGGTGGGCGTGGTTTACAATACATGAATGAGCTAAGTCTCTCGATGGAGCAAATCAATGGAATGCTTGATACAGCGGAAAAGGTACTAACACTAGCTAATCGCTATGGAAATGTGGGTACAGAAATTCCGAAGTGCATCATAGCATCAGCCGATTCGTACAAAAGAATGCATGTGGGGTATCTATGTGCTGCGGCAAAAGGTTTCTTCGTTATTGATCCAGCAGGACAGATAAGAACCTGCAATCATTCTCCTCACATCGTAGGAAATGTTTTCGAAGAACCTTGGATTAAGGATACTGATTATTGGAACAAATTTGCATTCCGCTCTTATCAGCCTACAGTCTGCAATGGATGTTCATCGGCTAAGAATTGTGATTGTGGATGCAGGGAAGTAACCAACATTCTAGGACTTGGCATCAATGGAATAGAGCCCAACTTAACTCTCAAGAAGCAATAGTTTCTCTATTAACATAGCTTGTTCACATTAATTATCGTTAAATCTGCATTTCACAAGCCATTCATTATCAGCAATAGTAACCTCAGGGAAACTGAGTAACCTAATCATGCCTTCTTGCAAGTTTGGAAAAAACTTACTACCTTAGCACCAGAAAAAGAGAAAAGCTCTCTTTAAGTTACTAATATTGATTATTGATTCTATACATTTCATCCAATCGATTGGACGGTTTTACTTTAATTTGTCCAATCGATTGGATGAAATTCCATTTTTCTAAAGTTTGAAGAAGCCTAATCTTTCTCCCCTAACCATTCTTCCAACACCTTGCAATATTCATCGTTTTGCTCGGCAAATGGCATGTGTCGGGCTCCTACGAAGAGATGCCACTTGGAATCTTGGATACCATCATAAAGTGTCTTTGCCACCAAAGGAGTGCAGAGATCGTTGGTGCCACTCATCACCAAGCATGGCACTTGTATCTCGCCAAGGCGGTCGGTGTAATCATAATCACGGAGCGTACCAGTAGGAGTGTATTCGTTTGGTCCCCAACCATAAAGATAAGCCTCGGCACCTGCACGTTTCTTCCGGCGAAGACACTCTGGGCTATCCTCCGTTACCTCGCCTGCACAATGCAAGAGCATGAAGTGCTCATTCGCCTTGGCATACGCCTCGCTAGAAAAGTCATCCTTCGCCTCTGCCTCAGCAATGGCTTGCTGGTCTTCCTCCGACATAAACTTAATCATGCGATGCTGCTCGCTCGCCCACAGTTTGCTGCTCGAAAGGGTACTGCTGAGGATGGCTGACTTCACGCCCTTTGCTTGCTTCTCTATCAGATAGATGATGGCAAGCATGCCTCCCCACGACTGTCCCAAGAGATGGAAATGGTCGATGTGAAGATAGTCGATGAGGGCACAGAGTTCTTTGAGCCAAGTCTCTGGTGTCCATAGTTCGGGATGTCCCTCCACGAATGAGTTGCCACAACCCAACTGGTCATACATGATGACGGCTCTGCCCGTCTCCGCTACTCTATCCAAGAGTTCGAAGTAATTGTGAGTACTGCCTGGTCCACCATGCAAAAGGATGATAGGGTTCTTGCCCTCTTCCGTTTTACCTACGATACGATAATAAGTTTGATAGCCCATGAAGGGCATATATCCTTCCTTGATTTCCATTGTCTTCAAATGTTTTTATTGTTACCTAAACTGTGTTATCTAATTTTGCTGCTCCTATACCTTATTATATATTCCCTCATTTTCCTTACGCAAGAATTCCGTCATGCGCTCCTTGGAAGGCACGTTGAGTTGATATTTTGAGATAAACACGCTCTCGTCCAAATCGAGCAAGGAGTACTCTGCCATTTCCTGTCCTACTTCCGAGCAAAGGAGAATACCGATTGGTGGGTTATCATCTGGCTGCATGATGTTTTTGCGATAGTAAGCCAAATACATATGGAGTTGGGCGGCATCGGCATAATTCAGTCGATTCGCTTTCAACTCAATGATAACATGGCGCTTCAGAATTCTGTGATAGAAGACGAGGTCTGCCTTGAAATAGCGGTCGTCTATCAACATTTTCTTCTGACGCTCCTCAAAGCAGAAGCCCATACCAAGCTCCAAGATAAAGTCTTGAAGATGGGTGATGAGGGCTGTCTCCAAGTCAGACTCTTCCACGACATCCTTGGCTTGCAAGCCCAAAAACTCAAAGGTAAATGGCGACTTGATGTCAAGGGCGAGCGTATCTGTCTCAGCCTTGCCTTCCACCAACTTCGCCAACGCCTCAGGCTTTTGACTCCATCCACTGCGGAAATAATAGTTGGAATCAATTTGGCGTTGCAATTCTCTGACACTCCAAGTACCACGAATTGCCATCGTCTCGTAGAAAGCACGCTCCAAAGGGTCGCTAATTGGGAGAATTGCAACTAAATGAGTAAAAGACAACTTATTAAAAAGCAAGTTTGACTTTACTGCCAATGGAGCTATTTTGTCAGAGACTGCAATACCTCCAAATTGGTCAGTCACTGACTGACCAATTCTATTTTGCTTTAAATCAGCTATTTGCAATTGGTCAGTCACAGATTGTCCAATTTGACTTTGAGACAACAAGAAGCCAGCAACCTCTTCATCCAAGTGTGAATATACTTGATAAAATTGACGATAGATTTTCAATGTTGTCACACTATACTTCTTTTTACCAAGTCTTTCAGAAAGGCTTTTCAACAATTTTTCACCATACTTAGCTCTATCAGCTCCCTTCTGCTCATACTCCACAATATAATAGCCCGTCAACCAAGCCTTGGCTGTGACGTGGCGATTAATCACTAAGCGAGCATTGTTCTGCAATACATCTTGCGTTTGCTGAATATGGGCTACAAGACCATCGAAGTCATTTTTTTGCGCCATTTGAGTTTCATTCTTCTTCATATTCGGTGGAGTTTTGGAAAAACATGTATATCACATTTATCATGTGCACATATTATAATGTGCAAAAATATAAAAAATATGGCAATTAAACAAATATATCTCGATTATTTTATCAAAAGAACTTAAATAATTTGGTTGCTTCAAGCTAATGCAATATCTTTGCATTTTAAATAATCATGAAATCAAATAAAAATAGAATATATGTTTAGTGGAATCGTAGAAGAAATGGCCACCGTAGTGGCGATTAAACAGGATAAGGAGAACATCGACTTTACCCTGAAATGTTCGTTCGTAGATGAACTCGGCATCGACCAGAGCGTGGCGCACAATGGCGTCTGCCTCACCGTGGTGGAAATCAAGGACGGTACCTATACCGTTACCGCCATGAAGGAAACCCTGGATAGAAGCAACCTCGGTCTGCTGAAGGTGGGCGACAAGGTGAACGTGGAGCGCTCGATGATTATGAACGGCAGACTGGACGGCCATATCGTGCAGGGACACGTGGATGAAACCGCCAAGTGCATCAACATGAAGGATGCAGACGGTTCTACCTACTTCACCTTCGAATATGAACTGAACAAGGAGATGGCGCGCAAGGGCTACTTCACCGTAGATAAGGGCAGCGTGACAGTGAACGGCGTTTCACTCACCGTCTGCGAGCCAACCGACAACACCTTCACCGTAGCCATCATCCCTTACACCCGAGAGAACACCAACTTCTGCAACATCGAAGTAGGAACCGTGGTGAATATAGAATTCGATATTCTCGGCAAGTATATCGCAAGATTGAAAAGCTTCGAGTAAGAAAAACCTGCACAAATGTCTCTTTTTGCGCACTAGATAAAGACATTTGTGCATTTTTTCTTTAAAATATTTGGGTAAAAGACAAAAAAATGGTACTTTTGCCGACGTGTTTGCTCCCAAATCAAGGATTTGAGCTCCGAACACTAACAACTTAAGAGAATTATAACAATAACCATTTTTAAATATGAGTTTGAAAATCGTTGTACTTGCCAAGCAAGTACCTGACACAAGAAATGTGGGTAAGGATGCGATGACAGCCGAGGGCACCGTGAACCGTGCAGCCCTTCCTGCTATCTTCAATCCAGAAGATTTGAACGCGCTGGAGCAGGCTCTCCGTCTGAAGGAGCAGAATCCAGGTTCTACAGTTGGAATTTTGACCATGGGTCCTCCACGTGCTGGCGAAATCATCCGCCAGGGTCTTTATCGTGGTGCAGACACCGGTTGGTTGCTCACCGACCGCCTCTTTGCCGGTGCTGATACACTGGCTACTTCCTATGCCCTTGCTACAGGAATCCAGAAAATTGGTGATGTGGATATCGTGATCGGTGGTCGCCAGGCTATCGATGGTGATACTGCTCAGGTAGGTCCTCAGGTGGCTCAGAAGCTGGGCTTGAACCAGGTTACCTATGCCGAGGAAATCCTCAAGGTAGAAGACGGCAAGGCTACAATCCGCCGCCTCATCGATGGTGGTGTTGAGACCGTAGAGGCTCCATTGCCACTGGTTATCACCGTAAACGGAAGTGCTGCTCCATGTCGCCCATGCAACGTGAAGCTCGTGATGAAATATAAATACGCTACCTGCCCTATGGAGCGCAAGGGTGATGAGCCTTGGGCCAGCCTCTATGAGGAGCGCCCTTACCTCACCCTGAACCAGTGGAGCGTTGCCGATGTTGACGGCGACCCTGCACAGTGTGGTTTGAGCGGTTCACCTACCAAGGTGAAGGCCGTGAAGAACATCGTGTTCCAGGCAAAGGAGAGCAAGACCTTGACCAGCAGCGATGAGGACATCGACGGACTGATGAAGGAATTGTTGGACGAAAGTATTATCGGATAATCATCGAAGGATGATTCAGATTCCGATTCATTTAAAAATGCTTTATAAGAAAAGACAATGAACAACGTATTTGTATATTGCGAGGTAGAAGGCACAACCGTTGCCGAAGTATCTCAGGAATTGCTCACCAAGGGTCGTAAGCTCGCTAACCAGCAGGGCGTGGAGCTCCATGCCATCGTGGCTGGTACCGGCATCAAGGGTCAGGTAGAGGATCAGATTCTCCCTTATGGTGTAGATAAATTATTTGTTTTCGATGCTGAGGGATTGTTCCCATACACTTCAGCTCCACATACCGACATTCTCGTCAACCTCTTCAAGGAGGAGAAGCCTCAGATTGCATTGATGGGTGCCACCGTTATCGGTCGCGACCTCGGTCCTCGTGTTTCTTCTTCATTGACCAGCGGTCTTACTGCCGACTGTACAGAGCTTGAAATCGGTGATTACGACGATAAGAAGAGCGGCAAGCACTATGAGGGTCTGCTCTATCAGATTCGTCCAGCTTTCGGTGGTAACATCGTGGCTACCATCGTAAACCCAGAGCACCGTCCTCAGATGGCTACCGTACGTTCCGGCGTAATGCAGAAGAGCATCTACGAGGGTGAGTGCAAGAAGGAAGTGGTTTATCCAGAGGTAAGCAAGTATGTTCCTGCTGAAGACTTTGTAGTAAAGGTACTCGACCACCACGTAGAGGCTGCCAAGCACAACCTGAAGGGTTCTGCCATCGTAGTAGCCGGCGGTTATGGCGTAGGAAGCAAGGAAGGTTTCGACCAGCTCTTCGAGTTGGCTCATCTCCTCCATGGTGAGGTAGGTGCTTCCCGTGCTGCCGTAGATGCAGGCTGGGTAGATCACGACCGTCAGATTGGTCAGACAGGTGTTACCGTTCATCCTAAGGTTTATATCGCCTGCGGAATCTCTGGTCAGATTCAGCACATCGCCGGTATGCAGGATTCAGGTATCATCATCTCTGTGAACAACGATCCTGATGCTCCAATCAACAAGATTGCCGACTACGTTATCAACGGTAATGTAGAGGATGTGGTTCCTAAGCTCATCAAGTACTACAAGCAGAATTCTAAGTAATCTGCATTACACATTATTTAAATAAGAAAAGCAAAATGGCTAATTATTATACAGACCATCCTGAAATAGAGTTCCACTTGAATCATCCGCTCATGAAGCGTGTTGTGGACCTGAAGGAAAGAAATTACGCAGAAAAAGACCAGTTTGAAGATGCTCCTGTCAACTACGAGGATGCTATCGAGAACTACAAGCGATTGCTGGATATTACCGGCGATGTAGCTGCTAACATCATCGAACCAAACTCTGAGGATGTTGACCTCGAAGGTCCACACTTGGAGAACGGCCGCATGATTTATGCCAGCAAGACATTCGAGAACCTCGAAGCTACCCGCAAGGCTGGCCTCTGGGGCTTGTCAATGCCTCGTCGTTACGGCGGCTTGAACTTGCCTAACGCCATCTTCTCTATGGCTTCAGAGATTATCGCTGCTGCTGATGCAGGTTTCCAGAACATCTGGTCTCTCCAGAGCTGTATCGATACGCTCTATGAGTTCGGTTCTGAGGAGCAGCGCCAGAAGTACATTCCTCGCATCTGCGCAGGCGAAACCATGAGTATGGACTTGACTGAGCCTGATGCAGGTTCCGACTTGCAGCGCGTGATGCTGAAGGCTACACAGGATGAGGACGGCACATGGCGTCTGAATGGTGTGAAGCGTTTCATCACCAATGGTGACTCAGACATCCACCTGGTTCTGGCTCGTTCAGAGGAAGGCACCAAGGATGGTCGTGGTCTTTCTATGTTCATCTACGACAAGCGTGATGGTGGCGTAACCGTTCGTCACATCGAGCACAAGTTGGGTATCCACGGTTCTCCTACCTGCGAGTTGGTTTACAAGAATGCCAAGGCAGAACTTTGCGGTAACACCCGTCTCGGTTTGATTAAGTACGTGATGGCTCTGATGAATGGTGCCCGTCTGGGTATTGCTGCTCAGAGTGTAGGTGTTGAGCAGGAGGCTTACAACGAGGGTTTGGCTTATGCCAAGGAGCGTGCTCAGTTTGGTGAGAAGATCATCAACTTCCCAGCCGTTTATGATATGCTTTCAAGAATGAAGGCTAAGTTGGATGCAGGCCGTTCACTCCTTTACTGCTGCGCTCGCTACGTAGATATCTACAAGGCTTTGGAAGACATCGCCCGCGACACTAAGCTCACTCCAGAGGAGCGTCAGGAGATGAAGAAATACACCCGCTTGGCTGATGCATTCACTCCATTGGCTAAGGGTATGAACTCAGAGTATGCTAACCAGAATGCATACGATGCTATCAGCATCCACGGTGGTTCTGGTTTCATCATGGAGTACAAGTGCCAGCGCCTGTTCCGTGACGCCCGCATCTTCTCTATCTACGAGGGTACTACCCAACTTCAGGTTGTTGCAGCCATCCGCTACATCACCAACGGTACTTATCTCAGCATCATCAAGGAGATGTTGGAGAACGAGGTATCAGATGATTTGAAGGCATTGAAGGAGCGTGTTGCCAAGCTCGTAGAACTTTACGAGGCAGCCATCAACAAGGTGAAGGAAGCTAACGATCAGGCAGTTCACGACTTCCTGGCTCGCCGTCTCTACAACATGACTGGCGACATCGTAATGTCTCTCCTCATCCTCGACGATGCTACCAAGGCACCAGAGATGTTTGCCAAGAGTGCCAATGTTTATGTTCGCATGGCAGAGGAGGAAGTTCTCGGCCATTCAGCATACATCCAGAACTTCAAGGCAGAAGACTTGGAGAGCTTCAAGGCATAAAGGAATTTGAGATTCTCTCAAACGCATCTAAAAAGCTGTACCACATTATTGGTACAGCTTTTTTAAATGCATATAAAGGGAGATAGTACAATAACTTATATTATTACATTTTTAAACTATTAGGCTTATGATTTGGTTTATCTTAGCTATAATATTAGGTATCATTGCTATTGTTCTCCACAAAAGTGCAAATGACAATAGCAGTTTTGTTTCTGAGCAAACAAATCAAACAACACCACTTTTGTCATACGGAGAAAGATATAAAAGAGATTTTCCCACAAAAACTGCGGAAATCGAAAAGCTACTAAACATTAATATCGAATCTCTATCAGAAAAAGATATCAAGGAAAAAGTCTCTACTCTTGAACGTTTCTGCAAACGTCAGAATTGCAAATTCTCTGAGATAAAAAAATATTTATATTAACAACGTCTCACAACAACCAATTGAGCTTGTGCCTCAAATGATTGAAACAGCAAAAAGGGGGAAAATAGAAGAAGCTAACAAGTATAATATATCACAAGAAAACACTTTTTCTGCTCTTATGGTTTTATGGCTTCAAGAATACTACAACCAAAATGCGAGTTCCCAACCAAAAGAAACAACCAACAAAGATGAATTAGAAATTGCAAAAATAGTATTTCCAGATTTATCAGACACACAGACATTAAAGGAACGTGCTATCTCATTACGTGAAATGACAGCATTGCTTCATTGTTCACCTCTTAACCTACATGAGTTTTGTAACACTCATCTAAAACAAGGTTATGATGGAACTTTTAAAGATTTTTACAAACTCATAGAATTGTATAAACACATGGCTTACCAATCATATGAAATAGCACCAAAAGTAGGAGTTGAGCCCTCAAACACCTCTTATGGCATCTTGTGTTATTGGTTAGACGACATAATGAAAGAAGAAAGACAAAAGTTCTTTGATACCAAAGAAGCAGAATGCCCAATTTGTCGTAGCCATGATGTAAAACTTGGCTTATTTAAAGACAATTTCGAATGCAATAATTGCAAACAAGAATTTGGAGGTTTATAAGACAAACAAGATGAAACGAGCAACATACAAGAAGCAGAAGAGCAAATTTTCACACTCTCCTGCTTCTTGGATGCAAAATTATTTATTCTAGCAAAATATCCCAAAATGGAGCAATCCGATTATGTTCATTCTCTGCCGTTACTTTACAAATATTAGCACACTCATCACCTTTAGCAACATTATTTTCCCATTGTAGGGGCTGAAGGTTTTCTATTTCATCTGTACCTCCTTTAGAAATCGGAATAATATGGTCTATTTCCCAACCAAATTGGCTATTCCTATTTCCATATTCATCAAACACTATCCACGCCCCACATTTATCTTTACGGACACGATTAGGATCATCATTCAAAAGAGGCAGTGCTTTACCCCAAACTCTTTTCATTATTTCTTTATTAAACATCATTATTATTTTTGTTAGGAGTACTTTATCTATCTCTTGAAGCGTGACTCCATTACGACGACAAGAGTTTTTTGATAAGAATCTGCAACAATTGTATTTTACTTTTCAACCATAAAAAGCAGCCATATCACTAACAATATTTACTACGATATCGCCCATCTTTAACGCAATCAGTAGCATCAGTGGTATCCCAAACAATATCAGTATTAATAACATCAACTATAAGAGGACACCTATAAGCACCTTTAGGAAGACCTGCATCTTTTATTTTGTTCGCACAATCTCCACAAACATACAATCTAGTATTAACTGTATTCATAACTTTATCTATTAAAAAATTATGGTAAGCACTATTACTAAACCATTCGGGGGCAAATATATACATTACAGATTACCTAACAAAACTAATTATTTTTTTTAACGTACAGTTAAGATTCTGTAACAAAATGACCAACATCAGTACAAATAAGAACCAAAAAGTCCATGGGTAAATAAATACCACACGGACTTTTCTTTATTTTTTCTTTGTATTACTTCTCGCCATCGAAGGGTCAGCAACATACTTTTGAAGAGGATGATTAATCATCTCCGGAATCCAATAGAAGAGCTTGTTTGCTAATCTCAAAGGTTTCAGATATTTATCCTTTAATGCCTTAGGCGACCGTTGCAAAATAGAAGCTAGTTCCTCATAACTATATGGCTTAAATGCACATAAATCTATTAAGAGTTGGCATACTGTCTCACGAGAAGCTCGGTTACCGATATTATTAACTCTTTCTTGCAATTCATTAGGAAGTTCTCGTACCAACTCTGCTCGAGGTTTTAACATACATTCCTCTTCAAAGGTACCAAGCTTACCTTGGTACCTTTCATCTTCACCTTGGTACCTTTCGCCTAATGTACCATGCTGAGGTAGTAACCTTTCGTCCTGAGGTGGTAACCTTTCGCCTAATGTACCATGCTGAGGTAGTAACCTTTCGTTCTGAGGTAGTAACCTTTCGCCTAATGAACCATGCTGAGGTGGTATCTTTTCTCCTTGAGGTCGTAACCTTTCTCCTAAGGATACCACCTTGGAGGTTCTTATATAATAAGTGTTACGACCTTGCCCTTTCTTTTCTATGAATCCAAGATCGCAAAGCTTATGAATCTCCAAGCGTGCACGGGCATGAGTAATCGAAGAATCCAGCTGGCGATAAGTAGCATTATCTATCGCACCCACTTCTCTCACGAAGACTAGAGCCAACTTCTGCTCATTCATCAAGCCAAACTCGGCATATTGAGCCAACCACTCCATATTCTCCTTGCTGAGGAAATGATGGAGCAGAAGTCTTGCCGTAAACTTATTTGCTTCATGGTTCGACTCAAAAGTCGGCGGCATCAAGCCAGCCTCCTTCATCAATCTGCGCATCGCACCAATACCAGTACCTTTGGTCTCGGCAAGATTCGTATCATGGAAAATCTCGCTGATTCTTGGATTGCGAAGCATAGAACCTGGCTCTCCCCAATCATCCTGAGGTTTCAAGGAATAACCTGGATTGTGAATCTCGATACGATTGGAATAGCGGATAATCTGAATCGGCTGATTTACACGATTCGAACGATGAATATACGAATTGACTATCGCCTCACGCAATACCTTATTGGGAAGAATCGCTGGTGTAGATGCCTGCATGGAATCTTTCTTCAGTTCAAAGCCCTTTGGAAGATCATCCATCACAGCACTACACGCCTTGTTCACCATGAGGATTAATGGTCCGCGCATATCAATGGTCTGCTCAAAACGATTATCGCCATCAGCTAACCACTGGTTACCTGATATTCTGATGTAATCAACTCTGAAAGAAGGAACCAAACGACGAAGCGACATCTGTTTGCCAAAGACTAAAAGACCTGTATAAGTCAAATCATATCCACCTTGTTTATTCTTCTTAATAGCTCCTAATGCTCTCAACAAATCAACATCATTAAGCGTCAGTTCTTCAGCATCAGGATTCACTTCCTTGCGAAGTTTACGATAGAAGTTGAGTGCATTCTCATCTATATCATCAAGATCTGCATCATCTACAATACAACTATCATAGGTATCAGCAGATTGATAGAAAAGATACATATCCTCTTCTGAGCATTTTTCATCAGAAGGACCAATACGACGAAACGCCCCCTCAGGCAAACCACGCTTGGCAAAATACGCTGGTTTCTGACTCTCAGGTAACTCTTCTATTTTGACAACAATAACGGTCTTACCCAAATATTCCTCCACATTAATAATCGGGCGAATACGGACATTGAACATAGAGTTACACATAGCGACAAAATCAGATTGAATCTTGTCAGTGTTCTCGATATTCTCAGGCTCATAGACAGGTTTGCCGTCTTCTGTCATCCCTGTACGCTTGGCACCAAGGAGAAGATAGCCACCACGCAGCCCAGGCTCATTGGCAAAAGCACAAACGGTTTCCATCATGCTCTTGCCAACAGCTGATGCCGACTTGGCTTCTATTCGCCTGTTCTCATCCCAACTATTCAGTTCATCAAATAATTCCTTCGCTATCTTCATTACCTTATATGTTTTTTATGTTGCAATACCAGCTTAATTTATAAGCCAGCTTGCTATTATTGGCGGTAAAGTTAGGTATTTTTTTGCATTTTTGCAAGAAAAAAGAAATATTTCTTCGATTTATAGAAAAATTATCTTTTAATCATAGGGATTTTCCCTTCTACTTTAGGGAATCCTTCTCTTTTTATTTCAAAAGAAAGCTGTACTTTTGCAACCATAAAACAATATAATAACTTATAAAAACAGTATCGCTTATGAAAAGAAATGAAGTAATGGCACTCATCGCCACAACCATATTGATGTTTGCCGTATGCCTCTCAGCTTCAGCTAAGGGAAAAAGAAACGTGGAGCGGGGAATGACCAAGCAGGAAGTGATTGCCATTCTCGGAGAACCCAAGCTCACCAGTTTCGACATGTATGGGGACAAATGGGAATATGCTAAATATAATAATCTGTTTGGAGATTCCAAGTACATCACGGTCTTCTTCGACAGAAACGGAAAGGTTGTGCAGTACGATACAAGAATCATAGAACCCAACAGCAAGACATCAAATGTACAGCAACCACAACACCCTACTCCACCCCTCTACGATGGAAGATGTGATCCCGATGGCAGAATGGATTACGGCTACAGCCTCGATGATGCTTCCTTCTCCAAACTATATAATAAGGTGAAGAAAGCAAGCTTCGACGACAACAAGTTCGACCTGATAGAAGTGGCTAGCCTCGGCTGCTATTATTCCTGCGCCCAGGTGGTCCGCATCATGAAGATATTCCCTTTCGACGACGAACAGCTGAAAGCGCTCAAAATGATGGCGCCACATATCGTGGATCTTCAGAATACAGGTCTCATCTACAAAGTATTCAGCTTTGACAGCGAAAAGGATAAGGCTGAGGAAATCATCAGAAATAGCAGATAAATAAGATGATTGATGCCGGATTGCAAATCCGGCAGAACGCCTAACGGATATCAGATAACTACAGAATCAAAATCCGTGAGCAAGATGCGCATCTTGCTCACGGATTTTTCTTTCCCCCTCCCTTTCCATTTTTTCACAAAAATCACAAGGATTGTTAAAATTGAAACTTTATGCTAAACTTTTCCGTCTAAATGCAATCAGATTAATATCTTTCTGAAATAAATAAAACGGGATAAAAAGAAAATAGAAGAAGATTATGAACGGAAAAGTAAAAAACGCAATGGCTGCGCTGCTTCTTGTAGCGACACCATTGGCTACGCAGGCAAAACAATGGTCGCTGAAAGACTGTATCGACTATGCGCTTGCCAACAACATCGCTCTTCAGAAGACGCAATTCACCAAGGCCAGCGCCCAAGAAGATTATCTGCAGTCGAAAGCTGCTCTGCTTCCGTCGCTCAGCGCCAGCACCAACCAAAGCGTGAACTATACGCCGTGGGTGGCTAGCGGTATCAGCGGTGACGGTTTCTCAAGAGCCAGCATCGACAAGGTGTATTACAACGGAAACTACTCTGTGATGGGTAACTACACCATCTGGAATGGAAACAAGAACCATAATCAGGTAAAACTGAACCAGCTCTCTGCCGAGGCTGCACAGCTCGATTCGGCTACCCAGGCTATCAAACTGCAGGAACAGATTGCACAGCTCTACGTGCAGATTCTCTACTCTACAGAGGCTATCCAGGTGAACAAGGAGAGCTATCTCTCGAGCCAGCAGAACGAGGAACGGGGCAAGGAGATGGTGAAGATAGGCAAGATGAGTCAGGCAGACCTGGCACAGCTCACCGCTCAGAGAGCTCAGGATGAATTCAACATCGTGCAGGCTGAAAGTAATGTGAAGAACTACAAGCGACAGTTGAAGGAACTGCTTCAGATTACAAGTGATGAAGCTTTTGATATCGAGATTCCGAATACCACCGATGAGATGGCTCTCGTGGCTGTTCCGGCAATGAACGGAGTCTATGCTGCGGCTCTCGAAAACCGTCCGGAGTTCAAGACCATCAAGAATCAGTTGGCTCAGAACGACTTGAACATCAAGATTGCGAAGGCGGGCAAGCTGCCTACCATCAGCGCCAACGGAGGTATCTCTACCAGCAATACTTCCATGAACAGCAATGGTCTTGCCAAACAGTTGAAGACCAACTTCAGCGTTGGAGGCGGCGTAGGAGTGAGCATCCCTCTCTTTGAAAACCGTTCTACCAAGACTCAGGTGAACAAGGCATTGATTCAGCGCGAAAGCATCCAGCTCGACCTGAAGAACCAGCAGACTCAGCTCTACTCTACCATAGAGAATTACTGGTTGCAGGCTACCACCAACCAAAGCCAGTTTAAGGCGGCAAAGGTTAGCAGCGAGAGTGCCCAGACCAGTTACAATCTGCTGAGCGAGCAGTTTAAGCTGGGATTGAAGAATATTGTTGAGCTAAGAACAGGAAAGGATAACCTGCTCAAAGCGAAGCAGAACGAGCTCCAGGCGAAATACCTCGCCATCCTCAACATCAATATGTTGAAGTTCTATAAGGAGGGACATATTTAAGGAGGGTGAAGGAGTTAAGGAGCTCCTTAACTCCCCCTCCCTAACAAAGTTTTATTATTTCGAATTAAATTAATCTGAATATAAATGAAAAAGTTGAGAATTAGCAAAATCTGGATTGCTGTCGTGGTGATAGTAATCGTTGCCGTGGCGGCATGGGCGATGTCGGGCGGAAAACAGGAAGAAGATATTAACTTCAAGGAGGAAAAAGTGGCGCTGAAAACCTTGCAGAACAGCGTGACTGCTACAGGTACCATCGAGGCAGTGACCTCAGTAACCGTGGGTACCCAGGTGAGCGGTATCGTCAACAAACTTTATGTTGACTACAACTCCCAGGTAAAGAAGGGACAGGTCATCGCAGAACTCGACAAGACCAATCTCTTGAGCGAACTGAATACTGCGAAGGCAAACCTAGCCAGCGCACAGAGCAGTCTGAACTATCAGGCAGCCAATATGGAGCGCTACAAAACCCTTTACAAGAAGGGACTTGTCAGCGCCGATGAATACGAGAATGCCCTTCTCACCTATCGCCAGGCGAAGGAGCAGGTTGCCTCTTCCAAGGAAAACGTACAGAGAGCACAGACCAACCTCGGATACGCTACCATCACCTCTCCTATCGACGGAACCGTGATTTCGAAGAGCGTAGAGGAAGGTCAGACCGTAGCGGCAAGCTTCAACACCCCAGAGCTCTTCACCATTGCCAAGGACCTGACCAATATGCAGGTAGTAGCCAATGTGGACGAGGCTGATATCGGCAATGTAAAGGAGGGCGACCGAGTAACCTTCACCGTAGATGCCTATCCGGATGATACCTTCGAAGGAACCGTGAAGCAGGTGCGCCTGGAAGCTACAACTACCAATAACGTAGTAACTTACGAGGTAGTGATATCTGCTCCAAATGCTGATTTGAAATTGAAACCGGGTCTTACAGCCAACGTTACCATCTACACCCAGGAGCGCAGCGGCGTGCTCGCCGTAGCCAACAAGGCTCTCCGCTTTACCCCTACCAAGGAAACCGTGGGCAAGGACATGAAGATCGTGGACTGCAAGGGTAAAAACAAGGTTTGGACATTGAATGGCAACACCCTCACCGCTCATCCTGTAACCATCGGTCAGAGTGATGGAATCAATACAGAAATCACCAAGGGATTGAAGCAGGGCGATAAGATTGTAACGGAAATCGTGGTGAATGTTCCGGAAGAAGAGGATGCTCCACAGCAGAGCCAGGGACTGATCAGCGGTCCGGGTCCTAGAGGAAAGAAGAAGTAAGGGGAGAAGTTAAAAAGAATCATTATGTCTGAAACATCAAATAACAACGAGAACAAGAAGGTGGTGATAGAGCTCGACAACGTGCGCCGCGACTTTCTTGTGGGTGATGAAACCGTCCACGCCCTGAAAGGCGTAAGCTTCAAGATCTACGAGGGCGAGTTCGTTACCATTATGGGTAAGTCGGGTTCCGGCAAATCCACCCTGCTCAACCAGCTGGGCTGTCTCGACACCCCTTCCAAGGGTGAATATTACCTGGATGGCGTGAGCGTGCGCAAGATGAGCCGCAACGACAGAGCCATTCTGCGCAACCGCAAGATTGGCTTCATCTTCCAGAACTACAATCTCCTGCCAAAGACCACGAGCGTAGAGAATGTAGAGCTGCCGCTGATGTACAATCCTGCCATCAGCGCAGAAGAGCGCAAGCAGCGTGCCATCGAAGCTCTGAAGGCTGTAGGACTGGGCGAAAGACTCTACCATAAGAGCAATCAGATGTCGGGTGGACAGATGCAGCGTGTAGCCATCGCCCGTGCACTGGTGAACAATCCTGCCGTGATTCTTGCCGACGAGGCAACGGGTAACCTGGACACGAGAACCAGTTTCGAGATTCTTGTCCTTTTCCAGAAACTCTACGCTGAGGGCAGAACCATCATCTTCGTAACCCACAACCCGGATATCGCCAAGTATTCCAGCCGCAACATAGAATTGCGCGACGGACACATCATCAGCGATACCTATAATGACCACATCCTTTCGGCAGCAGAAGGCCTTGCCGCCCTGCCAGCCAATACGGACGAATAACAGTATAGAATATGAATTATCAGAATCTTTTTAAGATAGCCATCCGAGCGATAGCAGCCAACAAGATGCGCTCCTTCCTCACAGCCCTGGGCATCATCATCGGTATTGCAGCCGTGATTACGATGCTTGCCATCGGACAGGGAAGTAAGGCGAGCATCAAGGCGAACATCGCCGAGATGGGTAGCAATATGATTATGATTTCGCCGGGTGCCGACATGAGAGGCGGTGTGCGACAGGATGCTTCCTCGATGGAGACCCTGAAGCAGGCAGACTACCAGAGCATCAAGGAGGATTGTAATTACATCAGTGCCATTTCGCCTACCGTAAACAGTTCGGGACAGTGGATTTACGGCAACAACAATACGCAGAGTTCCATCTATGGCGTGAACCAGGACTACCTGAGCATCCGCCAGCTGAAGGTGGCTGATGGAGAAATGTTTACTGATACAGACATCAAGGCAGCTGCCAAGGTCTGCATCCTGGGTCAGACCGTAGTGGATTATCTCTTCCCCGACGGCAGCGACCCGATCGGCAAGGTAGTACGTTTCAACAGCATCCCTTTCCGTGTGGTAGGAGTGCTCCAGAAGAAGGGTTACAACTCCATGGGAATGGACCAGGATGACCTCGTGCTCGCCCCATACACCACCGTGATGAAGCGAATCCTGGCACAGACCTATCTGGGCGGAATCGTATGTTCTGCCATCACCGAGGAAGCATCGCAGCCGGCTCAGGATCAGATTTCGGAAATCCTCCGCCGCAACCACAAGCTGAAGGATGCCACCGAGACCACCGAGGCAGATGAGGATGATTTCAACATCCGTTCGCAGGAGGAAATCTCCAGCATGATGAATTCCACCATGTCCACCATCACCATCCTTCTGGGTAGTGTGGCAGGAATCTCCCTGCTGGTGGGCGGTATTGGAATCATGAACATCATGTATGTTTCCGTTACCGAGCGAACCCGCGAAATCGGTCTCCGAATGAGTGTGGGAGCCAGGGGAATCGATATTCTGAACCAGTTCCTCATCGAGGCGATTCTGCTCTCTGTGACCGGTGGAATCATCGGAGTGATATTGGGAGTGAGTCTGTCGCTGAGTCTGAATGCCTTCCTGCACATAGCCACTCAGATAGAGCCTTGGAGCATCATCATGAGTTTCGCCGTCTGTACCTTTACGGGGGTGTTCTTCGGATGGTATCCGGCAAAGAAGGCAGCAAGGCTCGACCCTATCGAGGCAATCAGATACGAGTAAAAATCTGATCAGTTTTTTCAGAAATATATCTGTTTTATCAAAACTTTATTGTATTTTTGCAGAAGAATTCAAGAAACTTAAACTCAATTGAGTTCATCTGGATAAAATAGAAATATACTTGAGATAAAACAGATAGAAAAAAAGAAAAATGAATACAGAAATATTATCAGCAGATAAAGACCCGATGGGCGCAGCCATTCTCGACTTTCAAAAGCAGGGGAAGGCGGCCCGACTGAGAGTGCAGTCTTCGATGTTCGAGGAAGACGAAATGCCAGTAACCCATCTCTTCAGAAGCGTCCCGGAAATGCCGGTGCTGGAGCAGAAAGCCTTGCAGCTAGCCAAGGGACGGGTGCTGGATATTGGAGCCGGCAGCGGTTGCCATACACTCGCCCTGCAAGAGAAGGTCTTTACGGTGAAGGCGATAGATATTTCGCCCTTGAGTTGCGAAGCAATGAAGTTGAGAGGAGTGAAGGATGCGGAATGCATCAATCTCTTCGACGATCATCTGGGAACGGGTTTCGATACGATTCTCCTCCTGATGAACGGAACGGGAATTGCCGGAAAGATAGAACATCTCCCTGCCCTCTTCCAGCGCCTGAAGGCGTTGCTGAATCCGGGCGGTCAGATTCTCATCGATTCCTCCGACCTGAAATACATCTACGAGAATGAGGATGGAAGTTTCGATATCAATCTGAACGGAGCCTATTACGGAGAAGTAGATTATCAGATGATCTACAAGGATGTAAAGGGCGACCGCTTCGACTGGCTCTACGTGGATTTCCCATTACTGAAATCCATCGCCGAAACCTGCGGGTTGCATGGTGAACTCGTGGCAGAAGGCGAACACTACGACTATCTGGCGAGGATCTTCCAAGCATAATAAAGACGATAAGATTTTACAGTATATAAAGAAAAAAGGAGTTAAGGCCATCATCTTAACTCCTTTTTTCTTTATATTTTACTGAAGTTTCGCATGTGGTTCAAGTACGGGCTGAAGGCCCAAAAGCTCCTAGCCCAGGGCATCGCCCTGGGTATGTATGGACGTAAACCTGTCGCCCTGTAAGGGCAAAAGCTCTATTTTATCGCAGAAATCGTGACATCCGAGAAATCGTTCATCAGGTCAAGAATCTCCAGGGTATGGAAATCCTTCTTCGCCTTCACTTCGATATTCGCCTCCAGGAATTCCTCCTTGGATAACCGGCGCTCTTTCAGTTCGTAGGAATGCACCTCCATTCCCTTCTGCTTGATTTGACTGATGAATTCCTTCACGCTCTCACGAGACGGGGCAGAGAAATTCAGCTCAACGGTAGTGGTTCCCAATGGCGGAATCCAATAGTTCAGCACCTCCAGTCCCAGCAGCACCATCACCGTGGTAAGAGCCGCCGCAACATACATTCCCGTACCGCACGCCAATCCGATGGCCGCCGTCACCCACAAGCCAGCCGCCGTAGTAAGACCACGCACTACATTCTTCTGGAAGATAATCGTACCGGCGCCCAGGAATCCGATGCCCGAAACCACCTGCGCCGCCACACGCGAGGAATCCTTCAGATCCACTCCGAATCCATACTGGGAAACGACACAGAAGAGCGCACTTCCCAATGCCACGAGAAAGTGGGTGCGGAAACCAGCCTCCTTGGCACGATATTCTCGCTCTATTCCTATCGCTCCTCCCAAAAGCAGGGCGAGAGAAAGGCGAATGGTCAGGTCAATATAAGTTGCATCCATATTATTGTCCTTTCTTTAATTAATCAACAAAAAATCATTTAATTGCAAATATACAACTTTTCTTGGAAAGAAAGGCGAGAATTTCAAAAAAATAATGTATCTTTGCAACTGTTAGTGCCAATTTCGGCAATTTACTCTATTTATTCACAAATACACATTATTTAATAATATATATGGCAACAGTTGACGACAAGAAGATCATCTTCTCAATGGTGGGCGTATCTAAGATTATCCCACAAAACCAGAAGCAGATTCTGAAGAACATCTACCTATCGTTCTTCTACGGAGCAAAAATCGGCATCATCGGTTTGAACGGTGCCGGTAAATCTACGTTGATGAAAATCATCGCAGGACTTGAGCAACCTACCCAGGGTGAGGTGGTTTGGAGTCCAGACTACTCTGTGGGCTACTTGCCTCAGGATCCTCCGCTCGACGAGAACAAGACCGTGAAGGAAAACGTGATGGAGGGTGTGCAGAAAATCTATGATGCGCTCGCTGAATACGAGGACATCAACAATAAGTTCGGTCTCGAAGAATATTACGGAGACCCTGATAAGATGGACAAGCTGATGCAGCGCCAGGCTGAGGTGCAGGATATCATCGATGCTACCGATGCCTGGAACATCGACTCCAAGCTGGAGCGTGCGATGGCTGCCCTGCATTGTCCTCCTGGTGATTGGCCTGTTACCAATCTCTCGGGTGGTGAGCGCCGCCGTGTGGCTCTCTGCCGCCTGCTCCTGCAGAAGCCGGATGTACTCCTGCTCGATGAGCCTACCAACCACCTGGATGCTGAGAGCATCGACTGGCTGGAGCAGCATCTGCAGCAGTATGAGGGTACGGTTATCGCCGTAACCCACGACCGCTACTTCCTCGACGACGTGAGCGAGTGGATTCTGGAGTTGGACCGTGGCGAGGGTATTCCATGGAAGGGTAACTACTCTTCTTGGCTCGACCAGAAGACCAAGCGAATGATTCAGGAGGAGAAGACTGCCTCTAAGCGCCGCAAGACATTGGAGCGCGAGTTGGAATGGGTTCGCATGGCACCTAAGGCCCGTCAGGCTAAGGGTAAGGCTCGTCTGAACTCTTACGAGCAGATGCTCAACCAGGAGCAGAAGGAGCGCGAGGAGAAGCTGGAAATCTTCATCCCTAACGGTCCTCGTCTGGGTAACAAGGTGATTGAGGCTCAGCATGTGAAGAAGGCGTTCGGCGAGAAGGTTCTCTTCAACGACCTCAACTTCATGCTTCCTCCTAACGGCATCGTAGGTGTTATCGGTCCTAACGGAGCCGGCAAGACTACCCTCTTCCGCCTCATCATGGGCTTGGATCAGGCAGATGGCGGTACATTCGAGGTGGGTGAGACCGTGAAGCTGGCTTATGTTGACCAGCAGCACAAAGACATCGACCCTCAGAAGACTGTTTACGAGGTGATTTCCCAGGGCAATGAGACCTTGCGTCTGGGTGGAAGAGATGTGAATGCGCGTGCTTACATCAGCCGCTTCAACTTCTCGGGCACCGACCAGAGCAAGCTCTGCAGTGTTCTCTCAGGTGGTGAGCGCAACCGTCTGCAGTTGGCCTTGGCATTGAAGCAGGAGGGTAATGTTTTGCTCCTCGATGAGCCAACCAACGATATCGACGTGAACACGCTGCGTGCCTTGGAGGAAGGTTTGGAAGCATTTGCCGGTTGTGCTGTGGTTATCAGCCACGACCGCTGGTTCCTCGACCGTATCTGTACCCACATTCTTGCCTTCGAGGGCAATGGTGAGGTCTTTTTCTTTGAGGGCAGCTATTCTGAGTATGAAATCAACAAGGCCCGCCGTCTTGGAGATACAGAGATCAAGAAGGGTCGCTATCGCAAGTTGATGGAGGAATAGTCACCTATTCAGTGTAAATACAAACGCAAATGTAAATACAACTGTAATTCTACTCAAGTTTCGCATGTAAGCTCCACACGCCCTGAAAGGGCAGAAGCTCCTAGCCCAGGGCATCGCCCTGGGTATAATAGCAATCAATAAGACGCCCTGTAAGGGCAAAAGCTTTGTACATTGCCAGTATTTTAAAGCTTTTGCCCTTACAGGGCGACGGGTTTGCGTTCATAATTACCCAGGGCGATGCCCTGGGCTAGGAGCTTCTGCCCTTTCAGGGCGTTTCAACTGTACAGTTAGAATTAATCTCAGACCAGTCCCAGGAGTTCTGCAAAATCATCAATGATGAATTCGGCAGAAGCCAACTGTTCTCGGGTTCCGTTTCCGTAAGTTACGGCACAGGCCTTGCAACCGGCATGGTGAGCCATATCCACATCAAAGTTCATATCGCCTACTACGAGGGTTTCAGCCAGAACATCCTTGATATTTTCAGTTTCTGCTGAAGCTCCGGGATTCAGAACATCTTCTGCTGAAACTCCGGGATTCTTCATTCCCAGCATCTCTCCCAAAGCCTTGAAGACCATATCAGGTGCCGGCTTCACGTGCTCCACATCATCGCCTGCCACAATGGAAGAGAAGATATTCTCCAGCTGCATCTGCTTCACGTATCCATCCAGCGAGCAATGATTGCGGCTGCTAGCCATACCCAGAATATAGCCCCGACGGTGTAATTCTCTCAGGGTTTCTATTACGTGAGGAAAGGGCTGCACGATCATCGTCTTCTTGTTATCCAGGAAGATTTCGCGATAGGTTGCCGCACATTCCATTCCTTCCTCAGCACTCATTCCGAAGAGCGAGACGAAGGCCTCATCCAGTCTTAAACCGATGGTCTTGGCACAAGCCTCATCCGATTTCACTTCCAGTTTTCTTGCACGCATCGTATCCTGCAGGGTCTTCACGATGAGACTCTGCGAATCGCCGATGGTTCCATCAAAATCAAAAATTATATACTTCATTATTTTCTTGTTCTAATTTCGCAAGTAAGCTCCACACGCCCTGAACCAACGGTCACCGGCCGAAGGAAAAGGTAAAGGGCAGAAGCAAGATTTAAACAGCACGCCCTGAAAGGGCAGAAGCTCCTAGCCCAGGGCAGCGCCCTGGGTAATGGTAATCGCCGACCTGTCGCCCTGTAAGGGCAAAAGCTTCAAAGAGCTAGGCAATTTACAAAGCTTTTGCCCTTTCAGGGCGCATTGCTGACTGCTAGTGTACCCAGGGCGATGCCCTGGGCTAAGAGCTTCTGCCCTTTCAGGGCGAGAGTCTTGCAGGAGCTTTTGAGCTTTCAGAGCGAGAGCCTTGCAGGAGCTTTTGAGCTTTCAGTCCATCTGGAACCACATGCGAAAGTTCTGTTGTTTTATTTGTTCTTTATCGCTTTTATGATGTTGTTACGGGCAACATCCGGCTTCATCGCCTCATCCAGCGGCATTTCTTCCGGAGTAACCTGAATAACTCTATCAAAACCTGCATCCAGCATCGCCTGTCTGTCGCTCACGCCACCCGACACGAGCCACACAAGGGGGAACGAAGATTCCGGGGATTTGCAATCCCCGGCAAGCTGCAAGCAAGCCACATGACTTTTATCCGATTCCCTACACTTCAGAACATGCTCCAGAATCCTTTGCGGCAGTTTCCCCATCAAGGTCTGTTTATCACTATGTCCCTCGCCCGTAATCACGAGATCAGCATTCAGAATGAGCGCATCAAAACCTATCTCATCCAAGAGAAGCTCAGCCCCAGGACGAGCCTCAGCATTGAAATATTGCAGGAAAGCATAGCCCAAGCCTCCGGCTGCACCAGCCCCAGGAGCCTCACTCCTATCATATCCGAAATGCCTGGAGCTTACCTCGGCAAACTTCCTCGCCCTATCATCCAGCATCTGCACCATCTTAGCATCAGCTCCCTTCTGAGGCGCAAAAACATAAGCCGCCCCATTTTCACCACAGAGCGGATTGGTAACATCCGAAGCCAGCACAAAACTGCATTCCCGGCGGATTTTCTTCCAGTCGTCGCCCATTGCCTTGAGCATTCCGATGCCGCAGTCGGATGTGGCACTTCCGCCCAAGCCCACGATGAAATGACGCACACCCCGGCGATAAGCATTCATAATCATCTCACCCACGCCCCAGGAAGTAGCCTTCATCGGGTTGCGCTGTTCAGGCTCAATCAGAGCCAGTCCGGCGGTCTGCGCAATCTCGATAATCGCCGTATCATCCACGATTCCGTATTCAGCTTCAATCCATCTCATCAGCGCATCATGGGCATGAATCCTCACTCGCTCTCCCTTCATCGCCGAGAGAAAAGCATCGAGCATTCCCTCTCCCCCATCACTCATTTCCAGGGTAATGATTTCGGGAGAAGTATCTTCCGCATTCCATTCCTTCACTCCCGAAGCAATCGCCTCGTTCACCTCTCTGCTCGAAAGGCAGCCCTTATAAGAGTCACAAGCAATTATTATCTTCTTATATCCAGCCCCATCCATCAGTCTGAGGCCATCATTTTTCCTATCCATATCCTATTTATATTATATCATTCCAAGAATCATCGCCTATCAAGCGATTCCCCTTTCCGCCCGCAAAATTAGCCATTATTCCTGAAACCACAAACCTTTTTGGGAAAAACTTTCAAAAACAGATGCTTCTGATAAGAGCTGATAGAAAAAAGAGGTTAAAACATTTGGCTATTAAAAAGATTCCTCGTATTTTTGCAGTAGTTTTTTCAAAGGTTTTCTAAAGGTTAAAGGCTTATGTGCAAATATGAAGAAATAGAAGAACACCTCTTTTTCTATTAAGATTATGAAAAGAAGACCTGAATTTACAATTATAGCCGGTCCAAATGGAGCTAGCAAAAGTAGGCTTGGAATATTTTATTCTACAGTAAAAGCTTTTGACGGAGACCTTCTAGCAATGTCTCTTCGAAACGAACTTCTCTACAGATTTGCCAGTCAATCTTGTTCAGGATTTTAAAGATGCAGGTTATAAAATCAGCCTCATCTTTTTCGGCTTATCCTCGAAAGAAGATTCTCTATCTCGTGTTATCCAAAGATACACAATGGGCGGTCATAATGTAAACCAAGACGTGATAGAATATAACTTCACGGAAGGCATCAAACGAGTAAGAGCCTCTCTACCACTTTTTGAAAACATTCTTTTCATTGATGGCACTTCCGATTTTGGCGACATTGTTGCCATTCACATCGAGAAAAGCCTCCCATTTTGGCAGCAAAGTTTAAATTAATTATACTTTGCTGCCAATATTGTCATCAATCCGACGCTGGCACGCAAGTTGCTCAACATAAGAGTGAAAGCTGAAGCCAAAAGATGAAGGAGTTCGAAAGAACAACAGAGTTTCGAGGCGGAGGCAATCAAAAAGAACAGATAAATAAAGAACAAACAGAAATCCCGACGGGGCCGCAAGGAACCGAGAGGATGAGTAAAATAAAATTGGAGGTTTTAATTATGTTGTTAGCACGTAGAAATAATAATTCAGATTGGTTGAGTAACTTCTTTGATGATGCATTCTTCAACACCGACATGATGCCACGTATGAATGCTACCGCTCCTGCCATTAACGTAAAGGAGACCGAGAAAGCTTACCAGATGGAGATTGCAGCCCCTGGACTGAAGAAGGAATGGGTTCGCATCAACATCGATAACGATGGCAACTTGAATGTGGCTATCGAGAACAAGATGGAACATAAGGATGAAGATAAGCACGAGCACTATCTGCGCCGCGAGTTCTCTTACAGCAACTATCAGCAGAGCTACACACTCCCTGAGGACGCTGACCGTGAGAAGATTTCAGCAAAGGTAGCTGATGGTGTTCTTGAGGTTGAGATTCCAAAGCTTGCTCCTAAGGAGGAGGCTAAGGCTACCAAGAATATCGAAGTCAAATAATCATCTCCCATAAATGATCGAGGCAGATTCCAAGGCAATTTGGAACCTGCCTTTTTTGTTCCCCTACCTGAATCATCACATTTTTCATCTACCTTATTATAGTGATTTTCATCTATCCATCAGGATATTTCTTCCATAAATCTTGCGGGGGTCATAAATAATATGTAATTTTGCAGGCTGAAGAGCAGATATCAAAGCTTCTGCTTATAAATTTCAGAACATTTATATAAGAAACAGATGAAGAAAACAATTCCAGTAATAGGCATGGCTTGCAGCGTATGCTCTGCCAATGTCGAAAAGAAGCTGCAGTCGCTAGAAGGCATCAACTCCGCCTCGGTTTCCCTGGCGAGCCGAACTGCTCTGGTAGATTATGACCCCGACATTATCTCTCTGGAAGATATGAAACGGGAAATCAGCAACGCCGGCTACGACCTCGTTATCGAAAGCGACAGAAGCGTGGAGGAAATCAACCGACGTGAGTTCACTCTTCTGCGCCGCCGAACCCTCGCTTCCTGGCTCTTCGCCATCCTGACGATGTGTTTCTCCATGGGCTGGATTTCCCTGGGTATGGAACAGAATATGATTTCAGATGGCGTTGCCTCGGCTCATCATACCAGTTCCTTCGCTAACCAGATCTGTCTGCTCCTGGCACTCGCCAACCTGCTCTACTGCGGCAAACAGTTTTATGTTTCCGCCTGGAAGCAGCTCTTTCAGCATACGGCAAACATGGATTCGCTCGTAGCACTCAGCACCCTCATCGCCTTCCTCTTCAGCACCTTCAACACCTTCTTCGGAGAAATGGTATGGGAAGCGAGAGGCATAGAATGGCACACTTATTTTGATGCTTCCGTAATGATCATCACCTTCGTACTGACCGGCAGATGTCTGGAAGAAAAAGCGAAAGACAGTACGGCGAGCAGCATCAGACAACTGATGGGAATGCAGCCGAAAACCGCCCGACTGGTGACTTACGAGAAGATAGAAGGCACCAACGACTACAAGATGGAGGAAGTTCCGATTTCCACCATTCAGATAGGCGACATGATAGAAGTAAGAGCCGGCGAAAAGATTCCGGTGGATGGCGTGGTTACCCAGGCAGAGAGTTTCATGACTCCCGATGCTGCCTATGTAGATGAAGCGATGATCAGCGGCGAACCGACTCCGGCGATGAAAAAGGCAGGCGACAACGTGCTGGCCGGCACCATTCCGAGTCAGGGAAAGCTCCGCATGAGAGCCAAGCAGATTGGCGAGAACACCGCCCTGGCACACATCATCCGCATGGTTCAGGAGGCGCAGGGCAGTAAGGCACCCGTGCAGCGCATCGTGGATAAGGCGGCTCTGATTTTCGTTCCAGCCGTGGCAGCCATCGCCCTCATCACCTTTTTAACATGGTGGCTGATAGGCGGCAACGCAGCACTTCCGCAGGCCATTCTTTCAGCCGTTGCCGTATTGGTCATCGCCTGTCCATGTGCCATGGGCTTAGCCACTCCTACCGCCCTGATGGTGGGCATCGGCAAAGCGGCGCAGAAGCAGATTCTCATCAAGGATGCGTCGGCGCTGGAGAATCTCCACAAGATCAACGCTCTCGTCATCGACAAGACCGGCACCCTCACCATTCCTAACCAGAACATCGATTTCACCAAACAGGAGGATTTGGATCTGGAGACGAGAGAGACCCTCAAGCCTCATGCCCAGGAAGCGATGAAGCAGTTGCAGGAAAAGGGAATAGAGGTTTATATGATGAGTGGCGACAAGGAGGAAGCGGCTCACTACTGGGCTGAGAAAGCCGGCATCAAGCATTACCAGAGCAAGGTGCTGCCTGGCGACAAGCAGGCATTGGTAAAGAAACTTCAGGACGAAGGCAAGCAGGTAGCGATGGTGGGCGACGGAATCAACGACACCCAGGCCCTGGCCCTTGCCAACGTGAGCATGGCGATAGGAAAGGGAACGGATGTGGCGATGGATGTGGCGCAGATTACGCTGATGAGCGACGACCTCTTGGCGCTTCCGGAAGCCGTAAAACTGAGTCAAAAGACGGTTCACATGATTTGGCAGAATCTCTTCTGGGCGTTCATCTACAACATCATCTGCATCCCGTTGGCAGCCGGAGCCCTTCATATCTTCGGCATTGATTTCCAGATAACTCCGATGTGGGCAAGTGCCCTGATGGCCTTCTCCAGCGTAAGCGTAGTGCTTAATTCGCTGAGGTTGAGATTAGCGTAAAATGACAGAAAATCCTAGAATTTCTTGGCAGATTCAATAAAAAAGTGTATCTTCGCAGCAGAATTGCAATATTGCGTCCACGACCTTATAAAACGTAAGAAGATGGCAAGATTTATAGACCCCCGTGTCGATTGGGCTTTCAAGCGAATCTTTGGAAGCGAGGACACGAAAGAATGTTTGATAACATTCCTCAACGGACTGTTTGAAGACGAGTTGGTTATCAAGGACGTGACGTTTGCCAAGACCGAAAAACTTGGCTTGCGCCCCGATGACCGTGGTGTGGTGTTCGATGTCTATTGCGTCACAAACGAGGGCAAGCATATCATCGTTGAGATGCAGAAGAAAGAACAGGAATACTTTGCCGACAGGGCATTGTATTACACGGCACGTGCCATCGTGCAGCAGGGCGTTCGTGGAATCTGGGACTATCATTTGGCTCCAGTCTATACGGTGTGTTTCATGGATTTCGTGTCGGAAAGTCCGATGCTAAAAGAGTTTCGTACCGACTTGGTGCTTACCGATTTGCAGACACGCCAGCGAGTGTCCGACAGGATGCGTATTGTTTACCTCCAACTGCCATTGTTCGACAAGCATACGGAGGCAGAGTGTATGGATATATTTGATTGTTGGATTTATATAATGAAGAATATGAACATGTTTGAGCAGATGCCATTCAGCGAGAAGTATCCAGTCTTCCGCAAATTGGCAGAGATAGGCGACCTCCGTAAGCTTTCCCGCGAGGAACTTGAGCTTTATGACGAGGACATTAAGAATATGCGTGATATATATGCCACCAGAAAGTTTGATGAGAAGAGAGGTATGGAAAAAGGTATGGCGAAAGGTATGGCGAAAGAAAAGATAGCCACAGCTTACCGCCTTTTGTCAATGGGACTTTCTGAAGCACAAGTATCAACGGCCACAGAGCTTCCACTGGAGGAAATTCAGAAAATAAGAAAATAAGAACTGGCTTTTAAAAATTGATTTATGAGACTTCTTGGCATTCAAACCAAGAAGTCTCTTTTATAAATATAGACAACACACTTTTCCTATAAATCAATAGTTAAAAAATACACTTTTCCTATAAAAACAAGGGCTAAAAAATACACTTTTCCTATGAAAACAAGGGCAGAAAACCACACTTTTCCGAAAAAAGCTGGATTTTTGCCTTATAAGACATGGATTTTACCCCATAAAACATACTTTTTAGCAAAGGCGATTTTCATAGCAAATCGTAAAGGACTTTTAAGGTATTGAAAAACCTTAATGACCCTTAATGACCTTGACCTTAATGACCTTATCCCCTAAATAGCCAGATTCCGTTGTCTACAGAAAATCACATTACCCAAGCAAAAATGACAAGAAAGGCCGGATTGTTTTTTACAGAGAAAAGAGGAGAAAAATGCCCTTAGAAGCAAGAAAAAGTGGCTCCGATGGCACTTTTCACCTCCTCAGAAGGCAAAAATAAGAGGGGTAAAAGGCAGAAAGAAAGGGGTAAAACAAGGAATTTCTTGATATATTTTGTCAAGATTCTCGTAAAAAGAGCAAGAAAACTGGGATAGATCGAAGGAGATTCTGTGCGTTTTAATAGCATTAAACGAGGGAAACGAAACAGTTCAATCAACAACTACCAAACTGATTATCAACACAATACAAACAACGCCACATCCTTTCTGTATAACTTTCAGAAGCTCTATCGGGTCATTTCGGGTCAAGGTCATTTCGGGTCATTTTGAAAATGCGAATGTCATTTTGAGTCATAGTATAATATAAATATTTATTTATATTATACTATATATGACTTTTGCGCCCCGAAAATGAAAATGACCCGAAATGACCTTGACCCGAAATGACCCTGTTTCCTTCTTCCGCTTTTCAATCATCAAAAGCAATCCAAGGCGACTCTTGCAATCAGATGTAAAAAACGCAAATACTCATATCACTACATATCAACCACTTACAGCATATTTTCAACATTCTACGGGAAAAAGCTTGCTTTCTGCTTCGGATTTTTGTATCTTTGCACCGGCAATCGAAAGAACAGTCTTCTTGTGCCAAAAGTCGGTCATCTATGAAGACCGAGGCTGGTCTTAATAGATGGCAGGCGCCGGTCATCAATGAAGACCACAAAATGGGCAGGAAACAGCTTTCTGGGGAATTGTGATTCAAGGAACTCTTAAACGCAGACTGAGCATGAGCAACTTCAAGAACTTTCAAAACTTCAAGAAAGACTCCAGCATTACAAACAAGTGGGGAGAGTTATTCCTCCCCCTCTACCTTGCAGCTGTCGAACCCCATCTCCTTGGCTTTATCAGGACCAAAGGTAAAGTAGATGGCTTCGCCCTCATCACAAACCTCGCCTTTGGAGTTCTCCAGAGTCAGGTGGATGGTGACGATGTTGCGGCGCTGACTGGCGATGTGACCACGCACCGTAATCTGCGAATCGGTGGTCATCACAGGCTTCTTGTACTTCACGTTAAGCTGCATCGTCACACCCGTGGTCTGCAGTTTGCGGTTGATAACCCAGCCTGCCACTTCATCCATCAGCATACTGATGATTCCGCCATGCAGGGTATTGATCCAGCCCTGATAATTTTCGCCGGGATTCCAGATGGTAAGCACATCCTCACCCTCTTCCCAAAACTCAAGATGCAATCCTACAGGATTGTTGGGGGCACAGCAAACGCAGTTGTAACCCTCCTTGTTCAAATATGGATTTAATATCTTCTTCATTTTTCTAATTGATTAAACTGATTTCTAACTGCTTAAACTTTTTAAAACAAGGCAAAGGTACGAATAATATCTGATAAGGCAAAGTTTTTTAAAGATATTACGGTTAATTTTCCATAATAAAAAGTGAAGAAGCGTGGGAATCTTTAAAATTGATGTACTTTTGCAAGCTACAAAAAGACGATTATAAGTATGATTAAGATCTTAGTGATAGAAGACGAAAAGCGAGTGGCTGATTTATTGAAAATCGGTCTGGAAGAGAACGGCTATCAGGTTCTGGTGGCTTACGATGGTGAGATGGGATGGAGACTGTTTCAATCGAATGATTTCCAACTGATTATCTCAGACATTATCCTGCCGAAGCTCAATGGTTTCGAACTCTGCCAGAAAATCAGAAAGGCGGATGAAGAAATCCCTATTCTGATGCTCACGGCTCTGGGAACCGCCGATGATAAGCTGGAAGGCTTTGATGTGGGAGCCGACGACTACATGGTGAAGCCATTCGATTTCAGAGAACTGCTGGCGAGAGTGAGAGTATTGCAGAAAAGAAGAGCCGTGGCTAAGGTTGATGTGGTAAAGGAGATTTCATACGCCGACCTGTGCATCAATCTTGAAAGACAGGAAGTAACACGAAACGGCGAACCTGTCAAGCTTTCGCCTAAGGAATACAACCTGCTGGTTTATCTGGTGGAGAATGCAGAAAAGGTAGTGAGCCGAGTGGAAATAGCAGAAAAGGTTTGGAACACCCATTTTGATACGGGCACCAATTTCATCGATGTCTATATCAACTATCTGAGAAAGAAAATGGATAAGAACTTCGAGGTAAAACTGATTCATACCAAGCCGGGAGTTGGTTTTATCTTGACGGACAAGATGTAACGAACCAAACAGATAAACCGAATAAGAATTTGAATAAAACCAGAAAGAAAAGAGATATGAAGATCAGAACAGCCCTTACCCTTAAATACACCTGCATTACGGCAACCATATTTCTGCTTTGCATGGTGCTCATTTACCTGGTCAGCGAACATACCCGAGACCAGACTTTCTTCAGAAACCTGAAAAGCGAAGGCATTACCAAGGCCAATCTCTTCCTGGCCGGACAGGTAGATGCCAAGACCATGCAGTCGGTTTATCTGAACAATAGGAAGTTTATCAACGAGGTAGAGGTTGCCGTCTATACCACCGATTTCCACATGCTCTACCACGACGCCATCCACAACGACATCGTGAAGGAAACCGAAGGGATGATCAAGGAAATCATTCAGAAAAAAGAGATTGAATTCCACATCGGAAAATACCAGGGCATCGGAATGGTTTTCCAATACAAGGGAAAGGATTATATTGTTACAGCTGCCGCTTATGACGGCTACGGCTACGACAACCTGGTGGGACTGCAGGAAACCCTCATCTGCCTCTTCATCATCGGATTGTCGCTGCTCTTTATCGCCGGCTATGTTCTGGCAAAACTCTCCCTCAAACCGATAAGAAACATCGTGAATGAGGCTGAAACTATTACAGCCTCCCACATCGACCGCCGCATCCCCGTGAAGAACGAAAAAGATGAGTTGGGCGAACTGACCATCGCCTTCAATGAACTGCTCAAGCGACTGGAGATATCATTCAATTCACAGAAGCAGTTTGTGAGCAACGTGTCTCACGAACTGCGTACTCCCCTGGCTGCCCTAACAGCCGAAATCGATGTTTCGCTGCAGAAAGAGCGAACCAACGAGCAGTACCAGCTCGCCATGCAGAACATGCAGCAGGACGCCAAGCGAATGACCCGACTGATAGACGGGTTGCTGAACCTGGCAAAGGCGGATTACGGCAAGGAAGAAATCAGCATGCGAGAGGTTCGCCTGGATGAACTTTTATTAGATGCAAGAGAACTCATCCTGCGGGCGCATCCGGAATACAGCATCGACCTACTCTTCTGCAACGAGGAAGAAGACGATGACAGTCTGATTACCGTCCTCGGCAATCCTTATCTGCTGAACATCGCCTTCTCGAATCTGATAGAGAACAACTGCAAGTATTCGGAGAACCATTCGTCTATCGTTCAGATTTCATTCAGAGACAAATGGAGCATCGTCCGCATGGCAGATAACGGTTTTGGAATGTCGGCAAAGGATAAGGAGAATCTCTTCACCTTATTCTATAGAGGAGGCGGAGATGAGAAGAAGAAAGTAGAAGGCTACGGCATCGGAATGACACTGGCCCATAAGATTATCCATCTGCATGATGGCAACATCGCCGTGCATTCGGAGCAGGGCAAGGGAACCCTCTTCATTGTGGAGATTCCACATATCTAGCATAATCCTCACAATATACATCTCCCTATTAATAAACGACTTACTGATTCTCTAATAGTTTTCTAATACCGTTCTAATTCTTTTCTAACGGCTTCTTCCACATAGTTTGCTTACCTTTGCAACCGCAAAACAATAATTCACATCAAGTAAAAGTAAAGCAATTATGTGGAAGAAGAAAAAGAACACCAGAAAAATGGCTTTCAATACCGAGACGGTATTGATGGCTGCCAAGGCACCACTCAACACGGTGCTTACTTACTTCCAGACTACCTCATTGGGACTCACCGATGAAGAAGTAGAGAAGAGACTGTCACTCTATGGCAAGAACGAGATTGTACACGAGCAGAAGAAAAAGCCGCTCGTAATGCTTGTCAAGGCTTTTATCAATCCTTTCGTAGGAGTGCTCACCGTACTGGTAGCCATCTCTTACGTGATGGATGTGTGGATGGCAGATCCTGGCGACCAGGACTGGACTTCCATCATTGTAGTCTCGACCATGATTATTCTGAGCACCATCCTCCGCTTTGTGCAGGAATGGAAAGCCAACCGCTCCAGCGAAGCTCTACAGAAGATGGTGACCAACACCTGCTACGTAATGCGTCTCGGCACAAGCACCCGTGGCGGTTCGCCAGGCGATGAAATCAGCAACGAGGAACTGGTACCTGGCGACCTCATTATGCTCTCTGCCGGCGACATGATTCCTGCCGATGTCCGCATCATCGAATCCAAGGATTTGTTCGTCAGCCAATCCAGTTTGACAGGCGAATCAGATTCCATCGAAAAATTCCCGAATCTTTCGGAAGCCCGCAACCATACGGGCAGCATCGTTGACCTCGACAACATCTGCTTCATGGGATCCAACGTGGTGAGCGGATCGGCAAAAGGCATTGTCTTCGCCACCGGCAGCCACACCTATCTGGGAACCATTGCCAAGAACGTGGCGGGCCATCGTGCCGCTACGGCTTTCGACAAGGGAATCACCAAGGTGAGTCTGCTGCTCATCCGCTTCATGCTCGTAATGGTTCCTATAGTATTCCTGGTCAACGGAATTACGAAGGGCGACTGGTTGGAGGCTTTCATCTTCGCCATCTCCGTGGCCGTGGGACTTACCCCAGAGATGTTGCCGATGATTGTAACCGCCAACCTTTCGAAAGGAGCGATGGTAATGTCGCGCAAGAAGACCATCGTAAAGGATTTGAACGCCATTCAGAATTTCGGTGCCATGAACATTCTCTGTACCGACAAGACGGGCACCCTGACGCAGGACCACATCGTATTGGAGCGCCACGTGAATGTGGATGGAACCGAGGATAAGGAAAACCGCATTTTGCGCCACGCTTATTTCAGCAGTTATTTCCAGACGGGACTTAAGAACCTGATGGATCGCGCTATCCTCTCGCACGTCAAGGAACTGGGACTGGAATCGCTGAGCAGCTCATATAAAAAGGTGGATGAGATTCCGTTCGATTTCACCAGAAGACGCATGTCGGTGGTGGTAGAAGACAAAAATGGCAAGCGACAGATTATCACCAAGGGAGCCGTAGAAGAAATGCTGACGGTTTGCAGCTTTGCGGAATTCGGCGGAAAGGTTCAGCCTTTATCAGACAGCATGCGAAGCAAGGCACAGAGATTCGTGAAGGAGATGAATGCACAAGGTATGAGAGTGCTGGCCCTGGCGCAGAAGAGTTTTCTGAGCAAGGAAAACAACTTTGCCATCGAAGATGAAAAGGAGATGGTTCTCATTGGCTATCTCGCCTTTCTCGACCCTCCAAAGGAATCAGCTTCCCAGGCCATCAAGCAGTTGCACGAGCACGGCGTGGAAGTAAAAGTACTTTCGGGAGACAACGAGGCGGTGGTAAAGGCGATTTCCCGACAGGTGGGAATCAATACTTCTGATTCCGTTACGGGGCCGGAACTCGAAAACATGAGTCAGGAGGCGAAACAGAAAGCGGTGGTAAAATGCAGCATCTTCTCGAAGCTTACACCGATGCAGAAGTCGGAAATCATCCAGCTCCTGCAGAAGAAGAACAACACCGTGGGCTTCCTGGGCGACGGAATCAATGACGCAGCAGCCTTGCGAGAATCAGATATCGGAATCTCGGTAGATTCAGCTGTAGATATTGCCAAGGAGAGTGCCGACATCATCCTGCTGGAGAAAGACCTGATGGTTTTGGAGAACGGCGTACTGGAAGGCAGAAAGACCTTCGGAAACATTGTGAAATACGTGAAGATGACGGCTAGTTCCAACTTCGGAAACATGTTCAGCGTACTGGCAGCGAGTTTCTTCCTGCCTTTCCTGCCGATGCTTCCGATTCATCTGCTCATTCAGAATCTGCTTTATGATATTTCGCAGACCACCATTCCTTTCGACCGCATGGACAGGGAATACCTCGCCAAACCATGCGTGTGGGACTCGGGCGACCTGAGCAGATTCATGATCTGGATTGGACCAATCAGTTCGATATTCGATATTGTCACCTACATGGTGCTGTGGTGGGTATTCAAGTGCCAGGGGCCGGATATGGAATCCCTTTTCCAGTCGGGGTGGTTTGTAGAGGGTTTGCTCTCGCAGACACTCATCGTTCACATGATCCGCACCCGCAAGGTTCCGTTCATCCAGAGTTCTGCCTCATGGCCTGTGATGCTGATGACCTTCTCCATCATGGCAATCGGCCTCTGTATTCCGTTCACCTCATTCGGCAGTTCGATAGGCCTAACTCCTCTTCCATGGACCTACTTTCCATGGCTCATAGGCATTCTGCTGTCTTACTGCGTATTGACGCAATGGCTCAAAACCCTTTATATCAGGGCTTTCAAACGCTGGTTGTAATGTAGGAAAATTTTTATTGTCTGTTCCGTCTGATTACCTAGAAATAGGGACTAGACGGAACCCGGATTATTTAGAAGAAACAAAAAATACCTAGAAATGGGGATAAAGATGAGTACTTCATTATTTAGAATAAATAAAAATACCAATTATTAAGTATTGCTGGATTTAGAAATATCCTATACCTTTGCAGCATGAATTAGCGAGATGCTCGCGAGAGGCGAGCAAATGAACAAGAAATGATACAAAACATGAAGATTATACAAAAACATGAAGAAATGAAGAGAATTATTTTTATTATTTTAGGCAGCATCAATATTTGCCTTGCTTATGCACAGAGCTTTAACGGACAGTATATTTCTGAATGGCAATGGGACATGAACAAGAATACCAATCTGATCAATCAGCTGAGATTGGAACTGAGTGTTCCAATAGGAAAAGGAAAGGATTCGTTCGAGGCGGCTACGCTGCATGTAGCAAAGACCAACGATGGCATTATTGACGACTGGCAGGGATTTTCGAACATAGATGCAGACAACAACTTCGCCATGCTTGCCGTGCTGGGCTACATGCACGAGTGGAATTCGGGCCATCTGTTTGTGGGTGTGAGAAACGTGAACGAGGATTTCTTCACCTCTGATGTTACGGCACTTTTCCTGAACAGTTCTGAGGGAATCTTTCCTACCGTTGCATCCAGCTATCCGATAGCCAACTATCCGTATTCGGGCTTGACCCTTTACTTTGATGTAACCAAGGGAGGATGGACTTTCAGAAACAGTCTGTATAATGGTGCGGGATATAATGGCTGGAAAGCCCACAACAATCCTTTCCTGGTTCGCCCGAAGAAGGATGGAATCTTCAACATGTCGCAGTTGGAGTATGAACATAAAGGTGGAAAATATTTTGCGGGTGCTGCCGTCCATACCCGTCAATATCCAATCAACGAGGATGGCGAAATGGTTTCTGCCGATGAATCCAAGGGCAAAACAACCTGTGGCTGGTGGATTTACGGAGAGCAAAGTGTATGGAAGGCTGGCGACAAGAACATTTCGTGCATGGTGCAATATTCCGAGAACACCAGTCATCAGAATGCCTGCTACCGATACGCTGAACTGGGCGGCGCCTATCAGGACGAGAAGAACGAGTGCGGATTGTCTGGCCAGTACGCCCGTTTCCAGCAGGGTTCGGAATATTCGCTGGAAGTAACGTGGAAAAGACAGCTGACGGAATCCATTTCCCTTCAGCCATCGTTCCAATACATCAAAAACGACAATGGAGACTTCACGGCACTCAGTGCCCGACTCTATGTCAGTTTTTAAAGGAAAGAGATAATTATCAAAAAGTGTACATCGTTTGACTTCAAAAAAACAAACGATGTACACCTTTTTTATATAGTAAAATAACAGCTACCCACTATTCAGAATGAAACTATAACATCTGAGATAATTCCCATGCTCTCACATGCGAAATGCCTTTGCGAGAAGGCAACTGAAGATCGTCAAGCGATACTACTACTTTTTCATAGTTATCCGCGATACATTCCAGCGGAGCATATTCACGCTCTATTGTCTGCTCATCTACAAGCATATAAGTGGCTTGCACATAGATGATACGATCGTTCTTGATGGCAACGAAATCAACCTCTTTATCCTTAATACTCCCCACATATACATCATATCCATGACGCAACAACTCTAGATAAACAAGATTCTCCAACAGATACCCAGCTCCATATCCGAATCCGGCATAGAGATAATTTTTAAACGACAAATCGTTCATATAGTATTTACAACTGCCAGAAAGAATCTCCTTCCCCTTGATATTATAGCGCAAAGCACGATGTGTTAGATAAACTTCTTCTATATATCCCAAATATAGAGATACTGTATCATACGAAGTCTTGCGTCCCTTGCTTTTTATGAAGTTGGTAATATTGGTAACAGAAAGAAGATTGGAAGAATTATTAACCAGATAGGCAAACAAATCTTCGAGCAATCTTACATCGCGAATCGTATATCTGCGTATGATATCTTTCAGTAATACCGTATCCTTCAATCCCGAAATATAGTTACGCTTTACATCGGAAGACTGGAAATGCACGAGTTCAGGATAACCACCATCCGACATGTACTGCAAATAACTCACTCTACCGGCAGGAAGCTGATGAATACTCGCATATTCCTCGTAAGACAACGGGAATATGTGAAATTCCACATATCTACCAGATAGAAGAGTTGATAATTCTCCAGAGAACATCTTAGAATTAGAACCTGTGATAAATATCTCGTAATCTTCAGTATAATCTTGAGACAACGAGTTGACTACACGTTCCCAACCATCAATATCCTGCACTTCATCTATAAAGATGTAGATTCGTCCTTCAGGTTTTAATTCCTCCCGGTACAGACGGATAAAATTATCCAAATCCTTATAGTTTTCTATAAAATCGAACGCCGTCAGTTCACGATTGATAAAAACAATATTATTGCTGCTGACACCCTGTTGCACAAGATGCATGGCTGTTTGACGCAATATATAACTTTTTCCCACACGTCGCTGTCCCGTAAGTACCTTCACCACCTTGCTGCCAAGATACGAAACGACACTTTCGGTATAAAGCGGACGGGGAAAACCGCAATCGATGGTGTTGCCAAACCAAAGATTATACTTCTTTACTGATTCTATATTTTCGTTCATACTTGATTTTTTGTGCAAAGATAGCATTTTTTTCGTGCATAGACGAAAATATCTCTATTTTTAACAAGATTTTCGTCTATGGACGAAAATTTCATCACTTTTGATAAGATTTTCGTCTATGGACGAAAAAAAAACAAAGATACAAAGATAGCTTCACTGTTATTTCTTAGCAAGATAAGACAAGAAATCGGCTATCGGCTGGCTGTTGAACGCATCCATCCACTTGGGCAACTGGTTCATATAACAAGAACTGGTGATGAACTTGCCGCTCTCATCATCAAACCAGTAGGCACCGTTTGGATTATGGTATGAAGGAAATCTATGCAAAAACGAAAAAGAGGGTGTGCCATAAGTTCATGACACACCCTCTTTTCTTTCTTTTTTTCTTTTTTATTCAAATTCGGTGCTGAAACCGGAATCTGGAATGGTTGGAGAATCGATGATGAATGATGCGGAAGAATGGGTAGAGAGGAACGGACCTTTATAGATGGTCATCTTTCCCTTCACCATGTGGACGTTTTCGAACGACAGTTTTTTTACCACTTTATCTTCAGTATCAGTAGTCTGGGTATTCAGCGTGATATCCGTAACATCATCACCACCCAGGAAGAAATAGATGGTGAAAAGGAATCTTTTTGCCTTGAACCGATCGCCCGAGATATCGTATGTCTTGGTCAGGGTTGCCGGCTGGAGACAATGGCCCGTAGTTGGATTGAAGACATTACCGCAGTTACCGGTAACCGTACATTGGAACGACTTGATGTAGTCTGGACGAATTTCTGATCGGCTGTCCAATTGCAATACGGTTACTCCACGTTTCAGGATGCAGTCGTAGTTCTGGCTTTCTTCTCTATCTTTTACGGCAATATCCTGATAGGTATAAAACATATCTGTGGCCTCATTTTTCGGAAAGACGACCTTAGTCTGTGATTTGATGCTGACCTTGTTGTCTTTAGAAGGGTTATCAGTAGCAGCGGCGATAGCCACCATCTTGTATTTACCTCTAGGCACATACAGTTTCACCTGTCCGAAATTCTTGTCGGTAGAGAATTGGGTTACCAAATACATCGTATCTTTACCTTCCGGAAACAAGGCTACCTCCAACTCAGTAATCTGCTTGCACTCACTCAGGTTCTTCTTCCCATCAGTGTCTGCACGGGTAATCCAAGGAGATGCTGCCTGAGCTACGTCAGCAGTACCTGCTCTGGATTCAATTTCTGAGATTGATTTCTCGAAGAAGTTGAAGCTAACTTCCAGTTTGTCACTTCGTGATGAAGAATCCATCACGCCATCCTCTTTACTACAACTTACTACTAGTAAGGCTGCAATAATAAGCCATAGGCTTTTAGTGAAATATTTCTTCATAGGTTTTAAATTTTGAAGAAATACGCCAGAATATCTGGTATTGTCTGCTATTACCCATCTAGTTGATACAGCTAGCTGTTTTTCTGTAGTAGTATTGATGCGAAATTACTAAAATTTTTAATACGCTGTACTCCTCGCCCCCTATTTTTTAACTATCTTAACGAAGTTTTCACCTGATTAAACAAATAGGGGGCTTTTATGGACACTTATAGACTACTCCTGCTCCACCTTCACTCCCGTAATCCGGCTCTTGAAATCGCCAGTCTTCTGGAGTGGGAACACCAGCGTGCGCTGATAGTGCATCTTGGCAGAAGGATTATACACGATAGGCTGAGTAGCTGTAGCATCACTCTTCTGGAAAGTAGCCAGGTCTTTCTGCTGCATCGCATAAAGGGTGAGCGGACCCAACTCCTCGCGCAACTTGCCATCCACATAAAGACAGGTCTTCCTGTTGTCGCCCGTAATCGCCAGGGTAACCTTCTTGCCCTTCTCTACCCTGTAGTTGAACTTGTTGAGATAACCCTCGTGGGCAAAACCAAGCTGACCGCTTTCAGGGTCGGCAAGATAGAAGGTAGCGTTATCTGATGAGAACAAGACTGTTCCCTTCGGCTCATCGGCTCCCTCGATGGTGAACTCCACCCGATAGCCATAGCCCACTTCCTTCTCGCCCGTGGTCTGACCAGGGTTCAAAGTCTCTATCCTGAGCTGCTTGCCCTTCTGCCAGCGTGCTGCCTCATTAACCGCAGGAGCCTCGCTGAGCGCAAGACGAAGACGATTGAAATCTTCAAAGGAGAAAGATGTTGCAGCACCCGTCCAGCACTTTGCCGACAGCGTCTGCAGGGCAGGGAACAGTCGGTCGTGAATATCCTTCACCGTAATGCCGTTGCCCACATGGTCGTTCCATACGGCAAACATACCGCCGAGAATGGCAGGGTCATTCTCCTCGAACTTCTCGTTGCCAATCTGCGCCGGAGTCCAAGAATCGTAAAGATACTGGCAATTCAGGTAATCGTAATAATAGCCCGCTGCCGGAACAATATAAACCAGTCCATCAGGAATGCTCACCAGTTTGTAGCCCTGGCGCTTCATCTCCTTCGGGTCAGCATAACCATTGTACCAGCAATGCATCATCACGTTCTCCGACTTCACCTTGGTGTCGCCCTTGGCATGAGTAAGCGCACCCCAAACGGCAGCCTGCTTGCCAAACGACTCCACATATTTAATATAATGGTCGGTGAAGTAGCGGAATTTCTCCACCACCTCCTTCTTGGCGTTGGAATATTCATCGGTTCCGATGTGCACTACCTTGCCACGGAACACGGGGTTCTTGCCCTCCAGATACTCCTTGAAGAGCCCATCCACAAACTTGTAGGTCTCGGGATTGAAGAGGTCGAGATGATCCATGCCATATTCCCTGGAACCGATTTCCGGCTTGTAATGGGTGAAGGCGAGCGAATGGGCAGGCACATCTATCTCGGGGATGATGTTGACGCCATACTGCTCTGCCAGCTTCTGGAGCCCGATAAACTCAGCCTTGGAGTAGCTGCCATCCTTCGCCGTGAGTCCCGGATAAGTATCGCATTCCAGTCGGAAGGCTGCCGGGGTCTTCGCCCAGTCGTTACCGAAATACTGTCGGAATCCATTATCGTTGAGATGAATCTGCAGGGTATTCATCTTGTAATAAGACATCATCTTGACGAGCGAACGCAGATAAGACATCGGGATGAACTTTCTTCCGCAATCCATCATGAAGCCTCGCAGCCCGTAGGCAGGCTTATCCTGGGTAGAGCCTTTAGGTAGCACGAAACCAGCCGAGCGCTGCTGCTCTGAAAGCTGCAGCACGGTGCGGGTACCCCATACCAGTCCTTCTACCGAAGAAGCCGTGATGGTGGTTACGTCGCCGATGGTGAGGCGATAGCCTTCCTTGCCGAGCTGCCTGGCAGATTTCTTATCAGATTGGAGCACCAGCACAATGTCGCCGGCAGAGGGTTTTCCCGTCTTAGGTGTGAGCGGTTTTCCCACCAGGTCATGGTAATCGGCAGCAAAGAGTTTCGCCACCTCCTGGACGTTCTTTCCTCCCTTCACCACGTATTTGCCCGATGGGGTAAACATTCCCTCTGCCCCGCTCCATTGCTTGAGTTCAGGGATTACAAAAGGTTTTTCGTTGACTGTTGCCCAGCCACACGAAAGCACCAAGGTGCAGCAAGCCGTCAGCAAGAGACGCTTGAAATCATTTAGGTTTTTCTTCATATTTTACTGTTTTAATCGTAAAGATAAAAAATGCGCTCCATCATGTGCCACTTCTCATCGCTCGTAGCACCCTTGCCGCACTTCTGGAACTTGCCTACCACTTCCTCCCATTCTGCCTGTCTAGGGAGGGTGGCGAGTTCTGCCATTTTCTTGTCCCAATCGAAATCTACGGGAGCATCCACAACCATCACCAGGCGGTTGCCGAAGATGTAAATCTCCATCTCCAGGATACCTACCTGTCGGATTCCGTCACGGATCTCCTTCCATTGCACACCTTCAGAATGCAGGCGGCGATATTCACGGATAGCCTCCTCATCAGATTCCAACTCCAGCCACTGTACGTAGCGTTTGGTGGCTACAGGATACTTCTTCTGTTCATAACCTTTCATCATAATCATTAGGGTTTTAAAGATTAAACATTATATTATCTGCAAAAATAATGCAAGCGAGCGCAATGTAAGCTTGCTTACAAATTGCCGAGCGCAGCTTATTTTCTGCAAAAATATGAAAAAAAATTGAGGTAAACAAGCCAAGTTACCGATATTTTGTTTATTTTTGCATTATCATTGCAGAAATGCAAGTTATGATTTACAAAACAATTCTATAAGATTAAAAGAAACTAAAGATTTACGATATGAAGAAACTACTTTTATCCATCGCCTTTCTGCTCCCTGCTATGGGAATGATGGCGCAGACTCAGGTAAAGACAGCCGAAGGTATTCTCGAAGGAAAAGACCTCTCAGGCATCACAGTTTTCAAGGGTGTTCCATTTGCAGCCCCTCCTGTGGGCAATCTCCGCTGGAAGGCTCCTCAGCCAGCCCAGAAATGGCAGGGCGTGCGCGAGGCAAAGGAGTTCGGACCGAACCCGATGCAGGAACCTATCTTCGGAGACATGAACTTCGGCACAAAGACAAACAGCGAGGATTGCCTATACCTTAATATATGGACTCCTGCAAAGACCATGAAGGAGCATCTGCCGGTTTTGATTTATTTCAACGGCGGAGGACTGATGGCTGGCAGCGGAAGCGAACCTAGATATGCGGGCGATGCAATGGCGCGCAAGGGCATCATCTCCATCACAGCCAACTATCGTGAGGGCATCTTCGGATTCTTCGCTCATCCACAGCTCTCCAAGGAAACATCCTACAAGGGTTCCGGCAACTATGGATTCATGGACCAGGTGGCAGCCATCCAATGGGTGAAGGATAACATCGAGGCTTTCGGCGGAGACCCTAACCGCATCACCATCGTAGGCGAATCGGCTGGTTCCATGTCAGTAAGCGCCCTGATGGCTTCCCCTCTCTGCCAGGGACTCTTTGCTCAGGCTATGGGTTCCAGCGGTTCGGTGATGGGATTCAAGAAGATTGCTACCCAGAAGGAAGCCGAGGAGAAAGGCGTGCAGCTTGCCCAGAAAATCGCAGAGAAGATGGGTAAGGAAACGGGCAAGAAGGTGAAAAAGAACGTAGGTATGAAGAATCTCAACGAGCTTCGTGCCCTGCCTGCCGAGGAACTGATGAAGCTGGCGGGAGTAAGAGCGGTTCCTGTCTATAATATCGACGGATATTTCATGAAAGAACAGCCTGTAGATGTCTTCGCCAAGGGCGAGCAGACCAAGGTGCCTCTGCTCATTGGTGGCAACAACCAGGAGATGACTCCATGGGCGGTATTGATGGGCAAGCAACCTACCGTTGAGAATCTGAAGGCTGGCGCCAAGGCCACCTTCGGGTCAGAGAACATCGATGAACTCTTCCGCCTTTACGGAATCAACAGCGACAAGGATGTGTTGGAGCAGCCGGGTGTGAATCTGGCTTCGGATATCTTCCTGGATTATTCTACCTGGAAGTGGGGCAACATGCATAAGTTGACCGGCGGACAGCCAGTTTACCGCTATCGCTATTGTCATCCTCGCCCAGCAATGGCCATCAAGGGCAAGGTGGCAGCTTTGGCTGGCGGCGTGGTAGATGCTAAGGAAGATGCAGCTCCAGCTCCACAGGATAAGGGTGCCGTTCACTCTGCCGACATAGAATATGCTATGGGTACCTTGCCTACCAACCGCGTGTTCAACTGGCAGCCTGAGGATTACATGATCAGCGACATCTTCAGCCAGTATTATGTAAACTTCGTGAAGACCGGAAATCCAAACGGTCTGGGTCTGCCGGAGTGGCCATCTACCAACGGCAAGGCAGTAGCTCCTGTGCTTCAGATAGATGTAAAGACAGAAGTGAAGGCTGATGCCCAGATGGAGAAGCGCTATGATTTCATCGACAAAATGTTCTGGGAGAAGAAATAAGTCTCATTATAGATTCAATCAGAAATAGAGATGTTTCAGAAATTCATCATCAATAGAGACGGAGTGCTGAAGTTCGGCCACGTCTATCTTCACCGTGACATGCTGGCCCCGGGTGAGCAATGCACCTACGGCGGAGGTTTATGGAAAATTGATGAAGGCAGGGGCACCATCGTTCTCTATGGAAGAAGTTTCGACTTCGGTCCTCCCGATTTCGACTTTGTGAAACAGATAGACTGGACGGGCTTGGGGGGAACCCCTCGCCCGCTGCTCTATCTGCCGCATTGGCCCAACGAGGAAGAGATTGTGCCCATCATCATCAATTGAGAAAATAGTATAATATTCTATAAATTCTATGCAAAAAGTTTGCCCGTAACAGATAAAAGCGTATTTTTGCGAAAAGAATTCACTTAAAAAGCAGTATAGTATGAAAAAGAAATTAGTTTTGACTGCAGCCGTTATCGCTGCATTGTCAGTTGTCTCTTGCAATAGCAAGAAGACAAATAGCCAGGGAGCTGATCAGGATAGCCTCAGCTATGCAGGAAATGATTCGCTCAATTCTAACGATATCGTGCTCGATTCCATCGCCGGCACCTATGAGGGAACTCTCCCTGCTGCCGATTGCCCAGGAATCAAGACTGTATTGACGCTCAATGCCGACAGTACCTACCAGTACTCAGCCGACTATCTGGAGCGCAAGGATGGTCACGACGAAGCAAGCGGTATCTTCAAGGTATTGGCTAACAACGTAGTAGAAATCATCCGCCCATCTAGCGGCGAGACAACTTACTTCAAGGTGAAGGATGCCAACAGCCTCATCATGACCGACTCACTCGGTACTGAGCCAGAAGGCGCCATAGCTAAGCACTATGTGCTGACCAAGAAGAAGTAAGCTCCTTATTTTAAGAAAGAAAACAAAAGAACAATGTTAAATCCCTCGTCCGAAATGAATCGAACGAGGGATTTTTCATGCTTAACCATTAACTTACAATAGCATTGTATTACAAGCTAACATTATCGGAGCTACCATTGTCAGAAGAACTGTCACCAGTTTGGGAATTGCCACCCGATGGAGTATTGCCACCCGTCTGGCTATTGCCACCAGATGGAGTATTACTACCTTCACTGGTAGAAACACTACCTATAACACTGGCCTTCTTCACGTTGGCAGAAGTGTTAAGGTTAGCATTGCTCAAGGTACCGGTAGCACGAGCTCTGAGTTTTACACCGGCAATATTGTTAGCCGCAGTAAAATCTGCTTCACTCTTGGCTCCCACCTTATTGCGGATGCCCACGCTGAAGATTGCAAGATTATCAATCTTAACATTCTTGCCAGCCAGAAGCATTTCCTTGATACACTTCACCATGGCAGTCATCATACCCAGGCACATAGCCTCCGTGAATCCGGTATTGTGCTCCTCCATATGCTTGGCCAGTTTAGCCAGATCCATCGTCTCTTCTACCACTGGAAAAGCATACCACTTACCAAAAGCAAGACTCTTCTTGTTCTTGTTCTGCTTCAAAACGTACTTAATCATACCTTTCAAAATTTTGAGTTAATTACTGTCAAATCCACATCTCTATTTCCCTTCAAAGGCATAGGATCCATCGCCTTGTCCGTCAGAGAGTTTCTTCGAGTAAATCCCTTTGGTTTACACAGCAAAGATACAACATTTTGAAAGGTCATTCAGACGATAGCATACGTTTCGTGAGATAGCATACTTTATAAGGATATTTTTATGGTTCACCCAGATAATCAATGATAAGAGCCACCTCCTTAGGAGTGAAATACTTGGCCGACTTACGATAGCCTAACTTATGGAGTCCATTTACGAGATCCGGATTGCGACGTACCCAAGCCATCAAGTGATTCACTGCCGTATGAGCCGAATTGGCTGTTGGAAAATAAAGCCAGGCAAGCTCTGACTTGCCATAGGCTCTGACTTTAAATTCTGTCATCATATATACATTTTAAATTTGCATTTTAATTATTTTTCTAACCCTTATACTTACGCCTCGTAAAGATGATACTTACGATGCATAAACCTTATGTTTAGAAGGGGCAGACATCAGAAGGAGGTGGCAGTAGAATTTCGGGGTTCTGCTGAGCCTCACCCAACAGGATATCCGCAATATCGGTGTTTGCCTCAAACTGCTCCATGAAGTCCACCACCCTATAATCCCGGCATCCGCTCTTAGCCATCTGCTCCTTCCACTTGTCATACTCACCGCTATCGGGATAAACCACGAGTCTTCGATGCTGCAAGGGGAGCAGCTTATCGGTCTGCAGATTGCCACATCCGCCCGTTGCCAGCCATAGGAACTGTGGATAGCGGCAGGCACAGATAAGCGATGTCTTCTCACTCTCCACGATGCATACCGTCTTATCGGGATAGCGGGGAAGCAGATGCTGTCCAAAGAACACCTTTTCCGTATCCTGAAGCTGCGGTCCTACATGAGAACGTTCACAGATGGAACGCATGGTGTTGGCCCATCCCTGCACCCGATGACCATCATTGCGATAAGCCATCAGCTTGGCATCATGCACCCGCTGCTGTTCGTCTATCAGCCAGAACACCACTGCTCTGCCATAGTTCACCCCCTGCACAACGACGTCTCGGGCAGTACCTCCCACACAATAATCGGCTAGCACCTGCCGGGCATCACCACCGATGTTCAGGCCATCAAACCACATACTGAAAGCACTCGGTCTCAGCATCGCCTTCTGTACCCATTCGGGGCTGAAGAACTCGGTCTGTCGCCTATTCTGAGGTTGCACCAGCAATCTGTTCTTACGTGAAAGCATCTCTCTGTTTCGGGCTTCATCTACCCACTGATGCCTGTTTCCCAATCCCAACAAGGGTTTACCATTTACGTATTCCGTCTGGTAATCTTTCTTGCAGCTTAGCTCCGGATGATCGTGGAAATATTGACGCGGTGGATAATGATAGCCACACGATGCCGTATGATCGCATTTACCACATTCATCAGCCACATATTTGCCCGTCTCCAGATCCACATAACGGGTAAAGCACTTCTTGCGTCCGCATTGAGGACAGACATAGCGGTTGGAACCACCGGAACGATAACGCTCTAAAATAAATCTGTTTTCAGTGTCATTATACATATTGTTCTGAAATTTAAATATAAAAAAAATGTATCAGAGTGTATCATTTCCGCATCGATACAAAACAATCATTAATCTATTGATATTCAGAAGGTTATTATGTATCAAAGATGATACATTCCCTTTGTATCAGATACAGCTGCTGTATCACTCATGATACAATTTAACTATACCTATATCAACTAATTAAGTATCATTTTGTATCAAAAATCGGAATGATACATCCCTGATACAAATGCTTACTTCTTGTAAGGCTTACTTGCCTTTTCTGTTCAAGTTATTGCTCTTGGCAACACGCTGAACCATACTCAAACTGGTACCCAATTTGTCAGCAATTTCCCGATAAGAAGAGCCGTTAGGCTGCTTGAGTTCCTTCACAATGTCACGCTCCAGTTCAGCCCTTTCATCTCGTGATCTTGGCAGATGAGCCCGTTCCTCATCATAGCCACCATATTCAAAATGGAGCCATCCGTCAGAACTACTCAACGTAAGTTCCTGCACGTTCTTGAAATCAAGTTCGATTGGGAGAGAACGATACTTCAACTGAATGAGGTAGCGCATGTTCTTGTCCTTCTTCGATTTGTTGAAACCAATTACGTTATCGGCAAGGTTACTGAGAAGCTTACTACCAGCCAGGTCGTCTATTGTAAGCGGATCACCCTGCTTGCGCTTAGGCGTATGGGCAAGGATAAGCATTGTCCAGTTGTGAGTCAAACGCATAGCTACCAGTTTCAACATGATGTTTCCGGCTTCAGCAGCCTCCTTAGAATTGATACAGAGATTGGTAAAGTTATCTATGATTATCAACTCTATATTCCATTCCACGGCCAGTCGCTCAATCTCAGAAAGAATCAGGTTCTGGTCGGTAACATCGTGCATCTTGGTATAATCGATGCCAGCGTGGTAGAGCGTATTAGGAAACTCCTTGTTGGGATATCTCAAAGCCAATTGCTGCTGCGAAAGCTCAAAGTTAACAACAAGCACCCGCATTCCCTGTTCTGCCAACTCAAAAGCTATCTGCGTGGCGAGGGCTGTTTTACCCACACCTGGACCGCTAAAGAGAATCGTTGTCTCATGCTCCACCAGAATATGGGGACAAAGTTCCTTCGGTGGATCCATCTTCAGTCCTTCTAACCGGTAGTCATTGAAAGGAGACACTTTGACAAAGCTAGGCTTGTCCTGCTGCTGAGCAGCCCCTGGAGCAAGAGCCTGAGCCTGCTGCTGGGATTCAGTCTGCTGAAAAGCAGCCTGAGCTACGACTTCATCCAATTTCTGTTTAGAATCTTTATTAATCATACCATTCTCCTTTCTTGATATAATCAACAGATTCATTACTTGCCATCATCTCCTGCACGTGCTTGCGATAAGCCGCAGCCAGAGGGGCGTTGCTGTGGAGTAAATACTCATTGAGGATTTCTCCGATGTGGCGAGGGGCAGTTGTCATTGACTTAGAACCACCCATACAAACATTATTATTATGTTTCATAATAAAACAGCAAAAGATGTTATTCCCAAAGCCTCAACAGGCACCTTTTGCAAGAAACCAACACTGCGAGAGACTTATATATCGCAATGCTCCAAGAATCTAGCTTAATGCGCATAACTATCTTGGTTTCTGAGTGCAAAAATAGTAAGAATTTATAAGAATCAAATAGCTTTTGCTAGACTTCTATTTTTAGCAATTTTGGATAAAATATGGTCGTAAAAAGTGCACTTAGGATAAAACTAGCCCATTATTATTACAAGGTAAGACTATTTAGGATAACTTAGCTATTATTTTATCCCAATTAGGATAAAAAAAAATCAGTTATAAGGATAAAAAAAGGATTGCCGGCAATAGACAATCCTAAATACTAGTATGCGAATATACAAAAAATCCTATGAATCGAGAATTTCTTTCACTTTTTTATCAAAGGCTTTTTTCTTATTATCATGATCAGACATATTGTTCTTTGCATAGTTAAAAGCCTTATATATTTTATCTACATCTTTCTCTTGATTGCGCAGTTTACAAAAATATTCCCTCATCAGTTTTTTCATTGGATAGGTAAGTCTGACAGAAAGATCCATATCTTCAACCATGAATGCCAAAAGTTCGCCATCTGTAAGACTTTTTACCTGATGATTGCATCCCTCATATTTGGTATTTTGCAGTTTAGCAAAATTACAAATGAGTTTTCGTGTATTTAAAGCAGCTTTCTCTCGCAGCATAGGATCCTTGATGTTTTTGAAAATATCATGCTCTATCTCTGTTAATTTTCCATAATGATTTTCCTTATCTTTAAGAAGTATAGAAAACCAATGGAATTGTCCTGTTGTAATATAATGATAATAAAAAGGAGCAAGATCCATAATAGTCTTGTTATAGATACTATTAAGCATTTGTGCATCTATTTTTCTCTTCGCCAAGTCAATCATATCTTTATCAATATTATTCGCATCCTGAATTTTCAAATCAAAAAATGCTTGCTCGATATTTTTATTTAGAATGATACGTGCCTGGATAGGATTTGAATGCAAGCTTTGAGCATAAAGATCAATACCCTGCGCATATCTGTAGGTTCTAAGGAAACAAAAAATAATTCTCTTATAAAGACCAAAAATCTGCATCGCGTCTTTACCGGCACATTGCTTTAAAGTATAAAGCGATATTGAATAGTTATCGCTGCATACAGATGAAGACTTATGAAGGTCATGGCGAATAGGTGTTCCTTCAGAATTCCACATTTTTCGACCATGCTTTCTTGTATTGCAAAATTGTCTAAAGAAAGATTCCTCAATTTTAGCGAATTTCTCTGCTTGTTCAAGATAAGCAGCATAATCCCTAAAACAAGTTGGAGTATCACAAGCATACATCTGAACCCATTCGGCACCTGCCTTTTTAATATCGCATTCATGCCCTTCTGCTTCAACAAGGATTTCAGAAAGATACTTTTTAAAAGCATCGCAATCATTAGTTATAGAAGCATTTACGAGAGCATCGACAAATCTATCTTCTACTATCTTAGAATCAACAAGGGAAGAAGTGTAAAATTCTTCATCAAAAGGAGAGATATTGCCAAAAAGGTCGGCCACAAAAGGATTCTTTTGCGTACATAAGCATTGCTCAAGGCATTTACCTATTATTTCAACTGATTTTGCTGTTAAATCATTGTAATTCATACTTTTTACTTATTTTTACCTCTGCCAGCCTTTAGCAAAGTAGTTAATAATTTCCTCCTTTCCAGGCGAAGCCAAGAAAGTTGGTGGCGATAGTTTCGCAAGCTGTTATCCTGTGTTGGCTTACCACCCACCATTCGCCTACAAAATTAACAAAAATATTTCAAAAATAAGACAAACTTACTTATTTTTTTTTTCAATTTCTGTATATTTTATGCTACATATAAATAAAATGCACCTAAAACCCATATTTAAGTGTATTTCATTTACTATAAACAACTTAACTAAATATCCAAGCATCCATTTCACTATGAATTTCAGATAAGAAAATAAAGGGTTGCAATCCATCTTTCCGATGATTGCAACCCTTTATAGAAGACCTTTAGGTGAAAGTTACCACAAAGCCACTTTACCTACACCTGTTATTTCAAATGAAGCAGGGATATTTAAAGTTTCTCCCTTTTATACTACAGTAATCTTCGTATCATCCCATACCCAACTGCGCTGAAAGTCTGGCAACCGGGCTTTACCAAAAGGTCATCAAACTTTTTATCATATGATTCTACAGCCATTGTTTCAAATCGTTTTTATTATCAAACATTACTGCATCGCACTTACATTACTTTCTATAAAATCAATATCATCTTGCGTGAGATTATACTTTTGGTATAAAGCAGCATCAAGTTCGGGGATAGACAAATCCCAATTTATGTCTGATTGTTGCGTAAAGTTCTGAAGAGGAACCTTTGACCAAACACTTTTTGGGTTATCTTGTGTCACCTTCAGGATACCAAGCATGCAACGTACAAACTTAGTCTTTATATACTTAA
>ERZ1023877.11-NODE-11-length-98671-cov-82.202472_pt1 | contig 98671 bp, 71 predicted proteins | sample MGYA00380392_ERZ1023877 | MGnify/ENA primary metagenome ERZ1023877 (study PRJEB33179, sample SAMN07449003) | human gut metagenome | biome: Human-gut; feature: Human associated habitat; material: Faeces | host: Homo sapiens | place: India: Bhopal | collected...
TCAGCTGTTACTGCTTTTTTTGAATTATGCAAGGTATAAACGCGGAGCCGCTTACAGCGGCTCCGGGTGAAGAGTGGTGAAGAGTGGTGAAGAGTGGCGTAAGCTCTTCACCTGTGCAAGTTTTTAAGTTACAGGTATTTATGTCCTTTTGGTGAAGGGTGAAGGGTATTTTTGAAAGTGGCTTACTATTCCGACGGATTGCAAATCCGCCGGAACGCCTGGCGGGGGCAAATCAGCCGGGATTTGAATGATGCAAGGTATAAATGCGGAGCCGCTTACGACTTTAAAAAAAGGGTGCGTCATGGACTTATGACGCACCCTTCTCATGTAAAATTATAAACTATCAACAAATATTATTTCACGCTCCACTCGAAAAGACCGCAGGAATGGGTTTCTGGCTGCTTTAGCTCGAGCTTCACTGCCTTGGTCTTCACTGGGTCGAAATTCACGATGCAGGCTACACCACGCTTGCATGGATAAGCATCGGCTCCTGGAACTTCCTTCCAGTTGCCTGCCTCGTCCTGATAGTAGAGCTTCCAGCTGTCTGGCACCTTGCAACCGCCCCATGGCTGGTCGTCGTACCAATATACGGTGCTGGTCTTGATCTCCTTGCTCTCAGGGAAGGTGTAGGTAATCCACTCTGTGGTGTTCTTCTTTGGCCACCAGTGGATGTATGGGATAGAACGGTCGTTCTCATCGGCTGGCACCAAACCATCTGTAATACTGCTCTTGGCTGGCACTGGAGAAGAGAATTCTACCTTAGCCTGTGCTGCGAGAGTTGCAGGAGCTGATGGCTTTGCTGCCTTGACATCCTGTGGCAACCATACCTTCATGTTGCCGTTGCCACGATGAGCCCAGGCGAAGTATGGGATGAGGGTCAGGGTCTGGTCCTTGGTGCTCAGCTTGCCGCTCTTGTCGTAGGCGAGAGTCTGCACATTCTCGGTCAAGGTCTCCATGTTCTGACCCTTGTAGAGTGTCAGTACATTCTTATATTTAGGGTCGATGAAGCCATCGTAAGAGAGCTTGCCCTCAGCGAACTGAGGTTCGCGGTTCTCCAGGATGCTCATGATATCGAAGCCCTGGTTGTCTGGCCACTCTGCACAATATACGATAGGACCACGCTCGATGCTGATGCAGCCGCGGTCGGCCTCTACCTTATTGTTGGCACGTACGGTGCGCGCCTCCATATCGAAGTGAACGCGAACCACATCGCCCTTCTTCCACTTGCGGTTGATGGTATAATAGCCATCCTCTGTCACCTTACCCTCTACTTTCTTGCCGTTAACGGTGATGGTATAGCCCAGTCGCTTGCCGTCGCTGTAGTAGTAGAGATCGGATGGTACAGGCTGACCCTTCACCCATCCAGGGATGCGGATCTTCATGCCAAACTGACCAGCCTTGTTGTCATCCACCTTGATGGCGATATCTCCGTTCCAAGGGTACTGTGTATTCTGGCTCAGGGAAACCTTCTTGCCGGCTACCTTCAGAGAAGAAGAGTTGCTGAGGAAGAGGTTGACATATACATTCTTATCCTTTACGGCATATACATAGCCCGGGAGGGATGGCAGGAAGCGGCAGATGTTGCTAGGGCAGCAGGCACAGCCGAACCAAGCCTGGCGCTGATGCTGACCCATGCTCTCCAATGGGTTAGGGTAGAAGAAACCGCCGCCGTCCATGCTCACACCACTGATGAGACCATTGTAGAGGGTGCGCTCCAAAACATCGTAATATTTGCTCTCGCCATGGAGGAGGAAGAGACGGTAGTTGACATAAACATTGCCGATAGCTGCGCAGGTTTCGCAGTAGGCACTCATATTAGGCAGCTCGTAGTTCTTGCCGAAAGCCTCACCATTGTTGGTGGCTCCGATTCCTCCGGTGATGTAGAGCTTCTTGCTTACGATGTTGTCCCAGATGCGGTCGATGGCGTGGATATAGGCAGTATCGCCGGTGAGGGCTGCTACATCTGCCATACCTGCATACATATAGGTGGCACGTACGGCATGACCTACAGCCTCGTCCTGCTCCAATACAGGTTTGTGGCTCTGTGAATATTCTGTTTGAATTTTTGTCTTACCGCGATAGTCGAGGAAGAACTTAGCCTCGTCGAGATATTTCTTGTTGCCGGTAGCGAGATAGAGCTTACAGAGTGCCATTTCGGCAATCTGATGTCCCGGTACTACGCAAGCCTGTCCTGGATTAGGACCTACCTCGCGAACCACGCAGTCGGCATAGCGGATGGCGATATCGAGGAACTTGCGGCTGCCAGTAGCCTGCCAGTGAGCTACGGCACCTTCTACCATGTGTCCAAGGTTGTAAAGTTCGTGGCTCAGATCCTCCTCCATGCTCCAGCGCTTGTCGCCAGCCCAGAAATGAGGATGCTTCGGATTCTGTGTACGGGCGGTATAGAGATATCCGTCAGCTTCCTGAGCCGGAGCAATGATATCGAGCACGCTGTCGATATACGCCTTGAGTTTCTTGTCTGGATAAGTTTGCAGCACGTAGCTGGCACCCTCGATGGTTTTGTATGGGTCGGTGTCGTCGAAGCTGTAGGGCATCAGTTTGCCCACATCATAGGTGTCGCTTGGATGAGCGGCACGCTCAAAGTTCTTGTATCTTCCCTCCGACTCGCATTTGCTGAAAGCCAGCGGAATGGTTACCTTGCGAGAGGTTTCGATACGCTGTCCCCAGAACGTATTGTTCCAAACCTTTACTGATGTGAAAGGCACCGGAGTGATAGGATAACCACCCGAGCTCTTGTTCACCTTCTGTGCCGAAGCAGGCATCAATGCCAATGCTGCCAAGGCTGATGTCATCAAAATCTTTTTCATGTATTGCTAGTTTATTTTGTTTGTCTTTTTGTAAGGAATGTATTCATCCCAGAGTTTCAATGAGTGCAGATAGCCTGAGAAAGGCCAAGCCTCTTCGGCATTCTTACCCAGAAGCATAAACTGCGATGGCTTGACGAGGAGCTGGATATCCTTCTGGCTGATGAGCTTGTCGTTGATGTAGATGCTCTCGATTCTGCCGTCGAAGCAGACATATACGTGCTGCCACTTTCCTTCCAGGGTCTTCATCTCCTTGTAGCCGGCATCCTCGTACCATCCGTAGTGGTTCATCACACCGCAGCGTGGTTCGGTGCCGTTTACCAGCATCAGCTTCTCCAGTTCATCGTGAGATGAGGTGAAATCGGCTACGCATTCATTTTCGGCAATCTCCGGATTCTGAATCCATGCCTCGATGGTATATGGAGCGTTGTCGCGGATAGTGGCTGGGAGCATGAAGTTGCTTCTGTAACTCTCCTTGCCGGTAAAGGCGAATGCCTTTTTGCCCTCTATGGTCTTGATGATGGCTGCTGTATCGTGCTGTGTCTCGAATTCGCCCTTGAGATGGACATCCAGCGGACTGCCGTTCTTGATATAAGGCACGGTATCGCCCTCGTTGTAGTAGTCAGCGCTGATATCTACCACCAGTCCCTGACTGTTCTTATCGGCTACTGCCTCACGCACGATGTTGCTCTGGGCATCGAAAGCCTTTTCTGCAGCCTCCTGTTCCCAGTTATAATAACGGAGATTGGTGAGGGTAAATTGCTTTTCGCCTGCACTAATTTCCAGTTTTCCTTCAGAAAGATTCAGACGAGGATCGTTTTCATCTATCTGGTACCAGCTTCCGTTGTCGAAAGCCTGGGCGGTGAGGGTATGCTTGCGTGCCTTGTTGAGCTGCGGATGAGTCATCGCCAGCTGGGCGCCCGGTTGCAGGGTAATTGCATCTTTGCCAGCCATACGCTCTCTGAGGGCGGTGCCCTGAAGGAGCGAGAACTTGCCGGCGAGCATTCCCTCGTTGTTATGCCAGGTTGTACCATCGAAATCGGCTGCTGTCAGACCGAGCCACTGCTGTGGGGCAGAATCTTCTACGGAACCGTAAACCTTGATGTTCCAGATGGCGCCACCGAAACCTTTCTTCTGTCCGCCAGTATAGGTGAGGCGGATGTACTGCGCCTTGGCATTTCCGAAATCTACCATCGGCGAACCAGCCAGACGGTTCTGTCGCTTGTCGGAGAAGGTCTGCCAGTGCTTGCCATCATTCGATGTCTCGATGAGATACTGATAGAACTGTGTTCCGTATTCAAACTGAGTCCAAATGCTCTTGATGCTCTGCTTCTTGCCCAGGTCGAGCTGGAGCCAGGCTGGTCCGGTGGTGCGAGGGCGCCAGAGTGTGCCGTTGTTGTCATCAACCGCATATTCCGGACGGAAATCGTTGTCGTAATAGGAAGAAGCTGTAACCTTGGCGCCGAAGGCGAGGTTCTTTGCCACCTTCATTTCTGGTTTCAGATCGAGACCTTCGTGGGTTGGAACGACCTCCTTGATAGTACCGTCGGCATTGAACTCGAGTTTATCGATAGCCACCTGACGATGGAATCCACGGTTGGAATGCGGATTGTCGTGGCGATGATATACGATGTAGTAGTTGTCGCCTTCCTGCAGCACGCTGTTGTGTCCCGGACCGTGAACGGTGCCGTCGGCATTGGTCTTCAATATCGTGCCGTGGTAGGTATAAGGACCGAGCGGACTCTTGGCTGTTGCGTAATCCACACGATAGCTGGCATCCTCACAATGCTCGCAGGAGTAGAGGAAGTAGTAGATGCCGTTGCGCTTGAAGACGAAAGGAGCCTCGAAGAAGTGAGTCACCTCGGTGTTCGGGATGAGCTTGGTTTCGCTGAACGACTTCATGTCAGGATTCAGCTTGCCCGCTCCGCAACCGAAGCCTTTGTAGATGCCCCAGGTGCCCCAATACATATAGACCGAACCATCATCATCTCGGAAGGTCTGACCGTCCAGGGTGATGGCATTCTTTACGAATCTATCCGGTACGAGCACGGCTTCGCTCTCGCCCAGCACATTCTTCCAAGGACCGCGAGGCGTATCGCCCACACCCAGATGGAGCTTGCAAGGCTGGCAGTAGAGATAGTAATACTTGCCGTCGGCTTCGTTCTGCATGACATCCGGTGCCCAGATCCAGTGGCTGTCTGGCCAGTTCATCGGCATCAGGGTCCAGTTCTTGAAATCCTTGCTGCACCAGAGCTGTGCCGGTCCGAAACCGGCTCCGCTACCATCGGTAGTAGCATATATATAATAGGTGTCACCAAACTTCTTGATGGTTGGGTCGGCAAAATAACCTGGCAGGATAGGGTTGCCTGCTCCCGGAGTGTTGTAGGCAGCTTTCTGGGCAGCACCCATCTGAGGTACTGCCGCAGCTGCTGTTACGAATAGTGTTACAATTATATTCTTATTAACCATATATCAACTTCTTTTTTCTAATTGCTTTTTTATTTCTTGATAACCTTGATGACGAATCCTCCGCCCGAAGCAAGATGGATCTTCATTTCAGAATTCTGATGGATGACAGATTTCTCTATCTTGTAATCCTCGGCATCGTGATTGGCATTGATGCCATCCTTCAATACGATAGCTTCGTAATCTCCATCCGCAAGGAAATCAAACTTCAGGGTGAGCGTGCGCTCATCCCAGTTGCTCTGACCGCCAACATACCAGTCGTTGCCCTTCTTTCTGGTGGTAACGATATACTTTCCGATTTCGCCTTGTGGCACGATGGTCTTGTCGAAGACTACAGGCAATGAAGCGATGTATCGGGTGTATGGCTCATCCGCCTCATAGTTGGTAGGAGTGTCGGCGAGCATCGTAAACGGACTGTCCTGTACGATGTAGCAGGCAGCCTGGTGGCATCGGGTACCCATCGAAATCGGTTTGGTGTAGATTGCCTTCCAGTTGTCACGGGTTCCGTTTCTCATCGCTCCCGGTGTGAAATCCACCTGTCCTGCCATCATTCGGATGTATGGGAAGGTGACGTCGTAGAGCGGCATATCATTCTTGGCTTCCGTCCAGCGGCATTCTTCCATACCGAATACACTCTCGTAGTTGAGGATGTTAGGATAGGTGCGGTTCAAGCCGTGTGGCTTGTAGATGCCGTGCAGGTCGAGGATGAGATGATGCTTGGCGGTGCAGGCAGCCAGACGTTCCACCATTTCGATGGCTGTCTGGTCGTCGCGGTCCATGAAATCCACCTTGAATCCCTTGATGCCCATATCAGCATAGGTCTTGCAGATGGTTTCCAGGTTCTCGTCCATCACGTTGAAGACTGCCCAGAGCACGATATCCACGCCCTTGCTCTTACCATATTCTATGAGCTTAGGCAACTGGATATCGTCTATTGGTTTCAGAATACTTCCCTCTTTCGAGTTGTACCATCCTTCATCGAGGACGATGTATTCCAAACCATGATTATGAGCAAAATCTATATAATACTTGTAAGTTTCGAAATTGATGCCCGCCTTGAAGTCCACACCTTTCAGATTCCAGTCGTTCCACCAGTCCCAAGCCACCTTTCCGGGTTTGATCCAGGAAGTATCTCCTATCTTGTTGGGAGAAGCCAGGGCGTACACCAGATTGTTGGTCGGCATCTGTGTATCGTGCTCTGTGATGGCGAAGATGCGCCAAGGATAATTGCGCTTGCCGGTGCTGGTTGCGATGTAATCGCAGGTGCTCTTTACGTGGCTCATGTGTCGCCAAGGGTAGTAGGCCATTTCCTTAGGGTAGGGAGCGAAGGCGGCTCTCAGGATTCCCTTCTCTTGATCCTGTTTGCTGCCGTTAGCCTTCAGCCACATACCCGGATAGTTCTGCAGATCACTCTCCAGGATGGTGACCTTTGCTTTGCCGCAATCTATGGTTGCTGGCAGGAAGGCCAGATCCTGCTTGGCAGTATCGAGTCGAGTCTCGTGATAGATATTCTGGAAAGCCATGGCAAAAGGCTTTTCTGGAGTCGTAGTGTATGGCAACCATGCCTTCTTGTCCTTACCGAACTGGTAAGCGGCGGTTTCATTCAGAATGATGGTCTTGCCGTTACGCTGGGTGTAGAATCGGTAAGCCACTCCCTCATCATAAGCTCGGAGAATGATGCCGAAACCATTCTTCAGTTTCAGGTTCAGCTCCTGATAGCTGGTTTCGATGCTTGGCTGGCGATAGAACGGTGCCTGGATGGTTTCCCTGTGGTTGGAGATTTTGCGACTCGCAACCTTCGGGTTCTTGCCCAAGTCCATTCCATCGCTCAGCACTACACCTATTGAAGACTCCTGCAAGAGCTTGGAGCCGTTGTATTTAAAACTTAATGAGAGAGCTTTGTCTGTATTTAATTCAGCCACAATCCGCCCGTCAGGCGATTTCACCTGATAGCTTTCTGCTGATGCCGTAGCCCCTATATATAATAAGGTGGCGATGAAGAAGAGTTTCTTTACCATAACTTTCTAGGTTTATTTTGTTTTGTCTTTTTTGTTTCTGCTGCAAAATTACTAAGAGAATCGGGTATTTGATGGAAATAAAGTCCAAAAGACTGCAAAAATCGTATCAGAGGGGTGCAACTAGACGATTTTGTTATCTTTGTGCACGATACTTTTACGACAGCACGTTTTTTTTCTGTTATTTTGCAGCCAGAAAATTAAACGAAACAAAAATAAACCTAGAAGATATGGATTTAAAGCAGTTTACATTATTGATAGGTGTAGCCAGTTTGCCATCTTTGGTAACGGCAGCTACTGTTTATCGCACCATCTCCAAGGTGACTGCGGTAGCAGTGGATTGTCCGGAGGGCACAGCTCCCCGACTTCCTAATCTCGTGTGGGTAATCTATTCTGATGGTTACTCAGAATATCGGCAGGTGCGCTGGGCTAACTCTCCGCTTGCTGATGAACAGGCTGAGGCTGATGCGCAGAAGCATCCTGCGGGAAGCCTATATGAGATAGGTGGTTTTGTGATTGGTGATGAGACTACCGACAATGGTTATCCTGTCAAGGCACAGATCAAGGTGGTGGCAGGAGGCTATCAGGCTCCTGAAAAGGAAGTGGCTCATACCTTCTCGCTCGCTGATGTGAGCATAGATGGTGACAACCGACTCACCCACAACCGCGATGAGGCTATCCGCGAAATCTGTTCCTGGGATGTTACCCAGCAACTCTACAATTATCGCGATACCTACGGACTCAGTACCGAGGGCTATACCAAGAGTGATGGCTGGGATTCGCCGGATACCAAACTCAAGGGTCATGGATCAGGTCACTATATGTCGGCTATCGCACAGGCATACGCCGTGGCAACTAACCCAGAGCAGAAAGCCATCCTCCGGCAAAACATCACCCGAATGGTGAACGAGTTGCGACAGTATCAGGAGATGACCTTCGTATATAATAAGGAACTGAAGCGCAACTGGGAGGCTCGTGATTTCGCTCCTGAGGCAGAACTCAGAGAGATGAAGGGCACCTGGGCTGCTTTTGATGAGTATAAGAAGCACCCTGAACTGTATGGTTACGGTTACATCAACGCTATTCCGGCTCAGCATTGCGCCCTGATAGAAATGTATCGTGCCTACAACAACTCCGATTGGGTTTGGGCACCTTATTACAGCGTACACAAGCAGCTTGCCGGTCTGATAGACATTGCAACCTACTTTGATGATAAGGAAATCTGCGATAAGGCACTCCTCATCGCCAAGGATATGGGACTCTGGGTATGGAACCGCATGCACTACCGCACTTACGTAAAGCAGGACGGCACCCAGGATGAGCGCAGAGCCAAGCCGGGCAACCGCTACGAGATGTGGGATATGTATATCGCCGGTGAGGTGGGAGGAATGAGCGAATCGCTCTCCCGTCTTTCTGAGATGGTTTCCAATCCGGATGAAAAGGCAAAGCTCCTCGAAGCAGCCAACTGTTTCGACGCACCTAAGTTCTATGATCCGCTGAGTAAGAACATCGATGATATCCGCACTCGCCATGCCAACCAGCATATTCCGATGATTATCGGAGCGCTGCGCAGTTACAAGAGTAATCAGAAGCCATACTATTACAATCTGGCACAGAACTTCTGGAGTCTGGTACAGGGCAGATACATGTATGCGATGGGTGGTGTCGGCAACGGAGAAATGTTCCGCCAGCCATATACCCAGATTCTGAGTATGGCAACCAACGGACTGCAGGAAGGTGAATCGCAGGCTTATCCGGATATCAACGAAACCTGCTGTGCGTATAACCTCGTCAAGTTGAGCAAGGATCTGAACTGTTACAACCCAGATAATGCGCAATATCTCGATTATATCGAGCGCACGCTGTACAATCAGATCATCGGTTCACTCAATCCGGACCAGTATCAGACCTGCTATCAGTATGCGGTAGGATTGAATGCCACCAAACCGTTCGGCAACGAGACTCCTCAGAGCTCCTGCTGCGGTGGTACAGGTTCTGAAAACCATACCAAGTACCAGCAGTCGGCTTATTTTGCCAACGATCATACCCTCTGGGTGGGACTCTATATGCCAACCACCCTCCACTGGAAGGAGAAGGGTGTGACCATCAAGCAGGATTGCCTGTGGCCGGCACAGCATTCAGCCATCAAGATAACGGAAGGCGAGGGTAATTTCACCCTGAAACTCCGTGTGCCATACTGGGCAACTCAAGGTTTCTCCATCAAGGTGAACGGCAAGGAAGTGGCAAAGAGCTATCAGCCTAGCACCTATGTAGAACTGGAGCAGAAGCACTGGAAGGTGGGAGATGTCGTAGAAATCGACATGCCATTCAGCAAGCATATCGAATATGGTGCCGACAAGCTTTCGAGCGATGTGGCAAGTTTGGACGGTACTCCGCTGAAGACATCCTGGGTTGGAACCCTGATGTATGGACCATTGGTGATGGCGGGTACAGGTGCACAGACCTGGAACCAGGCTACGCTGAACATCGACTCCCGATTGAGCAATATCACCGTGGGTGAATCGAACGGCGTGACTACAGGTGCAGGAGCCAATCTCCTTACCCTGAAGTTGGATGGCAAGGAATTCCAGCCAGACTATTACCGCAACGCCAACAGTACTCACTATTACCGCATCAACCTGACCGATGCCAAGAGCAAGAAGAGCAAGAAGGTGAAGATAGATTTCACCGAATTGAATTCTCTCCTGAATCTTGCCGCAGAGCGCAAGGCTGACCAGGAGAAGTGGAATGCCCTCTCTCAGAAGGTTCCAGAGTATGCTCCATGGGCACCGTTCGGATATGAGCGCATGCTGAAGGTAATGGTCCAGGCACAGGAGCTGGTGGCAAAGGGCAAGAAGAAGGTAACCCAGGACGAACTGGAAGGCACAACTGCCATCCTGAACCGTGCCATCAACACGATGCGCCCTGGCAACCTTGCCGAGATGGAAGACCTCCGGGAACTCTCCGGTCTGCTTCGCCGTGCCGGTTGGCCGGATGACAACACCAGCGAGGAACTCAAGGAAGCCATCAGTTATGGCAGAATGGTTCAGAAGTACGTGACCGACGGAAGTGGAACCCACGATATGATTCATGCCGCTGTGGGAAAACTGAAGAAGGCGATGAAACAATAAAGACATAGAAACAACAAAACAATAAAACATTAAAGACAACAAAGACATCATTTAGAATAAACAACATTTAAGAGTAGCAAAATCGGTTAAAAGACGAAAATATCGTCTAAATCGCTCGTTTTGGACGATATTTTCACTCTTTTAGACGATAATGTGGCACGAAATGCAAATTTTTGTGTTACTTTGCAATCGAAATTTAAACAATAATAAACCTAGCAAAAATAGAAAATGAGACAGACACAAATCATTTCAGGCTTTGTACATAGCCAAGCTTATGTTAAAGCCATCGCGTGTTTGGTCCTTGCTTGCGGAAGTACATTACCTACTATTGCAGCAAGCGATGATTCAGTGGCACCTCAGAGTCAGGCAGTCCAGCAGGATGGCGTGACCGTTAAGGGTGTAGTAGTAGATGAGCAGGGTGAACCTATCATCGGTGCAAGTGTCATCGAGAAGGGTAACAAATCCAATGGTACTGTTACCGACCTGGATGGCAAGTATGTCTTGCGCCTTAAGAATGGCAAGAGCTCTGTGGAAGTATCTTATATCGGCTTCAAGACCGTGACAGTATCAACACGGGGAGGCAAGATTACATTGCAGTCTGACAACAAACTCTTGGATGAGTTGGTTGTCGTAGGTTATGGTACCCAGAAGAAGGCTACCTTAACTGGTTCTGTATCCCAGATTAGCAGCGATGACTTAAGCAAGATGGCTGCTACTAATATTACTAATGTATTGGCAGGTAAGACAGCCGGTGTGATTGCCAATACTCGTTCAGGTGAGCCTGGTGCAGATGATGCCAGCATCTTGATTCGTGGTAAGGGTACATTGGGCGATACCTCTCCACTGATTGTTGTGGATGGTGTTGCCGACCGTTCATTTGGTCATTTGAATCCAGATGATATCGAGAGCATTTCTATCTTGAAGGATGCTTCTGCCGCCATCTATGGTGCCCGTGCTGCCAATGGTGTTATCCTTGTTACTACCAAGCGTGGTAAGTCTGGCAAGGTGCAGGTAAAGTATGATGGTACTGTATCTTTTTCTCAGCCTACTCGCATTCCTAATATGCTCAATGCCTATGAGTATGCTACCTATACCAATGAGTTTGATAAGGCTAGAGGTGCTACGCTTACCTATCCAGAGACTGCATTGCAGAAGATTAAGGATGGTTCTGACCAGATTAGCTTCCCTGATACCAACTGGTGGGATGCTGTGGCTCAGGATTGGGCTACCAATACCCAGCACAGCCTTTCTGTAAGTGGTGGCTCTGAGAAGATGTCTTTCTATACATCTGTACAATATATGCAGCAGGACCCAATCTATAAGAATAGTCCTCAGAAGTACAAGCAGTATCAGTTTACTACCAATTTGGATGCGCAGGTCAATAAGAGCATCAAGTTGAGCATGGACATCTTGGGTCGTCGTGAAACTCGTGATCGTGGTGTTCGTTCTACCGAGGATATGTTTGGCTACTTCTTGACCACCAACCCTATGTCTGCTCCTTATTATCCTAACGGATTGTTGCGCAAGGGATTTGATGGCGTAACTAACAATGCTGTGCTGATGATTTCAGACATTCCTGGTAAGAGTACAACAACCAATAATACATTAAATCTCAAACCAAAAGTTCATGTAGATTTGGATGTGCTCACCAAGGGCTTATATGCTGAGGGATATGCTGCCTTGGACTTTGAGTTCAATAATGGTAAGACCATGAACAATCCATTTGATATCTATCAGTACAATTCAGAAACACAGGAGTATGATAACTTGCGCAGTTCCACAGGAAGTATCTCTGTTGATTCTTGGTCTAGCAATTCTGATCGTATCACTCTTAATGCTCGCATTGGCTATACTCGTGCTTTTGGTGATCATAAGGTTGATGCCTTCGTCTCTTATGAGCAGATGAAGTATAAGTACAATTACTTGGACGGATATCGCAAGAACTTTTTGTCTACAGCTCTCCCTGATTTGAACTATGGTGGAACCAAGGATTCAGATAAAGACAATGGTGGTTATTCTGATGAGTTTGCTCGCCAGAACTGGTTCGGTCGTGTAAATTACAATTATAAGGACAAGTATTTGGCTGAAGCTACTTTGCGCTATGATGGCTCCATGAACTTTGCCAAGGGGCATCGTTGGGGTCTTTTCCCATCATTCTCCGCAGGTTGGGTGATGTCTGAGGAAAGCTGGTTTAAACCATTGACCAAGGCTATCAATTTCTTGAAGTTGAAGGCTTCTTATGGTGTGATGGGTAATGATAATATCTCAGCTTATCAGTATATGTCAACCTTTACATATCGTAGTAACAATCTGTATGCATTTGGAGTTACCCCAACATTGTCTCAAAGTGTGTATGCTACTACTGTGGCTAACCCATCTGTTACTTGGGAGACAGCTAAGACATGGAATGTCGGTATCTCTTCACAGTTCTTGGGTGGTATCTTAGGATTGGATTTCGATGTGTTCAAGTCTATGCGTCGTGATATCCTGATTACCCGTAATGCTTCAGTTCCTACTTATACTGGTTTGACATTGCCTTCAGAGAATCTCGGAAAGGTAAACAACTCTGGTTTTGAGGCTGTAGCTTTCTATAGAGACCATAAGGGCGATTGGAGCTGGAATGTAACAGCCAATGTTACTTATGCTAAGAATAAGGTCATCTTTATGGATGAGGCTACCAAGACTCCTGAGTGGCAGCGAGTAACGGGCCATTCTATTGATGGTTATACGCTTTACCATGCTAAGGGAATTTATCAGACTCAGAAAGAGATAGACAATTCTGTACATCTCGAAGGTACTAAGCCTGGCGACTTGATTTATGAGGATACCAATGGTGATAATAAGATTACTTGGGATGATGCGGTTCGTACCGATAAGAGTGCTACGCCACGTTGGATGTTTGGTTTGACGCTTGGTGGTTCTTGGAAGGGTATCGACTTAACTGCTTTCTTCCAGGGTCAAGCTGATGCTCAGATTTTGGTAAAGCCAACCATGAATATGGCGAAGGATTTCTATGATGGTCGTTATAGAGAGGATGCTACTCCTGAGGAAAATGCAAGTGCTAAATGGCCACGTGCCTTTATGAGTGTATCACAGACAGACACTAGAAACTCTTTGGATTCAGACTGGTGGTTGCGTAATGCTTCTTTCGTACGTCTGAAGTCATTGGAGATAGGTTATACCTTCCCTAAGACTTTGCTTCAGCACATAGGTTTGACCAATGCACGCATTTATGTGAATGGTAACAACCTCTTCACCATCGACAGTGTGAAGATCTTCGACCCAGAAATGACAGCTGGTATCAAGGGATATCCTATCCAGCGTTCATGGACATTTGGTCTTAATTTAGCATTCTAATATAATTTATAAAATTAGACAGATATGAAATATAATATATTCAAAGGAGGAGCCGTCGTATGTGCGGCTTTGATGATGGCTTCTTGCTCGGACTTCTTGGATGTAGCCCCACGCAATAAGATTTCTGATGCGGCAGTTTGGAGCAATGTCGATTTGGCTAATGCTGCTCTTACCGATTGCTATACCTATGTAGAGGGTGAAAATGAAAACGGAGTTCCTTTTAGTAGCTATACGGATGATGTATACCATCGTACAGGATATGCTACAGAGGTGTATACCATGGGCAATGTATCTTGCGATAACTACAATGTGGGTTATTCGGAAGCACGTGGTAATACTTGGTATTTCTATTACAAGGCAATCAAGCAAGTCAACGAATTGTTGGATAATATAGGTGGTGTATATGCAGCAGAAGGAAGTTCGGATGCAACCAAGAAAAAATTGATAGAGGGGCAGGCTTACTTCCTCCGTGCTTTCTTCTACCATCAGTTGTATTCTCTCTATGGGCGTGTGCCATTGATCTATCATGTGCAGGATATTGATTCAGAGTGGAAGGAAACTCGTGCTCCTATGGATGAGGTAGCTGATTCTATCTGCAAGGATTGTGATCGTGCAGCTGAGATTTTGCCTACAGCTTATAGCTCTAGCGATGATTTCGGTCGTGCTACCAAGGGTGCAGCTCTAGCAGTGAAGGCTCGTACTTTGCTCTATAAGGCTAGCCCATTGTTTGGTACTCCTTCCAAAGAGCGTTGGCAGGCAGCTTCTGATGCCAATAAGGCGGTTATTGACCTCAATGCATATAGCTTGCCTTCTGTAAATAGTGCTGATGAATATGCTGCATTGTTCTATAATATAGAAAATCCAGAGATTATCTTTGAGAAATTGTATAATACCAAAGACCCTGAAGGTGGTGCTTTAAATTATCTCTTCCAAGCTCCTATGGGAGCCTTTGCCGGTGGTCATGGTTGGGGCGTTTGGTTGCCAACTTACAATGCTGCAAATATGTTTGAAAATGCAGATGGCACTAAGTTTGAGATGAAAAATGTTAAGTCTTATGCTATTAAGGAGGCTACTGTTGAAGATGGTAAGGTGGTTTATAAGGATGCAACAATCGATGCAACAACAGATTCTCCTTATCAGGGTAGAGAGATGCGTTTCTATGCTAACTTCATCTATGATGGTTCAAAGTGGGGCTATGGTGATGATAACCGAACCATTGGTATCTTTGAACCTGGTGAAGAAGGGGTGAAGGGTGGTAACTCTTCAGCTTGTAATACCGATGATGAGTATTGGAATGCTACCAAGACAGGTTATTATATGAAGAAGTTCTTGAATCCTGAGTATAATACAGATCAGGAGGATGAGATGGATACCACTCCTTGGATATTCTTCCGCTTGGCTGAGATTTATCTCAACTATGCAGAGTGCCAGATGGAACTTGGTAACAAAGATGAGGCTTTGAAGTATATCAATTTGGTTCGCCAGCGTGTTCATTTGCCTGCTGCTACAGGTGCAGACCTTCGTGCAGAGTATGAGTATGAACGTCGTGCGGAATTGATGTTTGAGGGACAGCGTTTCTTCGATCTCCGCCGTTGGAAGAAGATGCCAGAGGTATATTCTGGTGATAATCTTCCTACAGCCATGAAGATTTACAAGATGAAGGATGGTACTCTTCTTTATTCTCACGACAAAACTGTGCTCCAGCAGCGTAACTTTCGTGATGCCATGTACTGGATGCCAGTTCCACGTTATGAGCTGAACAAATGTCCTAATCTTGATGGTGCTCCTTATGAAGGAACAGAGAAATAATTAGTTTTACAGCCCGATAGCCATAGAAAAATGGTTATCGGGCTGTTTCTTTTTATAATAATGAAAAAAGTATTTTTATTGTTTATGGTGTTGCTGGCAGGAATGGTTACGTCTTGCAGCAGCACAGAGGGCTCTGGTGATGAACCACAGAAACCTAATCCTAACGCCGTCAAGACGATGAATCCTTCCCAAATTGCTAATTATGCCCAGTATCTTACTCCTGGCACATGGAATGAAGGATTTGAAAAGGGACCTGACTACATGCTCCGCAGCGATGCCAGATGGTCGTGGTGGAGAATGAAGCAGAGCGAGCACTTCTTTGTGTTCTGGGAGCCTGGATTTGGAGATGATCCTAATGCAGAATCTGTACCGGAGGCTTTGCGTGTGGATATTGATGACTTGTTGCAGAAGGCTGAGCAGTTCTATAAGACCAATGTGGAGAAACTCGGTATGACAACTGTCGGACAGGGAAAATCGGTCCTTGACAATCATAAGATGCAGATTTATCTCCTTTATCAGACAGAATGGCTTGCTACTGGTTCCGGCTATGATGACAAAATCGGTGCCCTTTGGGTAAATCCATCTACCTGCAAGCCGGTTGGTTCAACCATCGGTCATGAGATAGGACACTCTTTCCAATATCAGGTTTCTGCCGACAAGCTCTTCACGGGTGAGGCTACGCCAATAGATAGAGCTGATGGTTCTCAGCTTGTGCCTGCTGGCTTCCGTTATGGATTTGGTGAAAATGGTGCTGGCGGTTGTGCTTATTGGGAACAATGTGCCCAGTGGCAGTCGTTCCAGGATTATCCTAACGAGTGTTTCGACCAGGATACTCATTATGCTGTTTGGCTGAAGAATCATCATCGCCACTTCAACCATGAGTTCATGCGTTACGCAAGCTACTGGTTCCAGTATTGGTTTACCGAAAAGCATGGCATCGAGTCATACGCCCGTATCTGGAAAGAGAGCAAATATCCGGAGGATCCTCTCCAGACTTATATGCGCATCTATTGCAACAATAGTCTTGATGCACTCTACAAGGATTTGTATGAGTATAGTGCTCATTGTGCTGACTATGATTTCAAGGCTGTGCATCTGTATAAGAAGGAGGCTGCCATCAACTATTCTACCAAACTGTATAAGAACGATGGCTATTATCAGGTGGCTTATACTAACTGCCCGGGTACAACAGGTTTCAATCTCATCCCGCTGAATGTTCCTGCTTCGGGCAAGGTAGGTGCAACGCTTGAGGGTTTGGCTCCTGGCTCTGCTTTGGCAGCTGCTGATCCTGGTACTGTGGTAGATGGAGATGGTAATGCCAAGAGTACTGTGACCAAGTATAATTCCCAGAGCAATACTCAGCAGAATTATCGTTATGGTTTTGTGGCTATCACCAAGGATGGCAAGTCGCATTATGGCGAGATGCATACAGGCAAGAAAGGCACGGCAACCTACGAAGTTCCTGTCAATACCGAGCGTTTGTACCTTTGTGTGCTGGCTGCTCCTGATAAGTATAATCGCAATGCCTGGGATGATGATGAGACCAATGATGAACAATGGCCTTATCGTGTGAAGTTCTCGGGTACAGACTTGCTGGGTAACGTGACGATACCGGAAGGCGACCCTACTGACGTGGAGACTTCACTTGAGGTTAGTCTTGACGCAAGCAGCGAAAGCTATCCTCTGCATACCTTCAATCTCTTGAACGAGGGTGTGATGCAGAAGATAGCCGTAGCCTTCAAGATGCAACCATCAGAGATAGCTGCCGCCACCTTGGATGATGCCACAGTAAAGGCTGATGGATTCAATGGTCCTGCCGAGGGCAAGATAGCTGTGGGCTTGACCAATCCTAATGGCTCTATCTCTTATGCTTATTCAGCCAACGGTATCGGTTTCTGGATAGCAGAAGATGGTTCGGCAGGTACATGGGGCGATGGTACCAAGATTTACTTCGAGTATAATTCTGGTGCTTATGGATTGACTGTAGGTCATAAGCCTGGTGCTACAGAGAAGGGCAAAACTTATACCATCAAGCCAACTATGGTATACAATAAGGGTGGTAAATTGCACAAAGCAGTGATTACCATCAAAATGAAATACTAATTTCATTCTCCTTTCACAATTATTGTAGTGTGCTTATAGTCAGTTACTTAAGTGTGAAAGGAGAATTCTCGGAAACAACAATAATATTCAGCAGAAAAGACTATTAATATAAGGAGAAGGTAACTTAGTCTAAAGGAGAAAGCAACTATCACAAAAGGAATAGAAAAGGCTCCTTTGTATCGGATGACCCGGGTCATCCATATAGATGACGGGAGTGAGCCATATAGATGACCCGAGTCATCCATATAGACGAACTTAGTCATCCAACCGATAAATCGTCCCTTTTTGCCTGCCAATATCTATCCCTCATCCTTCTGGTTACTATGCTTCATCCCAACATTCATAACAAAAACACCCACTATTCACTATCAAAACACCCACTATTCACAATCGGAGCAAGACACATCGCCACATTTAAGCTTAGCCGTCAATTATCATCTCAAAATGAAGAGATTTTTCCTTTCACACTTAACTCTCTTATTTTCAACATAATCCACATTCTGTGAAAGGAGATTTATTATCAACCTTAAATATTTTCTGCAAATTTATCCCTATAAAATTTGGTGGATTCAAAAAAGTAGTACCTTTGCACCCGCTTAAGAAAACCAAGCAATAATCTTATCTCATCATATTATACATCAAAATGATGCAGGAATACGATATTTATATCAATTTAGACGATATTGCGAGCGTTTTTGCTAGATTATCAGTACTTTTGTGCCGTAATATCAATAACGCAAAAATATAAATAACGCAAAAATCATAACCGAAATGAAACGAATCTTCTTATCGCTGATACTCACAGCGGCAACCTTGCCTTGGGCTACTGCAGCCCTGGCGCAGCAGGATCCATCTGAGGCTCCTGCCACCAGACCCGTAAATCCTGTTTCTGCACCACAGAAACTCATCTTCGTACCGGACTCTCTGAAACCCTATGATTTCAATAAGGATGATGAGAGATGGTGCTGGCGACATAGTGCACAGACCCAGAATATCGTGTATTTCTGGGAAAAGCCATTCGGAGATAATCCGCAGAATCCTCCTTCGCTCGAAGGTAAGCCGATGAAATTCGACCTGGGTAATCTGCAGACTCAGGTAGAACGGTTCTACCGTTTCTTCCGCGATACCCTGAAATTCTCTCTGCCGGGAAGCATCTGCGACCAGTATAAAATGATGGTGATGGTGAACTATTCGCTGGAAGGAACCGCTTACGGCGGAACTTATGATGACTTTATCGGGGCGCTTTGGGTAACGCCTAACCGTATTCAGGATCAAAAACTCAATTGTCTGGCTCACGAGTTGGGACACAGTTTCCAGCTTCAGATCATGGCAGACAAAACGGGCGAAGCCTGGGGAGGAAGCGGTTTCTTCGAGATGACATCCCAATGGATGCTCTGGAGAGTGAATCCCGACTGGCTAACGGACGAGAAGTTTCACTTTGATGCCTTCAGACAGCTTACCCATAAGGGTTATCTGCATCTGGACAACATCTATCATTCGCCATACGTGATAGAATGGTGGGCAGAGAAACATGGATTGGAAAGCATCGCCCAGCTCTATCGGGAAGGAAAAGTAGGAGAGGACCCGGTTGTTACCTACAAGCGGAAGTATAAGATGACTCAGAAGCAGTTTAATGATGAGATGTTCGACTGCTACCGCCATCTCGTGAACTTCGACTTCGATTATGCCCGTAAGGAGACCCGACCTTATGCCTGCACTTTTGATACCAAGATGCTGAAGCAGAAGAATGGTTATCTCCGTCCGGATACAGCTTTGGTTCCAGAGAACTATGGTTTCAATGCCATCAAGTTGGAAATCCCGAAGGCAGGTAAGAAGGTTACTGTAGATTTCAGGGCCCTCGATGCCGAGGGTAAGGTGTTCAAGGCATCCAAGGACAAGATGACACGCACCATCGGTTACCGTTATGGATTGGTGGGAGTAACCGCCGATACCGATGAATGCATCTACAGTCCGATGAGTGAAGCGATGAGCGGAAAGGTTTCGCTTGTGGCTCCAAAGTCCCAGCCGCTCAAGGCGCTCTATCTGGTGGTGATGGGAGCTCCTGCGAATCATTCGCTCGATCCATCTTCCCGCCGTTTCCCTTATGAGGTAAAAGTGAAGTAGGAGTGAAGTAAGGATTGGACTTCCCTTAACTTCTCTAACTTCCCATATTCGAAAGTTCGATACTTAAGAAATCAACAAGTAAAATTTTAAATAGAATGAAGAATCAGATTTTAGGTCTTTCGCTGTTGAGCGCAGTTCTGGCGATGCCGGCAGCTACAGCTTCAGCACAGGGCACATTAGAAGATTACAACAGAGCCTATGCGCTGCGTCATCAGTTCTCTGCCGATTCCGTGTTCCATTGGGCACGCTCATCGGCTTGGTGCGATTCCACCCATGTATTGCATTATCAGATTTCTACTCCTCAGGGCAAGAAGTTTGTTTCCTATGATGCCGACAAGGATGAGGTGAAGACTTATGATTCGCAGGAAGCGATGGAGAAGGCGCTGGGCATCAAGCCTCGCCCTGCCTACAAGCCTCAGTTTGGCAGACGCCACGAGCGCCACTGGATGGAGGTAGATGAGGAAAAGGAGGCTTATCCGGTACTTTCGCCAGACGGCAAGATGGAAGCCTACATCGAAGGTTACAACGTGGTGGTTCATGAGGCAGGAAAACCTTATACCGAAGCCAAGCGAATCCTTACGCAGGATGGTACCATCGGATGCTATTACAGCAACCGCATCCAATGGAGCCCAGACGGTAAGCACATCTTCGTATGCAAGCGAGTGCCGGTAGAGAAGCGCTATGCCTACTACGTGGAATCTTCGCCTGCCGACCAGCTGCAGCCTATTCTCCACAAGCAGGAGTATGCCAAGCCGGGCGATGCCCTGCCACAGCACTATCCGGTCATCATCGATGTGGCTACCGGAAAGAAGGTGGAGGCTGACAGGCATCAGATAGAAAACCAGTATGAACTGGAATGGATGCAATGGACACCAGACAGCAAGGAGGTGACGATGGAGTACAACCAGCGTGGTCATCATCTCTATCAGATGCTGGCGATGAATGCTGAAACTGGCAAACTGCGTACCGTGGTAGAAGAGCGTGCCAATACCTTCGTGAACTATGGTCGTCTGTGGCGTCAGTTTATCAAGGATGGCAAGCAACTGCTCTGGATGAGCGAGCGCGACAACTGGAATCATCTCTATCTCTACGATGTGCAGAAGTCGAAGGTTATCCGACAGATTACAAAGGGCGACTGGTTTGTTCGCAGCATCCAGCGTGTGGATGAAGAGAAGGGAGAAATCTATTTCTCGGCTAGTGGCGTGAACAGGAATGAGGACCCATATCTGGTACATTATTATAAGATAGGTATGGATGGCAAGAATATGGTGGCGCTCACTCCCGAAGAGGGCAATCATAGTGTCCAATATACCTACGATTACCGCTATCTCCTGGATACCTATTCTAAGGTGGATCAGGCTCCTGTTACCGTGCTCAGAGATGCGCAGACCGGTAAACTCGTCAAGACTCTGGAAACGGCTGATATCGCTACGCTGAAGAAGCACGGATGGGTGGCTCCGGAAGTGTTTGTGGCAAAGGGAAGAGATGGCAAGACGGATATGTGGGGTATCATCCAGCGTCCTACCAATTTCGATCCTAATAAGAAATATCCGGTTATCGAATACATCTATGCGGGTCCGGGCGATGCTTATACTCCGAAGAGTTTCATGCCATACAACTGGTACACCACTTCGCTTGCCGAACTCGGTTTCATCGTTGTCCAGCTCGATGCGATGGGAACTTCCTATCGCGGCAAGAAGTTTGAGGAGGTTTGCTACAAGAACCTGAAGGATGCCGGATTCCCAGACCGTGAACTCTGGATCAAGGCTGCAGCCAAGAAGTATCCTTATATGGATGCAGATAATGTAGCTATCTATGGTTGTTCGGCAGGCGGACAGGAGAGTACTACCGCCGTATTGCTGCATGGCGATTTCTACAAGGCTGCTTATAGTGCCTGCGGCTGTCACGACAACCGGATGGATAAGATCTGGTGGAACGAGCAATGGATGAGCTGGCCTGTCGATTCCAGCTACGTGGAGTGCAGCAACGTGGAGAATGCCCATAAACTGGAGCGCCCTCTGATGCTGGTGGTTGGCGAGATTGACGACAACGTAGATCCATCGAGCACCTATCAGGTGGTGAATGCCCTGCAGAAAGCCAACAAGGATTTTGACCTCGTGGTGATCCCAGGAGCCCATCATACCATGGGCGAACTCTATGGCGAGCACAAGCGCTACGACTTCTTCGTGAAGAATCTGCTGGGCGTGAATCCTCCGAAATGGAATCAGGTAAACAGCAAATAATGATGATAGGTTAATCTCTTGTCATTTTCTTTTCTAAGAACTCTTTCTTTTGAATTTAATTTTGTAAATTTGCACCATCAATCGAAAAGACAAGAACAATGAAAAAGATCATAACAATCTTAGCAGCCGTCTTCCTGATGGCGATGGCGCCTGCTTCTTCCTGGAGCAGAAACATAGTGAGGGAGCCGTTGGTGCGTACCATCACGATGAACACGGGATTGCCGAGCAATGCCGTGAGAAGCATCGTGCAGGATAAGAATGGATTCATCTGGTTTGGTACCGATAACGGCCTCTGTCGGTATGATGGCTATCAGGTGCAGAATTTCTATAACCCGCAGATGCAGTTCGACCAGTATGTGAGTGCGCTGGAAGCCTGCGATGAAGGGCTGCTGGTGGGTACTTCCAAGGGTGCCTTCCTCTTTAATATTGAAACGGAGCAGTTTCAGAGGCTGAGCGATCAGATTACTTCCATCATCTCTTATTTTTCTATTGATGGAAATCGAAATGTGTGGGTTTCTACTCTAGGACAGGGACTCTTCAGATACAACCTTACAACCCACGAATGCCGTCATTATCAGATCAAGGGATGCAAGGGAGAAGTGGTGGCTACCCTGGTGGATGTCAACAACCAGGTATGGGCACTCTGCAATCATCTTCCTTCATCACTCGTCCGACTCAATAAGGCGAATGACAGCTTTGAGATGGTTCCTTTAAAGGGAGATGCATCCCGGCTCGGTGGAATAGCCATGCTCGCCAATTCGGATGGAAGCATTCTGGTGGGAACCTGGAACGATGGATTGTTCCAGGTGGATACCGATGGTACTACCACTCAGCTGATCAATGCCTCCGTAAGCAATTCCGTGCATCACATCCACAAGCTCTATAACGACCGGAATATCAACGTGCTGATCGGTAGCGATGATGGATTGGTGGAGTACGATATCCAGAAACGCAGCTGGAGAATGGTTTCGGAAGTGGATAATCCGAGCCGCAGTTCTGCCGAGCGATTCGTGTATAGCATCACTTCGGATAAGGAGGGCGGCCTCTGGATAGGAACTTTCTATGGGGGAGTAAGCTATATTCCTTCTCCTGCCATGAGAAACCGATTCGAGATGCATTCTGCCGGTACCGGCGGACAGAAAGGTAACGTGGTAGGAAGATTTGCCGAGGATGCCAGACATCGTATCTGGGTAGCTACCGATGATGCGGGAGTAGATTGCTTTGATCCGGCAACGGATAGTTTTGTTGATTTCCCGGGCAAGCAGGCTGTGGCACGGTATAATGTGCACGGATTGCTGGCAGAAGGGGATGATCTCTGGATAGGAACTTATGGCAACGGAATCTTCAGAATGAGCTTGTCTTCCGGGGCGCTGAAGCCTTTTTCTGCAGCCGACGAAAACTTGAACAGCTGCTATTGCCTGTTCAGAGACAGCAAACGTCAGCTTTGGGCTACTTCTATGAGCGGAGTCTGTATGCTGGATGAGCAGAAGCAGATTTTCAAGAAAATGAAATCATTCAACAGCCTTACCATCGACATCAAGGAAGATAAGAAGGGCAACATCTGGTTTGCTACTCAGGGAAATGGACTCTGGTGCTACCGACGCAACAAGACTTGGAAGCAGTATCTGAATGATGCGAAGGATACCACCTCTATCTGCAGCAATCAGGTAAACTGTGTGCAGGAGGATGCTAAGGGAAGACTTTTCGTGGCTACGAATATGGGGTTGTGCGAGTTTCAGCCATCCTCTGATTGTTTCCGCCGTATTGCCATTGATGCGCCTAGTCAGGATTTTGCATCCATCATCATCAATCAGGATGAGATGTGGATCTCTTCTGACAAGGGTCTCATCAAGTGGATTCCTGGAGAACCTACGCTATTATTCAACCGTTATGACGGACTCACCTGCGACCAGTTTATGCCGAATGCCAGCCTGCTGGCTTCAGACGGTAAGGTGTATCTGGGTACTACGCAGGGATTCAATACCTTCTATCCTTATCAGGTAAAGATCAATCACGTGGTGCCTCCGGTGGCAATTACCTCTCTCGAGCTTTTCAACAAGCACGTGGAAGTGGGGTCTGAGAAATTGCCGGAGTCGCTGAACCACATTGAGCAGCTGGACCTCTCGTATGATGAGAATATGATCAATCTCTCGTTTGCGGCTTTGAGTTATGTTTCTCCGGAGAAGAACCTCTATTCCTACATGCTCGAGGGATTCGACAAGGACTGGGTTACCACGAGCGAGCATCGTGCCACCTACACCAATCTTCCTGCTGGAACCTATACGTTCCGAGTGAAGGCTGCCAATAACGACGGCGTGTGGTCGCAGAATGAAGCGAAGCTCAAGATTGTGGTGCATCCACCTTTCTGGTGGTCGTTGCCTGCCAAGATTCTGTATCTGCTGCTTATCGGTTGGCTCATCTGGTTCTATACCCAGTCGAGGGTGAAGAGAGAGAAGCGCCGCCATCAGGAGGAACTCGACCAGCTGGAGGAGAAGCAGGAGCAGGAGATGCGTGATGCCAGACTGCAATTCTTTACAATGATTGCCCATGAAATCCGTACTCCGGTTACGCTGATCATCGGACCGCTGGAGAACTTGAAGGAGCAATGGCAGAAGATCTGCGAAACCGTGAAGGATGGCGAAGCGATGAACCAGACCCTGAACGTGATAGATAGAAACGCCCAGCGACTCCTGACGCTTGTCAATCAGTTGCTCGATTTCAACAAGGTGCAGCAGAAGGGACTGCAGGTTCATTTCCGATTGCAGAATATTTCCAAGCTGATGCATGCTGTGGCAGAACGATTCGAGCCTACTTTGCTGCAGAAGGGAGCCCGGCTGGAGGTGGATTATCCTGCCGACGATTTTTCGGCAATCATCGATAGCGAGGCGATTACCAAGGTAATCAGTAATCTGATGACCAACGCTACCAAGTACACCCGCGATTACGTGCATCTCTCGTGCCGACTTGCCGAAGACGGCGAGCATTTCATCATCTCGGTAGAAGATAATGGTATGGGAATCAGTCCTGATGAGCAGGATAAAATCTTTGCTGCTTTCTATCAGGCTCACGACAACAAGCCGGGAACTGGTATCGGACTCAACATCGTGAAGAATCTGGTGGAGGCTCATCACGGAATGGTTGAGGTGAAATCGGAAGAAGGAAAGGGCGCCACCTTTATCGTCACCCTGCCTGTAAACCAGGAAGATGCCGTGGTAGAGAAGGAGAACAATGAGGCAAAGAATCCTGTCTCAGAGGAGGATGAAACGATGATGGAAGCAGACGGAAATCCTGATGATGCATCAACCGCAGAGAATGCGGAAGATGCCCAGATGGGTTATCGTCCTACGATGCTGATTGTGGATGATGACGAGGACATGAGAAACTTCGTGCAGGCACATTTCGCCAAGACGTATCGGGTGCTGACGGCAGAAGACGGCAAGCAGGCGCTGCGCATTCTGAACAAATGTGATGTAACGCTGATAGTGAGCGACTGGATGATGCCGGAAATGGATGGTCCGGAGTTCTGCCGTAGTGTTAGAACGAATCCGAAGACCAGTCATCTGCCATTCATCATGCTCACGGCAAAGACCGATGATGCTAGCAAGGCAGAAGGTATGAACTGCGGAGCTGACATCTTTATCGAAAAGCCATTCTCGATGAAGTATCTGGAGGCGAGCGTGAACCATCTGATAGAGATGCGCAGGCTGCTGAAGAGCAAGTTCTCGCATACGCCGCTGGAACCTATCCAGGAGATTGCGCCAACCAAGATTGATAATGATTTCCTGGTGCAGATGGAGAAGGTGATAGAGGAGAATCTCGCGAATCCGGAGATGAACGTGGCGTTTCTGGCTGCCCGGTTGGGAATGAGTCGAAGCTCGCTGTTTAACAAGATCCGCGGTTTGGCTGATGTTACGCCTAACGAGATGATTCAGGTAATCAGGCTCAAGAAGGCTGCTCGTCTGCTGCGTGAGAAGCACTATCGCATCAGCGAAGTGAGCTATATGGTGGGCTTCAGCAGTCCTAGCTATTTCACAAAATGTTTCCAGAAGCAGTTTGGCATGAAACCTGCCGAATTTGCTGAAATGGGATAAACAGGAATGGGATAAAAAAAGAAAAAGAGAACATTGCAAAACGCGATGTTCTCTTTTTTGTTTTTATACTTTTTAATCAGATTATTTTTTTTAGAATCGGATTATTTCTTCGTTGCTCTGATGAAGAAGCCGATGAGGCAGATGTAGGCGATGAGTGAGCAAACCTCAGACATAGGGTTCGCCCACCAGCTTTCTGCGATGCTGGCCTCTATGCCGCCAAACTTCAGCAGGGCGCTGACCACACCCATCAAGGCTCCACCGGCAATGAAACCGCTGGCGATGAGCGTACCCTTCTCGCCACGCTCCGCATTCACCTTAGCATCCTTGCTGCGTGAAGTAACATACCAGTTGATGGCGCCACCTACCAGCAGCGGAACGTTCAGCTCCAATGGAATAAACATACCTAGGGCAAAAGCCAGGGCTGGAATCTTGAAGTAAGTGAGCACGATGGCAATCACGGCTCCGATGCCGTAGAGAACCCAAGGCGCACCCACACCATTCATCAAAGGGTCGATGACCGCAGCCATCGCATTCGCCTGAGGAGCAGCCAGAGAGCCGGAAGCGAATCCGTAGGTCTCGTTGAGCAGCATCATCACGCCGCCTACGGTAGCAGCACTCACCAGGGTGCCGAGGAATTTCCATCCCTCCTGCTTCTTAGGCGTAGTACCCAGCCAGTAACCAATCTTCAGGTCGGTAATGAACGAACCTGCCACAGAGAGTGCGGTGCAAACCACACCACCCATAATCAGGGCGGCAAGCATTCCGCCAGGACCTTTCAAACCTACTGCCACCATCACCACAGAGGCGAAGATGAGTGTCATCAGGGTCATTCCTGATACAGGGTTGGAACCCACGATGGCGATGGCATTGGCTGCCACAGTAGTAAAGAGGAAGGCGATGGCTGCCACCAGCAGAATGGCGATAACGGCGAAGAGCAGGTTGCCATCCATCACGCCAAACCAGAAGAAGAGGAAGGTGATGAGGATGGTGACGAGCGATCCGATGGCGATGATCTTGAAAGAGATGTCGCGCTGGGTACGCTTCACGTTCTCATCCACATCGCTCTTGCCCTTCAGCTCCTTGGCGGCAAGTCCTACGGCGCTCTTGATGATGCCCCAGCTCTTGATGATGCCGATGATACCAGCCATGGCAATACCGCCGATACCGATGCTGCGGGCGTAGGCACGGAAGATTTCCTCCGGACTCATGGCTCCCACAGTCTTCACGATGCTAGGATCCCAGGCGCTGAGCACGCTGTCGTGGAAGATGACGCTCATGCCTGGCACAATCAGCCACCATACTACGAGCGAACCCAGGCAGGTGAAGAATGCGTATTTCAATCCGATGATGTAACCCAATCCCAATACGGCTGCACCTGTGTTCACCTTGAACACGAGCTTCGCCTTGTCGGCAAGGTCGCATCCCAGACTTACCACACGGGAAGTGAAGTTCTCGTTCCACCATCCCAGACTGGCTACGATGAAGTCGTAAAGACCACCCACCAGTCCGGCGATGAGTAGGGGCTTAGCCTGGTCGCCACCCTTGGCTCCGCTCACCAGCACCTGCGTGGTGGCTGTAGCTTCAGGGAACGGATATTTTCCGTGCATGTCGCTTACGAAGTACTTGCGGAAAGGTATGAGGAACAGGATTCCCAACACACCTCCCAGGGCAGAAGCCATGAAAATCTTCATAAACGAAGTCGTCATCTCCGGGTATTTTGCCTGCAGGATGTAGATGGCTGGCAGGGTGAAGATGGCTCCTGCCACCACGGCACCCGAGCAGGCTCCGATGCTCTGGATGATGACATTCTCGCCGAGTGCCTTGCTTCGCTTGGTGGCGGTACTTACGCCCACGGCGATGATGGCGATTGGGATGGCTGCCTCGAACACCTGACCCACCTTCAAGCCCAGATAGGCTGCGGCGGCAGAGAAGATGACGGCCATCACGATGCCCCAGGTCACCGACCATCCGTTTACCTCAGGATAAACCTTGTCTGGCGACATCAGCGGCTTGTATTCCTCCCCGTCCTTGAGTTCGCGGAATGCGTTCTCGGGGAGCTGCAAATTATCTTTTTCTTCCATTATTTATTGCTATGAACGATGTTTTATTTTTCTATTCTGATGATGTATTCACTCATGAAGCTGGCACCTGGCTGCAGGCTGTTCATCATGTACTTATCCTTGAACTCGCCGGTGTATTCAGCCCAGTCGCAGGTACCGAACCAAGGTTCGATGCAGACGAATGGAGCGTGGTTGCCCGGATTCCAGACACCTACGGCAGGAGTCTTGAACTCTACGGTTACGTGTGGCTCGCCCTTCTCGTTGAGCAGGGAAATCTGCTTTACCTGACTCTTGTCGAAGATGTAGGCATCGTCTGCGAATGACTCGTCTGTTACCTCCAGGATACCGTTGTCGGTCTGGACCGTCTCGCGAGCGTTAGGGTCGATGCAGCCTCCGATGGTAGCGAAGAGACGGGTTGGAGCCTCGTTGTCGAGCTTGAGGAAAGCCTTCAGCTTCTCTCCCTTCTTGCAGCCTGGTACCTTGAATGCAGGGTGACCGCCAATCTGGAAGTAGATTACCTTGTCGTCGGTATTCTCAACGTGCCAGATAACGTGGAGTTCGTTGCCGGCAAGGCGATAGGAAACGGCGAGGTTGAAGTGGAATGGATAGTTCTCGAAGGTCTCCTCGTTGTCGATGAGGGCGAAGGTAAGACGGTCGCCGGTCTTGCCGACGAGCTTGAAATCTACGAGTTTGCCGAAGCCGTGACGAGACAGGGTGTACTCCTTGTCGCCGATGCGGTAAACACCCTTCCACAATCCGCCTACGATAGGGAAGAGGAGAGGAGACTGTCCGCCCCAGAATTCCTTGTCGCCATCCCAGAGATATTCGTTACCATCAGCATCCTTAATGCTCTTGAGTTCTGCTCCGTGCGCTGAAATTTCAACGGTGAGCTGATCGTTTTTAATTTGTTCCATAGTTACAAATGTTTATTGTTTAGTATCATATTGATTTCTGCTTTGCTACATAATCTTTGCAAAGATACGATTTATTTTGATAAAGAGCAAGAATCGGGCTGATTTTCTCAAAGATGGCAAGAGATTTATACGATTTTGTTAGTTTATCTCGAAAAAATGCAGTACTTTTGCAGCTCGAAATAAATTATCAGAATAGATTCTCGAAATAATTTCTCAGAATAGATTCTCGATATTGATTCTCAGAATAGATTCTCGAAAGAAATGATATTATATAATAAGGTATAAGAAAAAACTTAGTAAAATAAAAAAAGCATTTTTAGTTCAATGACAAGCAGTAATAAAGTTAAGGGCTTTGCGGCGGGTGTTATAGCCGCTGTGTGTTATGGTACCAATCCTTTGGGTACGTTGGAACTTTATGGGGATGGATTCAATTCCAGTTCGGTACTCATCTACCGCTATCTCCTGGCTGTGGTGATGTTTGCCGTGGTGATGCTGTTCCGCAAGGAGAGTTTCAAGGTAAAGTGGGGACACTTGATCCGACTCGCTACGCTGGGTTGCATGTTCTCTCTTTCTTCTGCCACGCTCTATGTGAGCTTCCACTATATGGCGGCAGGTATTGCCAGCACCATCCTCTTTGTCTATCCGATTATGACGGCGATTCTGATGACGGTATTCTTCCATGAGAAGGTGACGTGGTCCACCACCCTGGCTATCCTCCTGGCTGTATCGGGTGTGGGCTTGCTCTATCAGGGCGATGGAAACGATAAGTTGAGCACGGCTGGTTTTGCGCTGGTGATGTGTTCTTCCCTGCTCTATGCGCTCTACATCATCTCCGTGAACCAATGGAAGAATCCGGGAATGTCGAACATCAAGTTCACCTTTTACATCCTGTTGTTCGGACTCATCACGATGTTCGTCTATTCGTTTATCGCAGGCGAGAAGATTCAGATGCTGCAGACTCCTATGCATTGGCTCTATGCTGCCCAGCTGGCATTGTTGCCAACGGTACTGTCGCTCTTCTTCATGACGATTTCCATCAATCTCATCGGCAGTACTCCTGCTGCCATCATGGGAGCGTTGGAGCCTGTAACGGCAGTTATCATCGGCGTCTGTATCTTCGGCGAGAGTTTCTCCTTCCAGCTTGCCATCGGCATCCTTGCTATCCTGGCTGGTGTAACCATCATTATCGCCCGAAAGAAATAATGCATTCTCTTAAACAAAGAAATAATGCATTCTCAATTTTAAAGAGCAAGAACTTTTATTAGAAAAAAATGAAGGCTGCCTCCGCAATCAAGTCGGAGACAGCCTTTTTAGATTGAATTACAATCTTCCCTTTATTTCATTTTATTCTTTCTATCCTTTCCCGATTCTATCTCAGAATATCCTTCAGCGCAAAATTGGCGAGGATGCTGGTGCTCTGGCTCAGCATACGGATGAACTCCTGCGCCGAGTTCTTCATGTACGCATCCTTCAGGATGTGGATGCAGCCATCCATCTCGTTGTCGGCAGCATCTATCGGAATCGCTCTCATGCCTTTCTCCAGGATGGTGGTGGATTCTGAAAGAACCGTTACCAGGTTGCTGCGATGCAAGAGGTCGAAGATGATGTTCACATTATTCACCTCTACCATGATCTTGAAGTCGAGATCCTTGCCCTCTATCAGGTAATCGAAGGCGTTGCGGGCCTGCAGCCCCTTGCATGGAAGGATGAGGTCGTAGCGCTCCAGCTCTGAGAGCTTGATGGATGAAAGTCGTGCCAGGGGATGGTTCTCGTTCACGATTGCCGCCAGACGGTTGCTGAAGATGGCACGGCTGTCAATCGCCTTGTCTGTCTTGATTGGCTTGAAGGCAAGCACAAGGTCGAGCTCACGCTTCTTCAATCCATCCATCAGCTCCTGCATCGAACGGTACTGGATGTTCAGCTTCACGTGAGGATAAGCATGGAGGAAGGCGATGAGCGTTTCTGCCATGATGTTGCTGAAGGAGTAGGTGACGCCGATGTTCAGTTCGCCCGTAAGCATCTCCTTCAGGTCGTTCATGTGGTCAACGCACGCCATGGTGTAGTTTACCGCATTCTGGGCATAGGGAAGAAGCTCCTTTCCTGCCTCGGTGAGATAAACCTCGTGCGAATTTCGCTCGAAGAGAGGCAATCCTATTTCCTGCTCCAGATGCGAAATCTGCTGCGAGAGGGTGCTCTGCGTGATGTAGAGCTTGCGTGATGCCTCCGAGAAATTGAGCGTCTCGGCTACCTTCAAGAAGTATTTCAGTTGTCGTATTTCCATTTTGTTCCTTTTTTATGGCTATCGGTTTCAGAGATTGCCGATAGCTTGTTCTCGCTGCAAAGATAATGCATTTATTTGGAAATTCAAGAATTTGGGATGAAAAAATATCCCAAATCCTTCAATTCTTTATCACGAATAATCCTGCATTATCTGATTATCATCTTGTGGATGATTCTCATCTCACGCCGTGATTACTTGATTTCCACTTCGTGCAGATCCACGAATTCGCCATTCTTCTTCTTTCTCTCCACCAGCATGTTGAGCAGTTTGCGCTTGCGGTTGTCGGCGATGAAGCGGCGGAAGAATACATTAGGAATGGCTACACCCAGGGCGATGCAGATGATGGCGAGCGAAGCCTTGATCAGGTTGTTCATTCCCACGGTTACCTCGCCTACCACGCCGTGCATGTCGATGAAGGCAAACAGGGCACGATACATCAAAACTCCAGGTACCATTGGGATGACGCTAGGAATGGTGATGCACTGGTGAGGGGTGTGGAACCAGTGGCGTGCCTTGATGACGATGACGCTGATGAGCGCAGAACCGGCAAGCGAACCGATGCTCAAGCCCATGTCGAGACCGATGTTGCCATTGGATGGACCCAGGTTCACGAAGTTGCGGAAGCAAACGGCGATGATACCGCCCACAGCCACAGCTGGCAACAGGCGTCTAGGAATGCTGAAGATGGTAGAGAAGCCCATCGCCGATACGGCTGCTGCAATGGCGAACTCCCAGTATTCGTGGTGAGGAGTCATGGTGAGATCCGTCACGAAGTTGTCGATGTGGCAAACCTGGATGGCAAAGGCAATACCGAATGCCATGGCAAAGAGCATCAGCAGGGTGTTCAGAGCACGAACCATTCCCACCTCGATGTAGCCGTCGAGCATGTCGCTCACGAAGTTGATCAGCGGAACTCCCGGCACGATGAAGAGGGCGCACGCCATCAACGGGTGCCAAGGGGTATCTGAATGCATGAAGCCCGGAAGGGCGGCTGCGATGGATGGGTTGAGCGAAAGGAACGAGGTGAGCCACGCAATCAGCGTTGCCACGAATGCCGAAATACCGATGGCTACATAGTTGTTGCAGCCCTTGGTAGGCAGGAACATTCTCAGGCGGAAGCCCAGGATGGCTGCCAGGGAACAGAAGAAGAATGCTGGCCAGTCGCAACCGAACTGGATGCAGAATCCGCCGCAGGCAAATCCGCCGCCTATAGCCACCTGCCATGGGGTGAAGCTGCGTGGAGTGGCCTTGATGTCGTTCAGGGCCTGCTCATACTGTTCGAGCGAATAGTTTTCCTTGATGGCTGTCCAGGTGAGCTTGCTTACCATCGAAATGGAGGTAAGGTTGATGCCGTGCTTCTCGCAGCGCTGGAATTTGGAGAAGGAGTGCGCCTCGTCGCTATAGTTCACCATCAGCACATTCCAGTTGATGTAGAGGTGCATGTAGCGCTCGTCGAGACCGAGGAACGCTGCTGCACGCTTCATCGTTCGCATGATGCGCGATGTGTCGGCAGCACTCTCCATAAGGATGCTGCCGGTGCGTAACAACAAGTCGAGTTTTCTTCTCAGTTCTGTTTCTGCTATTTCCTTGCAGTTGCAGTTGTCAATGCCTTTTTCTGCGCAGTCGCAGGTCTTCATGTTTTTTTCTTCCATATATTTAATTTATCCGAATACGAAAATGATAATCTGAATAGTTACGATTCTGAGGAACATGGCAAATGGATAAACATTCGCATAGCCCACAGATGGTGCATCTGCCGAAGTCTGCTCACGCACGTAAGCCAGGGCAGATGGGTTGGTGTTGGCGCCTGCCAATACTCCGAGCAATGTGTAATAGTTGATGTGGAACACGTATCTTCCGATGATGCCGCCTATGATGATTGGAATCATGGTGATGGCAACGCCGTAGAGAATCCAGGTCATTCCGCTTTCTGAAGCCACGGTCTGGATAAACTGTTCGCCGGTGCCCAGTCCCACGCAAGCCAGGAAGATGCAGATGCCTATTTCGCGGAGCATCAGGTTGGCTGAGATGGTGTTGTAGGTCACGAGGTTGTACTTCGGACCGAAGTAACCTATCAGGATAGCAACTACCAGAGGGCCGCCGGTCAAACCGAGGCGCAGGTTCTCGTTGATGCCTGGGATGAAGAATGGGATGTTTGCCACGATGCAACCCAGCATGATGCCCAGGAAGATAGGAATCAGGTTAGGGTAGTTGAGGCGCTTCATCTGGTTACCCAATACTTTCTCGGTATGGGCGATGGCAAGCTCTGTACCTACCACGGTAACACGGTCGCCCAGCTGCAGCTTCAGCTGTGGAGTGGCAATCAGATCCACACCATTGCGGTTAACACGGGTAATGTTGGCGCCGAGGTTTGAACGAATCTGCAACTGGCTGATGCTCTTGCCGTTGATGCCTGGCTTGGTGATGCGGATGCGGCGGGTAATCAGGTCTTCGCCAAACTTCTCATCGCTCACCTGCACCTTCTTGCCGAGCAGGGCAATGACAGGCTCCACTACGGTAGGGTTGGCAACAATCTGCAGAATATCGCCCTCGTTGATTCGGGTCTGGCCATTCACCACCTCATCGTGCTTATCGCTATCTTTGCGGATAATCTTGGAAACCATGAAGTCGCGCTTCAAGATTTCTCTCATCTGCTTGATGGTGTCGCCGAATACCATCTGGTTGGTCACCTGCACGGAGAAGGTGTTCAGGGTCATCGCCTCCAGGTGTCCCATACCGCGCTTGGCAGCAGCTTCCTCCTCGCTCTTGTTGATGCGCAGCGCATACCTTAATATAATAAAGGAGAGGATAACGCCGAGCACACCCATAGGGTAGGCGATGGCGTAGCCGGCTGCGATGGATGGAGCGTCGATGTGGCGCAGGTCGCTGAATGCCTGCTGGGCAGCACCGAGTCCAGGGGTGTTGGTAACGGCACCCGAGAGGATACCTGCCATAGAAGTGATGGATGTTCCCGAGAACGAGAATATGGCGAGGGTGGTGACGATACTCAACGCTACCACGATGATGCTGAGCAGGTTGAGGCTCTTGCCGCCGTTCTTGAACGAAGCGAAGAAACCTGGTCCTACCTCCAGACCGATGGAATAGACGAAGAGAATCAATCCGAACTCCTTGAGGAAGTGGAGCAGATGCTCATCGAGATTGAGGGAGAAGTGACCGAAGATGAGGCCGATGAAAAGAATCCAAGCCAATCCCAGGGAAACTCCCTTTACTCTCAACTTTCCTAAACTCAAACCCAGGGTGATGACCAACGCCAGGATCAGCACGGAGTGGGCTACTCCGCCTCCCCATAGGTCAGGGAAGCCATAAAACAGATTTTTTAAGATATCCATGTTCTTATATTAAACTATGTTATTGATTTTTACTATAACCGCATTTTGCTGAATTTCGATTGCAAAGGTATGGATAAAATCGAAAGCAAAAAAGAATTGATGTTGGAATAAGCCGATTTCTGCTATCGGGAATTTCGATAGTTGAAGGAGCGGATAAAGGGGAGAATGTAGTGCAAGAAAAAACATTTAGGCGAAATATGAGATTTTTCGGCATAAGATGGCGGCTTTTCGCAGAATTTGTTGTAACTTTGCCTTCACAAATGAATAATAGCGAATAGACAATGGATAATAACAATAAGATGATAACGGATACTCCAAGAGAGAAGGAACTGGAGACCAGAGACGAGCTCTTCCTTGCCGAGGTAAAGGACAAGCGAGTTGCCGTGCTGCTTTCGGGCGGCGTGGATAGTTCTGTAGTGGTGTGGGAGTTTGCCCGACTGGGCCTGCACCCTGACTGCTTCTATATCAAGATAGGACCGGAAGAAAAGGAGGAATGGGACTGCTCTTCAGAGGAGGACCTGGAGATGGCTACTGCCGTGGCACGCAAGTATGGCTGCAAGCTGCAGGTAATTGACTGCCATCAGGAATACTGGAACGAGGTGACTCGCTACACCATGGATAAGGTGAAGGCTGGATTCACCCCGAACCCTGATGTGATGTGCAACAGGCTCATCAAGTTTGGTGCCTTTGATGAGAAGATGGGCCACAACTACGACCTTATCGCCACAGGTCATTATGCGCAGACCGAAACGGATGAAAACGGCGATAAATGGCTCGTTACGAGTCCTGACCCCGTAAAGGATCAGACCGATTTTCTGGCTCAGATAGAGAGTTGGCAATTACGAAAAGCGATTTTCCCTATCGGTCATCACATCAAGAATGAAATTCGTGAGATAGCCGAAGAGGAACATCTCATTAATGCCAAGCGCAAGGATAGTCAAGGAATTTGCTTCCTGGGACAGATCAACTATAACGATTACATCCGCCGGTACCTGGGCGAGAAACCGGGCGACGTGATAGAGATGGAGACGGGCAAGCGAATCGGCACCCACAAGGGCTTGTGGTTCCATACCATCGGTCAGCGCAAGGGACTGGGCTTCGGCGGCGGACCTTGGTTCGTAATCAAGAAGGATGTGGAGAAGAACATTCTCTACGTGAGTCACGGCTACGACCCTCAGACGGCGTACAAGAAGGATTTCCCGCTTCAGAATTTCCATTTCCTCACCCGCGAGGTGGCGATGCAGAAGGTAACGTTCAAGATTCGCCATACGCCGGAGTATCATCCTGCTACTATCGAAAAACTCGAAGATGGCCGCTGGATGATACATTCAGAAGAGGCGATCCACGGCGTGGCTCCCGGCCAGTTCTGCGTGGTGTATGATGAGAATCATCATCGCTGCTATGGTTCGGGGGAGATTACTGTATAAATATAATAAGGTGGAATTGTTATTCAGCGTAATCCGATGAATAAAATCTATGAAGAAACGAAAAAAGGATGTGTCATGGAGTTATGGCACATCCTCTTTTTTGTTATCCTTCTACGAGGCTGTTCAGCAATCCCTGGCAGGCATCTTCCAGGAGCGTGATTACCAGCTCGAAGTCGCTGTAGTCGCCGTAGTATGGATCGGGCACGGTGGTGTATTCACGATGGTGGGTCAGGAAATCTGCCATGCGCACCACCTTGTCCTTGTCAGCCTGGCAGGAAGCCATGGAGGTGATTGCGCGGTAGTTCTCATTGTCCATTACTACGATGGTTTCGAATCTCCCGAAATCTGACTTCTGGAACTGTCGGGCGTGACTGTTGAAATTGTAGCCATGCTCGGCTCCGCATTTTCTCATGCGGCTGTCGGGCAGCTGACCTACGTGCCAGTTTCCGATTCCTGCAGAATCGATTTCAAACTCATCCTGCAACCCTGCTTTTTCTACCAGGCTCTTCATGATGCCCTCTCCGGCAGGCGAGCGGCAGATGTTGCCCAGGCAAATGAATAATACGGTATGTTTACCTTTCTTTGTCATTCTTCTGATATTTATTAAATGTTTGTCAATATTTGCAAGTAAGCTCCATATGCTCTGAAAGTATGCTCCATCCCTTGCAAGTAAGCTCCACACGCCCTGAAAGGGCAGAAGCTCCTAGCCCAGGGCAACGCCCTGGGTTGTTCGGCGTTATAAACATACGCCCTGTAAGGGCAAAAGCTTTAAAGTGTTGGTAATGAAGCTTTTGCCCTTACAGGGCGCCTTGTTGGTTGCTGTTTGTACCCAGGGTGTTGCCCTGGGCTAAGAGCTTCTGCCCTTTCAGGGCGTGTGGGTGAAATCATCCACTTCAGTCCTTTATCGGAAAAATCTTAGTCGATTTCCTCATCAGCCTCGTAACCGCCCATTTCGCGGATGGCGTTCTTCAGCATCGTGTACTGCTGGTAGAGGTTGTTCACAGCCTCTTCGCCCTTGGTGTAGTCGTGCATTGGTGCCTTGAGGAAGAAGCTCAGGAAGCGCTGGGTGCCGTAACGGCCGGCACGGGCAGCAAGGTCGCTCAGCAGACAGAGGTCGAGCAGCAATGGAGCGGCAAGGATGGAGTCGCGGCACAGGAAGTTGATCTTGATCTGCATTGGGTAACCCATCCATCCGAAGATGTCGATGTTGTCCCAGCCCTCCTTGTTGTCGTTGCGAGGTGGATAGTAGTTGATGCGTACCTTATGATAATACTGGGTGTCCTCGTCGTTGCCGTGGCCGTAGAGGTCTGGCTGGTCCTCTGGCTTCAGAATTGTCTCCAGGGTAGAGAGCTTGCTCACCTCCTTGGTGTGGAAGTTGGCTGGCTCATCGAGAACGAGACCGTCACGGTTGCCCAGAATGTTGGTAGAGAACCATCCGTTCAAGCCCAGGCAGCGGGTGCCGATGATAGGAGCGAAACCACTCTTCACCAGGGTCTGACCGGTCTTGAAGTCCTTGCCTGCGATAGGCATCTGGGTCTTCTCTGCGAGTTCCCACATGGCTGGAATGTCAACCGTAGTATTAGGAGCACCCATGATGAAAGGAGCCCCCTCGGTAAGGGCAGCGTAGGCGTAGCACATGGATGGGGCGATGTGCTGGCGGTCGTCAGCCTTCATCGCAGCTTCGAGAGCTGCTAGGGTGCCGTGAATCTCCATATCCACAGGTACGTAGATTTCTGTAGATGCAGCCCATGCTACCACGATGCGTGAGCAGCCGTTCTTCTCCTTGAATTCGCGGATGTCCTGGCGCAGCGCCTCTACCATCTCCCAGCGGGTCTTGCAGTCCTTCACGTTGTCGCCGTCCAGACGCTTGGCGTAGTTCTTGTCGAATGCAGCCTTCATCGGAACAATCTGCTCCAGCTCCTCGCGCACAGGGTTGATGTCCTTCTCCTTCAAAACCTCGGCATACATGGCTGCCTGATAGGCATTCTGAGGATAGACATCCCAGGTGCCGAATACGATGTCGTTGAGGTCGGCAAGAGGAACGATGTCCTTGTAGTGCAGATACTTCTTGTCTGCGCCCTTGCCCACGCGAATCTTGTCGTACTGGGTCATTGAGCCTACTGGCTTGGTAAGTCCCTTGCGGGCCATCAGCACACCTGTCATGAATGTAGTAGATACTGCACCACAACCTACAACCATAATACCCAGCTTGCCATCAGCTGGTTTTACATTGTTCTGTTTCATTTCTAATGAATTATTAAGTCTTCTTTTTATTTGATTGATTGATTGATTTGAGGGCAAAGGTACTGAAAACTGATGAATAAAGTGCAGTTTTTCACCAATAATCTGCTATATTTTTAGAAAAATTAGCATTGTAGAGGTAAAAAAAGCGAAATAAAGTAAGTATCTTTGCATCATATTTTAAAAAATCAAAGTTTTTATAGCATGACAATAACGCTTATTATCTTGATCATTACGGTTGCCATGTTTATTTGGGGCAAGGTGAGAGCCGATATCGTGGCGCTCACAGCCCTGGCAGCACTCCTGGTTTTCGGAATTCTTACGCCAGCCGAAGCTCTGGCTGGTTTCTCTTCGCCCATCGTCGTCATGATGGTCGGACTCTTCGTGGTGGGTGGTGCCATCATGCAGACAGGTCTCGCCAAGCTGACGGGCAATAAACTGATGGCACTCTCGCGCGGCAACGAAACCATCACCTTCCTGCTGGTGATGCTCGTAACCTCCTTTATCGGAGCTTTCGTGAGCAATACTGGAACGGTGGCCCTCATGATGCCTATCATCATGAGCCTGGCAGCAGGTTCGGGCATGCAGTCGTCGCGCTTCCTCATGCCGCTCGCCTTCGCCGGAAGCCTGGGCGGAATGCTTACACTCATCGGTACACCGCCCAACCTGGTTATCGACGAGGTGCTTACTGAGGCGGGATTCAAGCCGCTCGCCTTCTTCTCCTTCTTCCCCGTGGGCATCATCGTCATCGCCATCGGCATCATCGTGCTCATGCCGCTCAGCAAAATCTTCCTCAGCAGGAAACAGAGCGGAAAGAAGAAGAAAACCAAGTCGCTCGACGACCTGGTGGATGAATACCGCCTGCTCGACAATCTGCATCGCTACATCGTGCCAAGCAACCGGGCTTCTGCCGCCAAGGATGAAAACGGCGAGCCGATGAACATCGTGGGAAAGACCCTGAAGGAACTCAGCATCCAGAAGAAATATGGAGTGAGTATCATCGAGATTAGAAACGAGAAGAAATCGAGACTCGGACTGGTGCAGGACGTAAACCAGAACATGGCGAAGAGCAGCAGTACCATTCAGGTGCACGACATACTATATATAATAGGTGACGAGCAGAAGATGCAGCGCTTTGCCCAGGATTACGGACTGAGGAAGATGAAGGACGTGAAGATTGATTTCTACGACCTGGGACTGACGGAAATCGTTGTGATGCCTACCTCCAACTTCGCCGGTCTGCGCATCGGCGATGCCAACCTGCGCAAGCGATTCGGCATCAACGTGCTGGGTGTGAAGCGAGGCGGAGGCTCATCTTCTTCTGAGGGTGGCAGAGGTGGCAACGAATACATTACGGATAATCTGATAGCCACCAAGCTGCACGTGGGCGACATGCTGCTGGTGCAGGGCGAATGGACCAACCTGGCGCATCTTACAGCCGATACTTCCAACTGGGTGGTGCTGGATCAGCCGGAGAAGGCTGCCGACAAGGTTCTGCTGGATTACAAGGCGCCTGTGGCTGCTGCCATCATGCTGCTGATGATAGCCATGATGGTGTTCGATTTCATCCCGGTGGCTCCGGTTACGGCGGTCATCATCGCCGGACTGCTCACCGTCTTTGCCGGATGTTTCCGCAACGTAGAGGCTGCCTACAAGACCATCAACTGGGAGAGCATCGTGCTGATAGCCGCCATGATGCCGATGTCAACGGCGCTGGAGAAGACGGGTGCTTCGGCATTGGTATCTCAGGGGCTGGTGGATAGCCTGGGCACGATGGGCCCTACGGCTCTGCTGGCGGGCATCTACTTCACTACTTCGCTGATGACGATGTTTATCAGCAATACCGCCACGGCGGTTCTCATGGCACCTATTGCCTTGGTGGCAGCCCAGCAGGTGGGGGTGAGTCCATACTCCTTCCTCTTTGCGGTAACGCTGGGAGCCAGCATGTGCTTTGCCTCTCCGTTCTCCACTCCGCCTAATGCGCTGGTGATGAAGGCGGGTGGCTACACGTTTATGGATTACGTAAAGGTGGGTTTGCCGTTGCAGATCATCATCGGCGTGGTCATGACCTTCGTCCTGCCGCTGCTGTTTCCTTATTAATGATAAAAATCCCCAATCCGGGGCTCGCAATGGAGTCTTGGGATTGGGGATTCTGCGTATAAAGACTTACCAGAAAATAGAGAGTGGTATGGGAAAATGAGATTTGTAATCCTAAGATGTACGGTTACATATCTACAAAATCTCCACCGCCTTCAGAGCCGGTATCGCCGGTATCGGTCTTGCCGCCCACTGTATTACCGCCTTGGGTATTACCTCCCTCGGTATTTCCAGGCTGTGAACCGCCGCCAGGGTTATCGCCGTTTCCGTTGCCGCCAGGGTTAGTGCCGCCGCCGTTTGGATCCTTGTCTGGGTCTTCCACGTCACCGCTGTCGCCCGAGGTAACGTTCTTCACCACCTTACCATTGCGGTCGATGCAGGTAATCTGGATAGGAGTTCTCTGCAGCTCATCCTTGATATCCACGTTCGGAGTGAAGATCACTCGGCGGGCGGTGATGAGGCTGCCTGCCACCTCACCCACGGTAGCCACACTCTTGGCGCGCACGCCGAATCGCATGGTTCCCAGACCTGGGATAGCTACGGAGTGGCCTTCGGTTGACCACGCCTTGATTACCTCGCCGGCAGCATCCCAGCACGCCTGCATCACGCCGCGGCTCACGCCACTTCTCAGAGCCGCCTCCTTGATAACCTTGCTCTCCGGGAGCTTGCTGTAAAGCTCGGTACTGAGCACGAAACGATACTTACCTTTCAACTCACCCACCTGGATGAGGGTTTCCTTTGCTTTCAAATTGATAGACATAATTACTTGAATTTTAAATTGTTAATACTCTGTAAACTTTTAACTCTAACTCTAAGCTGACTATCGTATGGTGATAGTAGGCACGAAGTGGCTAGAGTCGGCCCTTGTCGAGATATTGTTCTCTTGCTGCTGCCTCTGGTTCTTCCCGATCACGAGTCCCGCGGTACACGAGCTGGTGAGGAAGGTGACGATGGCAGAGCATACGGCCACGATGAGATACTTGATGAATGCTTTCATGTTCTGTTTCATAAGCAATACGATTTTAAAATGTTAATACTAGCAATCCGGTCTTTCCCCCAGAAGCCTTTTTTCATTTTTCCAACTGGAGAAATATTTTTCTCCAACTAGGAAAGTGATTTTTAGCGCTTTCTGAATCACGATGCAAAGATACAAAAACAGCCACCATCAGTTGTGCGATGGTGGCTGATGCCGTGAGATAGCGGCACATTTTTACTCTAAACATTAAACATTATCCCGGTTCCCCCAGATACTCCACGATGGCCTTCACCTGTTTAGGCGAGAAGGCCTTGCTGGTCTTGCGGTACCCCATATCCAGGAGTTCATTCCATAGCGGGGTGCAGAGATGAATCCAAGCCATCAGATGGTTGACGGCTGTGCGTGGATAACTCTCGGGAAAGTACATCAAGGCCAGTTCCTTCTTGGTGTACGTACGAATGATAAATTCTTCCATATTCATCTTGTTTTAAAAATTGATAAACTCGGTTTTCTCTTTCAGATAATACTCGCTGAAATCCTTGCATCCTGGGGGCAGCTGGTGGTGCACCAGCTGGGGCAGAATCTCCTTGAGTTGCAGGAAGAGGCTTTCGCCCGGCGCATCCCTGTCGGGAAACATGTGCCATTCTATCTTGAGCTGCGAGCCGATTTCCGCCAGCCATTTCTTGTCGTCGGGTTTCAGCATCGTGGCAGAAGGAATGGCAATCGCCTTGTGCCCGGCAGATAGCATTGCCCAGCAATCGCTGCATCCCTCGGTGATGAAGAGCTGTTCGCCCGGTGCCATCCCCCTCACGATAGGCAGATTGTAGATGGAGCATTTTGCACCATAGGGAAAGCGGAATCGGGGAGTTGATTCCCCTTTCTTGTAATCCAGGTTCCTGTTCTGAATCCCAATCAGCTTCCCCTCCGTGCTGAAGTATGGAATCTGCAGCCAGTTCACGCCCTTCTTATCCGTCCAGGAAGTCAATCTGCACCATGCAGCCACTCTCTCATCAATCTTCCTCTCCTCGAAGAGAAACCTTCTGGCCGCCAGGTTGAGCCAGGGATGCTCGAAGAATCTCGCATACCTGCTCGCATCAAAGGAGGAGGATTTTTCCGAAGAAGAACCACCCGAATTATCTTCCGGGGAAGAACCACCGGATGAAGAGTCTCCGGGGGAAGAAGATGAGGAAGAAGCTTCTCTCTTCCTATCCTCCTCCAGTTGAACCTGATGTTCCTCTGCGAGCCATCGGCAAGCCGACAGAAAATCCTTCCCCAGGTATTTCATCACCAGGTCGATGGTGCCCACGGAATCCCCCATGCAAACATAGCAGCGGCAATTGTTCTTTCTCGTGTTGAATGAGAGGCTAGCGTGGTGGTCGTCATGAAAGGGGCAGAGCGCCTTGTGGTGCTCCACCTTCATCCCCATCTCTTTCGCGACCTTCTCTATCGGAAGGTCGCGCAGCTTCTGAATCTCATATTTTTCCATAAAAACTAAATCTAAATTCATCCATATTCAAATCATCATTTCATCTCACTCTTAACCTTTGCATCCGGTGTCCCCGTAAGATACTCCTGCGTCTTCGTGTAAAGCCCCGTCTGGTTGCTGTAGGTGATGAATTTGCGGAACACCCATTTCCTAATCTGTCCCTTCGTGCCCTCCTTCGTCTTGCCAAGCGAGATGCGGAGAGCCTCCAGCTGCGACTCATTGAAAGGATTGGGCAGGTCATCAAGCAGGTTCTTCGGACCTCTCCGTTGTGCCTCGCTTACAGAGTCTGCCTCCTGATTCAGCAAATCCGCAAAGATCTGCATCTTGCTCCATAGGTCGTGATACACCAGCCACTCCACCAGTTCGCCCATCGCCTTCGTCCATGTCTGGTTGTTCAGCACCCAGAGCAGGCACCCCGCCTTCCATGCCGACACGATAGAACGCTTCGAGATGTCCCAGAGCACATCATCATCCGTTAGGTCGGCAAGTGAAGCCATGTCTGCAGCCAGCTGATCTGCCAGCTTATTGAGTGGCTTGATGATGAACCTGCCCTTGCAGATGCTGAGCTTCACCAGATATTCGTCGAGCTTTTTATAGAACCCCTCATCATATTTTCCCTGTCTTGGGATTCTTCCATCACGCCCCATTCGTGCCTTATATGAGAACACCATTCGCCCGAAGGTACCATTGAAGAGTTCGTTCTTATAGAATTTTCGGGCGGCATACGGAGTAGATGAGATGGTGAGGTTGGCACGAAGCACAGGATTGCCCGTCACACCCTCTACCGTGGCACGCAAGGCACCCGATCGCTGGCGGTCGTAGATGTTGCGCAGCATCTGCGAAATCTGCTTATGCCCGCCGCACATCCTGTCGGCCATCTCCACCTCGGGCAGATTCAGGTATTGCGTTCTCTCGCCCAGCTTCTCGCAAGCCATAGCATTCTGGATGAAGGCAGCGTTGGTAACGTCGGCTGGTGGAAACCAGAAACTCACGTCGGGGCGGGCTGGTTTTTCCTTGTTCGCCGACTTCATCTTCATCTGTTTCTGCCATTCCACGAGCTTCTCCAGTTCCGTGTTGTCGTGCTCTCGCAAGTTGTGACAGATAGCCTCCACGATGTTGGACAGTTGACCCTTATTACAGCCAGAATCGGCAACAAGATTGCCCATCATGCCACACAACTCCTTCCAACTGAGGTCGGGATATTGGAATTCGGTCTCACTGACCTGTGCTCCAAGAATGGGGAAAAACATAGGAACCAGGGGCTCGTGCATGTCTTTTGATACCTGCGAGAGCAAAAGTTGCACACATTCGGTACCTTTTCCCAGTTTTGGCATCTTCGGAGCAGTAGTTTTTGAAATATCGTACTTCAAGTTTATTGTTTTCATTTTCTCTTAATTTATTGATAATGAGCTTTCTAGAGAAAAGTGGGGTGGGGATGGGCGTTCCAGTTCCAGTTGTTCCAATTAAATTTTTGAGGGTTCTAAATCTTCTCCTTATATATAACTATCTATATATTAAATAGTTATAAAGATATAAGAAAGGGGTATTGTCCTACTTTTCCTTTTTGGAACAATTGGAACAACTGGAACAACTGGAACGCTTTCTTCCTTTCGAAATACCCTCTTCTTCTAGAAAGCCCCAAATCCTTCTTTGTTCTATCTCTTCAGCTGATACTCCACGATGGCATCTCGTGCTATCTCAGCCTCGGCAGCAATTGTCTCGCTGATGTTCACACCCTCATCGCAGTAAACCTTCAGGGTGAGCTGGATGGCGCCATCCTTGGTCTTCGATACTCGTCCGTGAGCCAGCTTCTTAATCAGCAGCGACTGAGCCTTGAGCTGCGGCTTCGGAACGAATTCGAAGGAGCCGTCGTTCAACTGCTGTGCAACGCCGAGACGATGGAAGCGGGGCATGCTGCCCACCACGGGATTATCGGGTGCAAACAGAAAATAATGAGTATCATCGTAGTAAGCCATGCCGCTCTTCTGAGTGTGCTGGCTGTTCATCAACTTGTGGATGTCATTAAAATCCTTTTTCATAACCTTAGTGAATTTAAGAGCAAAGAAAGCGAGAAACGTAGCGCTACCTTACCTCCGGAGATTCCTTCACTCACTCCACTCGGTTAATAATTAAAAACTAATAAAACTGACTGTGAATCAATTCAATTTATACATGTCAGTGAGGAGAATATCCTGGAACACCTGTCCATTATATTCACGTGTAGAAAATCTGAGCGTTACTGCCACAACATCACCTGGTGCCAGTTTGAACATAGCCATGTTTCCGAGCATCGTAGCCACGTATTGGTTCTCAAACTTTCCGCCCATTTCCTGCAGCACGATGTTGCATTTCATGAGCTGTCCGTTCTCACTCTTCTGACTCTGCACAGCGAAGGCCTCTCCCTGCTGCACCACACGCATCAATTTTGCGTTCATAATCTTAATAAAGCAAGACCTAACCTTCCTTTAAGGCTCTTTAGTTTGTGGCTCCGATCTTGCTGAAAGCTGATGCAAAGTTAAGGCGAAATATTCGTGTAAGTGCAAATTTATTCGTTTTAAATCGTTGAAATTCAGTGTTTTCGGAGTCATTCGGAATCATTCGGAATCAATCGGAATAAAATCAAGGAATCAATCGGAACCCTAAAAACACAAAAAGCGGCAACCACTATCCTTTTGTAGGATAATCGTTGCCGCTTTCTATAGCGTATTTTGTTTTCAAGAAACAAAAGATTATGGTTCTGCAGTTGTCATAGCTTTATAGATGTCATCTCCGATATTTCTATCAGTTCCCGACCATTGTAAATGTTTTGGTGGGAGTGAAGGTACTTTTTTGTCCTTCTTCTGGCTTCCGTGCAATTTTCTGTTCATTCCATCTGCCATATTTTTTATGGCTTTTTCATCGCTATACTTTAGCACTCCAATTCCAATCAAGGCACGGATAAAATCAATACACTTTGTTCCTGGACGAATAGCTTTTATTTCCATGACAACAGCCATCATCATAGCTACCTGTACATTGGTTGTCAAGTCAATCACAGAAGCTGCTTTTATAATTTGATTTCTTGAATTCATCACAACTCCATTGGGTAAAGTAAATGTAGGCTTCATTACTTTAATAATAGCTTCTCTACAGTCGTGTGGGATGATTACTTCATCAGGAACTACGTTTTGTTGGTCTGTATTGGATTCCTGATTAGACATTGACTCGTTTTGATAGAGTTGCTCTTTGAGTCTTAAAACCACAAGTTCGGTACCCATGATATCATACATTTCTCTTCTTGAAAGGTGCAGATAACGCATTTGTGGTACGATATCTTTCTTTTGCAAGTTGTGGGAGTGGAATATACCTCTTGGCACTTTGTCTAGCCAATCTGTCAGTCTGTTGAGTTCAGATTTTAGAATATCCGTTTTAGCCAGACCCAGTGGTGCTTTTAGATAGTTGTCGTCGTATCTTTTAAAAAATCCATCCTTTTCATTTGAGAAAAACTCTTTCATTCTAGCCAGATGATTCTCGTAAATCTTGTTTCTATCCTCTTCTCTATGTATATTTGCCACAAGGTTCTGGATTTTATGGCAGAGATCTTCTAATTTCTTTTTAGTTGAACTTGATATTGCAGGGTGATTGTTTGTGAAATCTTTCAACTTGTTGAGAATGCGACTTGTGTTTTTGCAATCAACATCGCAGAGTGTTAGGGGAATTTGGCTGTAGTAGTACTCACTTAGATTAATGAGTTCTTCGGCATCCTTATCATTAAAATCTCTTGGTAGCAGTAAGTTAGTAACCAATTCAATCTTATTCTCTTCCTCCATGAATGGCATGGAAATATCAAATGGGGATGGAGCGATTCGTCTTTTGTATGGTTCGGGGGCCAATAGGCATTCCTTGGGGGTGTCAACATCTGCCGTTAAAGTGATGTTGCCAATCTTGCCTATCACCTTAGCCTTTACTATTGTTGTAGAGGACAGCTCTGGGGGAAATACACGTTGTATTTCTTTTGTATAGTTTTCTGATATATAACCAATCTTGTTGTAGTTCTGATAGTACACGGCGATAGCGTTTGAACTATAAACATTATCTGGTTCTCTTTTCAAATAGACCATAGATGGAATAGGTAGCTGTGCTACAAAATCTTTGGCATTTTTGGTCTTTTCCTCGAAATCCTTTCCAGGCATTTGGTATCTGATTGCTGTAATCTCAAAATTCATTTTTATCTATATTATTAAGTTTTCTATATAATGTTTTTATACTCTCCATACAACTCGGTCTAATCCTCCTTATCTAGATAAATACTTCCAAGGAATGGTAAATGAAGTCGCTCGCTTTCAGCATCTGTAACAGAAAGTGCTTCTTGCGGCTGTGATTATCCAGAAGAAAAGGAACGTACCCCCATTCCCATATTCTTGTTTTCCGGGTTGTCGAGCATGGTGCGGCGGAAGAATGACAGGGCATCGAGCAGGGTGGTTTTGCCACTGGCGTTGCTACCATACACGATACCAATCTTGAGGAGTTCAACACCTTCTGCCACTTCGTATAGGTATTGGCTTCTCATCTTGTCATCATTAGTAGGAAGGAAACTTAGCGTTTGCCTTTCCCTGATGCTGAAGAAGTTTTGTATTTGAAATTCCTGTATCATAGCTGTTCTTTTTTATAGTGGTGCAAATATACGATAAAAAAGCAGAAGTGCAAAATTAAAAATCTGTTTTCGTGAAAAAATCACGTTGTTTAATATTAAAAGCAGCGTTTTGTCACAATCTCCTTCACTCGTTCCTCAATCTTCCGCCACGGCTGTCCCAGGTTTACAGTCCTCACAAAGATGCGATGCCCGCCATCCTTATACCTATAAGAAAAGTCGAAATCCTCATCCACGGTGGGGTATACCAGGGTGCCGCAAGCATTTAGAGTATGCGGCTTGCTCCGGTCTTCCTGGTTCATCACATAAGAAAGAATCTGCGAGAGATGCTCCCTTCGTACCTTCTCCCTGCCGCCATACTTCGAAACCAGCGCTTCCCTATAAAACTTGGCGTCCAGAATAAGCTTCTCCTGCGTCTCCGGGTTGAAAAGCGTCACGTCAGTCTCCATCATTGGCAGCGCATCGCCCGCCTCCTTAAACATCATTCCGAACGGAGAAAGCTGGAAATCAATGTATTCCCTATGCACCTCCGGATATTCCTCCCGGCAATGCTGCTTGCAGAAATTCATCAGAAAACGCTCAAAGATGCAGTTCATCCGGAACTCATCCTCCGTGAAATCCACAAACTCCAGTCGTCCGTCTTTATCCTTGACAGGAAGCGTAGAATCCCAAATCAACTTGCAGACATTCAGCGCCAGCAAATAAACCCCATGATGGCGATGCCCCGTAAAATGCCCCGTAAGATGCCCAGGATGATTCCCTAGAAGCCGCTCCAGCAATCCCCCAGTAACGCGAATCTCCTCAATATGAGGAAATCTTACCAAAGTCTTTCGCAACCTCACTCTGATGTCCTCATCAATGCCCACTATCCTCATCAGCCTCTTCAAGGTAGAAAAGATAACCCGGTTGATGACCACATCCTGAGTCAATTCATCCACCTGACAGATAGTTCTGCCATTCAGATGCTTACAGCTCTTCAAGGTCTCAGCAAGATTCAGCTTGCCTCGAACGCCCTCCACTTCCTGTTCCTCAAACCGATACTCTCTTACAAGCCCTTGGCGCAGTAACCTATCGCAAGCATGAATCAAAACCATTGACAATAGGTTCTCCAGCGAATGGCATTTCTCGCCATCCACCTTCACCTTGTCGAGCTGGTCGCTTACGCCCCAGGCATAACAGAGCAGGTAATACAGATTCTCTATAGGAATTTTCTGTTGCATCTCAGAACTTCAGTTTGTTGCAAATCAATTCATACTTATCCTCATCATCGAAGCAGATTTCATGAAGATACGGGAAAAGCTCATACTCGCAAATATCTTTCCACCAGGCGGAAAAATCTTCACAACCCTCTGTCTGGCAGAAATAACTGTGCCCGATTTCAAGCCCTCTATCCATACTTGAAATCACCTCGTTGGCCGCTTTCACCTTGCTCACCACCAGCTCCGCATTCTCCTTGCTGATGCCTTTTCCTTCCAGAAAATTGATGAAAGCTTCGTTGAACTCTGGTTTGATAGAGATGAATCTGAATCGGCGGCGCAGAGCGTAATCCACGATGGCGAGCGAGCGGTCGGCGGTGTTCATGCAGCCTATCAGATAAACATTCTCGGGCACAAAGAAACGTTCATCATCTTCGTTGCTGTAGGTAAGCTTGATGGCATACTGTTTTTTGCGCTTGTCGGCCTCTATCAGCATCATCAGTTCGCCCAGAATCTTGCTGATGTTTCCGCGATTTATCTCGTCGATGATGAAGACAAACTGCTGGTCGGGCGAACGCCTAGCCTTGCTGCAGAAGTCAAAGAAAATGCCATTTTTCCGTTCAAAGCCACCCTCCTCAGAAGGGCGGATGCCCTGCACGAAATCCTCATAACTGTAGGATTGATGAAACTGCACCATCTCGATGTTCTCATCCTTCACATAGCCAATCAGCTGATAGGCTATCTTTCTGGCGAGGAAGGTCTTGCCCACGCCAGGTGCTCCCTCTAGGATGATGTTCTTCTTTGCCTTCAACAGGGAAACAAGCTTCTTGAATTGGCTAGCGCCGATGAATGGCTGATCTGTGTCTTTGTCAAACTCGTAAACAGGTTTGCCTTTCAGACCTTCGCAATAGTTCAGAAATTCGATGTATTTTCTTACGTGGCATCTCAGGCTTGTCATTTGGTGTCTCTTGCCGTAGTCCAGTTCTTCGTCTATTCTGCCTGTCAGGAGTTTGCTCACTTCTGTGGCATCCTCTGCTTTTTTGATTTCCAATACCGAGTTTACTCCGCAGGCCTCTTTAGCGACCTTGCAGATAACCTTGTTTGAGCCTACGCTGGCATAGCCACCGGGCTTGGTTTTGTCTATTTTCAGAAACTCCAGAAAGGCCTCCTTCACCTGTTCCTGGCTTTTCCCTTCTAATTTAAAAATATTTTTATCTACCATAATAAAAGTCTGATTTATATGTTGTTTTATAATCTTATTTTTAAGTCGGATCTAAGAAGATCTAAATCCCATGGGTATTGATCTAAGAAGATCTAATTGATTTGCTCATTTCGATAGGATCTTCTATCTTTGCAACGTGTTTGATAATTATATTGTAGAATTTAACAACGAAATTTATGGAAAAACAATGGATTTCAACTATTGAGCTGCTTAACTATCTGAAGGAACATCCTAATAAGGAGAAAGAATGCAGACTCAATTTGGGCTATGGCCTAGGTTCCACCCATTATTGGTATTGGGACCCCGAGACAAACATGTTCATGCACTCCCGCGATTGGGATTTTGAGCCTTATACCGCAAGTCAAGTGGTTAAATGGTACGGGGAGGGCAAATGGAAGATTGAGCAATGAATCATCCCGTAACCATGGCGTTGCTTCTTGTTGGGGAGCTTCGCAAGCGGGATGCATTGGAAGACGTAATTCTAGCAAATGACATTGGTAATCTACGGGTTTGCACGCATTGCGGGAAGTTGATGAATGAGGGATGGACGTGTGTAGATTCTCCTTATTGTTCAGATAAGTGCTTGCTTGCTGATAATCCAGACCTTGATTTGGATAATCTGGCAAAAATGACAGAACAGGAACTGGATGCGTCTGAAATCTTCTGGACAGCATGGGAAGGCTGATAGTCTTCTCGATTTCCATTAGAGTGGGGGTGAACGAATAGTTCATCCCCTTGTTGGTGTTGTATATTTCTTCTGCCATAATCGTTGCTTTTTTGTTTAAATTAATTCTTTGCCTCCTTGTATAATTTCTTCTCCATAATTAATTAAAGTATTCATCTGGTTACGCGCTGCCTCGTTGGAAATCGCAAATCGGGTGTTGCCCTGGTAAGTTCCGTCAATCGTAACCATGCCGAAATAGAAGAGCTGACTCAGAATAGCATCGGGGGTGTTAATGTGGTTAACTGGGAAAATATCCAATAGATTTCCTAAAGCGAATCCCTTAACCGTCAAGGCTTTTATGATACAGGAATCACGGGCAAACTCCTTGTCGTAGCGAATGAGTTGGCGAACAATCTCATGGTCTATACTTGGGATAACTTCACATGGCTTCTTTGGAATCTCGTAATTGTTTTGAATGTAATTGTTCATAAAGTCAAGGACCATTGCTGGGTTGCAGATGGTAGTTTTTCCGCATTCAGAGGTGGCGAAACAATAATTGCCATACCATGGCTTCATCACTTCTATCAGCTCGTCCACGCTATGGCGGAATGGCAGCACGCTGGCGTAATAAGCCAGCATTTCACGCACTTCATCCTCGGTGAATCCCACCATCTCGTTGAACTCCGGAGACAGGGAATAGTTGGTACTGATGTTGAAAACATTGGCTAAATTGTACATGGTTACAGGGGTTACTCCTGTAATGAAAACTCTTGCTATAGAACTTGCTGCGGCACCCTTGATATTATTGAAAAAATGGCGCAAGTGTTCTTCGCCAAGAGTCTGTTCTTGGTGTTGTCCTTCATATTCCTTGTGGGCAAGAATCTGATTGGTAAAATGGTCGTATTCGTCGATGAAGAGATAAATCTTCAAGCCTGCTTCAGCACATTTGTCGCATAGAAATCCCAATTGGGTAACGGCATCTTCCTTTTGGTTCATCTCTTCTTTTATGTTCGGTGGCAAAAGGTGGGCGTATCTGCTGCAGAAGGAATTGAACTTGTTGTTGCAATGGGCGTCAAGTCCTTTTTTATATTTAACCAATCCTGCAGAAATCATGGCAAAATTCAGGTGAAGGATGAGATAGCTGTTGCGTTCGGGGGTAGGATTTTCTCCGATGTAAAGTTTGCCGAAGAGGCTTTCAAACTTATCCTTCTTGTTGATGTCGTAATAGTTTTCGAGCATGGAGAGGGTAAGGCTCTTGCCGAAACGGCGAGGGCGAATGAAGAAGAAATACTTATTGGCATCTTCGATATCCTCGATGAAGGGAGTCTTATCTACATAGTAGCAATCGCCCTTTATTACATCCTCGAAATTCTGCATTCCGTAAGGGATGCGCTTGCGATAGATTCGCTTTTGTCTTTCTAGTTTTGCCATAATCGGAACCTACTTTTTGTTTTTATGCCGCAAAGTTAAGATTATTATTTGGAATACGCAAAGTTTTTGGGGCTTTTTCTTGGTGGTTTATCAAAAAATGAGTAGTTTTGCGGACGTGAATCTTCTCTGTAATAAGTGAATCAAATCTTCCTGATGATGAGGAGAACTATTCCTGCTGATGAGGAAATCTATTCCTGAAGATGAGGGAATCTATTCCTGATGGGGGAGATTGAGATAAAATAAATATGAATCATAACGAAAATAGCGAAAAGATGAATCAAATTACGATGCTCGGAACGGGAAATGCTACGGTTTCCCAGATTTATAATACCTGTTTTGTGCTCCAGACTTCCAGCACTCTGATGCTGGTGGATGCGGGCGGAGGAAATGGAATCCTCTCGCAGCTGAAGAAAGCGAATGTTCTGATTTCTGATATTCATCACCTCTTCGTTACCCATGCGCATACCGACCACGTGCTGGGCGTGATTTGGGTAATCCGTATGGTGGCACAATGCAAGGGGTACGAGGGATTGCTGCATGTGTATGGAAACGACAAGGTGATGAAGGTGATCAAGACCATCATCGATATGATTCTTGCCAAGAAGCAACTGGCTAAGGTGGCTGAAAGGGTGGTGTTCCATCAGCTGGAAGATGGCGATTGTTTCGAAGTGGGGGATATGAAGCTGGAATGCTTTGATATTCAGTATACTAAGGAAAAGCAGTTTGGATTCCGGGCTGAGTTGCCTGCTGTTTCTGAAGATAATGCTGCATCTGATAATGCTTCAGAAGATAATCATGCTAAACCTTTGGTCTTGGCGTGTCTGGGCGATGAGCCTTATAATGAGCAGAACCGTCGCTACATAGAGGGGGCGGATTGGATGATGTGCGAGGCGTTCTGCCTCTATGCCGACCGGGATACATTCAAGCCTTACGAGAAATGCCACAGCACGGCGCTTGATGCCGGAAAACTGGCGGAGAAACTGGGGGTGAAGAATCTCATCCTGTATCATACGGAGGAGAAGACGCTGGCTACCCGTAAAGAAAATTATACCCGTGAAGCTGCTGAGAACTTCAAGGGTAGAATCTTCGTTCCGGATGATTTGGAAGTGATTGAGCTATAGGATTCTCTGGATTTCCACTTCCCGCTCTCCGAAATCTATCATGGCGTTGAAGAGGCTCACTTTTTCTGCCTTCTTGAGGTCTTCTGGTGTGAGGTCGGCTTCCTCGATGATGCCGGCTTCCAGAAGCTGGGCACGCTTGGTTCCCTGGAGCAGGGGATGCTTGGGGGTGAGCCATTTCTTGCCGTCGAAAAGGGCGAGGTTGGTGAAGGAGGTGTCTGTTATGAGGCCGTTTTTTACGATGATAATTTCATCGCAATCGCCCTTCTGGGCTACCAGGGCGTTGAGCGCACTTCGGTCTGTGCTCTTGTAGGTGTAGTCGATGGAATCATCCTCTACCACCTTGAGGGAATGAATCTCCTTCATCTTGTAGGGGGCATACTCGATGGCTTCCACGCCCTGGGCGCCATAAACTACTCGTGCCTTGTAAAGGTTCATTTCTTCTTTGGGAGAAATGAGGGATGAAAGATTTATTTCTTCTGATGCAATGGATGGGAAGAACCTGCGGATGGTTCTCTCCATTCTTGCCTGATGATAGGGCAGGGCCAGGGCCTTGCCGTTCTTGATTTTTATTGTTTCTACAAATTGCTGTTTCATAATTCTCATAATTTTTTGTGTAATCGATTTCCTAATATTCGGAAGATGGATTTTCTTGAATCGGAAGATAGATTTTCTGAATCACTTCTTCGTATTCCTTCCGGCAATCGCTCTTCGAGGTGATACCGCCACCTGCCTTGAAATACAATTCTCGGCTTACTTCAGGATTCTTTCCTTTTTCTGTCTTGGAAGGCGAAGCTTCTTCTTCGACGAATCGAATCATGACGGCGGAATTGAGTTCGCCCTGGTCGTAGATTCCCATGATGCCCGTGTAGAAGCCACGGTCGTAGCCTTCTGCCTCGTGGATGATCTGCATGGTTTTATCCTTCGGGGCGCCCGTGATGGAACCGGCTGGGAGCTGGGCATCGAGGATTTCGCCCAGATGCTGCCGGTAATCTTCGGGCAGGCGACCGCTGATTTCTGAACTGGTTTGCAGGATGTCGCCCTTGTTGGTGTGCAACACGTCGATGTAACGATATTTATCTACTCCTACGTTCTCTGCCACCCGGCTCAGGTCGTTCCTGATTAAATCTACGATGGTGGCGTGTTCTGCCGCCTCTTTCCGGTCTTCCATCAGTTGTTTTTCAGCATCGGGGAGGGATGCATCCAGGGTTCCCTTCATCGGATAGGAGTAGATTCTTCCGTTCTTGATTCTGACGAAGGTTTCGGGCGAAAAGCAGACGAAAGGATTTGAAATCTCTTCGATGTTCTCTTCTTTCGGATAAGTTTTGTTCTGAAATTCTTCTTCCATCTTATCAGCTTTATTCTGCGATTCTTCTTCTTTCTGCTGAGCTTTATCTTCTGCTTGATTTCTCATTCTTCTGAGCAGCAGTTTATACTTTCCTTTTGCCTGGTTGAAAATATCCTCTAAAGAGAGATTGCAGCTTACGGGAACCTTGCAGGTGAGATTCGTGAGATAGCTGTTGCCCGCCATGATGTTGTTCTTCACGATGTCGAAACTTCGCTCGTAATCCTCATAAAGGGGTGGGGCTATCTGCCAAGAAATCTCCGCAATCTTTTCCGAATTATTTTTCATCTCATCAGAAGAATTCCCTCTTCCTTCGAAATCGAAGAGGCATTCTTCGGGATTTATATCTGATAGCTGGCGGATGAACGCCTTGTCGCCCTGATAGTTGATGACAAAGAGAAAAGGCTCGTCCTGGCTTGCCAATCGGTTGATTTTATCTATGATTTCCTGTTTCATGTCTGCAAAGATACTGCTTTTCTTTGGATGGGCAAAAGATTGGTGATAAAATATTTCAAGGCTTTGAGTTGCTGGAACACAAAAAATCCCGAGACATAGAGAAATGCCCCGGGATTCCGTTGATAAAAACTATGCAAATTGTTATTCGTTTTCTCAATACTTTTGCAAACTTTGTTATTCGTTTCTCAATTCCTTAGCAGCCTCTACCATTCTAATGAGCGAGGTCTTGGTTTCTGCCCAGCCACGGGTCTTCAAACCGCAATCCGGATTCACCCAGAGTTTGCTCTTGTCGATGAATCTTTCCGCTTTTTTCAGCAAATCTACCATCTCCTGAGTCTCTGGTACTCGGGCAGAATGGATGTCGTAGACGCCCGGACCAATCTCGTTAGGATAGTGGAAATCGGCAAAGACATTCAGTAATTCCATCTGCGAACGGGAACACTCGATGGTAATCACGTCAGCATCCATCGCAGCAATATGTTCGATAATATCATTAAACTCAGAATAGCACATGTGGGTGTGAATCTGAGTCTTGTTTTCCACGCCGCTGGCTGAAATCCGGAAGCTTTCTACCGCCCATTTCAGATACTCATCCCATCCTGACTTGCGCAAAGGTAAACCTTCGCGGATGGCTGGCTCGTCTATCTGGATAATCCTGATGTTGTGGCGCTCCAGGTCGCAAACCTCATCACGGATGGCGAGGGCTATCTGCTTGCAGGTGAGAGAACGGGGCTGGTCATTTCTTACAAACGACCATTCGAGGATGGTTACCGGACCGGTGAGCATTCCCTTCATCGGCAACTGGGTGCACGACTGTGCGAAGGTGCTCCAATCCACGGTCATCGCCTGCTTGCGCTCCACGTCGCCATAGATTACTGGTGGTTTCACGCAGCGGGAACCGTAGCTCTGAACCCATCCGTTCTGGGTGAAGGCAAAGCCTGCCAACTGCTCGCCGAAATACTCCACCATGTCGTTGCGCTCAAACTCGCCGTGCACCAGCACATCCAGTCCAATCTCCTCCTGCCATTCTATGCATTTTCGGGTTTCTTCCTTCAGCAGTTGATTGTATTCGGCAGCCGAAATTTCGCCCTTCCTAAACTTGGAACGCCATGAGCGCACCTCTTTGGTCTGAGGAAACGAGCCGATGGTGGTGGTAGGATAGAGCGGAAGATGGAGCTCTGAATGCTGAATCTTCTGGCGCACCTCGAATGCTGAATGGCGCTGCGAATCCTTATCGGTTAAGGCGGCAACCCGGGCTTTCACCTCTGGGTTGTGAATCAGGAAAGAAACCTTTCGGTCGGCAATATCCTTCTGATTTTCAGCGAAGTAAGCCTGGATGCCTGTTGCGTAGTCTTGTTCTGCAGTCTTTTCCTGATGAGAGAATCCCTCTTTAGTCTCACTCCCGGCAAGCGCCTTGATGGCAGCCAGTTCCTCTATCTTCTGTGCCGCAAATGCCATCCATCGCTTGATGCCGACAGGGAGATTCTGCTCCTTGGTTTCGAGCGCCAGATCGTATGGCACGTGGAGGAACGAGCAGGAACCTGCCACGAAGACTCTATCGGCTCCGAGCTTGCCTGTCGCCTTGTTTACTAGCTCGATCGACTTCTTCAAATCGTTCTTCCAGATGTTGCGGCCGTCCACTACGCCGAGCGAGAGAATCTTGTCTGCAGGCAGAATGTTGAGGATGGAATCCAACTGCTCCGGGCATCTTGCCAGGTCGATGTGGAGGGCTTCCACAGGCAGGTTTACCGCCAAATCTGCGTTATCTTTCAAGCCATCGAAATAGGTGGCTACGATAATCTTGAGGCGGGTGTTCTCTCTGATGTAACTGAACGCCTTCTGGATGGCGTTGCGCTGCTCATCGTCCAGGTCGAGGGCGAGATAAGGCTCGTCTATCTGAATCCATTCTGCTCCCTTCTCTTCCAGGGCTTTGAGAAGTTCGACGTAAACTGGGAGAACCTTATCGAGCAGATCAAGGCGATGGAAACCATCCTGCATTCCCGTGATATCCTCCTTCTCTTTTCCTAAAAGAAGGAACGATACCGGACTCAGAATCACGGGCTTGGTCTTGATGCCCAATTCCAGGGCTTCGCAGAATTCATCCACCACTTTCGTATCGAAGAGTGAGAATTCCTGATCCTTCACAAATTCCGGAACGATGTAATGATAATTCGTATCAAACCATTTGGTCATCTCCATCGCAATCACATCTTCCTGCTCGTTCTGCTCGCCGTGGGCCATGGCGAAATAGAGGCGGAGCTTATCTTCCTTCAGACTATTGTAGCGCGAAGGGATGGCTCCGAGAGTGAGGGTGAGGTCGAGGGTTGTGTCGTAGTAGGAGAAATCGTTGGAAGGGATGAGGTCGATGCCTGCCTTCTGCAGCAAGTTCCAGTTTTCTCTGCGGAGATTTCTGGCGGTATTCTCCAGTTCGTTACGGTTGATCTTACCAGCCCAATAGGCTTCGCAAGCCTTCTTGAGTTCACGCTTCTTACCAATGCGAGGATAGCCCAGCACATTTGTCTTGATGTTTTTGATACTACTCATATCTCTTGTTTTTTATGTTGTTATTCGTTTTCGGCTGCAAAGGTAAGAAGAAGAATCTCATCCGCCAAATATTCTTTCGTTTTTAGGAAAACATTCTGAAATATGCGGAAAACGATGACTGCGGCAGAATAATATTCTGTAAAAACAGAAAGTTCCGAAAAGAAGAGTAGTCAATGGTACTGGGCTTCCGGGGGCTAACTCTCGAAACTTCAGTTAATAAGCTTCTCCCTGCTCTATCTCTTCCTGCGTGATGCGCTTGCGGTCAATGGCGCGCCAGGCGAAGACGATGTAGGCTAGGACGAACGGGATGAGGAGGGAAACGATTGCCATGGTGCGGAGTGTGAACTCGCTGCTGCAGCTGTTGGCGAGTGTGAGCGAACTCTGAAGGTCGATGTTCGACGGATAGTAGGCGGTGTGGTTCCAGCCGGCTATCAGCAGCAGAACCAGCACGGTGAGCATGGTTCCGATGCCCGTAAACCAGATTCCCTTTCTATACTGCACGCTTCTCGATGACTTGTAAATGCCGAAGAGAACGAGTACTACACCTATTAATAATATTACAAGCAGGATTGGCATCTCCAGAAGATTGTGAAGATACTTCATGCTCTCCAGCGTAATACAGCCTGGAGATACTGCGCTCATTCCTGCTCCTGCTGCCGTGCTCATTCCTGCTCCTGCTGCCGTGCTCATTCCTGCTCCTGCTGCCGTGCTGAATCCATCCTTTATCATTAGTCTGATGAGGAACGGCAGGAAGAACAATAGGAAGAGCAGGGCATTCCATGGCAATTGGCGGGTGCAGCGCTCCTGAATCTGCTGGTGTTCGATGTTGTTCTTGATGTAGAGCATGCCCAGGATGCGGGCTAGCATCAGTACGGCAAGTCCCAGCACCACATTCCATGGGTCGAGCAGGGCATCAAGACCATGACTGGCGTTTGCCCAGCGGCTGATGACGGGTTGCAGACTGTTGGTAATATTGCCCTTATCTATCAGGAAATTGCTGCCGTTGAAGAAGGTGGCTACGGCGCCGCCAAGGAGCAGAGGACCTACGATGCCGTTGATGATAAGACAGATCTGAAAGGTCTTCGGTCCAAGAAAATTACCTATCTTGTTCTGGAATTCATAGCTCACGGCTTGAATCACAAACGAGAACAGGATGATCATCCACAGCCAGTAGGCTCCGCCGAAACTGGTGCTGTAGAACAATGGGAAAGAGGCGAAGAAGGCTCCGCCGAAGGTGACGAGCGTGGTGAAGGTGAACTCCCACTTTCTGCCCGTGGAGTTGATAATGAGGCGACGCTCTTCTTCCGTTTTTCCCAAACAGAAAATCAAGGTGTTGGCTCCCTGTACAAACATGAGAAACACCAGCAGGGCTCCTAATAATGATACGAGGAACCACCAGTATGATTGCAAAAATTCGTATGTCATAATACTTTCGGGTTTTGTTGTTTACTGAAAAACTATCCTATGATTCTTTTCGATATCTTTCTGAAAATATATTGATTATCAGAGAGATTATTCATATTCCGGTCCTTTCTTAATCTGCTTCACCAGGATGCTGATTTCCACGGCAAGCATGGTGGTGAAGAGTGCCAGGAAGATGAAGAAGGTGGTGGCCACGCTGCCTGCCTCGATGTCGGAGATGGCGGCGCTTACTGGCAGCAGGTCTTGGATGGTCCAAGGCTGGCGACCGATTTCTGCTACTATCCAGCCCGATTCTGAGGCGATGTAAGCCAGCGGAATCATGATGATGGCGGAAATGAGGAACCATCGGTATTGGGCGATTTCCTTCTTATAGACCAGGAATAGGCTGAGGGCGAAGAAGAGGATGAGCAGGCAGCCTACTCCCACCATCAGGCGGAAGGCGTAGAAGCAGATAGGGATGCTCGGTACCAGTTCCTTGGCGTCCTTGATGTAACCATATCCGAAGTATTTCATGTTCTCCCTGAGGATAGGGAGCTGGTCTTGCGCCTTGGTTTCGCGATAGGTTTTCAGGGCAACAATCGCTTTCTTGCCCCGGGCTATCTTTTCCTGCACGGATGGTTCCCGGGTGCCATCCTCTTTAGTGTAACCCTTGAGAATATCGTTTACGCCTGGCACGTAACCATCGGCTGTGCGGGTGGCTAAGAACGAGAGCATGTTAGGGATGGCGATGCGCATGGCTGGCTCCTGCTCGTTTTCGTAATCGGGCTGCCGGAAGGGGTGAACGGCTGCTATCGCCGTAAGGCTCTCGCCCTTGCCACCATTATATAATGCTTCCATCGCAGCCAGTTTCATTGGCTGCACCTGTGCCACCCGATAGGCGGAGTTGTCGCCGGTCATCGCAGCCAGCAGGGTGGCGATGAGTCCTACTCCGGCACCCATCTTGATGCTCGCCTTGGCAAGTTGGGTTTCTCTCTTCTTCAGGAGATACCAGCAGCTTACGGCTACCACGAAGGTGGCTCCGATGATCCAGGATGAGGTGACGGTATGGGTGAACTTGTTGATGGCGAATGGCGAAAGTGCCACATCCAGGAACGAGGTCATCTCGAAGCGCATGGTGTCGGGATTGAATTCCTGCCCCACAGGATATTGCATCCAGGCGTTGGCTACGAGAATCCACCAGGCAGAAATGGTGGCTCCAAGTCCCGTGAGCCAGGTGGAGGCAAGGTGGAAGCCCCGGCTCACCTTATCCCAGCCGAAGAACATCACCGCCACGAAGGTGCTCTCCATGAAGAATGCCAGAATGCCTTCGATGGCGAGGGGAGCGCCGAATACGTCGCCCACAAACCAGGAGTAGTTGCTCCAATTGGTTCCGAATTCAAACTCCAGGATGATTCCCGTGGCAACACCCATGGCGAAGTTGACGCCAAAGAGTTTTTGCCAGAAACGGGTTACGTGCTTCCAGAACGGTTTGTTGGTGCGGTAGTAACATGTTTCGGCGATGCCCATGATTACTGCCAGTCCCAGGGTGAGTGGCACGAATAGCCAATGGTAGATGGCCGTGAGTGCGAATTGCGCCCTCGACCAGTCGATGGTGGCTGATGTAATGTCTAACAATAGATTTGTCATCATAGTTGAATGGTTTTAAAATTGTTATTATATAATGTTTTTGTATTTCTTCTGATAATATAGGATTGAAATTCAGAGCCTTATCTGTTGAGAATTTCCTTGGATACGAAGCCAGCCTTGTCTCCGTTCTTGGAATTTGTATTGATAAAATCAGGAAAGAAGAGCTTGAGCACCAGGAAGATGATGGCAAGCTTGATGAGGATGATGGTCCAGAGCGTCTTGCCCAGGGTCATCGTCCTGAAGCCATCATAATAGAGATGGAATATTTGGGATAGCAGTCCTTGCTTCATCGGCTTCCCATCCATTTTCATCAGATTTTCATTCTTTTCCTTCTTCATACTTACTCCTTCTTTTAAAAATCTGCTGCAAATCTACAATAAAATTATGTAACTACCAAATATTTTCTTGAAAAAGTTACAAAAAGATTATTTTTTGGTGTCTCATAAGGGAGTTATTTTAAAGTTTTTCTTTTTAACTGAACTTTCGCAAGTAAGCTCCACACGCCCTAACAGGGCAGAAGGTGCTGTGGTATAAGTCCGTAATACTGGTTTGCAAGTCCGCAGGAAAGCCTAACGGCCCCTAACGCCTAACGGACTTGCGAGCGGGTTCCTTTAATGGTTACAGCTGCGAGTTGCTTTTCCCATTGGATGCTGTCTTGGCGCAGCTTTTCCTTCATTGCCTGGATGCTATCAGTAGAAATATTTTTTGCTGTAGTGGTCTTTGTCTGTTGAGCATTTGCCATCATCGGATTTCCCAGGATGAGCAAACTGCTCATGATCAATTCATGTTTCATAATCTTCTTTTTTATTTTAATGCAATATGCCACAAAGTTCTTGCGAATGTTACTGCGCAGGAATCTTGCGAATGATGTTGCAAAATTACGGATAAGGGAAGAGAAGGATTTTAATATAACGGAATTTTTTCGGATAAGATTTGTTTTTTTATGAGATAAGTCTTGCCGTTTCATCAGAATTCGTTATCTTTGTCCCCTAAAACATAGAATCATTTTAATCAGAAATAATCAGAAGATATGATGAACATAGAATCAGTTAGAGAGTATTGCCTCTCACTCCCCCTCGTTACTGAGGATTTTCCTTTTGATGAAACCACTTTGGCGTTTCGGATTATGGGAAAGATTTTCGCCTGTCTCGACCTGGAGCGCCCGGAATGGGTTACGATGAAATGTAATGCCGATTACGCCCTCGAACTTCGGGAAGTGCATCCCGAGATAGAAGGCGCCTGGCATTGGAATAAGAAATACTGGAATCAGGTAAACCTTTATGGCACGCTGGAAGATGATTTCATCCTGTCCCTGATTCGTCATAGCTATTCCGAAGTGGTGAAGAAACTCAAGAAAAAGGAGCGGTTGGAGCATTCGGAAATAACGGAGGTGAAGGAATAGGGAGAAAGTAAAAAGAAGAAGGCTCTGAATTAGCCATAAGAAATGCTGATTCAGAGTCTTCTTATTAATTTATAATTCCTAGCTTTTTAAGTCTAGAGTAAATCGCTCCTCTCGAACGCTCCATGATTTCTGCTATTTCCTTTATCTTTTTTCCTTCATTATAAAATTTTATCAGAATATCATCTGCTTCTTTTTCCCAAGGGAGATAGGCGTTTCCGTGTTCTTTTCTTTTTTCTTCGACAGAATACGCTTTCTTAAGTGTTGGTTTTGTTGAAGCTTTATCCAGAATCCTGTATTCCCAATCCTCAATAGTCCTTGTTTCTGTGCTGAAGCTGATGCCAATCTTTACGAGCTTTCTTTCATCAGCCTCGAAAGGAACCATGTAGCCTTTTTCGTCTATCTGGGCGAGGGCTTCCTTGGCAGGCTTGTTGATCTTTATCTCGAAGACGAAGATGGTGTGGGGCGAGAACATCACGGCATCGGCCCTGCCCCTGCAACTCTTCACCTGCGTGAGAACGGCTATGTTCATCATCGAAAGCATGATGTAGAAAACGGTTTCGTAATAATACTCGTTTTTCTGCATGTCTGCCAATACATCCTTTCCGCCTTCCGGGTAAGGAATGGAAGCGAAGTAGGATTTCATCAGCGTCATCGCCTTGTCGATGTTTCCATACACCAATGCCTGGTAGAATCTTGCTGCAAAGCCCAGCGAAGTACCATCGCTCAGATTCGTGTAGAGCGGCAGCAGGTTTTCCATCAAGCCGGCTCTTACTTCCTTGTTTGGAATGCCGAGAAAGTAGCCTTTGGTGAGAGGGTCGTAGTCCTTGATGGTAAGGTAGCCGCTCTGATAGAGCAATGGCAGGGCATCCGTCATCTTCTCCGTAGGACGATCGAACGAAGACGAGAAGGCAAAGACGTTGTCCAGCTCCGTCACGTCAGTCTTGAATCTCTGCATCTGATTGATGAGATAGGTAGAAGTACCCGATGCAAACCAGTAGTCCTCTATCTCGCCCGATGCCAGGGCACGCATCAGACTGAACGGATTGAAGATGTCTGGGCTGTTTCTTGTGAAATGATAGCCGTCGTAATTCTCCTGGAGCATCCGTGCCATCTCTTCCTTGCTCACCCCATTGTGCTCCGCCATCAGTTCGATGTCCTGGTTCAGGGTGGTGGTAAGTTCCTCTTTAGTAATGCCGCAGATGGCAGCAAATTCTGGGTCCATGGAGATGTTGGCCAGATTGTTGATGGCGCTGAAGATGCTGAGCTGCGAGAACTTGGTGATACCCGTGATGAAGGCGAATCTGATGTATTCATCATTAGCCTTGATTGGGGCATAAAATTCCTGTATGACGGTTCTGATTTCTGATAGCCTGTCCTCATTATGGAGCACATCAAGAAGCGGCGCATCATATTCGTCTATGATAATGATGACCGGCTTGCCTGTTTGCTCTTTTGCCGAAATAATCAAGTTCTTGAATCTGTCTCCGGGAGTTTCACTTTCTGGATTATTTCCCCAGATACTTTCATATTCGGAAAGTTTGTAATTGAATTTGGATTGCAAATCTTTGAGATTGCAATTCTTGAATGTGGACATATCGAAATGCAGGACAGGGTATTCTGTCCAGTCCTTTTCCAATCCCTCAATGGCAAGCCCCTTGAACAGGTCTTTTTCGCCTGCGAAATAGGAATGAAGGGTTGTGCTCAGCAAGGATTTTCCGAACCGGCGGGGACGACTGAGAAATACGTATTTGTACTTCTTGGTCAACTTGTATATCAAGTCAGTCTTATCCACATACACGCATCCTCTTTTGATGATGTCGCTGAATGTCTGTATTCCCACAGGATAAATTCTTTCTACCATAGTCTTTGCATTTTTATTCTTTGTGGCAAAGTTACGAAAAGTTTTTGAAATGGAAGCGATTTGGAAGGAAAAAATGGGGCTGGGGGAAGAAAAAATAGAGGCATTTGAAGGAAATTCATTAAAAAAAGTATGGAGATTCCATGAAGTTCGATTACCACTCTACCTTATCGTTGAGAATCACGCCGTCGGTTGCATCTTCGGCTGTAAAGGTTTCGGCCTTATACTGCACGCAGAGCATCACGAGTGGTTCTGTACCGTTGTTGCGAACTGAGCGCTTGCCGGCTGGTGCTACTCTCACCACGCTTCCCTCCTGAATAGGGAATACCTTGCCATCCACCTGGAACTCGCCCTTGCCGCTGAGGAAGAAATACAGTTCCTCGTGGTTCTTGTGGGTGTGGAGGAAACCTGTCTCTGCGCCAGGAGCAAAGCTCTGGAATGAGAACTCACCACCAGTAGCATTCACGCTCTGACCTCCGAATACCTTTCCGGGAATCTTAATCTCAGGACCCAGCTCTAAGGTGTAATCCTTGATTTCACTCATCTTGCCAAAATCTGTGGCTGTGAAGTTTTCAGCCTTTGCAATAATCTTTGTTTCTTTCATCTTGTCTGTTATTTTTAAAAGTTTATATTTCTCTTTTTTTTATTTCTTATTGTGAATTTGTGAATACTTCTGCTTTCAGCTTTCAATTCTGAATAGCGCTTGCTTTCAGCTTTCATTTCTGAATTGCGTTGCAAAGATACTGCGAAAAACTGGTTCCTGCAAGAGGGCACTTGGGGGTAAGATGGTTACCGGGAGGTAACTATTGCGTGGGAATGGGAGAAAGAAAAATGAAGCGTTAACTTAGATTAACTTGGTATGTTTGGTTTCTTTTCGGATATTAGTTACTTTTGTAGCCTATTGCAGAATATTATAGAGTTTTGCAGAACATTATTGCAGAATATTATAGTAGAATATAAAGAAGATAGATTATGGGAAGAATGATAAAAGAAATGGTAGTGCAGGACTGTCCCATCCGTAACGTCCTGGCGCGCGTTTGCGACAAGTGGTCGCTACTGGTAATCTACACCCTGAAAAATCATCAGGATGGTCCCCTCCGGTTTAATGCCCTGCGTAAGCTGATTCCGGATATTTCGCAGAAAATGCTTACCAGCACGTTAAAATCGTTGGAGACTGATGGATACGTTACCCGCAAGGCTTATGCCGAAGTGCCGCCAAGAGTGGAGTATTCTCTCACACCCCGTGCTGAAACCCTTATTCCTATTATGGATCATCTGATAGAATGGGCGCTGGATAACATGGCTGTGATTCTGAAGGATAGGGATAAGGCAGCAGGCTGATTTCCAAGATGAGTTTTCCTGAAGAATATTTTAAGATGAGTTTTCCGGAAAATCATTCATTTTTTCTGTAGTTGGGGTAATGCGTGTTTTCGGGAATCGTCGTATCTTTGCACCCGGAAATTTATGATCATAATATAATCATGATATAATCATAATAGAATCATAACTATAAGTATAAAAAATATGTATATTGAGAAAATAAAGTCGCCAGCCGACTTGAAGAAGCTAGATTTGAAAGCGCTGCAGATGGTGGCGGATGAAACCAGACAGGCTGTGCTGAACCGTGTGAGCAAGCATGGCGGTCATGTGGGGCCGAACCTGGGATTCGTGGAGGCTACCGTGGCGCTTCACTACGTTTTTAATGCGCCAAAGGATAAGCTCGTGTTTGACGTAAGCCACCAATGCTATCCGCATAAGGTGCTCACCGGACGAGCTGCGGGATTCCTCGGCGATGTGGATGCCATGAACGCCATTTCGGGCTATTCTTCTCCTGCCGAATGTCCGGAGTATGACAATTTCGAGGTGGGGCATACTTCCACTTCCGTGAGTCTTGCCACCGGTTTGCAGAAGGCGCGCGACATCAAGGGTACCGATGAGAACATCATCGCCATTATCGGCGACGGATCCCTTTCTGGCGGCGAGGCTTTCGAGGGACTGGATGAGGCTTCGGAACTCGGTACGGGCATCATCATCGTGGTGAACGACAACGAAATGTCTATCGCCGAAAATCATGGCGGAATCTACAAGAACCTGCGTGCCTTGCGCCAGAGTAACGGCACCTGCGAGCACAACTGGTTCAAGGCGTGGGGCTTTGAATACAAGTATCTGGAAGAGGGTAACGACATCGAAAAACTCATCCAGGTTTTCGAGAGCGTAAAGGATACGGATAAGCCTACCGTGGTTCACATTCACACAGAAAAAGGTCATGGATTTGCGCCAGCCGTAGCCAATAAGGAGGCTTGGCATTGGGGAATGCCTTTCAATCTGGAAGACGGTTCGCGACCAAGAAGAAATGCCGATGGAACCCTTCCGGAGGTTGCTCCAACAGAGGATTACGGCACATTATTCTCCGACTGGATGCTGGGCGAGATGAAGCAGGATAAGACCCTCATCGCTGTAACCGCCGGTACTCCTACCGCAGGCGGCTTTACTGCCGATAAGCGCCAACTGGCTGGCAAACAGCACATTGATATGGGAATAGCCGAAGAGCAGGCTGCAGCCATGATTTCGGGAATGGCGAAGGGCGGACTGCATCCGGTATGGACGGTTTACAGCACCTTCATCCAGCGCACCTACGACCAGATAGCGCAAGATCTCTGCATTAATTCCAATCCGGCCGTAATCAACGTGGTAGGAGGCGGAGTGAATTCGATGAACGACATCACCCACATCTGCCTTTTCGATATTCCGATGCTCTGCAGCATTCCGGGGCTCATCTATCTGGCTCCAACCACCTGCGAGGAGTATTTCGCCATGCTCCGCTGGAGCATTCTGCAGGATAAGAAACCTATCGCCATCCGCGTGCCAAGCAATGGCGTGGTTCATACTTCAGAAGCCGTTGATGCTGAGTATGGCTATGAGGCAAAGTACAAGGTGATGCACCAGGGCGAGAAGGTGGCAGTCATCGCCGCCGGTTCGTTCTATCAGAAGGGCGAGAATGTAGTCCGCTTGTTGGCTGATAAGGGTATCGATGCAACGCTCATCAATCCCCGTTATCTGAATGAGGTGGATGCCGAGACGCTGGATAGCTTGAAGGCAAACCATCAGTTGGTGGTAACCCTGGAAGATGGCTCGAAGGATGGCGGCTTCGGCGAGCGCATCGCCTCTTACTATGGCACTTCAGAAATGAAGGTGATGGTGGGCGGCATCAGAAAGGGACTCTATGACAGATACGATGTGAAGAAGTTGCTTTCGGATAATCGCCTGCTCGATGAGCAGATTGTGGAAGACATTCTGGAGAATATAGGATAGTTGAGATAAAAAGAAAATCCAAGCAGGAGAATGAACTCTCTAGCTTGGATTTTTTTGTTTTATCATCGAATGTTTGTCTTAATCTCAGTCTCAATCATCATCATCATCATCGTCATCATCATCATCCCAATCTCTATCGTGCTTCCACTTCTTCTTGTCGTGCTTCCACTTCTTGTCGTGCTTGTGATGCTTGTGATGCTTGTCCGGCTTTCCAGGTCCATAGGTTACATGGGTTCCGCCTGGCCATCCTGGTCTTCCGTAGCTGCACTCAGGACGAGGGCGGCGCTTGTCGTGTCCCCAGTTATGCTTTGGATATTTGGTGTAAATATGGTGAACATACACATGATTCTGCCAGCCGATAGGGCGATAGAAATAGTAAGAGTCCTTGAATCTCTTCCATTGTCTGGCGGTCATCATGCGCTTGAGCTGCTTGTTGCGGTAATGCCAGCCGTAGGCATCAATGTCGCGATAGCTTTGGATGCCATTGAGATAATTGAGATTGATGTTCAGGATGCTGTTGCGCTGAACGCTGCTCAATCCCAGTTCCACCACCATCTTATCTGTGATAAAACGGGCTTCTGCCTGGATATCCGTCAGTCTCTGAGCATTCATAGATGTTATCATCATCCATACTGCAACCAATGTCATAATCATTCTTTTCATAACGATCTTCTCTTTAAAGGGTTATTACTCTATTTCTTTATTTCTGGTGCAAAGATAGAGAGAATAGCTGAAAAAAGCAAGGGGAAAACCATAAACCAGCGTATGATTTTCCCTAAAAGCATCGGGGGAAACTCCCGTAATAAGATTGTAGTATCTTTTATCTGCTAATTCAAATCCTTGTAACCTCATTGACACATAATACCCCTACCTTTGCACCCGAAATTTAACAGATACCACCCCGGAAGGGGAAAGATATCATCAATATTTAATAATGTATTATAGTCAGATAAAGAAAAATGGAAAAGAAAGTATCGGGTAAGCATAGCAGCATGAAAGGCTTTGCTATGATGAAAGGTAGAGTAGCTACTGTAGTTTTGGCTTCGGCTTTATTGTTGGGCGGAGGCTTGACTGCACAGGCTCAAAACGCAGCATTAACCACCTGCTCTCAGAGTGCAGCAACCGCCATTCCGCAGAATCCTAACTGGAAGGCGAATGCTGCCGAATGGCAGAAACTGAAGGGCGAAATCACCCTCTATATGACCAATGACATGGGCCGCAACGGCTACTACGACCAGAAGCCTATCGCCGAACTGATGGGCGAGATGGCGGGTACGGTAGATCCTGAATGCGTACTTGCCGTAGGCGACATCCACCATTTCAATGGCGTGGCTTCTACCCAGGACCCTCTGTGGCTTACCAATTACGAATATGTTTATTCTCATCCCGACCTGATGCTCAACTGGTTCCCGGTTTGCGGCAACCATGAGTATCGTGGTAATACCCAGGCTTTTATGGACTACGGCAAGGTGAGCCGCCGCTGGATGATGCCAGCCAAATATTACACCAAGGTGTTCGACCACAAGGGAACCACCGTGCGTGTAGTCTTCCTCGACACCACACCTCTTATTGATTCCTACCGCAAGAATTCAGAAATCTATCCTGATGCCTGCAAGCAGGATGCAGAGGCTCAGCTCTCCTGGCTCGACGAAACCCTGAAGAATGCCAAGGAAGACTGGGTCATCGTGGTAGGCCATCATCCTATCTATGCCTACACCACGAAGAAGGAGAGTGAGCGACTCGACATGCAGAAGCGTCTCCTTCCTATCCTCCATAAATATAATAATGTGGCGATTTATGCCTGCGGTCACATTCACAACTTCCAGCACATCCAGAAGAAGGGCGACAACATCGACTACGTAGTCAATTCCTCTTCATCTCTGGCCCGTCCTGTGAAGCCAATCGATGGCACCGTGTTCTGCAGTCCTGCCGATGGTTTCTCTGTCTTTACAGCAGATAAGAAGCAGCTCAGAATGTCGATGATTGACAAGGATGGAAAAATCATCCACACGGTTACAAAAAGTAAGTAAAAAGCAAAAAGTAAGTGAAGAGTGAAGAACGAAAAGTGAAGAATTCAATTGCGATATAGATGAAAAGAATTTTGCTGAGTGCGGCGCTTCTTGCCGCTGCAACTTCCGCCATCCAGGCACACACGCTGGATGGTATAGTCAAGGATAACAAAACGGGCGAACCCCTCATCGGAACCGTAATCCGGGTAAAGGAGCTGCCCAACGTGAGTACCACCACCGGACTTGATGGTACTTTCACCCTGCATGAATTGCCAGATAAAGGCAAGTTTACCATCATCGTTTCCTACATGTCTTACAAAACCAAGGAGATGGTTATAGATGTGGCTAAGAAAAATAAGGTGGATATTCCGATGGATGAAGACCAGAAGCAGTTGGGCGAAGTGGTGGTTACCGGTCACCGTGAATACCGCAGCGACCGCAGCGCCATTGAATCCGTGAAGAATGCCGGCAACGTGCTCAACGTGATGAGCCAGCAGAGCATCCAGCTTTCGCCTGATGTCAACGTGGCGAGCGTTCTGCAGCGAGTATCGGGTGTAACTATGGAGCGTGATGCATCGGGCGAAGCTTCCTACGCCATCCTCCGAGGCATGGACAAGCGCTACAACTACACCCTGGTAAACGGCGTGAAGATTCCAAGTCCGGATGATAAAAACCGTTACATCCCATTGAACATCTTCCCTTCAGATTTGATGGACCGCCTCGTAGTATCCAAGTCTTTGACGGCTGATATGGAAGGCGATGCTGCCGGCGGCGTGGTGGATATGGTGATGAAGGATGCGCCATCCCACTTCCAGATTCAGGCGAATGCAGCTATCGGAGCAAGTGATTATTTCTGGAAGGATGGCAGGGATTATCTTACCAGTAACCGCTCTGATTATACCCAAAAATCTCCTTACGAGGCTTTCGGAAAAGACTACAAGGCGCAGATGAGCGATTTCAAGAACGGTCCTGTTCTGTTGAAGAGTCATTCTCTTCCTGCTCCTAACTTCATAGGAGGTCTGAGCATCGGCAACCGCTTCTGGAACGACCGCCTGGGCGTGATGCTTGCCGGAAGCGTGCAGAATGTTTTCCGTGGCACCGAGCGCACCTACAATTCTGTAAAGATGGCTTCGGGCGAGCAGGCCATGTACATTTCCAATCTGCAGCATCGCTATTATAGTATCCACGACCTCACAACGGGTGCTCATGCCAAGATAGATTTAACCCTGCCTGGCCACAAGCTGGAATGGTACAACATGTATGTGCACACCAATTCCAAGGGCATCAGATACAATAACAGCGTCAACACCGAATACATCGGAGCCGACAGCTACACGCAGGACGATGAAGTTCGCTCACTTTCAACCACCCAGAGCATCTTTGCCACCAATCTGAAGGGTACGCATCATCTAACCAAGGATTTTACCGTAGATTGGTCGGGCGTATTCTCGCAGGCTAAGGAGGAAGATCCGGATAGAACTTACGTTACCCTGACCAACTCCATAAGCAGAACTGCCGAGAATGGTGGCGATGCCGTTTCGGGTTCCATCTGGGAAGGCGAAAAGAATATCACCAAGACCCTGCCTAAGAGTGCTGAGCGCCGATTCCAGCACAACAAGGATACCGACTGGGCGGGTTACATCAACCTCTCTTACGATACCCGTTTCGCCAACGATGTGGAGGCACTCTGGAAGGCGGGAGCGCAGTATCGCAGAAAGGAACGCAGCAACAGATATTATTCTTACATCTTCAATCCTGCCGACATCTCGCAGCGATTGGATGGAAACGGAATAGACCAGTATGCCAACATCGATTGGGTTTGCAAGACTCCTTATTCGCAGGCTTCGCAGCTCAACTACGATTCCAAGGAGCACATCGGCGGAGCCTACGCCATGGTAACCCTGAAGAGCGAGGTGGGCGAACTGAATGCTGGTTTCCGAGCCGAGCACACCAACCAGATTTACACCATGCTCCAGCACTTCCGCAACATGGGACAGGTGGGCGAGCAGAGCTACTGGGATTATCTGCCATCGGCATCCATCAAGTGGACGCCAACCAGGAAGATGAACGTGCGTCTCTCTTACTATCGCTCCATCAACCGTCCGGGCTTCTACGAGATAGTGCCTTATCAGATTCAGGGCGAGGAGTATCAGGAAAAAGGTAATCCAAACCTGAAGCGTGCCCGCATCGACAACATCGACCTGCGCTGGGAGTGGTTCCCAAGCAAGACCGAGCAGATTCTTGCCGGCGTATTCTATAAGTATCTGAAAGACCCTATAGAGCAGGTGTTCGTAACATCGGATGGCAAGATTGGCGCCGGAACCGATGCCTACTACATGCCGGATAACCTGGGTAATGCCAAGAATATGGGATTTGAAATCGACCTCATCAAGTACATCCGCCACTTCGGAGTGAAGGCGAATTATACTTACACCCATTCTGAAATCACCACCTCGAAGCGTGAGTACCAGGAGGGTAGTGCCGAGTATAAGACGGGCGTAACCCAGACCCGTCCGCTGGTTAACCAGGCTCCTCATACCGCCAACATCTCCTTATTATATAAGGATACGGAGAATGGCTGGAATGCTCAGTTGGCCTCTTCCTTCACGGGCACCAAGCTCGCCCTGGTTTCTCCTTTCAAGGATGCCGACCAGTGGGACAAGGCGATGTTCGGTCTCGATCTGAGTGCCGAGAAGCAATTCAAGAACGGCGTCTCCATCTTCTTCAAGGCAAACAATCTGCTTGATGCCAAGCGCGAGAGATACTTGAAGACCGTGAACAAGAGCAACCTGGAGTATGAGGGTCAGAAGAGCGATAAGACCATCGTGGGCACTTATCAATATGGCAGAACCTTCCTGCTGGGAGTAAGATACAAATTATAAAACAAGAAACTGTAAAAATGAAAAAGATAAATACTTTTGCTGCTTTGCTGTTGATGGCAGCAGCTGCAATGTTCTCCACATCTTGCGAGAACGATAATATCAATCCATACGATTACGTGAATAATGGCGGTAATGGAAGTGGAAATGGTAATGGAAGCAATGAAAACCAGGGTTCTGAAAATGCCTTTACAACGAAGGTGGCAGAATATCCTGCAGGTTCTGTGGTTTGGACCAAGGATACTACCCTGAGCCAGAGTGTTGAGATTCCTGTAGGAGCATCGCTCTACATAGAGCCGGGTGTAACCGTTACCTGCAAATCAGAGGTTCAGGTGCCGGTAGAAATCGTGGTATTGGGCAATCTCTATTGCCTGGGAACCGCCGAGAAGCCAGTAGTCTTTACTTCTGATACCAGAAAGCCTGCCGATTGGGGCGGCATCATCTGCGGATATAATTCAGAAGAGGTGGTGCTCAACCACGTGGATGTGGCCTATGCCGGTGCTACTCCTACCGAGAGTTCAGCTTCTTTCCAGAACAAGCTTTTCAAGACCACCATCGATGGCGGAGTGCCAGCCTTCCACTTCTGTAATGTAAACGGCAAGTTTGTGATGGCAAACAGTTTCTTCCATGACAACTACAACGACCAGACTTACTTTACAGGTGGTAACGGCGTGATTATCAACAATATCTTTGCCGATAGCGGAAATGCAGCCGATGGTGGCGAGGCCATCAACGTAAAGGCAGGTTGCAAGCTCGATGTAGCCAACAACATCATCTACAACGCCTGCACCAACGCCTTCAAGCTTTCGAATGCCGGAAATAGCGAGGTAATCCCTCTCTCTGAGATGACCGTCTATAACAACACCATCGTCAATTGCGGTTGGCGCCGTTCCAAAAACAAAAAGGGTGGTTCTGTGTGGGTAGAGAAGGCAGCGAAGCCTGTCTTCGTGAACAACCTCATCTACGATTCCCGTTTCGGACTGAAGCAGCCAAAGAAGGATGGTGCTGATATGGAGCACAGTCGTCTTACACCAAACTACTACTTTGCATCTACAGAGACAGGCGTAGCGCAGATGGCGAAGGGTGCAGAGCTCGGTATCTGGTTTGATACCGATATCAAGAGCAGCGTGGCTGGTCAGCTCAACCCACTCTTCAAGAGTTTCAAGCAGAGCGAGAAGATGAATATCAATTGCGAGATAGATAATGTAGCCCAGGGTGCTCCTTTGGCATTCGACAAGAGTTGGAATTTCGATTATCAGGCAGGTAGTCCTGCCCTCTCAGGAGGTGTAACCGATTTTGCCCGCCTCTTCCCACAAGGTCTGCCATTCTTCGGCATGAAGCAGGTGAATTTCCTGGATAAGAATAACGACCAGAACTATTACTTCGCCGCCCCATTGCCAAGCGCAAGATTCGGAGCGTGGCTGTAGGATGAATAATAAATAAGATGAATATAAAAGGAAAAAGCGTGCAGGTAACATCATTGTCGCCTGCACGCTTTTCGTTTTTATCATTTTTATCATCTAAATTTGTTGTGATTTCCAATCGAACACGATGGTGTTGTCTTCTTTGATATTGAAGCAGCCTTTGAGGTCAGATAATGAGGCAACAAACTTCTGTACAATCCAACTCTTATTTCCTTGTTAGGAATAGCTAGGGTATAGAGTTCCGTTTCTTCATCATAATCCTTGATGGTGATGTAGCCACTCTGATAGAGCAGCGGCATGATGGTGGTCATGGTTTCCGTGGCAGCATCAAAGTCATCCTTTCCGGCTTCCATACTCTCGCCCAGGTTCGCTGGCAGAAAGTTGAAATTGCGCATCATATTAATCAGATAAGTAGGAGTGCCGGAACCAAACCAGTAGGAATCAATCTTCTGCTTGGCAAAGCAGGTTAATAAGCTGAACGGATTATAAACGTCAGGAGAAGGCCATGTGAAATGATAGCCGTCATAATTATCCTTTAACTTAGCTAACGTCTGCTCATACGACAGGTTTAATTTTTCTGCAAGTGCCTCTATGTCATCCCGCATTCCGTTCACCAGTTCATCTTCCGTAATTCCGCAAATTCCGGCATACGGCTCGTCCATACTGATATTGGTGATGTTGTTCAATTCGCTGAAGATGCTGAGCTGGGAGAATTTGGTGATGCCTGTGAGGAATACGAAGCGGAGCAATTTCTCGCATCCTTTTAGCGGACTGTAGAAATTGCGCATGGCGTTGCGCAGTTCTTCCAGTTTTTCATCCTCGTGCACCACATCAAGCAAAGGGGCATCATATTCGTCAATCAGTATTACCACTTGCTTGCCCGTTTCCCTATAGGCAGTTTGGATAAGTGAGATGAGGCGGTCGTTGGCATCAATAGCCGGATTCGTAATACCCCATTTCTGCTCTTGTTCTGCAAGTCGCTGGTCGAAATATCTTTCCAGCTGGGCTATCTCCATGTGCTTACCCATGCTCATATCGAAATGCAGCACCGGATAGCTTATCCAATCCTTTTCTAGCTTTTCGATGGCGAGTCCTTTGAAAAGATCCTTCTTTCCTTCAAAATAGCTCTGCATGGTAGTTAGCAACAGCGACTTTCCGAAACGGCGTGGACGGCTCAGGAAGAAATAAGTACCATCCGTATGTGCCATACGATATACATATTCCGTCTTGTCGATGTAGAACTTATCTTCCACTCTGATTCGTTCGAAAGTTTGTAATCCTATCGGATATAGTTTTCTTGCCATAATTGCTCGCCTTTCTTTTAAGTGATATTCTCTTTGTTGGCAAAGATACGAATAAATGGTGAAACCACCAAATAATAAACATCTTTTCTTCATTTATGCCCCTTATCTCCTTTCCTTATGCGCCTTATCTCCTTTCCTTATGCCTTTTGTCTCCTTTTCCCCCCTTCCAGTATTAATTTTGTGTTAATCTTAGGAAAAGTCTTGGTTGTTATTAGGAAAAAATGTATTTTTGCCTAATAGAAAGTTTCGTTCATAACTTTTGAATGTGCGTTCAGAACTTCTGAATGTGCGTTCAATACTTTTGAATGTACGTTCAATACTATTGAACGGAGATTTCTGTTAGAGGTAGTAACAATTATCCTTAGGGTTAGTAACAATTATCCTTAGAGGCGGGAACCATTATGATGAATGGTGAATAAGAAATCACTTAGGTATAGTGGCTGTTGCAATAAGGGGTGATAACAATCTGAATAAGAAAGGAATCGTCATGACAAAGTACAAGTTGCAAGAGATGCCCGATGTTCATAACACAGGCAAGCGCAGAGTTTATCCCAAGATGGTGACCAACCGGACACTATCCAGAAAAGAATTCATCAAGAGAATGCAGGGCTATCATCGTGGTATTTCGGAAAGTACCACGGAGGCAGTATTGCTAGATGTGGCTGATATGCTGGTAGAAATGCTCTCCATGGGCTACAATGTGAATCTGGAAGGCATCGGTACCTTCTCCCTCTCCCTCGGTTTCGAGGACGATAAGCCTACGGAAATGCAGAGTGAAGAGGATAAGATGACGTATCGCAAGGTGGGAGTGAAGGACATCAACTTCAAGGCATCTCCTGAATTTCTCAAGAGTGTGAAGCATGAAACCGACCATGACCTGGAGCGTGATATGGGTGGCATAAAGGTGATTCGCAAGCAGCTCTATTCCAGGGAAGAACGAATTGCCCGTGCCCTGGAGGTGATAGAAGCCAATGGTCTCATCACCCTTTCAGATTATGCCTACATCAACAACCTGAGCCGCACCGCCGCCTCCCTGGAGCTGAAGGAAATCACCGCCGACAGAAATTCGCCGATAGGTTCGATGGGCAGCGGCAGCCACAAGGTTTGGGTGAAGAGAAAAGAATAAATAAAAATGAGTTTTTATACTATTTTATTGGGATTTGCAAGAAACTTTCCGATTTTCTTGCAAATCCCAATTCTTTTTCGTACTTTTGCAGTTGTCTTGCTGTGGATGGCTGGCGATGAGTCGCTGGCTAGGTAAAAGTCCATGGCTTGGCCTATCATAATTAAGAAAGACGTTCTCTACGTTTTCTTCTGTTCAATTGAAACCTCGGAAATTTCAAATGGGAAGCAGATGAAGACAGCAGTGGGCGTCTACCCACTGTGTATATACACATGGCATAGGTGTGCCCCTTCGTTAGGAGGGGTACGCTCTGTGCTATCATATATATACCTGCTAGGCGTAGGCTCTATTGCTTCTTATCTTTGTTCCCATAGGTCGTCCGAGGACCTCAATTGGCAAGGGTAATGCGAGTGATAGATTCCCTACGCCTTCCTTTTTGATAGCTAATCAGTTATCCTATTCCTTATCTTGCGATGAGGCTGGACTAGAATCAAAATAATCTTTTAAAATCAGATGGTTTCTGCTTTCGGGAATCGGTGGAGTAATAGGATGGCAAGGCTTTGCTATGCTCCCATCGGCAACGGAAGCTATGGCAAAGAAACTGCAACTCAGCTATAAGGAAATCGAATCCCGATTAGAATCGTTCAAAAATAAAGTGGTGCCAGCCTCTGAGGTTGGCTACGAGATACTGAAAGCTTTTGGTAAAAGCGAAAAGGATGTGTCGAGATACAAGGAAGGAAAGGGTATCTTGAAGACATTCGACGGTTTGCTTATCAAAGGCTTGTTCTGCTATCAGGCTGTAGATACTTTGCATCTTACCACCAGGTTGGAGGCATTGAAGACTGATGCTCAGGTAAAGAAGGCTGCACCAAAGATTATTGCGGTGAGCGATGGTGAAACCCTCCTTGCTTATGATACTCGTGAGAATGATACTTACGAGCAGAAACTCGTCAAGATGCACAGCGACTTTGGCTTCTTCTATCCTTTGATGAACGTAGAGCGAGTACACACTACGGCAGAAAACCCTGCCGATGTGAAGGCTGCTGAGAAACTTGCCAAACTGCATGATGAGATTCGTGCTTATAACGAATATAATAGTGATGACGACTTGCACGACCTTAACATCTTCATTACCCGCCTGCTCTTCTGCTTCTTTGCTGAAGACACAGGTATCTTTGCCGAAAATCTCTTTACCAACTTTATCAAGCAATTTACCAAGGAAGATGGTTCCGATCTCGGCGAGATGCTAGGTCAGGCATTCCAGGTGATGAATGTGCCAAACAAGGAGCGTTCGGAAGAACTTACCAAGGAAATCAATCAGTTTCCTTACGTGAATGGCGGTCTTTTTGCCTCTGACATTCCTATCCCAAAGATGGGGTATAAGGCTAGAAAGATTATCATCGAATGCGGAGACTTGGATTGGAAGGACATCAATCCGGATATTTTCGGTAGTATGATTCAGGCGGTGGTGAATCCTGATGTGCGTGCCAAGGAAGGTATGCACTACACCAGTGTGCCTAATATCATGAAGGTAATCAATCCGCTCTTTATGGATGATTTGAGAGGGGAATATAAGAAACTGGAAGAGTTTTACGAGCAGAAGAAGAATCTGTATGATTTGAGCTTATTGACTCATAATCAGTTTACTGACGAGTGCCGACCAATCATTAATGGTTGCAATAGGTTGATGGTAAGAATGAGCAAGATGAAGTTCTTCGACCCAGCTTGTGGTAGTGGTAATTTCCTGATTATCACTTATAAGCAGTTGCGCTTGCTCGAAATGGATATTCTGCATCTCCGCAAGAAATGTACGCTGGAGCAGATGCTCGACTTTATCGATGGTTCGTGCATCCGTTTGAACCAGTTCTTTGGAATAGAGCTTCTCGACTTCCCTCACGAGGTAGCCATGCTTTCGCTTTGGCTTGCCGAGCATCAGATGAACAACAAGTTTCACGCCGATTTCGGTGTGAATGTTGCTGCCTTGCCTTTGCATAATATCGACCAGATAAAATGTGGCAATGCCTGTAGAATGGATTGGGAGGTAGTATGCCCGCATACCAAGGATGAAGAAGTGTTTGTATTTGGTAATCCGCCATATTTGGGGAGTAGAAACCAAGAAGAAGAGCATAAAGCTGATATGGATATTGTTTTTGGTAATCAAAAAGAATTCAAAGGATATCGTAAATTGGATTATATCTCATGTTGGTTTTTTAAAGGAGCAGAGTATGTTGCAAATAGTGACGCTAGCTATGCATTTGTTTCTACAAATTCTATAACTTTGGGTGAACAAGTTAGTATTTTATGGAATAATATGTTAAATAAGTATTCTGAGAATATCTTTTTTGCATATTCTGTTTTTAAATGGAATAATAATGCTAAGAATGTGGCTGGTGTATCTGTTGTAATTATAGGTGTAAGAAAGCGTGATAATTCTATGAAGAAATTGTATAATGAAGTAGAATGTAAGCAGCTTTCCCATATACCTCCAACTCTAAGTGATAGTGTAGATAATATGGTAAAGAAAGCAACAAAATCGATTTCTAAGTTACCTTATATGCGACGTGGTAATATGCCAAATGATAAAGAGTTTTTGCGTTTAAGTCCATTGGAAAAGAAAGATATATTAGAACATTATCCTAATGCGGTAAAGTTTATTCGTTTACAAATCGGCGCAGATGAATTGATAAACCAAGTTGAAAGGTATTGTTATTGGATATCTGATGAGGATTTAGAAGAAGCAGAAAAGATTATGCCTATTAAAAACGCTATTGATAAATGTCGTGAATATAGAATAAATAGTAAGGATAAAACACTTCATGTGCAAGCAGAAAAAGCACATCAAATGAGAGAATTCTTTGAATGCAATGAAATGTCGTTGGTAATTCCTATAGTTTCTTCTGAAAGTCGTGAGTATATACCAATGAGCTTTGTTCCTGACAAAACGATTGTACCGAATTCAGCTCAAGTTATATATGATGCAAATTTGTTTGTTTTTGGTATATTGACATCTAAAATGCATATTTTGTGGACAAAGCATAATGCAGGAAGGTTGGATAATCGAATACGTTATTCTATCTTTCTCTGTTACAACACTTTCCCCTTCCCATCCATCTCCGACACCAAGAAGTCTGAGATAGAAGAGGCGGCAACGAACGTGCTTCTGGCTCGTGAAAATTATCCCGAGAAGACGCTTGCAGATCTTTACGACCCGGAAAAGATGCCGGAGGATTTGCGTACTGCACATGAGGAATTGGATGCCATCGTAGAAAGCTGCTATCCTGGCGCTCCGTTCCCAAATGATGAGGCTCGATTGGAATGCCTCTTTAAACTCTATGAGAAAATGACAGCTAACAAGTAATAAATTGAATGGCTTATGAACAAGATAAATGATAACATCGTTGATATCAAGTATCAGCAAACGGGTAAATCGAGCAATACCAATGAACTCGGTATGCGAGAGATGCAAGCCAAGGCTTACGAAGCCCGCAACCATCGCTTTCTGCTTATCAAGGCACCACCGGCATCTGGCAAGAGTCGCGCCTTGATGTTCATCGCCCTGGATAAGTTGAAGAATCAGGGCATCAAGAAGGTAGTAGTGGCTGTACCGGAAAAGAGTATCGGCCGCTCCTTCCAAAACACCGACCTGATGAAGTATGGCTTCTTCGCCGATTGGAGGGTGGCGCAACAGTATAATCTTTGCGATACTACCGACGAGAAAGATAAGGCGGTACGCTTTAAAAATTTCTTCCATCAAGATAAAAACAATATCCTGGTTTGCGCCCATGCCACACTAAGAAACGGCATGAAGGAAATAAGTGACGAGGAGTTTAATGATTGCCTCTTGGCGATAGATGAGTTCCATCATACAAGTGCTGATGTGAACAGCGGACTGGGCGATATTGTGCGCCGGGTGATGAATAATTCCACCGGTCACATTGTTGCCATGACGGGCAGTTACTTCCGAGGCGATGGCGTTCCGGTATTGAGGGCAGAGGATGAGGCCCGTTTCTTCCCGGTAACCTACAACTATTATCAGCAACTCAACGGTTATCGCTATCTCAAGAACCTCGTCCTGGGCTATCACTTCTATCACGGCAGTTATCTCGACCATATTGCCGAGGTGCTGGATACTACCAAGAAGACCATCATCCATATTCCGAGTGTCAACTCCCGAGCATCCAGCGGTTTGGGTAAATACACGGAGGTGGATGAAATCATCAAGATCATCGGTAAGGTAGAAGAACGGGATTACAATAATGGTGGCATCTATTACATCAGAACCAAGGACGGCAGACTACTGAAGGTTGCCGATCTGGTGGAAGACCACGCCGAGACCCGCAACCTAGTGCAGGGATATTTGCAGCGGATAAAGAAGCGTGATGATGTAGATATTATCATCGCTCTGGGTACTGCCAAGGAAGGTTTCGACTGGCAATGGTGTGAGGAATGTCTGACCATCGGTGTGCGTGGATCGCTGACCGAAGTGGTGCAGATTATCGGAAGATGCACCCGTGATTGCGAAGGCAAGGAAACCGCCAAGTTTGTGAACATGATAGGAATGCCTGATGCCAATCAGCCCGATGTGAAGGTGGCGGTGAACGACTTTCTGAAAGCCATTACCGCTTCGCTTCTGATGGAGCAGGTAATGGCGCCTAGTTGGCATTTCAAGACGGTAAAGGATGTGGATAGTGATGAGGGTAGTCCGTTGGATGCCCGTACCCTTGTGATAGAGGGCTTGAAACCTTTGTCGAGCGAGAAGACGAAGATGATTGTAGAGGAGCAGTTGGATGATTTGAAGGCTTCTATCTTGCAAGACGAACTGGTGGTGAAAGCCATCAGCGGAAGTACTACGGCTGAAACCATCACCAAAACGCTTATTCCGAAAGTGATTCGTGAAAAGTATCCGGATTTGAGCGAGGACGAAGTGGAAGAAGTACGTCAGCGTCTGCTGCTTGATACTCTTGTCAAGGGTGGTGAAGTGGTGGATGATAAGGGAAATCCTATCGACTTCGATGCTTCGGCAAACGATGAGGAGAAGGAGTCGGAAGGTAATCGCCTCATCAAACTGGCAAACCGAATGATTAACATCGACCAGTTGAGCATCAATCTGATTGATTCCATCAATCCTTTCCAACGTGCTTACGAGGTGCTGTCGAAGAATGTGGATAAGCAGACCCTGAAGATTATCCAGGATACGATGGCTGAACAGAAATTCGATATGACCATCGAACAGGCGATGATGCTGTTTAAGGGACCCTATAAGCAATGGGTGGCAGAGCATGATGGTCAACGACCAGACATCAACGACCCTGATCCGAAGATAAGGGAACTGGCTGCTGCATTCCAGAAACTCAAGAACCTGAAGATTCGAAAAATGATGGGATTGGAGTATGAGCCGGAAAAGTAACATTCAACATTAACATAAATGGATTGGCCAGAAGAATTATTAGAGATATTTGAAGACCCCTTGTTGGCGGATGTGCGCCCGAAACCGAAGGCGCCGACACCTGATGACAGGTTGGCACAGAAATTGCTCGAAGTCAACAAGTGGGTGGCGGAGCATGGAAGCGAACCCACAGCAGATGGTGGCTTGAAAGAAAAGTTGCTTGCTGCATCGCTCAAGGCTCTGCGAACCAAGGCAACAGATAGCCTCAGACAGTATGATGAGTATCATCTGTTGGGATAGGCTATAGTTTTTCACCTTATTATATATATAGTGATATGGATATAGATAAAGAATTAGAAGATATATTCAGCGATCCTTTGATGGATGTTTCCTATCAGGAGGCAAAACTCTTCGATGTGCCTGCCGACATGAAAGGCGTGATGGCTCAGAAGAAGGATGCGCCCGACCATGTGGCGCAAAGAAAACCATGTGAAGATTTCGCACAGTTTAAGCCGCTTTTCGAACAGGTGCATCAGGATTTGAAGACCGGGAAGCGACAGTTGCAGAGAATCTCGAAGACGACGAGCTTATTGGCTGGGCGCTATTATCTTGTAGATGGTCAGATGGTTTTGTTATATGAGATTATTGAGAAGAAAAAGGGTACTAATGGTTTGCCCGATGGCAGAACCCGCTGTATCTATGAAAATGGTACAGAGTCGGATATCTATCTCCAGACACTTCGCAAGAATGTGGTGGCAAGTGGTTATGCAATCACCGAAATTTTGGAGGAGACAGATGCCCATTTCTTCAATCCTGAGGATGTGAAGCAGGAAGACCAGGTGACGGGTTATATCTACGTGCTTCGTTCGAAATCTGAGAATCCGGAAATTCGTAACATCAAGAATCTCTATAAAATAGGTTTCTCTACGAATCGGGTAGAGGAACGTGTGGCAAATGCCGAGCACGAGCCTACTTATCTGATGGCACCTGTAGAGATTGTAAGCACTTACAAGATAGTGAACATGCACTCCCAGAAGTTTGAGGACCTGGTGCATCAGGTGTTGCAGACGGTGAACTTCCGTTTCAGGGTGGCTGATGATAAGGGAGAGATGCATGAGGCTACGGAGTGGTATCAGGTTCCGCTGGAAATCATCGACAGTATCATTCAGAAAATCATGAATGGCACTATCATCTACTTTGCCTACAACAAGGAGCAGCAATGTCTGGAACAGCGGATAGAGAAAAAGCCATCGCAGTTAAATCTGTCGGGCTTGAAGGTTTTGACGCTGATTATCGAGAAGGTATATTTCGAGGAGATTGTATCTGGTGTGAAGACCGAGGAGTACCGTTCGTTGAAGCAGACCACGCTTAACAAATATACTTATATTGATGAGGCTGATGGCAAGCGTTATCTCCGTCGTTTTGATGCGATAAGGTTTTATGTGGGTTATCATTCGGATAGGGATAGTGCCGTGGTTCAGGTGTTGGATACCACCTATAAGGATGGTTTGGTAACTTATCATCTCGGAAAGGTATTGGAGGTGATAAGGGGAAAGGAAAATAAATAAAATAGTTGAAAACCAATAGTTTAAGGTCATAAAATGTGACCTTAAACGCTATTTCTATGTGTTCTAATATAGAGGTTGTTATATGAAGCTTTTGCCCTTACTGGGCGCATTGCTGACTGCGAGTGTACCCAGGGCGCTGCCCTGAGCTACGAGCTTTTGGGCTTTCAGCCCGTTTCAACCATACAGTTAGAGCTCTTTCCTTTATAGTTTTCTTTTGAATTGCCTTATCAGATATCTGGGACTTCTTCTCATATCCCATAAATCTACGAAAATGATGAGGTCGTTGGCTTCGTCGTAGCGATAGATAATCTTCCAATTCTCCTTGATAATCGCACTATGGTAAGGGCGGTGGAATCGCTTAAGCAATGGCTCTCTGGGTGAAGAAAGAGGATGAAGCATCAGGCGATGCTTGATGTCATTATACTCATTATGGAATCGCTTTACTGTGGTCTTACCGAATTCTACTAATCCATAGTCGATAACAGTCTTTAATTCCTTTTTGAAATAAAGTGTTAATCTTATGCTAGCCATGGATATTGTGCAATTAGTTCTTTTTCAAATTCTTCTGCATCAATATATTGCCCATTCTCATACTCCGCTTCAATAGCTTCAATCCTAGCCACGGCTTCTTCTTCATTGGCAGGATACCAGCCAACAGGAATCTTATTCCAGTCAATATCTTCTTCTTCTGCACATTCGTCCTCGGGAAGTGCCATGGCGGCATTTCCGTGATAGGCTGGTGCTGACTCTGCTACGAAAGCTGCATCTTTCTGCTCTTCTGGCAATGTATATCTTTTCTCTTTCATAAGCTTGCGTATTTAATCTGCTGCAAATATACGTTTTTTATCTTAATGACGCAAGAAAAAATGGAAAAACTTCTAATTTTAACAAAAATATAGCGCATAATTAGTTGGGGATTCATAAAAAATAGGTAATTTTGCAACCGGCAATTGAATACAAAGTTAATATTAAAAATAAAGAACTATGATTAGATTAAATGTATTTTTTGAGAAAAAGGAAGAGGTAAAGGTTGAGGAAATCAACGCTTTGTGTAAGGAGCTGGTAGAGAAGTCCTTGAAGGACAATGGCAATATTGCCTACGACTATTTCACCAGTGGAACTCGCAATGGTGTGATGATGATCTGCGAGACATGGGAGAACGAGGACGTTCTGAAAACTCACATGGCTTCTGAGCATTTCACTACATTGGTTCCAATGATTGAAGCTCTTACCAAGAACGGCTTGAAACTGGAGCAGTTCACTTTCTAAATCTTTTCAGGCATCAGCCCGTGATGATACATTTTCTTCTTCATCACCGGCTGATGTTCTCATTATTATTATATAGTTCTATTTTACTTCTGTGAGCTTACCCGTTTGGGAATCGATGATATAACCATGCAGATTGACATCCTTTGGTACAAGAGGGTGAGTACGGATGGTATCAATCGTATTTCTTACAGAATCCTCTGTGTCATGGAATCCCTCCAGCCAATGGTCTAGGTCGATGCCGCAAAGTCCGATGGTGTCGATGACATCCTGATGGATGCCGCGCTTGAGCATCAATTCCTTCATCTGCTGGCCGTTCATGTGGCAGGCACCGCAGTTGGAGTGGGCGATAACCATGATTTCCTCTACACCCAGTTCGTAAATGGCAACCAGGAGGCTGCGCATGGCAGAGTCGAATGGACTGATAACCAGTCCACCTGCATTCTTGATGAGCTTGGCATCTCCATTCTTCAATCCCAATGCCGCCGGCAGAAGCTCTGTCAGGCGGGTATCCATACAGGAAAGGATGGCAAGCTTCTTATCTGGGTATTTGCTCGTAAGATACTTCTCGTAGCCCTTGTTGGCTACGAATTCCTCGTTATACTTGATAATTTCTTCTATAATCATAGTAGTGCAAATGAAATGTGAAACGAATTTTTCCTATTTCTCAGGGGTAGGCTTGAGATAAGCCATGAATTTCTCCGGCTGATAGTTGAGAATCAGTTCTTCCGGGAACTCAGCTTTCTCTACCAGCGGCATGATGTTGCTGTAGTCGGCAATCATGGTAGAGAAGTGGGCATCACTTCCAAAGATGACAGGGGTCTCGTACTTCTTGGCAAGTTCCAGCAGTTCCAGGTTATTGGGAGCTGCTACCGTTTTGTGACGGATGGGAGCCATGGAGTGATTGTTGATTTCGAGCAAGGTATGCGTCTCCTTGGAAACCTTCATCAGAGCCTCGAAATCCAGTTCTGCCGTTCCATCTCCAGGATGGGAGATAATCTGCACGAATGGATTGCGCATGGCATTGATGACACCCTGCGTGTTCTCTTCCTTGGTTCCTCCCTGCCAGCAAAGGCTATGAATGCCAGCGATTCGGATATCAAGCATGCGCCAGTAATCCTCATCGAGATCAATATCGCCCTGGGTATTGAGGATGTTGAGTTCTGCTCCCAACATCAGCTTGATTCCATAGAGCTGACGGGGAACGCAATGCAGGTTTCTGAAATAGATGGGATCACAGGTGCCTGGGATATGTGGTCCGTGCTCTGTGATTCCCAGTATTTCCAACCCCTTTTCTTTTGCAGCCATGGTCATCTCCTGCAAACTGCTGAAGGCATGACCCGATGCTATGGTATGTGTATGAACGTCTAATAATGTTTTCATACTGCAAAGGTACGGATAAAGTTTGAAAAAGCAAAGATTCTTCGGGCTTTTTCTCTTATTCTGGTTGTTTTGGGTAGCTGAATAGCAAAAACGGCTGCCAGTTTATAAGAAACTGACAGCCGTAATGATAATAGGTTTTATTTCGCAAATCCTTTCTTTTTCTTCATTCTCTTTCCCACGAAGTTCCAGGAAGGCATCTTCTTCAGGGTACTTCTCACGGGCTGTACATCCCAGAGCAGGAAGATGATCAGCACGGCAATGCCGATGAGACAGGTGACGCCATAGAGATTCCGGATGCTGAGCATCAGAAGATTGGTGGCATCGTAGGGCAAGCCGCGCGACATGTTGTCTGCCATCTGATAACGGAGCCCGAAACTGTATAGGCCTGAGCACATCGCCGACATCGGACCGTTGCGGATGATGCCTGCCATCGTCAATCCCATGAAGAAATGCTGGAACGGCATCAGTTCTTCCAGATACACGGTGAGCATGCAGAAGAAGATGGCGTTGCCGAAGCTCCGCAGGAAGCAAGGCAGATAGAGTGCCTCGATGTTGAGACCCAGATTGATGAGGAAATACATCATCACGGGATAACATACCATCGTTGCTACACCTATCGTGAGCAGACGGGTGTATTTCTGACAGAGCACCTTGCACCAGAATAGGCAGAAGAGGCAACCGGCGATGGCTCCCGTCCATTCCACGAAGTTGAGCACATTGGTGGTGATGTTGCCGAAATGTAGCACGCCACCCGTAAAGGCGGTTTGCAGCACTTTAGGCGTACTGCCCATAAACTCTACGAAGGCAAAAAGGATGAGCAGCGGGATGAGTCGCTTATACTTCCATGCCGCCGGAGCAATGTAAGGGTGACGGATGTGGAACATTCGCTGGATGCAGAAATATCCGGTAAGGACAAAGAGCAAAACATCCATCTGCATAATCTTCGAATCGAGCCAGTTGTAGTGCTCGCCATAGGTGAAGAAGAAGATGAACTCCAGCATCCATGCCGACCACAGGATGCAGCCCAGATAGTCGAGACTGATGAAGGGCAGAGGTTTCATGAAGCGGAAGTCGTGGGTGGTGACGTACACGATGAGTGCCACCAGGAGCAGGGCTCCCGTCATCGTCCAGTTGATGATGCGCCAATCCTGATAGATGTAAATCAGGTGTTCGGTAATCCAAGGCGAGAGGAACATGTTTCCCAGTACGATGCAGTAGAGCAGGGGGAAGAAGATGGTGAAATCGCGCTTGGAGGTCATCCACAACTGGATGGTGCTCATACATTCGAAGGTTCCGCAGAGCTTGAAGAAGCCTGCGATGTAAGCGAGAATGCACATCAAGGGTACCGAGTCGGTCCACATGATGAGGAAATTGCAGGTTGCCACTACCAGTGCCGCATTCAGCAGGAGTTGGCGGTTGGTAAAGTGGAACTTCATCTTGAAGAGGAAGGGGAATGGCATCGCCACGCCCACCACGTTGAACATGACAATCATGAGTACGTCTTCTCTCATCAAACTGTACTCGCCCATTACCTGGCTCATGGCTCCTCCATAGATTCCGCCCGACATCAGGAAGATGAAGGCGAAGAGGAGATAAATCCAAGGCTGTAACCGGCGAGGAATATATCCATTGAACGATGGAACCCGGAAGGGTCCCTGAAGCATTGGAGGTCCTGGCATTTTCTATAATTTATAGTTTATAATTTATAGTTTATAGAACATTCTATTTAATGTGAACCTTGGTTTCTACGTTTAGTCCGGCACGGAGCAGGGCTATCTGTTTCGGGTCATTGTCCTTGGTAAGGGCGATGCGCACAGGCACACGCTGCTCTACCTTTACGAAGTTGCCGGTGGCATTATCCACAGAAATCATGGAATAGGCATTGCCGGCTGCGGCAGAAAGGGCTTCTACCTTGCCATGGAATACTACACCCGGGATGGCATCGGCGGTAAAATCTACAGTCTTGCCCACGGTGATGCCGTCCATCTGAGTCTCACGATAATTGGCTACCACCCAAACATCATTGTCATCCACGATGCGGGCGAGCATCTGACCAGGCTGTACCAACTGGCCTTCGTGAATATCCTTTCTTCCCATCACGCCATCGCAGGTTGCCACGATTACGGTATAGGAAAGGTTGAGGCGAGCCAGGTTGAGCTGTGCTTCTGCCACGCTCTCTCCGGCACGTGAACCGCCGAGCTGCTGGGTCTGCACATTGCGAACTGATGCGGCGCTAGCCTTGCGGCTGCTAGCCTGCTCATAACGTGCCTTGGCTCCCTGATAGCGGGCATAAGCATTGTCATATTGCTGACGGGTTACCGCATCCTTCTTCATCAAAGCCGCAAAGCGGTCGAAGTCCTGCTTGGCATTCATCATATCCACACGAGCCTCCTCGATACCGGCAGCCGCTGTCTGCACATTGGTATTGGTGGTGCCCATGCTGGCGGTAACTACCGAAGAACTTGACTTGGATCCACGCAAGCCTGCCTCTGCCTGAGCCACATGCAGACGGAACTCTGCATCCTCGATGATAACAAGGGTATCGCCCTTCTTGACGTGCTGATAGTCGTTGAAACGAATCTCCTTGATGAATCCCGGTACACGGGTATTGATAGGGGTGATATGGCGGTTAATCTGTGCATCATCTGTGTAAGCCACATCGCTGCCATGATAGAAATGGCTGAAGCACCAGCCGATAGCTCCCAGAAAAAGGAGGATAATCACTACATTATATATTCTCTTGATAATCTTCTTGCTCATAATCTCTTGATAATTGTTTTCGATAAAAACTCTTATTTCTGTTTTTAAAATTAAATTTCTCCTGCCACGTACTTCATGCGATAGTAGGCATAGACAATGTTGATGCGGGCATCCACCTCACTGAGTTCGGCATTGAGCTTGAGGTTGGAGGCATCCACCATATCCGTAACCAGGGCGAGTTGACTGAGATAGCGGGCATTCATCACGTCGTAGTTCTGCTGTGCCAGCTCCACGCTCTTTCGCTGCGTTTCCAGTTCTACATAGGTTTGCTGATACTGCACGTAGGCAGCCTGCACATTATTGTTGAGCTGCTCTGCCTGAACGGCATGTGCCTCTTTAGCCTGTCGGGTTTCTACGGCTGCCTGCTTGATGCGCTTGTTGCTCTTGAAGAGAGAGCTGAGACTGTATTTCACGCCTACACCCACATACCAGACGTTGAGGTTCTTATCAACAGGTGGCAATTCGAAGAGGATAGGTCCGTCGAAGTTATCTGCGGCAACGAAAGCCACTTTTGGCAGAAGATCGCTCTTGGCAATCTTTTCTTTCTGTTCTGCGATGCGGATGGCGTTGTTGCTTTGCTCTAGGAGTGGGGAATTCAGGGTGCCTGCCGTCTGCCAGTAAGCCTCGCCCTCCTTGCCGTAGGTCTTGTCGGCGATAGTGGCATCGGGGATAATCTGAATCTCCTGGCTTGTCTGGTTCATCTGGCTTCCTTCATTCTTTTGGCTTCCCTGGTTCATTCCTAGGGTATTGCAAAGCTGATGGTTCAGGATGCTTCGATTGTTCCTGAGCGCCGTAAGACCGAGTTTGAGACTTTCCATTTGGAGTTCGTATCGGGTGATGTCGTTCTTCAGCGCCATACCTTGTGTCTGTTTCTCCTTGATGTCGTCGATGAGCTGGCGGGTCAACTCGATGTTCTTTTCATACACCTTGATGCGGTTGTCTATCTTATAAAGGTCGAGATATTGACCGAGTGCGATGAAGCGAATCTGCTGTCGGGTGAGTTTCACGCCTACTTCTGCCTGCTGCTTTCCGAGTTCGGCGAGCTTGATGCCTGCATTGATGGCTCCACCGGCATAAACCACCTGCTGTGCCTGGAAGGAGAAGTTGTTGCCGAAATGTGGGGATTTCAAACCATGAACGTTGCTGAAATCACGGTCAGTAATCAGCGCATTGCCGATATAGCTGAATGAGAGGGAAGCATCAAGGTCGGGCAGTTTCTTGCTTTTAGCCGATTCGATGCCGAGGTGGGCTGCTTCTACTCCTGATAATGAAGTACGAAGACTTTTGCTGTTATCCTCTACCTTCTGGAAGAGTTGGCTGATGGTCATGTTTTCTTTCTTGCTGACAGGCAAGGAAGCTGCCGTTCCTCCGGTGGTTTGTGATTGAGCCGAAGCCCAATGGGTTCCTCCTGCAAGCAGAAGGCTTACAAATAAGATGTTCTTAATCATTGATCATAACTTTTTGAATTTCGGGTGCAAAGGTACGGAGTTTTGGGCGAACATTTGCTTTAAATATTTCGCAGTGGATGGACGATTTGGGAATAATAGTTCTTTTATATCACATATTTTGTGTAATTTTGCAACCGAAATAGGAATAAAGAGATATAATAACTCTATATATAATAAGGTGTAGATGGAATTATCAGAATTAAGCAGTCAGCAGGAAGCAAGCCTTTTTCGCTCTGGTTTGGAGGAATGGCAGGAGGGTCCGCAAGTATTGACTTACGGAGCGATATTGATTTGCCGGAAAGAAAAGGCGATGCTGAATGTGAATTATAAGGATTGGGAACTTTATGAGGGGGCGGTGATTACGCTCTTCCCGAATGATGTAGTGGAATTGAAGGTTGACGGGGATTGCAAATCCCCTGAAACTGAAAACGGGGATTGCAAATCCCCTCAAACAGCGAACAGTTTCCAGGCCGAAATCCTGAAATATAATCCTTCCTTGCTTCGTGAAGCAAGCTTGCAGCTGGAGCAGACGGTGTATTCTTCCTTGCGGGAAGACCGCTGTCGGCAGGATACCCCCGTGGTGACAAACATCATCAATGGGATGTTTGGCTTATTGAAGGTATATTTCGACCAGTCGGAGTGTACCTGCATCTCGCAGTTGGTATTATGCCAGTTGAAGGCATTCTTCATCGGTTTTCATGAGTATCTTCAGCGCAATCCGCAATACCGACCAGATGAAGTAAAATCGTATCGGGTAAGAGAATTGTTCAATCGGTTTATGATGCTGCTGGAGAGGGACTACAAGATTTCAAGAGCTGTGAACTATTATGCCGAACAGATGAATATCTCCTCGAAATATCTGACCAACATCGTGAATCAGGTGACGGGGCATACCCCCAAGACCATCATCGACCAATACGTGATTCTGCAACTCAAGATGCATCTTAAGCGGACCACGCAAAGCATCAAGGAGATGGCTTGGGAGTTTCATTTTGCCGATGTCAGTTTCTTCTGCCGCTATTTCAAGAAGCATACAGGTCTGACACCGCAGCAGATAAGGTCGTAATCACAACCTTCAGTTTTTCTCTGATCTCGGCTTCTTCTATCTCGCCGATGTGTTCTGGGGAGAGATCCTTGAGTTCTTCGAGGCATCCCATCTGCATCATGGTGGCGATAGGGAGGAGCTTATGTGCCGCCTTTCCTATGCGGTCGGTAGATAAGGATTCCTCTTCTACGGCTTCTTTCAGATTCGTGAGATGCGCGGCAAGTTCCTGCTTCACGGTATCAAGAATCTCCTTCGCCGCTTCTTCGTCGCCTCCGGCAAAAGCAAGAAGAGCATCCAGCTGAGGATTGGATTTCTGCTGGGATGATAAAACTGGCTGGAGTGATGAATCAGGCTGGGATGGAGTTCCAGACTGGGCATCCAGTTGAGGCTGGGACTCTATTCCCAGAATATCAGACAGTTTCTCCATACTGAATGGCTTGAACAGGCAATCATCGAAGCCGGCTTTCAGAAGCTGTTCCAGGATGCTTGTATCGTGAGCCGTCATCGCTACCACCATCATATTGGTATGGTTGATGTGGGCAATCATATCCATGCCGTTCATCTCCGGCATTTCGATATCCATCAGCATCAGGGCAGGCTGTTCGTTATGTAGTGTGGTGAGGGCATCCATCACATGATTGCAGGCGAAAACCTGCCAGGTGTCGCCTACGATGCGGCGCAACATCTCCTGGAGAAGCTGGAGCTGCAGCTTGTCATCATCCAGAATCAGAATCTTGTGGTTGGCAAATTCCGGCTTCTTCTTTATATCAGTAACCTGATGGCTGCCGGAATTCTGTCCTTCCTTATCTTGAGCAGAATCGGGAGAAGGATCATGCTTAATTTCTGATGGAGCCATTTCCTGAGACTCCTCCATTGGTGCTGGCTCGATAGGGATGGTGACGATGAAGGTAGAACCTTTGCCCAGGGTAGAGTGGAGGATGATTTCTCCGCCAAGCAGCGAAACCAGTTCCTGGGTGATGGACAATCCCAAACCGGTACCCTCTATGCCCTGGGCGCTCTTCAATCTGGTAAACGCCTGGAACACCTTCTGTTTCTCCTCATCGGTCATTCCCTTTCCCGTATCCTTTACGCTCAGGGTAAGCGTAGGCTTGCCCAGAATTTCTGAAACCTGTGCCTGGATGGTAACGCTGCCCCGGTCGGTATATTTGATGGCGTTGCTTACCAGATTATCCAATATCTGACGAATACGGAAGGCATCAGCACGGAAGTACTCCATCCCCTTCATTTTGCATTCGAATGAAATCTCCAATCCTTTCTCTTCTGCCCGCAATTTCATTCCCTCTACCGATTCAGCTACCAGTTGTGCCGGTGAGAAAGAGGTAGGCTGAACCTTCATCAGTCCGTTCTCCAACTGATGATAATCGAGCAGCGAGGCAACGAGATGTGAAAGATGAGCAGCAGAGTTCTTGATGTTCTGGAGGCATTCGAGGCCTTGAGGATTGCTGACGTAATCTTTCATCAGATCGATGAAGCCCGAGATAGAGGCAGCTGGCGCCTTGATATCGTGGGTGATGGTGAGGAGCAGGCGTTCGCGCTGGTTCATGATACGCTGGATTTCCTCATTGGCAGCCTCCAGGTTTTCCCTGTAGATACGCTCCTTTCTGGCATCGCGCCAGATAAACCAGATCATGATGACGATGGCAAAGAAGGCTACGATGGCGAGCAGTTCCATCTGCCACAACAGATGCTTTCTTGCTTCCATCGCCTTCTCGATGGCTTCCTGCATGTTGTCTTTTTCACGCTGGTGCACATCGCTCAGATGTTTGGCGGAGCGCAGGGCGAGTTTGGCACTCACCATCTTCAGCTCTTCCATCTCCCTATTGATGTTCTGCTTGTGGCCTTGCGTTTCCACTTTCTCCTTCTTGTCTATCTGTTCTAGGATGTTTGCCACGTTTTCCGCCACGTTTACTGGGGTGGTAACAGAATCGATGACAGCCCGGTTGCTGTCCTGTTTTACGCTCAAGGTTTCGGCGTGCTCCTTCTTGAAGGCATCGGCGAGTCGGCGGAAGAATCCCCTTCGGGTCTTCAATACCTCTACCGTAGTCTTCTTCGCCTCGTGGGTTTGAGGTGCCTTGGAGTGAACCAGTATGGAATCCTTTCCCGTATTCAGATTCTTCACCTTATTCTGCAGATAGTTTTGGGTAGGTCTTCCTGCCATGGCATCAGACAGTTGCTTCAGGTTTCTCTGCTCCTCTTTGAGCAGGGAAGAGATGGTACTATCGGCGGCACCCCTTTTCTGGATATACTCGCGCGAAGCTTCATTGATGGCATTGATGCTCTTGGTGTTGCTATACACCAGACTGATTGCCAGAATCATGATAATGGCAATGGCGCTATATCCGAGGGCTACCTTGAGAGGAATATTGTTCTTGTGCATGAGAAATCGTTTAAAATGATGAGCAGACTGATATCTTGCTCAATAGATATTTGTTTGCAAAGTTAATGCAAAAAAATGATATTAGAAAACAAAAGGGCTAAAAACAAGTCAGGAGACCAATGAATTCTATCATTAGTCTCCTGCCTGATTGAAAGCGACGCGTAATTACTAGTGTTATTCTATCTTTTCCTCAGTTAATTACTATTTTTTAAAGGTGATATTACTCTGCTACAGTAGAATCTGTTGCTGTAGAGTCTGTTGGAGTCTCTGCTGGAGTTTCAGCTGGTGTCTCTGCAGGAGTCTCTTTCTCTACTGTTGTGTCTGCTGGAGCAGCTGGTTCTGCTGGAGCTACTGTGTCAACTGGAGCAGCTGATGATACGCTTGCCATCTTGTTGCTGGCGAATACATTGCTAACTGAAACCATAACCATAGCAGCGATAGCTGCGAAAACTAACTTCTTCATAATCTTTTGTTTTTTTATTGTGAATATTATATTTATTACTTTCTTTGTGAACAGCCTTGCTTGCGTTACCGCTCATTGGCGTGTTCACTTTCTAATATCACAATCTGCGTGCCAAAAAACGAAAGAATTATCTAATAGTTTGATTATCAGCAGTAAATACTTTTTATGCCAGAATTCTACATTGTGGAAACTGTGGAATTAGTGTGGAATTATTCCCCAAAAAATTGGGGAATGGTCATCAGATTCCCCATTTTCCCATATCATCAAAAGCCGTACTTCTTTCTATCAGATACCATATTTCTTCATCTTATTGTAGAGTGTCTTTCTATCTACGGCGAGCAATTGTGCAGCCTTGCTCTTGTTGCCGCCTGCTGCTTTCAGCGCAGCTTCTATTCTCTGCAGTTCCGTTTCCTCATCGTGCAGGGCGGTAGGGGCTTGTGGCTGGATATGCGCCATACTCTGTTCCAGTTCGGTTACTCCGATGTATCTTCCGGTGGCGAGCAGGGTAGCTCGCTTCATCACATTGTTCAATTCTCGCAGGTTGCCCGGCCAGTTGTAGGCGGCAATTCGCTCCTTGGCTTTGCCGTCGAGTCCTTCCACATTTCTGTTCAGCTCCTTGTTGGCGTGCTTGATAAAGAGGTCGGCAAAGAGGAAGAGGTCGGCACCACGGTCTTTCAGCTCCGGCATGTAGATGGTAAACTCGTTGATACGGTGGTAGAGGTCTTCACGGAAGTTGCCTTCTGCCACGCGTTGAGCCAGATTCTCATTGGTAGCGCATACCAGTCGGATATCGATATCTATTTCCTTGTTGCTTCCCACCGGACGGATTTTTCTTTCCTGGAGGGCACGCAGCAGCTGCACCTGTACTTCATAGTTCAGGTTTCCCATCTCATCAAGGAAGAGAGTTCCTCCGTTGGCAATCTCGAAAGCGCCCTTCTTGTCCTGGTCTGCTCCCGTAAACGATCCCTTCACATGACCGAAGAATTCTGATGCCGCCACCTCTTTAGGAATGGCACCGCAGTCGAGTGCGAAGAAAGGCTTATTGGCTCTTGTGCTGAGTTCATGGATTCTTCTAGCCACATATTCCTTACCTGTACCGCTGGCACCCAGGATGAGTACCGACATAGGGGTAGGGGCCACCAGGGAAACGAAACTGTAGAGCTTGCGTGAAGCCTCGCTTTCACCTTCCAGGTATTTGGGTACATCCCCATTGGCAGATGAAGCCTGGTTTCCTGCCTGCTTGCCAGGTGCTGCGTCTGTAGGAGTAGAATTTGTGTCTGTGGAACGCAGACTATCTGCTGAGGCAGCATACGGATCCTGTTTTTTCGGAGTCTTGATAGCTTCCTTGATCTTATCCAGAAGGATTTCCGGATGGAAAGGCTTTGCCACATAATCGGTAGCACCCGATTTCATGGCGAGCACCACATTCTGAATTTCTGCATAGCTGGTCATCACGATGAAAGGCACCTGCACGCCATGCTTTCTCATCCATTGCAGCAGGAAGATGCCGTCGTGATCGGGAAGGCGGAGATCTGATAATACCAGATCGAATCCTCTTTCTGCCTCCTCGCAAACCTGTATGGCGGCCTTGACCGAAGTAGTTTTCTCCACCTCGAATCCCTTCTTTCTGAGCCATGTCTGAATCATGGTTCCAAATGCGATGTCGTCTTCAACTATTAGAATCTTTTCCATGTCATTGCGATCTTACTGTCTTGTTGTATCTTTCTTACTTGCTTACTTGTATCTTTGTCTTCTAAAAAGATAGTGTTGTTTCAGAGTGCAAAGTTAGCACTAATATTTGGAATCAGCAAGGAAAAAGGGCTTAATTGTTTAAATGAATCGAAAAAATTAGGAAGTAATCACATAAAAATGGAAACTAGTTGAGCTTTTTAACACTTCATCTATCTCTGAATTCAGGAAAAATGTGTATTTTTGCATATTAAAACGAATCTATATAATATTTACGTACTAACAATAGTAGTTATGAAGAAACAAATACTTACATTGGCCATGCTGTCCGCTCTGGCGCTCTCAGCTCACGCCCAACAGCCAGCCAATCAGCTGTTGCCTTATCAGAACCCTAACCTTTCTGCCGAGGCAAGAGCCAATGACTTGCTTTCACGCCTGACCCTGGAGGAGAAGACGAAACTGATGATGGATGCTTCGCCTGCCATCTCCCGACTGGGTATCCCTCAGTTTCAATGGTGGAACGAGGCGCTGCATGGTGTGGCACGCAACGGATATGCCACGGTTTTCCCTATCACCATGCACATGGCTTCTTCCTGGGATGATGCCTTGCTCTATCAGGTGTTTACTGCCGTAAGCGATGAGGCGAGAGCCAAGGCGCAGGTGGCGAAGAAGTCGGGTAATGTAAAGAGATATCAGAGTCTGAGCTTCTGGACTCCGAATGTCAATATCTTCCGTGATCCTAGATGGGGACGCGGACAGGAGACTTATGGCGAAGATCCTTATCTCACCACACGTATGGGACTTGCCGTGGTGAATGGTCTGCAGGGACAGTCGTTCGACGGCAAGCCGCTGGCGGCTCCTGGTGTTCTGGCTTCTGATCAGTCTAAGGCTCCCCAGTATGTCAAGACGCTGGCTTGTGCCAAGCATTTCGCCGTGCATAGCGGTCCGGAGTGGAATCGCCACGTCTTCAATCTGGAGAATTTGCCAGCCCGGGATTTGTGGGAGACTTATCTCCCTGCCTTCAAGTCGCTGGTACAGGATGGACATGTGGCTGAGGTGATGTGTGCCTATCAGCGTATAGATGGTGCTCCTTGCTGTTCCAACGCCAAGTTTGAGCGCCAGATCCTCAGAGAAGAATGGGGATTCAAGGGATTGATTACTTCCGATTGTGGAGCAGTCAACGATTTCTATATGCCGGGCTATCATGGTACGGCAAAGACCGCTACCGAGGCAACTGCCCAGGCTGTGAATGCCGGTACCGACCTGGAATGCGGCAGTGCCTATCGTACTATTCCGAAAGCTGTGAAGGCGGGAATGATCAATGAAGATAAGGTAAACCAGAGTTTGAAGCGCCTGCTGGTGGCTCGTTTCAAACTCGGCGATTTCGATAAGGATGAAACCGTGTCGTGGACTCAGATTCCTGAGAACGTCATCGCCTGCAAGGCTCATAAGGATCTGGCTGAGAAAATAGCAGAAGAAGGCATCGTACTTCTTCAGAACAGAAACCAGCTGCTGCCATTGAACCGCAATCAGAAGATTGTGGTGATGGGACCTAATGCCAATGACTCCATCATGCTGCGAGGCAACTATTCGGGTTATCCTACCAGTTCTACCACCATCCTCCAGGGCATCCGCAACTATATGAAGGGGGCTGAGGTAAAGTATGTTCCGGCTTGTACCTTGACAAGAAACGAGGTGCAGGAGAGCCGTTTCAACCTCTTCCGTGAGGGAATGAAGGCTACCTATTGGAACAATCAGAATCAGAAGGGCGAGCCGGTGGCTACGGATGTGATGAAGACTGCCATCAATCTGAGCAATGGTGGTAATACCGTGTTTGCACCGGGTGTGAATCTTACTCATTTCTCTGCCCGCTATGAGGGTGTGTTGACTCCTGACAGGGATGAGGATCTTACCATCAATATGGGTATTGATGACGGTTGCCGCCTGATAGTGGATGGTGATACCATCGTGAACATGAGGGAGTGTTGGGGTCGTGTGGCGCCTATCATCAAACCGCTCTCTCTGAAAGCAGGCAAGCCGGTCAAGATTCAGGTAGATTATACCCAGAAGGAAGATGTGGCTGTGATGCAGTTTGATATCCTGAAGACTTCGAAGCCTACCAACGAGCAGATTCTGGCAGAGGTGGGCGATGCGGATGCCGTGGTATTCGTAGGCGGTATCTCTCCAAACCTGGAGGGAGAACAGCTTGAGATAGAGGAACCGGGATTCAAGGGCGGCGACAGAACCGACCTGGAGTTGCCGAAGGCTCAGCGCCAGGTCATCGCCATGCTGCATCAGGCAGGCAAGCGTGTTGTCTTTGTCAACTGTTCGGGAGGTGCCATCGCCATGGTTCCTGAGACAGAGAATGCCGAGGCAATCCTTCAGGCATGGTATCCTGGTGAACGGGGTGGTGAGGCTGTAGCCAAGGTCCTCTTTGGCGAGGTGAACCCATCGGGCAAGCTTCCGGTTACCTTCTATAAGAGTGTGAACGATCTTCCTGATTTCCTCGATTATACGATGAAGAATCGTACCTATCGTTATTTCAAGGGCGAGCCTTTGTTCCCATTTGGTTATGGTTTGAGTTATACCACTTTCGAGTATGGCAAGCCTACCTTGATGCAGGTGAAGAGCAAGAAGCGTGGCAGCAAGGCTGCTGATTACAAGCTGATGTTCTCCTTGCAGAATACGGGCAAGCGAGAGGGTACCGAAGTAGCGCAGGTTTATATCAAGCGCATAGATGATGTGGATGGACCTATCAAGAGTCTCAAGGCATTCAAGCGTGTGTCTTTGAAGGCTGGCGAGCGCCAGATGGTAAGCATCGATCTTCCTCGCAAGAGTTTCGAGGGTTGGGATGCCCAGACCAACACCATCCGCGTGGTTCCTGGCATTTACCAGGTATTTGTTGGCGGCTCCAGCGCAGATGCTGCCAAGGCTAAGATAGAAGTGAAGATCAAGTAAGTCTCTTTTCATAGAGCTTATCTTGGAATACTCAAAAAAGGCGATAGGTGCACTAACTCTTGAATCAATAAGATTTAGTACACCTATCGCCTTTTTTCTCGAATCAACCAAGAAAAAATCAATTTTTCTTTTGTATATTAAATGACTTTTTGCATTAATTTGTTAACAAAACTAAGTCACACTAAATTGGACTTTGGTTGAATATCAAGAAGTTAGGCGTTTGCCTTTATAATATAGGTAACAATATGGAAACGAGCGGACTTCTGCTCGTTTCTGTATTTTGCAATATGAAAAGAACGCCTTAATTCGGGGACAAAGATACGATATTTTTCTAAATCTCGCATAG